>Ga0315903_10001295_pt1 | contig 37733 bp, 29 predicted proteins | sample LakEriMetagenome_7_FD_203524 | JGI IMG/M metagenome (GOLD analysis project Ga0315903, IMG submission 203524) | Freshwater fungal communities from buoy surface, Lake Erie, Ohio, United States - Buoy 2 MA119 | ecosystem: Environmental > Aquatic > Freshwater > Lake | place: USA: Lake Erie, Ohio... | reverse complement strand
ATCGAAGGCCAGCCCGACCCGTCGCCAGGGATCGTTGATCTGCGGCCACGCCTGTTCGACACGGGCGATCCAGGGTTTGGCCCGTTCTGGTTCGCCCGCCCGAACCAGCCACTCCGCGAACTCGAGTGCAGCGGCCTGTGCCTGCCGGGGCGTCTCGATTTCGTTGATCAACTGCTCGGCGTCGTCGCGGCGGCCGGCATTGAAAAGGGGCTTGGCCACATGCCGGCGGGCCGTGTCACGGGAGGCCGGGTCGGCGATCCGTGCGAGCGTGTCGCGGGCGGCCGTGACATTCCCAATCTCCGCCTGCCGCACGCCGACTTCGCGTTGGCAGCTGGCCGTGAGAGTGCCTGCCCGCGGTGCCTTCTCCAGAGCCAGGGCGAAGGCCCGAGCGGAGGCATCCACTTCGCCGTTGGCCCACCGGCCGGAGCCAATGCGGCCGAGGAGTCCGATGCCTTGCCTGTCGACCGGGCCGGCCTCGATGGCCGTGGTCGCCTCATCGAAGGCTTCGCTCGCTGCGACTCGATCACCGCGGGCTACCAACGCCTCGCCGACCTCGATCCAGGCGAGCTGGCGTTGAAACCCGTCATTCTCGCCCCGCATCTGTGCGATAACTCTGCGGGCTGTGTCGAGGTCGCCGTGTCGGGCATGGCCCGTCGCCAGAAGCCGTACCGAGATGTCGTGGTGCAGTCCTTTGCGACCGCGGCCGAGTGCGAACACGGCTTCGGCCCGCTCCGCATCGCCGAGTTCCGCCCACACCGCGGCCACGGTGGGAGCCCCTTGGAAGGTGTCGCGGTCGCGGACCAGTCGCTCTGCCTCCACCGCGAACTGCCGCGCGAGTTGCCGTTCCGCACTTTCTTCAGGCGGAGCGGCCCGTGCACTGGCGGCCCACAAGGCGAGGGCGGCAACGGCGACCCGAAGCGTAATCCGCGTGCGTTGCATCATCGGGCCCCGGATGCTGTCCACGAAACGGGTCGAAAGGGCTCGTCTTCGAGAGCAGTCTGAGAGGCTATCCGCGCCCTGCAATGCCGACAACGCCCCCGGGACAGCCTGAGGTGCGGCACGAAATATACCCCGACCATCCTGCCGTGCCGCATGGGCTGAGCTGCTGGTCTGCGGGGGGCGGTGGACGTGCCGCCACGGGGGCCGAGTGTCGGTTCAAGGCGGTTGGTCGCCCATAAATAAGAGGAGGAAGACCAACGCGTAACGGAGGCATGCCGTGCAACGACAGGAAGCTGGAAACGAAGTGACGTGCTTTGGATACGGTCGGCTGTCGGCCGCCAAGCGGGATCTGACCGAGGCGGCGCAGCGGGAGCAGGTCCGGGAATACTGGCGGCGGAACCTCGAGCCCGCGGGCATCCAGTGGGGCGGGTTCTTCTGTGACGCCGCTGCCCAAGGCAGTCACCCGTTCGCCGACCGAGAGCAGGGCAGGGAGGTGCTTGCCCGTGCAGGCCGGGGTGACCACCTGATCGTGCCTGCGCTCGACCGCTGCTTTCGCTCTGCGGCCGATGGCGCCGACGTGATCCACGCTCTGGTGCAGCGGGAGGTGCGATTTCATTCTCTGGACGTGCCGGTCAACCTGTTCGCGGGGCACGGGGAGGGGGTCGCAGTCCTCCTGCGGGCCGTTGCGGAAGTGGGACGGTCATCCGCCAGTGAGCGAACGCTGGAGGTCAATGCCGAACGACGGACCCGCGGGCTGCCGGTCTGCAGCCGGGCTCCCATGGGTTGGAAGCTCATCGGGCTCCGGGCGAAGGCCAGCGGCACCAAGACCTCCAGCCTGGAGTTTGCCGTCGACGATCAGGAACGCCGTCTCGTCGAGGCGATCTACGCAAAGCGGCAGGACGGCACGAGCATCGAGCGGATCGCGATCTGGCTCATCACGCAGCGGGAGTACCCCAACAAGCGGAAGCTCGACAACTACAAGGCCGTCGAGTGGGCGATCGCGGCGAAGGAGCTTGGCTTCCCGCCGCAGACCGACAGCAAGCAGATCGTGCGCGAGTGGCGAAAACAGTCGCGCGAGCGTGCTCAGTCCGGGCCACGGTGATAGCCCAAGCGTTTGCTTTGCTCGATCCAATTGCGGCGGTCGGCCGTCAGTCGCTCCAGCGCTTTGGCCTGTCTCACGCGTCCATCCCGCGCCCAGACGGCCTGCGCCAGGGCATCCCTGTGTTGCCTTAGGCGGCCCAGAAGCTCCGGCGGTGGCTTGGGCCTGACGGAGACTTCCCCTCGTTCTTCCTTCACGACGATGCCGAGGGCATCCAGTTCGGCGAGAAGGCCGTTTACAGCTTCGTCCATGGTTCCTCCTCGCTTGGCTTGGCGGCGGGGGCGGGTTCCGATTGAGTGTCTGCCGGCGGCGGTTGCGTTGCGGGCGTACTGCAGGCCGGAGGTGACGACTCGGCCACCCGAAAGACAAAGGTGCTGGGACCGCCTGCAGGACCGGATCGGCGGTACTCCTCATCCAAGCGGCCGCTCTTCACCAGCCGCCGCAAGACCGCGGTTGCCCGGCCAGCTCCACGGAGGCATCGGACGCCGCGTTCGATGTCTCTTTGCGTCACCCAGCTTCGGCGAGCCATCCATGTGAGTAAGGCTTCGTCCTCGGTTCGCTCCGCCTGTCGCCTGGGGGCGTCGGCGAGAATCGCGTAGACGCGGCGGGTTTCCTTCTTGAACCACTCGGTGAGGACGAGGGCCCGCTCCATAGTGTTCAGGGAGACGGGGCCGTCCGGGCACTCCACCAGATGGAGAATGAGTGCAAATCGAAGGGCTGTGTCGCGGAACTTGCTCCATGCCGCGGTGAGCTCTTCGGAAATCCGATTGGCTTCCTTGGCTGTGCGGTCATGAAAGTTCCGCCAGATTTGCTTTGCTTCTGGTGAGAGCGTCACGAACTCCTCGCCCTCGAGAGCAAACAGGCTCTTGAGAACCGCTTTAAAGCGTTCCGCTGTAGCCTCCGATACATCGTCATCGGAATACTCCTGTGGCTGTGAAGGTGGGCAGGCCAGCAGCAGCCGCGACAATAGGCCGGCTTCACGCTGCGCTGCGCCCATCGCCCGAGCGAGGATTCCCGGCTGGATGCCGCCCGTGACCCACAGGGAGGCCCGAGGAATGCGAATGTGCCGAAGGTCGCCAGTGCGGCGGTCGACGTAATGCGGCATCCCGTTGTAGGCGGAGAGCAGAAACGACTGATCTGCCGAGCAGCCGCCGTTCCGCTGCGAATAGCGGTCGATCGCCCCAAGCCAGGCTGCGAGCTCGTCCCGAGAGCAGAAAATCCCCCGCGGATTCGCGGCCATCAGAGGAGCGAGAGACTCCGTGGTGGTGTCGCCGACGATGAGTCGCCTTGGGGTATCAAGTTGCTGGAGGGCATCGTCGTATTCATAGGCGGAAGACAGGGCTGCGCGGAGTGCGGGCGTCTTACCGGCGCCTGACTGGCCGATGATGCCGGTCCACAGGATCGTCGGCACCTCGTAGGTGCGTTTCAGCCGCAGTCTGCGGGAATTCCCGATCGCGGCGCCCAGGAGCGTGAGTACCGGAAGTGCGACGAACGCCGCATCGCACCGCACAGCCGCAGCGCACTCGGTGACGAACGTAGCCACCGAGTCGGGCAGGGTCTCGACGGGAAACGGCTGATAGTCGAGGCCCGAGACGTGGGCGGAGCCTTCCTCTGCCGGCACTGCTTGAGTCTGAGCCGCTTGGGCCTCGATCCGCTCGCGGAGACCATTTCGAGCGGCGTCGTCCGGGCAGCGTTCCAGGAGGTCGGCGACGTCACCTCCGGCGGCAAGGTCCTCGAAGACAACGACCACCACCGTAGCTCCGAGGCCGTCGAGGATGTCGGCGACTGTCTCTGCATACTTTCGCCCGGCCGCATCGTTGTCGGGCAGAATCACCACCAAGCGGCCGGCCAGCGGCGCCCAGTCGGTGAACCGCGCCGCCTGCGAGCCGCCGGCGCTCGTCGTGGCGAGGAAACCGAGGGCCGTCAGTGCATCGACGCACTTTTCGCCCTCGACGACGTAAATCGGCGATTCCTGGTTGGCCAGCAGGGCGGGGAGGTTGAAGAGCGGTCTCGGCTCCTGCATCGCCGCATGCCGCCAGCCTTCGGGGAACTTGGCCACTGGGCGAATGTCCTTGCCGCTGGGGGGGTTCCAGCGGAGTGTCCGGCCCACTTCGGCCCCGGAGGCATCCACGTAGGTCCACTGGCGATCCGGCATGCCGCGGCCGTAGCCATTGATCGCATCCTCCGCGGTCGCGAAATGCCGCGGTTGCGGCCGAGAACCCTGATGCTGGCGACCTGGCCAGGGTGGCTCGTCCCGGGCTGGAAAGAGGTCCGCCATGTGTAGCCCGAGGCCGGAGACGACCTTTTCCGGGGAGCAGCCGGCGAAGCATGTCACGAGCACCGCCCCGCTTTCCGCCTCCCGGATCGAGAGGCTGGGGTTCAGATCCTCGTGGGACGGGCAGCGGGCCTTGAAGCCGTCGGCGGTCGCCCGGTGGTCGGGCAGTCGGGAAAGAATCTTCTCAATGGGCTGCATGGCGGTCTCCTTCCTGTTGATCGATCCAGTTCTCAATGGTTTGCCGGGACCAGCGGTAGAGCCGGCCGACCTTCACGGGCTGGGGCAGCTGGCCCTTTTCGGCCATCCGGCGGACGTGTTTGGGGGAACAGCCGAGAAAAACCGCGATTTCCCGGGCGTCGACCAGGGTGGCCGAGCCGAATGGGGAGGGGCGTTTGGGCATTGGTAGGCCCTCTGAGTACCGGCGGTGAGCGTCTCACCGCGGAAGGCCGATCTGGCCCTCCAGTCTTTTTATGGGAGGGCTGGTCCCGAAATGAGCATGGGGGCCCAAAAAAATTTTTTGGGGGGCGCCGGGCAGGCCGAGGGCTGGCAGGGCCGCTGAGGATCGGGCGAAATCGAGCAGCGGGCGGATGTCATGGACGTCGGCAGCCCGGGTCGCCGCGATATATCCCCGCCTCGTCTCCTCCGGCCTCTTCGCGGGCTCGCCGAATGGGGAGCAGCCTTTCATAAGGAGAGCCGGCGGCCCCATGTTAAAGGCTGGGTTTCGCATGGGCGGCTAGGGCGGGCCGCCGAGTACCAACACTCAGGCCGGTTCGGGGCCGGCCGCAATATCGACGCTGGCTGGTCATGTGTGGCCCGTCAGCATCTCGGGCTCAGGTAATCCAAACGAAGTTCCCGGCGTCTAGTTCCCGCTCCCCATCCCACTGATAGGCACACAAGAAGCCGCCCTTTGCCACGCTCCAGTCCACGCAGGCGACGTTTCGACGTAGAAGTTCAGGGCAAGCCCCTTTCAGCCAGTAGTGCCCGACGAACACTGGCTTTGCATCTTCGGGATAGGGCACCGCGGCTCTGATGACCTCGTCGGGCAGCGGCAGGTCTGACGCGATTGGCTCGTTCGCCATCGCCTAGGTGCGGAACGTATGCCGTTCCGCCTGGCGCTCGGGGTGCCGCTAGACGCCGTTCTGCCGGGAGTAGCCTAACTTCTTGAGGAGTTGCTGCAGGGCGTCGGCGTGGCCGTGAATGTCACCGATGAGGTCGCACATGGTCGTCTGGGCAAAGCGTTGGAGTTCGGCGGAGACAAGCCCAAGCCTAGCCCATTCGGGGGGCATTGGTACACTGTCGCCATGAAAGCTAGCGCGAAGTCTGTGGCGGAGATTCTGGAGACCCGGGGACAGTTCATCATCCCTTTCTTTCAGCGGCACTACTCATGGGAGCAGAGGCAGTGGCGTCGCCTCTGGAACGATCTCCTCAGGTTGCTGGACGACGCGCCGCGTCCGGATTCCGGCGCCAGCGTGCACTTCCTGGGGCCGCTGGTAACCATTACCCACACGAACACACCGGGCAGCCTTCCGACGTGGCAGGTGATCGACGGCCAGCAGCGCCTCACGACGCTGACTCTCCTGCTGGCGGCGCTCCGCGACGTTTTCCTGGAGCGGAAGGGGGAATCTCAGGCTGCCGAGATTATGGACACCTGTCTGATCAACCCGCACAAGGGCGGGCTCGAGCGGTACAAGGTGGTCACACGGGTCGGCGACCGCGAGGTGCTGGAACGAATCGTGGAGGGAAAGCCACCCGATGCTCCGGCAGGCAGCCGGCTCGCTGGCGGCGTCAAGTTTTTCACGGAACGGATCCGGGGTCATGTTGCTCGTGATGCAGGGGCGCTCGAGCGACTGAAGGTGGCGGCCACGGCGCGGCTGTCGCTCGTGACGATCACGCTGGAGGGCGAGAATCCCTACGAGATCTTTGAGAGCCTCAATGCCACGGGCCTCCCTCTTGAAGAGAGCGACCTGATCCGCAACTACCTGTTCATGCAGGTGCCTCTCGACAAGCAGGAGGAGTTTCAGGACCGGCGTTGGAGCAAGCTGGAGCAAGCGTTTGCCGGGCGCAAGGATGCCCGCGGCGTGCCCACGGAGTTTTATCGGGCCTTTTGCATGCGGAACGGGACATACTCCAAGCAAAAGCAGACGTACCTTGATTTTCGAACGGAGTATCAGAGTTCCATCGATTCCCCCGAGGCTGCGGTCGATCAACTGATCCGCTTCGCAGGGTTTGACGCGTGGGTACACAATCCGCTCACGGTGCCGTCACGGTCGCTTCGCGATCGACTGTTTCAGCTCACGCTGCTCGACACGAGCACGGCCAGGCCTCTGGTATTGCATCTGCTCGATCGCCATGGGGCCGGCACGCTGAGTGACGAAACGCTGCTGGGCTGTCTCGATGATTTGGTGTCGTTTCTTCTGCGGCGCAGCCTTTGCGGCGAGAGCACGCGGCAGTATTCGAAATGGTTGGTGGAGGCGATTGGGGCAATTACGCCGGAAGATCCGCGCGGTGCCCTCCAGCGTTACTACGCGCGGCGTGGCTGGCCTGGGGACAAGGCGTTTATTGAGGCCGTTACGACGCTCCCTATCTATCAGCGTGAGCCCGGAAAGGCTCGACTCATCCTCGAGGGACTTGAGGCAACGCTCAATCCTGCCGAGCAGATCGAGGACGCGGGAGTGTCGATCGAGCACGTCCTCCCCAGGACGCTGGGCGACGGAATCTCGGGTGATGCATGGCGGGCAGTCTTGGGACCTGAGTGGGAGGCCGAGCACGGCCGGCTCGTGCACGTGATCGGCAACCTCTCGCTCACCGGTGCAAACTCCGACATGGGCAACCGCGATTTTGAAACCAAGCGGGCCATCCTGCGAGACAGCCGATTTCTTCTGAACCGTGAAGTTGCACGTGCAACAGTTTGGAATGTCCAGGCTATCGAGGCGCGAAGCCGAGATTTGGCTGAGAGGGCGGCCGCGATCTGGACCCGTCCGACTGGGACACCCGATGGCCGCGGACCGGGCAAAGACAAGCGATCACGCACGGAAACCAAGCGGTTCAAGGCGGACTATTGGGCTGCCGTCCTGCCGGCACTGGAGCAGCTGGCCTTCGTCACCGAGGTGCCGCAGGCTCGGACGTTCGGTTTGGTCGGTCTGCCGCTTACCCGCAAGGCGTTTCGGTACGGCCTGAGACCACGTTTTCAGAAACGCCGACTCAGCCTGCTGCTATTCCTGCGGGGCCCCGAGCGGGAGCGAAACTTTGACGCGTTGATCGCCGAGCGCGTCGCGATCGAGAATGTGGTGGGTGAGCGCTTGGTCTGGAGAAAGAGCGTGCCCTGGTCAAAGGCGACGTCGGTCATCGAACTCGTCGGCGAGGGGCTCGATCCGAATGACCCAGCGACGCTGGAAGGGCAGAAGGCCTGGTTCCTCCAAGGGCTGGAGCGGTTTCACGCCGCGTTCCATGATCGTTGCGTGGCGCTCGCACCCGGCGATGAGCCGCGGAAGATGACGCCCACCCGGCTGAAGCGGCAAAGGTGGTGGACGCAGGTCTTGGAGGCATTGGCCGCTCAATCCGCGCTCTTTGCCGGCCGTCGGCCTCCGGCGGAGACCTGGATTGGTGAAGGATGCGGGATTCGGGGACTCCAATACACCATGGGTGCCGCGAAGGCGCACTCATCGTCCGAGCTTTACATCGATCGCGGCCGCAAGGGTCGCGATGAGAACAAGCAAATCTTTGCCATACTTCATGGCAGCCGTGCGGAGATTGAGGCAGCCTTTGGCGGTCCGCTCGAATGGCAACCGCTTGATGACAAGCGTGCGTGTCGCATCTGTTGGATGCAGCAACTTGGCTATTCGTTACCCGAGGAAACGTGGGCCCGTGCCACGGCCGCGCAGGCTGACGCAATCGCTCGGCTGGCGAAGGCGATTGAGCCGTTCCTCGACACACTGAAGACCACGGTTAGCCGCTAACGCCGTGCTGGGAGATGTGGCTCGGGTGGGCCATTGCCGCGCTCGTGCAGACTATGCGTTGGCGGTTACCGGCGTCGCCAAATCCCGAACGCGTGCTCTGAAATATTCAGGATTGTGGAGAATCTCGTCCATCAGCCGGCACACGGTCTTGGTTGGCGGCTTGATGTTCTGCTCCCAATCCCGAATCGCTGCCGCCGACACGCCTGCGAACTGGGCAAAAAGAGGCTGGCTCACGCCGAGCAAGTCGCGAACTTTCTTTACGTCAGCCCCGGAGTATTCCTTCGGCTCGAGCTGCAGCCGAATCGTGCGGCACGTGAACCGCGTAGCCAAATTGTCGGTCGTCTCGAGAACCTCGTTGAAGTCCTTGAGCCGCCGAACCAACTCGCCGCCGACGTTCAGCCGGCGCTTATTCCTTGGATTGTTTTTCATGATCAGTAGCTCCTGGCGTTCAGCCATTTTTCCGTCCTGCGAATCTCACTCTTGATGATGGCCTTCTCGCTGTTCGTCAGAGTCTCCTTGGCTCCCTTTCCGTATGCGAGGAGGAGCACAACGGTCCAGTGCTCCTTGAAAAACACGTAGCACACTCTGGCAGCTCCACTCTTCCCGCAGTTCCATCGACTCGGTGCGAATCGCAACTTTCTCAGGCCCCCGGTCCCCGCGATGACCGGAGCGCCAGAGGGGTTTGCCATGATCATCAGTTGAAGGGCCAACAGGTCCTCTTCAACGTCCAAACCAAGCTCATCCCAATCGCTCGAAAAAGCCGGGTACTCGACGAAATGGAGGAAATCCTCGGGTTTGCAGGTGTGCGCGCGGTAAATCAACGTCACGTCATGTTTGTCGCGGGCCATCCGTCGATCCTTCATCGAATCTCCACCGCCGACTTCTTGAATAAAGACTACGGCCGTGCCGTACACTTGTCAAATGCTCTGGACCGGGGTTTTTAACGCGACCCCGCTCGATTGCTAGGAGAGCGGCCAATCGGCGCGCGGGCTGAGGTCGCAATAGCCGTCGCTTGGGGCGGCACGTCCCGCAGCCGGCAAGCCGCTTGCGGGCAACTCGGGAACAGCCCCGGCCCCAGGTACGCTTTTCCCAGCGTTTTCAGCTAGGACACGGTGGCGGCGTCCTGGATGTCCTTCAGCGTCCGGCCGTCGGCTGCCTTCCACTCGACGCGGCCGTTGGCCGGCCGGCCGAGCATCACGCCGGCTGCCAGTGACGGGGAGGCGAAGAGGTAGTCCTGAACGAGACGGAGGCAGTCGCCGTCCGCGATAAGCACTTTCTGGCGGATGAGCTCCTCTCGCATCTCCCGCATGTTGGCATGGGTCGAGGGAGCCATTCTGTCGTCGCTGACGGCTTTCGAGCCGGCCCGCACCACGAATCCGGCTGCCGTGTCGGCGCCAGTGGCTTCGATCCCCTTGGCGCGGAGGTAGAGCGTGACGCCGCCTGAATCCGACGGTGCGGTGCCTGCCGCGGCGGTTTCCGCGGATTCGAAAAGCGCGTAGCCCAGAATCGGCAGGCACAGCAGGATGTCGTCGAGGAATCCCTCGGCAAACGCCTCCTCGGCCTCGGAGAGCGACGGCGGGGCGGGCATGTTGCCGTTTTCCAGAGCGGATCGCTTGGCCGCGCTGGCGAGTTCAACGAGCCGAGACTCGAGCCGCTGAACGTGGGCCTTGTTGAGATTCGAGTCTTTGCTCGTGAAGACGACCGCGTGGGTCCAGAAATCCTTGTTGCGGGCATGCTGGTCGAGGCGAGGCTTTACGGGATCGCCCTCACCGACGTAGAGGGCAGGCAACGAAGACGTTTCTGACGGCCCGACGAGCAGGTAGACGCCAGTACGGTCAAGTTCCGGTCGGGCTCGGCTTTCGGCGAACATCGGCCGTGGAATCACGAGGCCGCGGCCGGTCCAGTTCGACTTCTCCACGACCTTGATCCCCTCGGGATCGCCCGCGGGGAGGAACACGTTGACGGAAAAGCCTCTACGGGTATTCGGAGAAGGTGACATCAAAGGACTCTAAGGGGTGTACGGTATTGGGAAGCCATCGATCGCGGGCGTGGCTTGAGCGGTAAGGCGATTGCGGATAGGGCATGTGTCGTTGGGCACCATTCTTCGACAACGCAGGGAATCCTCGTGGGTTTTCTTTTTGGTCGTGTTTGGCTGTGCCGCAATGGTTTCTTTGGAAGGCTACGGCAAAAGGTTCACCTCTCCCCGGGAAAGAGCTTCCTGTTGTGAATGTACGGTGAAGCAGTGTTGCGTCGCGTCCGTGGCTAGGCGGCACGCCATGTCAAAGCTGCTGTTGCCGAAATAAACGCCATACAGGATGACATGAAAAGCCAAAAATATTGATGCGGGCGAGATGCTGCTTGTGGGCCCGCACACACTCTCAACGTTTGGGCAGTTTCGAAAGAAGCTCAACGCCGTAGCCCGGAGCCCGCCGTAACAGCAGGCGCAGAACACAACGCTGTCCTCTTGCATACAAGCCGCCGCGCATAGCTCGGCTGCCAAGTCATCCCATCTCTGGCAAGCGCCTTGCTGTTCTCCAATAGCCGCGTGATCTCCGTGGCCTGCGACGTAGACAGCCCGAAAGCAATGCCCTTTGGTCTTCTGGAAGATGTTTTCGCCCCGTGCCTTGTCGACATAGATCGGCTGCATCCCGAGTAAGGACGTCACTGCCGCGACCCCACGTACTTCATCCTGACACACATCGGACGAGCACTTGAGGACGAGGAGGTAATGAACGACGCCGCAAGGATTACTGCCCTCGGAATGGCCCTCGGGAATAGTCGTCATTCGTGCAGTGTCCAGTCTTATGGGTCGGGAATGTTGCTTAACGCGAAGAGTCGCCGCTGTGGCTACGGCACAAGCCCAACGTGGCGGAAGTCATCAGCGAACGGGTCAGTTCGCACTGAGCTGCGTTCAAAACTCTTGATGCCCACCGTCTGCCCATCAGCGCTGTCATAGGTGTCGAGATAGAAGGTCGACATCTGGTGGCACTGCGGGCACTCCAGGTAGTGCAGCATTGGCCGAAGGAGCCACAGACGGCTCTGGCGATCACGAAGGTAGAGCGAACCGGTTTCCAAGTCGTTGCGCGGTGCCGTGTCGGCATGTAATGGCGTGAGGGCGTTGTCGCCGCTGAGATCGCGATACTGGAAGCGATTCACGTTCCGGAGTGAGTCGAAACGCGTCTCTGTGACGAGCAGAAGTCGATAGTCGGTCAGGAACTCGGTCGCGTGATAGATGGCCCCGAGGGATGCCTCCGCCTTCTCCAGCATGTCGGTCGATACGCTCGTTGGTGAGACGCGACCGTGGCTGTCGTCATTGCGGAGGTCGACAAGGGATCGGAGGGCGGGCTCCCAGGCATCGTTTGCGGCGAGCGAGCGCAGTTCCACAAGCGGGGCACCAGACTCAAGATCACGAAAGGCTCTGGACTCGTTCACCTCCTTTACGATGGCAAGCCAGTCGCCGAAGCTCGTCCCGCCTGATCGGTCTTGGAGTCGTGTGGTGAGGGAACTGAGATAGGCAATCGGCTTCCCGGCGATCTGCCCCAAGAGAATGCACAGTTGCGCCAGGAAGCAGGTATGCCCCTCTGCTGCCTTCGTCACGGCTCGCAGGCGATGGTAGGGGTCTGGCCCGCTCACCTGCACTTCCCGCCACAGGTAGGCCAGGGGGAGAGGGAACTGTGTCCGTATCCGATAGTCCAGGCTTTCCGCTTGCCCTGCGGCTCGATGTCGTTGCCGCGCGAGTTGCCCGGCCTGCAGGATCGCGGTGCGCGACCCGGAGGCACTCGCCTCTCTCACAATCGCATTCGAGGCGTCTTCGACCTCATCGAGCCATGCCTGAAAGGCTCTACGGGCTTCAGCCAAATCCTCGATCGCCGCTGTGATGTCCTTGTCAGCCAGCGGAACTGGAAAGTCTTCGAGCATGGCCATCGAAACCATCTGATGGCCGTGCAGAGATGGGCAAAGTTGTTTTGCGTGCCCCAGCCTCTGGGCGAGGGGCGAACGCAGGAAGCTCAGCAACACCTGGCGCTGGGCCACCGACAATGAGGCATGCGGCCGCACAACGAGGACACTCGTGTTCCATGTGACGCTTCGGCCGTCCCCTTCGTAGACACCGACGATGAACCCGCTTCCCTCATGATGAATTTTTCGTATGCACAGGTCGCCGTCCTGCAGATAGTGCTGAACCAGTGCCGGCCTCTCGGAAGGCTGAAGATCAGACAGGTCCACGCGGCCGTCCCGCGTGATGTCACGGGCGTGAATAGCCAGAAAGCCGGTGATGGCACGGCTGGCATCTCTTTCCGGATGGGCTGGGCGGGATCCCATCAGAATGTCGGCGACGTCGGCCAGTCGGACTCGCTCGCCAAGTGCGCCGACCTCTTTGCGAAGCCTCTCGGTCTCCGCCGAGTAGAAGTCATAAGAGGCTGGGTATTGCTCAGCCAGCGGCCCCGTGTGGACATAGCCGAATTGCGATTTTCCTGCAGGCTGTCGGATGAGCCGTTCAACATCACTCAATAGCCGCTGTTTTCCCTCCGCGACCGCGGCTTCGGTGATCTTGAAAAAGCGAACGGGGCCCGACTCTTTCATGAATGCGACGGTAACCAAGCGGAAAAAGGGTGAGATCTGGTCTCCGAGGACTGTATTAGCAGGATGAGCATGCTCAATGACTAACGCGCTATGGTCAGGAAAAAAGCTGCGGCGCCATTCCCCGTGGCGCCTCGAGAAGAGGATCTCTGGGGATGTCAACACGACAACAACATCCGCGGTTCCGCCCTCGACAATCTGACGGACTGCCGCTTCAGTAAGGCCGAGAGGGCGAAAACGTGCGCGGAACTCTGGCGAATACGAGTGAAGCCCGAGAAGGGGCGGCGCCATGAAGATGCAGGCGGCCGGCGATTCTGTGACGGCGGCCGAAGCCGCGTCGATAAAACTCTCGCCCGATGGAAGCATGCGAACGTCCGCGCCGCTCGGCAACACTTCGGCCGGAATCGCGAGGTGCCCGCCGCTATTGCGATCGTCGCCTTTCGCGTGCTCCGGTAGTGTCGGCAGCAGAGCTAGGAAGCCTGACTGTGCTTTACCTGACAGGGCGCGACAGACGGCGGCGAGGAGATCTGTGTAGTAGTCCATGGTCCCAACGATGCCAGGGGAAAATGCCTGACCCTGTGTTTATGGATCATCGCGCAGCAGTCCTTCGACTTGTGATTTAAGGGCCGCGTCGATGTGCTGAGAGTATTTGCTCAGCATGTTTTTGTAGAACCGGGCAACGTCAGGGTCGCGCCGGATATTCCGAACTTGATTGTTTTCAACCAGTGCTTCGGCAAGACAGCGAAGCTGCTCGTCATTGAAATCACCGAGCCGCTCGAGACGAGCTATCGTCGCATGGGTGGTGGCAAAACTACGACTGTGCCGAAGTTCCTGGGCGACTATTGACCGTTCAAGATCACGAGCGTTTGCAGCGTCCGGAAAATTGTCGGCTAGGAATTGAGATATCCGATGCCACAGCTTGACCGATCCTCCATTCTTCGTTGACCATTCGGCCTGTAGATAAGGGCGAATGTCATCTGTGAATCCCTCATTGCGATAGTCGGTGTCGTCGGACACGATGTGTAAGGCAGCCGCTTTGGGCAGGCACGTTAAGAGGCCAACCCACGCCAGCCGGTCTCCTATGTCGGCTTTGCTCCCCGGCGGCAGGTGACAGAGTGCTCGCCGCCATCCCTGCGTGAAAATCGCTTCGTCATCAGTATTGATCGCTCTGGCTCTTTCGAAGAGAGCGCGAATGATCTTGTCGGCAGTTGTTGACTGCTCTTGTACTTCCGCCTTCACGAGAGCGGCGATGTTACGCCGCTGTTGTTCGACGGCTTCGCAGGCGGCGGCAAACTGCTTGAAAGCAGGTTGCTCGCGGGCAAGAAGCGGCGGCTTTCCCATGGCGCGATGCTGCTCGAAGTTTACGACCGCTTTGCGTATGTTCCGCTCACGATTTTTCCAGAACTCGCGTTTCGTGTTCTCGGGCAGCCAAAGAGTCGCACGGCCTGTATCAAGAACAGTGACGAGTTTCTCTAGGTCGACAAGAGTGCCGGGTGCCGTGTCGAAAAAGCCGACAAGAATCGTGGCATCGATAAAGACGTGCATTGGTACTTCGCTGTGTCAGCTATGCAGGTGGTGTGCTATGCGTCAAATAGTCCCGGCTGCGCATTACCACCACTCTCGGTTGCCTTGCGGCGACTGCGTTTGGTGGGCTTTGATGCGGTCGTGGCTGAGTGGGCAGCCAAGTCAGCGGATTCGGCGGCGGCGCGGCGGTGGTTTTCGGTGAGGAGACGCTTGAGGAGCTCCTTGCGGGCGGCGGGGGAGATCGTGTAGCGGACGCGGTCGTTCTCCGGGAGCGTCTCCACCTCGTAGAAGGCGTGCTCCAGAGGCAGATCCTGCCAGCCGTACGCGTCGCGGACCGCAGTGTCGAGCTCTACGTGGAGGCGACGAAGCTCGAGGATGCCCGCCAGGGCTTGCTCAGGCGTGAACGCCAACGCCCCCGCCCGGTGCTCCTCCGGGATCGACTCGCCGCGAGGATCCTTCTTTGCCCGACTCGCGAAATGCTTCGCCAGATCCCCCTCCACCTCCCGCGAGTGAAAGAGGTTGTAGACGTCCGTCAACCCCAGCCACAGCGACAGCATCAGGCGTCGGCGATGCTCGTGGTAGCGCTCGCCGATCTGTGTCAGCCCCGCGCTCGGCGTCTGCCACAAGCCTTCCGGGAATGCGAAGGTTTCGAAGCACTTTGATGGGGAGTAGCGGAGATCTTGCTTAAGCGTTCCGCTGTATTTGCGGGCCCAGATTTCATGAACGCCTGATTGGAGAATCGCGAAGAGATCCCAGCGTGTACTGGGAAAGACATATACGGCGTCCGTGAAAAGTCGCCCTGCAGGAATCTGTGAAAAGGAAAGGTGCTTTGTGGTACGTGCAGCACAGAAAGCAAATTGCTCTCGCGATAGCAGGGAGTAGCAAAGCTCGTTGTATCGATAGTAAAGCCACCATGTCTTCTTTGCGGCTACGTTGTTTTGCTTCAGGCGTTCAGGCAGTACAAGTCGTCGCAAATGCTCGATCAAGAGTGGTGCGGCGACAGCTGCCTCCGCTTCGGTGCGATAGTCCTGAAGAAAAATTATGTGTCTCGAACATGCGTGAGTTGGGCTCTTGTTAAGTTCCTCACCATTGCAAAGAGGTTTTATAAAGCGAGCCTCACGGCCACTTGCGAGAAAATGACTTGCTTGTTTTTCCTCGAGCACGAAGCCATCGCCAAGCCAGATAGTCCCCATGAATATCTTTTCGGCGTTGATTGCAATATCGCCAGGCGGCCGTTCGTCGGCTTCGGGTTCTAGTAGCGTGTTTATGTGGGCAACGCCTTTCCCGTTCAGGTTGCTAGTCGCTCCCCACTGGCCTTTGTGAAGGCCTACAAGTGAAACGATTAGCTTCGCAAGGCCTGGCCATTTAATTGCGCGTACTGCAAAAGTGATCACTCCGCCCTGCAATACAATCTGGTCCAGTCCATCGGTGCGGATGTCACCGTCCTTGATCGAGTTCGTGGTGATGAATGCGGTGAATCCGCCGGGCCGCAGCAGCGTGAAAATCCGCCGCAGGAAGAACACGACCAGTTCGCTCAACCCAGTAGGGGCGTAAGCGTGCTTGACGTAGTTGCAGAACTCGTGACCGTACGTACCGCTCAACGCCTGGCCACCGAGATACGGCGGATTACCCAAGATGCAGTCAAACCCGCCCCGCTGGATGATCTCGGGGAACTCCAGGAACCAATGAAAGAACCGCTTCTTGGTGGCGATGCCGACGGCGGCCGCTGGTGCCTGGCCCTGCGGCAATCGCTCGCCTGACCAGTACTCCCGAAAAGCCTCGTCGGTGATGATCTTTTGTTCGTTCTCCGGTGTCCGCGGCAAATAAAACTGCGCGATCGGGATCGACGCGATCTGCTTGAGCACAAAGGCAGCCCCGCTCGACATGAAGGCATCGAAGGCGGACTTCTTGGCGTCGATCTCGGCGGGTGCCCGCTCCGGCATCGCCGCGATCGTCTTCCACTTGTCGAGGACGGCATCGATCTGGCCCTGCCGATCCTTCGTGAACGCAAACTTCTTCTGATCGCGGCTCTTGCGTTCGCTCTTGTTGCGGGCCCGGATCTTCTTGGCGACCTCTGGATCGTCGCCGGGCAGCTTGACGAAGGCCTCGTCGGGCACGCCGGCATCGACTTCCTCACGGCGAACATAGCCGACGATCGCGTTGCCGCACTTGATGCGGTGGTCCAGAAAGTTGAGCGGCTCGCCGGGGTTGTGGGCCTCCAGCCAGAGGGCGACCTTGCAGAGTTCGACCGCGAGGGGATTCAGGTCCACGCCGTAGATGCAGGAGCGGATCGTGTCGCGGAGGGCCGTCCGGAACGCCGTGGGTGAGGGCTGCTCCTCGCCGGTGCGGACGATCGCCAACTCCGTGGCGATCCGCCGGGCGGCGGCCAGCAGGATGTGGCCGGAGCCGCAGGCGATGTCGGCCACGCGGAGGTCGAGGAGTTCCTTCTCGGGATCGGGCGTCTTGAGCCGGTCTGCGATCAGATGGTCGAGCGAGTGCTTGATGAGCGGCTGGACGAGATCGTCGGGCGTGTAGTGGGACCCGGTGGCGGAACGCTCGTCGCCCCGCTTGAAGGCAAACGTCGGAACCGGCCCGGAGGCGGTGTCGACCGCGGGCTCGTATTCCAAAAGCCCCTCGTAGACCGAGCCAAACTCCTCAACGTTGAGGGCGGCGTAGTTGACGCGAATGAGCTGCTTCGACGTCGGGTGCTGATAGAGGCCGAGCGAGCGGAGGCACGTGAGTAGAGCGTCATTGCCGAGTTGCGAGGTTTCCAGATCACCCAGCGCCTCGGTCCGGAAGAGATCGCCGTCGAGGGGCTTGAGGCCCAGTTTCTCGCCCGGCCCGCCGGCTTCGAAAAGTCGGAACGTGGAGAGCAGGGCTAGCCAGAGGTCGTTTTGGCGTTTGTCGGCGAGCGACCGCTTTTCGGAGAGGTTCCGCAGCCGCTGGACGCTGTAGAACCGCATGTAGGTGTCACGCTGCCGCTTCGTGGTCGCGTCGGGAAACACGAGGCCCCGCTCCTCGATCACCATCAGGAAGAGGAGACGGTAGATGAGGCGGAGAAGCGACTTGTAGTAGTCGTCGGCGGTGAGCGTGCCGGTGGCCAGCCGCTGACGGAGCGTGTCGTTGGCCGGGTGAGCAAGAAAGCCATTGCCGAACGTGAGGATCGCGTTCTCGACAGCAGCTGATAGGCCCTCGCGGATGCGGGCGCCGGAGTCGAGGGAGTCTTGGTGATACCGCTCGATCAGGCTTTCGGCAGCCGCCTCGGACGAGAGGGGCAGGCGGGTGGCGTGGAGGAGCCGATAGAGGATCGCGAAATCCGCGAAGAGACCGTCGGTGAAGATGCGGTCGAGGTCGAACTCCAGATAGCTCTGCTTGATCAGCCGCGAGGAATCGCGGAGGAGGCGGAGCATCCGGCCATTCGTGACCAGCCCATAGAGCTGCTCATCAAGGTTCAAGAACTCCTGGACGACGGCGTGGGCCGACATGCGGAGCGTGGCATTGGCGGGCTTGCGGTCGAGGCCGGCGGGGTCGCGGAGGCCGACGATGTGGACGGGCGTGTTGCCCCGGTTGGTGATGCGGTGGGAAATGGCGTAGGTCTTGCCATTGATCTCGGCCCCCGCCTTCTGAAACTCGAGGTCGTAGCCGAGCAGGCGGAGCAGGGGAACGATCCACAGATTGCGAGTCTCGGTGGTCGCCGTGACGTCGGGCTTGAGCGTGTCGATCTTCCGCTGAAAGATCCGCCAGTAGTCCTGGGCATCGGCCCAGGCGGCAGCGATTTCGTCCTTGACCTTGCCGCCAGAGTCGAGGCCGAAGTCAGCCGGCTTCTGGCCCGGCATGTCTTCGAGCCGGTCGATGATGTCTGGCGAGAGGATCGCCCCCTCGATGCGGATGCTCGGGTAGTTCATGGCGTGCCTCCCGAGCCCGCCACTTCGGGCAGGAGGACGTAGATGCCGAGCAGGTCCATCGGGAGGACGGGATAGACCACTTGATAACGAGCCTTGTCCATAAGGGCGCTAAACCGCTCGTGGGCCGCCACGAGCCGTTTCGATTGTTCTTCCGCGATCGCGTTGAACTCGTCGTCGAGGCCGGCGAGAGCCTCGAGTTCGGCCGATAGAAAATTCGCCCGGGCCGGGGCCGAGAGGTCGCTCGACGCGCGGGCTACGGAGAGGATCGCCTTGGCCTCGTCGTGCGTGAGGAAGTCGCGATCGTCGAGCGTGCCCCGCCAGCCCCAGAGGAGCATTTCCTCGGCGACGATCTGATGCGGATTGGCATGGCGGTCGCGGGCCTGTTCGATGACGTTGCGGCAGCGGAAGAGTAGGAGCGTGGTCTTCCGCGAGACGTCGCGGGTGCGGATGACGGCGGCCCGGGCGGCTTTGGCGCCCTGCCGGGCGAGCGTGTTGGCCATCACGATCTGGCAGAGCTGCTCGACGAACCGGTTGTTTCGCCCCAGGTAATAAAAACCCTTCGGCGCGGGAGAGACGAAGGAGATGGCCACCGTGTTGCCCGGCGGCAGGATGTTTTGCAGTTGCGGCGGGAAGTTGGCCGTGACGACATGAAAGCCGTCTTCCTTTTTGTCGGGCGTGACCTGGACGCCGAAGAGGTTCTGCAGGACGCCAACGACGAAGTCTTCGACGGCCCGCGGATCGCCAATGGCCTCATCCACGGTCTTGAGATCCTGTTCGATCTCGGCCGCCTGGATCGCATTCTGGGCAAAGATGCCGCGCGAGACCTTCTCGCGTTCGGCGGCTTCGCGAATCTTCGTCGAGACGATCTTCTCGGCGGCCTTCGCCTCATCACACTCGCTGAAATCAAACTCCGACTGCTTTGGGCCCTTGCGGACGCCGATCTTGCGGTCGGGATTGAGGAGCAGGGCCTGCGTAATCGTGTCGATGATCGATTGCGAGTCTTCCGGAAAGGGAACGTTGATGCCCGTGGCCTTTTTGATCTCCCGCACCTTGCGGAGGAGGACGTCGAGCACGACGCCATCGATCGGATTGTCGGCCCCGTAGAGCAGGCAGGCCTTTACCGTCTTGGCGGTCTGGCCGAAGCGATCGACGCGGCCTTCCCGCTGCTCGAGGCGGTTGGGATTCCAGGGGAGGTCGTAGTGGATGACCCCGGTAAACAGCTCCTGGAGGTTGATACCCTCCGAGAGGCAGTCGGTGGCAATCAGCACCCGCTGCTTGGCCGGCTCCATCCCCGCGATCCGTTCCTTGCGGACTTCGTCGGGGTCTTCGCTGGTGACAACCTGGAGTTCGAGCTTGGGGAACTTTTTTGCAAGGAGCCCCTTCAGCTGCTCGCCGAGGTAGTTGGCCGTGGGGATGAACCGACAAAAAACGACGGGGTGAAATCCTTTCGCAAGCCAATCCTCGACCAGGTCGGCGAGCGTTTTCAGTTTGGCGTCGTGCGTTGCCCCGGTGAGGGTTTCAAGCCGCTTCGCGAAGTCGCGGAGCTGCTTCTTCTGCGTGTCGGTCCAGTCGCCCGTCTCGACGAGCTGGGTGGGCGATGTGTCGGCAAGGGCTAGGTCGTCGGTGTCTGCGACCGGATTGTCCTGCGGTTCGGCAGCAACGGCGGCGCCTTCATCTTCGTCGCCGGCCTCGGAACGCAGCTTGTCCAGCCGCGTGGTCAGCATGGTCACGCCGGCAGCCGGGCTCGACATCACGCCGCGCAGGAGGGCGAGGGCCGTCCAGTAGTGGGCCCGCGTGCGGCGCGAACCGGCCTTCGGATCGGCTGAGACGAGCTTTCTGGCGAAGCCCAGGATGTCATCGTAGAAGGCGGCGTAGGCCGGGGTGAGCCCGTAGGCCACCTCGAAGGCCTCGCGGGTGGGGAACGGCGTGTCTTCGCCGAGCCACTTTTCCACGTCGGCCCGTTTGCGCTGCACGAAGTGTTTGGCGAGTTCGCGGCGCTGGGCCTGCGACGATGTGGGGAGGTCGAGCGTTTCGAAGTCGGACTTCAGCAGGCCGAGCAGTGAATGAAACTCGTCCTGCTTGCCACTGTGGGGCGTGGCCGTGAGCATCACGATGTTTTGCTCGGGGTTGGCCGCGAGCCGGCTCAGCAGGTGAAACCGTTGCTGCTGCTTCTCCGAGGCCCCCTCAGGGCGGGCGCAGGCGTGGGCCTCGTCCACGATCACGAGCTCCGGGCACTGCTCGACGAACACATCACGGCGGTTGGCGGCCTTGATGTAGTCGATGCTGATGATCTGGTAGGGGTAGAAGTCGTAGACGCTCGTGTCGCCGTGGATCTGGCGGTCGAGGCGGGCCTGCGTGCTCGAGCGGATGATCACGGCGTCGATATCGAGCTTGTCACGGATTTCCTGCTGCCACTGGTCGCAGAGGTGCGGCAGGCAGATGACGGCAAACCGCTTGACCCTCCGCCGCTCCATCAGCTCCCGAGTGAGGAGCAGGGCTTCGACCGTCTTGCCCACGCCCACGTCATCGGCGATGAGGAGCCGAACGATCTCCTGCCGCAGCGCCATCACGAGCGGCACGATCTGGTAGGCCCGGGGGCGGAAGGAAAGCTTGGCAAGCGCCCGGAAAGGGCCGGCGCCGTTGCGGAAGGCTAGGCGGGCCGACTCGTGGAGCAGCCGGGCGGTGGCGATGTCGCCGAGATCGTCGGCCGTCGGGGGCGGGAACCGTGCATCGCGGGGGCTGTCGTGCTCGATGGCCAGCGGCAGGTAGATGCCGGTCGTTTCATCGTCCGCCCCGCCCAGCGGCTTCACCACGAGGAGGTCGGCGTCATCGGAGGGCAAAACGACCCAGTCGCGGCCGCGAAGGCTGACGAGCTTGCCGGGTTGGAGGTGAGCGGCCATGCGAGAAGCATCCTTGCAGAAAATCAGCGGACCTTGGAGAAGATGTCGGGCCGGCCGGCGACGAACGCGGGGAGATCGTCGTCATAGCGATAGACGAGCACGTCGAAACCCTGGGCCCCAAGTTCACCGCGCTTCCTGGCATCGGCGGCCTTCACCTCGGGCTTGTCATGAACGGAGCCGTCGATGAAGAGCCAGGTGTCGGGCCGGTAGAAGAAGTCGGGCTGGCTGTAGACGCCAGGCGTCTGCTTTTGGGCAGAGTCGGGCAGCCGAAGGCCATGCTCGTGCAGGTAGTCGAGGAACGTGCGTTCGAGCGTGGAGTTGGGGTCGAGGGCAGGCAGGAGCGTCTGGTAGTGGTCGTCGTAGCTCTTGTAGTCGGTGTTCGTCTGCACCTCGACCGTGCAAGCGAGGAGTTTTTCCAGGGCCTCTTTGATCTCGAAGCGATCGATCGTCTTGTGGTCGCGCTGGTTTTGGTAGCTGAGGAGATCGTCGTAGGAGGCCTTCGCCTTGTAGTCGAGATCGTCGAATCGGCAGATCTTCTGGGCCTGCTTCACGATCCGATGCAAGACGCCCGGATCGTCGGCAAACCGGGAGAGGATGCCGAGGCTCCCCTCCGCCGCCTCGTAAATAAGGATGTTCGGGGCAGCCATGTTGCCGACGGCCACCACGCCGATCTCCGCAGGCTCCACCTGAAACTCCGCCTCAATCGCCCGCTTGAGGGCATGCTGGAGCGAGATGACCCCGCCCGCAGTAAGACCGAGCGGCTGGACCGGCTCGATGTAGAGAGCGTCGGCCGTGTTCGATGTCATCAGTGACACAAGCCGGTGAGGTTCGGCCTGCTGGGCGGCGTCCTTGGGCGGGTCAGGGATCTTCGGCTTCCAGAAGCCATTGACCATGCCAAGCGGAAAGCCGACGTGCTGCGACGTGCGCCACTTGCGATTCACGTAGACCAGCCGGGCGGCAGGAAGGTAGCGGAGATTGAGGAGGCGGTTTTCGCCCGACCGAGCCACGGCCTTGCGGACGCGGTCGAGGTTTTCGACGGTGAAGAAGGTGTCGATCTCGAAACCACGGGAGAGGCGTTCCTCCTCCTCGCAGGAGATGCGGTCGATCTCTTCCGCCTTCGATTCCTGCATCTCGATGAGGTCGGTCAGGAAATCCTTGTTGGCATTGTCGGCCAGGCTCACGCCGGAGAACGGGCAGTTCTCCAGGACCTTCTGTTCGCCGGTGAGGAAGTAGCCCACCTTCGTGCTCACCTTGGCATCGGTGAGGGCGTCTTCGGGAGACTGCAGCACAAGCTGGTTGACCTTGAACTTGCGGCCGTTGTGGTAGATGACGTTGAGTGGCCCGAACTCCCGGAGGGCGATGGCTCGGGGCCGCGAAATGTAATCCCCGGACGACTGGCCCGACGGGATGAAGATCCGCAGGGGCAGGCGGGTGAAGTTGTAGCCCGGCAGAAACCCTTCCGCGGCGAGATAGCGGTAGGGATAAAACTCTGAAAGGTTCGAGGACCGCGGGCCCAACTCGTTGACGAGCAGGTTGAGCTGCCGCGTCGTCTGATTCTGCTGCCGAACGAGCCGCTTGTATTCATCGCTCGTCGCGACCATCGTGCCGCTGTCGATTCGGGCAAGCGTCTTGGTGAGCGTCGCCTTGGCGGTCTGGTGAAGCTTTCGCCACCGGCCGAGTGATTCATCGAGGTGGTCGGCAAGCTTCGAAAGCGAGGTGTCGATCCACGAGTCGGTAAACCACGGAGCCTTTTCGCCGAGGTCCGCCGCAAAATCACGAATCACCCTTCGGAAGCAGGCTTTGATCGCTCCGAACTTCTTTTCCGGGATCTTCAGCCCCTCCCGGACGGAGAAGGCCAGCGGCATTCCTGGGGCGTCCATGTCTATGAGGCTCTTCAGCGACGCCTGCTTTCCGGAATCGGAATCCAGGCTGGGCAGGCCGACTTCGGAAATCGCCAGGGCGTTGAGATGCGTGAGCAGCAGCTCGCGATTCAAGAGGTCGAGTCGCGGCGGCTGGACGGCTCCGGCCACGAGCCCCGCCTGCTCCTGAAAGAAGTGGCGGTCGTGAGCCGAAAAGCCGGAACAGTAGGTGAAGACGAGAGCGCCCTGGCCGCTACGGCCAGCACGGCCCGAACGCTGGGCGTAGCTGGCGGAATTGGGCGGGGCGTTGCGCAGGTGGACAACGGAAAGCCCGCCGATGTCCACGCCGAGCTCCATCGTCGGGGAGCAGAACAGACAGCTGATCGCCTGCGTGCGGATCTTCTCCTCGTCACGCTTCTTCTTGGTGTCGGGGTCGAACCACCAGTCGCACTTGAAACGATCCTCGCGGTCGAGGCGGTCGTCCTTGTCGAGCTGGCCGGTGTGGTCTTCGGCGCGGAGTCGCTTTGTGGTGACGAACTCCCGACGGTACATGTCGCGAAAGAAGATGTTGGGCGGCAGCGTGGCGGTCTTATAGCTCCGGCGCTTGATGACGTCGTTCTTCACCGTCTCGCCGTCGCCGAGCTTCCAGATGAGCCGGTCGATCTTCAGCCGGTACACCGGCAACTTGCCGCCCCCGTCGGCCTTGGCCTCTTCCTCGTGGAGGTAGCCGGCATCGACGAGCTTGCGGCACAGGCCAAGAATGAAGTCGTGGTAGTGGTCGCCCTGCACGACGGATGCGTCGAGACCGGCGTCCGTGACGAACTTCTTGATGTACTTGCCGAGGCTGCTCGTGGGCCCAAGGCTCGCCGACGCCAGATTCGAGCGGCGGTCGAGCGGCTCGTAGCGGAGAACGCGGGGATTGGATAGCCGCTCGTTCTCGTCGAGTGTCCACGGGGCACGGAGCTGCTCGCGAAACTCCTTCTCCGCCTGCCGCATCTTGTCGTAGTCGAGGAAGTTGGCGCTGTGGATCGCGTATTCGAGGCGGAAGTAGTCGAGAATCGTCGAAAGAAACTCGCACCGCTTCTCGGGCGACAGGCTGCGGAGGACGGGCGTGGCCTCCCAGTAGGAGGCGGTATCCGCTACCTCGAGCAGATCGGCATATTCGATCTCGAGCAGCCCGCACTGCTCGAGGTTGGGGAGCACGATCCTCCAGCTCCGCTCGAGATCAGCGAGCGCCCGATAGACGATCAGTCGCTGAAACGTCTCCTCGAACCGCCGGCGAACGGGAGCGAGCTCCGGTTCACGCTCCTGGTTGGCGAAGTGCGTGAACGGCAGGGCGAGGGCCTTGAAGACCGCTTGTCCGAGATCTGAGAACGTCAGCCGTTTGCCAGAGGCCGATTCGAGTGCCTTGCGGATCGCCGAGCGCAGGTGGACGACTTGGACAAAATCGTTGAAGTGGCCGGCCTGCAGAGCGGCGTCTTGGCGGTTGTCAGTGAACGAAAGGAGTTTCTGGTCGGTGAGCGAGTAGCCGGCCTCGCGAAGCCGGTCGAGGATCGAGAACGCGGTGATTGTCGTGGAGGTGCTACGGCCTTCGCTCCCGAGCGTGGCGAGCTTGGTCGACTCGCGAGTCTTGGTGTCGAAGAAGGTGCCGCTCGTCGGGTCGAAGAGGAGCGGGGCCGGCATGAACCAGCCCTCGTACTCAAGGGGCGTGGTCTCGGAGCAGTTGCCATCCGCGTCGTACCAGAGTCGCTTGGGCAGGCGGTGGGCGATTTCCTTCGTGGGCACGCGGCCGGCCTTCGTGAAGCGAAACCACGAGTCGGGCAGTTCTTCGATGTCGTTATCGGGATCCCAGACGTCGTCGCCGACGATCAAGTAGCCGTCGGTCGTCTCCTCGTCCTCCACATACTCCGTGAGCTCCCGTGGCATCAGCCTCGACCCCGACCGGCTCACGCAGATAAACGCCTTGCCGCTGCCTCGACTGAAAACGTTGGGGAAGATCGGCTTGTTGTCGGAATCCTTCTTGTAGATGCCGGGCTCGAGCGTGATGAACCGATCGGGGCCGCGATCGAGCGTGGTGTAGACGGAGCCCGTCTGCGAGATGAACTGGTGGAGCCGGTAAGGCAGCACCGTGTCGCGACTGCCCCGCTTCTGGATCGCCTCATTGACCGTGCTGATCCACAGCAGCACACCCGTGAGAGCCCCGAGGCACTTCTCCTGCGGCTGGCCGGAGTCTTCGGCGAGCTGCTCGGCGAGCTTGCCGACAGGGCGGGGCTTGCGACGCAGCAGTTCGCCGTTTGATTCGTCGAGGGCGGCCCGCGATTCGAGCCAGAGGGCGACCGGGTGGACGCGAAGGGCTGCGAGGTCGGTCGAGGGCGTCACACCTGCGGCAATCGCGGCGGCGAGTTTCTCCCGCGTGGGCGGCCCGCCGGATGTGTCGAGCGACGGGGCGAGCGTCTCGCCGACGACCTGGGACGGCTCGAATGGCTTGCCGAACAGCGTCGAGGCGACCTCGGCGACTTTCTTGCGACGGTCGTCCGCCGTGCCGCCAGAGACCATGGTGGCAGACGTGCCAATGCAGACCACGTCGTGACGGCACTGGGCACGTATCCGGCGGATGAGCATGGCGACGTCAGACCCCTGTCGCCCGCGGTAGGTGTGGAGCTCGTCAAAGACGAGATAGCGGAGGTTCTCGTAGATGGCGTCGCGGATGGACCGCTCCTGCACGCGGGTGAGGAGCAGTTCCAGCATCATGTAGTTGGTGAGCAGGATCTGGGGCGGGCTTTGCCGCATCCGCTCCCGCGGGGCCTCTTCCTCCTGCCCCGTGTATTGGCCGTAGGAGATGGGAAACTCGAATCCCTTGGCTCGCTTGAAGTTGTCTGCGTAACGCTGCAGCTCGTCGGTTTGGCTGTTGATCAGCGCGTTGAGCGGATACACGACGACGGCCACGACCCCTTTGCTGCCAGGGTTCGCGAGCAATTGGCTGAAGATCGTGCCGATGTAGGTGAGTGATTTGCCGGAGCCGGTGCCCGAGGTGACGACAAAGTCCTTGCCGGCAGCGCCGAGCTGGATCGCGTCGAGCTGGTGCTGCCAGAGTGAGTAGCCAGTGAAGACATCACCAACGTCGCGGTGGAGCACGCCTGACTGGGCGAGGTCTGCTACTTTGCCGGCCGACTTGAAGGCAGGGTTGAACTGCAGGAGCGGTTCGGGCCAAAGCTTGCCTCGCTCGAGCTCCGTGTTGACGGTATTGCGAATCTCTTCGTCTTCGATGCGGATGAACGACCGGATGTACCGGGCGTAGTCGTCGATGATGCTGCGATGGACTTCGAAGACGTTCATGCGGGCTTTCTGCAGGGCCGTGGAATACGGCCCAGGGTATTTCAGGAATGCGGGCTTGAGGGAGTCGAGGGAGGGACGGAGGGGGCCGCCGACGCAGGACGCCTCGGCTGCCGGGGCGCTGCAGGAGTGGCAGCCGGGGCGACTGCCCACTGCCGAAACTCGTCGCCAAGCAGGTTCAAAAGCTGCTCAGCGTTGAGATTTGTGAGGTCGTGGGTGACTTCAAGCTGGCGGATGCGGGCCGTCAAGCGATGGCACAGATCGCCCGGCCGGATAGTCTGCGGATCAACAGCACCGGTTTTGGCTTTGCCCGTCACAGGGTCGCGGTACAGTAGGTCAACGAGGTCGCCGATCCCGCGAAGTCGCGATAAGAACATTCGAGTCGAGACGTCTTTAACAATCTGAGTCAGGCTCCATGGCGGAGAGTCGAGGAGCACCCTGTTGTTTGGCCAGGCTTCCCAGATAAATACTGCCGCTCTTGCGAGGTGTTTTTTCGAGTTTTGGGCATGGCCGAAGCCCAGCACGTAGTGATAGGGATTCAAAACCTTTCGGCGAGCATGGTTTTGCATCGGGCACACCGCATCCCAATGCCATGCGGATAGCCACGACCATAGGCCGCCGTCGTCGTCCCCGTGAACTGCACGAGCAGCCCGGGTGCGCTCGCTCAGATACGACCCTGCATCCCGCTTCGTCTTGAACGCGGGCCGCTCCATCGGCACCTCGGGCACGATGGGCTCTGTCAACTTGCTGTCGATCACAAACGCGTCGTCGATTTCAGCTTCGCCGCCGGCGCGGAGCGTCTCGATCCGCCGCACAAATTCGGCGATGCCGGCGCTATTGAACCGACGGAGAATCCCGCTTTCGCCGCTCATGAGAACGCCTCCGGTCCAGCGGCCGCCAAGGATGAACAGAGTGTGTGGCGGCGGCAGAGGCAGGTCACCACTTCGTCGATCCAGTCGTCGAGGTCGCTCCGGTTCTGGGGAGACCATCCTCCGACGGGCGTGATCGGGCATTGGGCGTCCGGGGCGATCTCGGCGGCAAAGCGGATCCAGAGCGCGGCTGCGTTGGTGTCTTCCGCCGTGAGATCGCCCGGTGTCACACCCTCGGTGACGACGGCCCAATCGAGGGCGCGGCGGCAGATCTCCGGGAACACGAGCGAAGCAAATGCCTGATTCCCGAGAAACTGCTCGTCACTCATCGACAGCGAGTCGTTCAGGACGAGTGTGACCGACTCCCCAAATCTCAGCCCCCACACCTGCTCCCCGAGTGGCTCGCGGATTGTGGCGAGCAGTTGGTGTGTCGCACCGTCATTCGGGTCGCCGCCCGCCCCCACGGCCTTGATCCGCGAAGCTCGCCGCAGGATACGCCCTGGGTCGTCACCCACGACCTCGACCACCTTCACATCAAAGATGGCCTTCTTCCACGAAATCCGACCAAGCGGATAGGGGCCGCGGCCGAAGCCATTCCCATTCCAGGCAAGCCTGTGCCGCAGCACTTCCGAGCTGCCAGCCGACGTGATGTCGACATACGCAACTTCAGCTTCAGGGTTTGACAACAGGTCGGCGGGCAAATCAATCGTGAAGGAAGCCGGATCGGTCGGATCCACTTTCACCGCGATCTGGCTGCGCGGAATGCGGCGACGGTCGGTGTAGTTGATTCTCTTGAGCACGGTTAAGCCTCCACTTCCTCAGGCTCGTCGACCGGTGCATCTACCTCGGTGCGCACGACCACGTCGCGGGCGGCGTCGAATCCCTCGACGCTGAAGGAGAACGTCTCTTCCAGATCCGTCAGCAACACCTCGTTGCCCGCGAGGAGCTTGGCCTTAAGGCCGGTGCCCTTGAGCTTGAGCGTGCTCGCTTGGCCGAGCCGCAGTTCAAAGTCAAAAGGACTCCAGATGCGGAATGGGTCGCCGCTGCTGACGTCGTAGGCAAACGTGACCCGAAGATTGTTGACCGGCGGCCGAGGCACGTTCGGAACACTCCGAATGGAGAACCCGTGGCCCTTGGGGCCGATTGCGTACCAGTCTTTCCGGGCCGGGATCTCCTCCGGCTTGTCGACCGTCGGGCTGGTCGGGCCCTCCGGCTTGGCAGGCAGGCGAACGGAAAACACCTTGGCGAGTGCAAGCGACGCAGCCTTGGGCTGGTTCTCGCGCAGCATGTCGGCAAGGTAGACGATGCCGTTCGTCACGAAGCCAAGCCGCCGAGCGAAGGTTCGCCAGTTGCGAGAGAGCCGCTTCTCCTCCTTGCTCCACTCGACGTGTGCCGGCCCTTCGGCATCACCGAGAAATCCGGAGATCACCGGGTCACTCGCCAACAGCAGTCCTTCGTAGTCGCCGCCGGAGGGCTTTTTGCGGTTCACCGCCGTGATCGTCATGCCGTCTCGGACGTACCACCCCTCGCCCTTGCCGTCTGACCGCCTCCGAAGCACGACATGAAAATGGGTGTCGACGCGGTCTCCCGACGCCCGCTCCAGCACGAGGGGAACCTTCACACAGATGCGGCCACCGTCGGCTGAGAGGGCTTTGGCGAGCGGCTCGGCAATAGCCTTGGGGAGAATGTCCCGCGTCCAGGCAGCCGTGCCCGTAGCACCAGCGGGCGTTAGCGTGGCGTCAACAGCCCCGCTGGCGAGGCGATCGAGGGCGACGCGGGCCAGTTCGAGGGGCGGAGGGCTCACCCGCCGCTGGCCGTCTGGCAGTTCCCAACGCACTTGCCGGACCACGTCGTCGATCGTGTCAGCCGTGATCTCGAACCGTCCGCCACGCTCGTCGATCGTCTCCACCACGAGTTCGCCGCGCAGAATGCGCACGAAAAAGTGGATGCACACGCTACGGGCGATCGCTTCCGCGGTAATGCCATCGCGTACGAAGGGCACCACGAGCGAGAGGCCGGTCTCGCCGTTGCGGTGCAAGCGAAAAGCCTCGATAGCTTCGGACGCTGCTGCTTCGCCCTCGAACGGCATCGGCGTCGACCCGTTGACATCCGGGTCGCTGAGCAGTCCGTAGGGCAGGTAGCGCTTGCCGCGGATCGTGTGGTTGCGGAGGACCGCCTGCCCCATGAGCAGGAGGCGGTCGTCGTCCGAGCGCCGCGTGAGGCCGATGATGCAGTTGATGTTGCTTGACGACGGAAACACCGTTTTGCCGAGCCCCCAACGGCCGAGCTTTTCGCCCGTCTTCGCGCTGCGTCCGACATTTCGCCAGAACCAGTAGAAATCCTCACGACGGTCGTGGCCTTGTGGGGGGTCATCGACAATCGCCGGATCGCCGCAAAGCCCCGTCGTGTGAAAGTCTTCGTAGACAAGCCAGCGGATGGTGCCGCTCTGGCCGTCCAATGGCCAGGGGACCGGGGGCTTCAGAGCCGCCAGATGCGGCTCGAGTCCGGCGAGATAGCGGAGGGCCCCGGTCTGACGAACGCCCGCCTCATGGAGTGCGAAGGTCACCCGAACCGGCTCGGTTCCAGCCCTCGCGTCGATCGCGTTTTGAACCGATTCGCGAACCAGCGATGCGACGTGACCGTCATCCAGTTCGCTGTCGCTTGGGCCAATGAAAAACTCTTCCTCGAACGGATCGGTTTGCACCGCCGCTTCTGAGCGAATCGCGAAGTTCCAGGGAACGTGACCCATGGCCGTATATGGGGTTGGTAAGAGTTGATTTCACGGTAGTGGAATGCCTTTTGCCCCCCCATTCAAGGAGGAGTCGGATTCCTCTGTGGCAGGGCTGGATCGTCCAGCGTGATTGTGGCTACTGACTCACCACCGTTGTCTTGGCTTCGGTCCACGGGTTGCCGCTCAGGGCTCCGAGCACGCAGAAGAAATGCAGCACCAGTCCCGGCAAAAACAGGGCCGCATACCCCATGCACACAAGGAGGAACCAGACGATCCCGTTGATGATTTGGCCCTTGTAGACCTGCCCGAGGCCCGGCAGGAAGAAACTCAGCACGGCGGCCAAGCCCGGGCTCCATCGCTGCACTGGCGGCTGGGCGAGCACGACTACTTGCCCCGGACCTGCGGCTACGTATCCAGATGGGTGGTTGGGCAACACGGCAGCCGCAGCAGGCTGGGCCATGCGTGCGGACTGCTCTTGGGCGAGCCGGGCCGCCTCGAGGTCGAGCCGCTGCTTTTCAATGGCCAGCTCCTGTGCCCGCAGTCGTCTGTCGGCCGCCTCCTTGGATGCCTTGCCGATATTTTCGATGGCCTGGCCGAGCAGTGTGCCAAGTTCGACCGAGAGCCCGACCGCCGCGATGAAGAGGCCGCTCAGCGTGAATGCCAGAGCGACCGGGGATTGAGCGATGACTGTGAATGCAATGCCGAGGGCCGCCAGAAACCCACCGCAGGCTGCAATGAGGTGCCGCAGAGACAGTTCGCCCCAGTCGGGCGTTGATCGAATCGAACGCGTTTTTGTCGTCTTTGGTGGAAATGTCGCTTCAGGCAAGGAGGGCGGGGCGTTGTCCGCGGGAGAGCGATTCGGGCCCCTTTGGGCACGCGGACGCAGTCCGGCGATCGTCTTGTGAAAAAGGCGTCCGAGCGAGTTGGGGAACAGGCCTTCGGCATCTCGGGCCGGCACCCAGCTTTCCATTTCGGCATGCCATACCAGATCGTCAGGCCCCAGCCAGCCATCGGCGGCCATTGATTTGAGTTTGGCAAGCGACACAGGGCCTCTTCGCTCGTTGTTCTGCGTGTAGTACCAGTCGCCAGGCATTGGTCAGTCCGCTCGAGGTGACCCTGAAGCAAACCATGACCGAGGGACATCCTTGGTCCGCGTCGCCCGAAGCCCATAAAAGCCCGGTAAAAACCCATGTGCCGCCCGCTTCGGCGCCCGCAGCATAACCCCCAAAGAAGCCCTTGACCACCCCGCAGGAGGGGTCGTAGGCTGCGTGGCTCAGCCGTGGTTCGCTCGCTTTCAAAGCTGGCGCAGCCTCACGACTGCGACGAGACGGGCCAGGGGGCAGGGCGCCCCCGTCTCGCTACAGGAGTTCACCGCGTCGGAGAGGAACACATGGCCGGCTTAGGTCCGATCGAGCTTGCGTTGGCTGGAGGATTCCTGCTTTTTGGCGCGGTGGCGGCGCTGGGCAGTCGCACGACAAAGCTGGTTCTTCAGAAACTTGTCGCTCACGAGGCGGCTACAGGGGAACCGCAGCCCGTCATCGAACTTGTCGGCCGACAGCAGGGCGTGATCTCGTTTCTCCTGACGCTCGTCGGAATAAGCCCGATCACGGATTTCAAGGTCACGCCTGATGAACTCTGTTGCAACTCGACCAGCTTATTTGGGCGGCAGAACCAATCCGTCCCGCTGCGAGCCATCTCATCGGTGGCCGCAGGGGTGCGGAAGCCCGTTAGCTATCTCTTCGTGGCGTTTGTGTTCCTGGTTGTCGGGGTGTTTGGTGGCCTTGGGGTGCTGTGGAATGAGGGACTCTACAGGTTTGCCCTGACGCTCATGGTGTTTGGAGCACTGGCGGCTTTGTTCATCTGGCTGTACGCGATCAACAAGCGATTCTTCTTCAGCATCTATACGCAAGGAGGGCCGCCTGTCCTGCTTTCGCTCAAGCCAAACGTCATCGAGGGCGTTCCCCTTGATCTTGAGCGAGCGCTCCAGGTCGTGAAGATCATTCGCGATAGAGTGCTCGCAAGCACAGGCACTGCTCCTGCGGCTGCTCCCAGGCCGATACCTGCCCCGTCAATGAATGGCAGCCCGATGGTGCAATCCGCACCAGTCGCATTCGCCCCGGCACCGGCTGCTCCATCGACGTACGAATACGACGACTATTCCGTGGGAGATCCGGTAACAGAGCAACCAGAGTCACTCCTGCAGCAGGCTCGGGATCTCATCAAACAGGGCAAGCGGCAGGATGCAGTCTCAGTCCTTCGGGAGGTTGTTCTTCGGTTTCCCAATTCCTCGGAGGCAGGCGTCGCCAAGGCCACGCTCGAAAAGGCGGGCATCAGCGTGTGATGCCGATGAGCGGTCCGCGGTTCGCGTTCTGACTGATCGTTGAATTGAAGAGATGCCCAATGGTCCGCTTCGGTTTCAGAGTCCCGTCTCTTCGGAAACGCATCTCCACCAGGACGAGTCTGAAGCGGTACGTCCGAAACAGTCTTGGACTGAAGGCACCCCGTGGCTGGGGCTGGCTGACGAATCCCAGAAGGGCCGCCTACAACCGCGTCTACAACCGGACGACGCGAGGCTGCTTGGTGGCACTGGGGCTCTGGGGTGCTCTGGCATTGGCCGGCGTTACGCTTGCGGCGGTGCTGGCCCGATAGCCTGAGCGCGGTATTGCCCGTGGCGCCTGGCTGAAACGGCGGCCAACTATTTCTTCACCCGTACGACTTTCACCCACTCGACCTGCATCTCGGGAGTGAACTCATGCGATTGGTGGGACGCCTATGATTCTCTTGGCCAGGCTTTGAACTGACGAGCTTACAGGCACACTTCTCCCATGTGCGGCCGATACACCCTTAGGTCGCGGGCTGAAATCATCGCGGAGACGTTCGGCGTCCGAGTTCCGCCCACGGTGCCTGAGCGGTTCAATATCGCCCCGTCACAGCTCGTGCTGGCAGTCCGCGAGAAACCAGGCAGCCACCAGCGGGAACTCGTGGCCCTGAACTGGGGTCTCATCCCGTTTTGGGCAGACGACCCAGAGATCGGCAGCCGGATGGCGAACGCCCGCTCTGAGACTGCCGCGACGAAGCCAGCGTTTCGCTCGAGCTTCCGGGCCCGCAGGTGCCTGATCGTGGCAGACGGCTTCTACGAGTGGCAGGCACGGAACGGCAAGAAGCAGCCCTACTACATTAGGCTGAAGACGGGGCGTCCCTTCGGGATCGCCGGCCTATGGGACCGCTGGGACAAGGAGGGCGAGCCAATCGAGTCCTGCACGATCCTGACCACTGACGCCAATGAGACGATGATGGCAATCCACGAGCGAATGCCGGTCGTGATCCCGCCCGAGAGTTTCGCAGCCTGGCTCGATCCAGCCGTACACGATGTGGAAAAGCTGTCGAGGCTGCTCCGGCCGTTTCGCCCCGACGAAATGACGGCCTATCCGGTCAGCACGCTCGTCAACAACGTAAGGGCCGACAGCGAGAAGTGCGTGGAGCCTCTCGGCACGCCATGAGCCTGGCGACCGGTTTTTCGTAGGACGATTCCTCGCCTGCGGCGGTTCTGCGATATTCGAGCCGAAAACCGGAGACGAACGCGTGAACCCGGACATGGTGTCGTGGGGCTAAAGGGGCACTCAGATGACTGTGATAACCCTGACTCGCGAACAGCTTTACGAGCGAGTGTGGCAGACGCCGACAGTGCACCTCTGCAAGGAGTTCGGCCTGTCTGACGTCGGGCTCGCCAAGCTCTGCAAGAGGTACAAGATCCCGAAGCCTTATCTCGGGTACTGGGCACGGAAGACAGCCGGAGGAAAGCCGAAGGTCACGCCGCTTCCCGTGTGTAGCGATGCCAGTCTCGCGACGATTCAGTTCGCACAGCCGGAGCCCACTGTCCAGGAGTCGGAGTTTTTCGATCCGGAGATCGAGGCTCTCTACCAGAAAGAGCTTCAGCGAGAGCGGCTTGCCGTGCCGGCAACGCTTCGTTCCCCGCTGCCAATCGTGGCTCGAACCAAGGAGGCGCTTCACAGCGGCAAGTGGCCGGATGAGCCTACGCTGCACGTATCGGTGAGCAAGTCTTTCGTCGACCGGGCGATGCGAATCATGAATGCCCTGCTCAAGGGATTACTCGCGCGGGGCTACACGATTGAGAATGAAGGCCGCTATCACTCGAATGCCACGGTCATCCGTGGCTATGGCCACGAATTCGGCTTCAGGATTCGGGAGCCCTCGGTGATGGTCCAGCGGATGGACACGTTTTATCACCGGATGCGTACGGAGTACGACCCGTCGGGACGCATTCAGATCGAGGTCGAAGGCTTCGGTTCTTGGACGCCGAAGGTCGTTCGCGACGGCAAGCGATCAACGATCGAGGATCGGATCGGCGACATCCCGGCACAGATGCTCAAGGCGATCGATGCCGCCCGACGCAAGAAAGCGGAATGGGAAGCGGAGGAGCGGCGGCGTGAGGCCGAGCGGCAGGCCGCATGGGAGGCTGAGGAGCGGGCCAAGGAGGCGGCTCGGCTGGCGGCAGCGAAGAAGAGGCGAGAGATAGCCCTGTTCAAGCGGGCCCGGCTATGGAAGCGGTGCGGCGATCTCCGCGAGTTCGTCGAGGCCGTTCGGCAACTCACCGAGGAGCGACCGCTCCCCGAGGGAGCCAAACAGGAAGCGGCGGAGTGGATCGAGTGGGCGACGGGCGTCGCTGACGCTTACGACCCGCTCGCCACCTGGGCTGAGCAACTGCCAGAACGGGTCCAGAAGCCGCGGTGAGGGGCTAACGCAGCCAAGGCCCGGAGTGCGCTCGGCGGCTTCACGATGCCTGCCGCCAGCGCCCGAACCAGTCATCGCAGGCGGCTCCGCCGATCAGGACGAACGAGCCCTGAAATGAGCGGAAGCGTTCGCGGAAAATCTCCAAGCCTACGACCATGAAACCCGTTTCAGGAGTGTTTCGAGTTGTTCCTGCACCCGCTCGTCGGGCACTTCACGCAACGTGAGGTACACCGACAGTGGATCGGCGATGTCGCGATCGGTCAACAACACGCGGGGATCGTATGACCAAGCCTCGATCTGCACGTCGGCCTCATCCGGTTTGGCCATAATCCGGATGGTGCGCCTTTTCACCGCTTCACGGACGGCAGGGCCGGCCATGCAGAACGTGGGAATGCGGTCATCCGCGATCTTTTTCGTTCGACAGAGGGCCGTCATCCCGGCAAGCAAGGCTTCGGCGGGAGGCTTGTCCCATCGTGCCCAGTGGGAAGTTCGTAGAGGCGTTGAAACGGCGGACACGCGGGCTGCCGGTCAGCAGCCGGGCGCCAATGGGTTGGAAACTCATCGGGATCCGGGCGAGAGCGTCCGGAACCAAGACGTCCAGCCTGGAGTTCTCCGTCGATGACCAGGAACGCCGCCTCGTCGAGGCGATCTACGAGAAGCGGCAGGCCGGCATGAGCATCGTGCGGATCGCCATGTGGCTCATCCTGCAGCGGGAATACCCCAACAAGCGAAAACTCGACAACTATCGGTCCGTGGAATGGGCCATCGCGGCCAAAGAGTTGGGCTACCCCAAGCGGACCGACGGGGAGCGGGTCGTCAAGGAATGGCGGCACGGATCGCGGGGCAGTCGCGGTCGTCAGGCATCACCCCGCACCTGACCCCGGCACGGGGGCCACACGAATCGCCAACCGTTGGTGAGGGTGCATACCGACTCCCCGCGAAGGGAGCCGGGTTGCCAACCGTCGGAGCCGGGTAGCACACCGCCTGCAGCAATTTGGTATCGGGTTCGCAGGTTTCATCCATTCCCCGTGTGGGAGGCCCTCGAAGGGCTTTGCGTCCCGGTCGGAGTCGTCAGCACACCGGGCTTATCCCACAAATCGCTGGATTTCCCTGTGTCCCAGGGCGTGTCCAGCGACGTTGCCCCCCTCTTTCGTTCCAACTGGAACCGGTCGGCGGGAGGGCCGATCTTCAGGCCGTTTGGCACACAGAGCCTTTCTACGTGCAGAGCGCAGAGGCCCTGCACATTTGTTTATGGGAGCCTCGGTCCGAAAACGGACATTCGGCCCGTCGGGCCTTTCGGAAATGCAAGGAAATTGGGTTTCCAGGCAATTTTCCCGGGCGCCGGGGCGCTTCTGCGCCCGCAGCTTCGGCCTGCCGCGGCGCCGGAACCGCTCAGTCATCCCGCCAGAGGCGACTGCCCTGGTCCTCGAGAATGGCGGCCAGCCGCCGAACCTCGGCCGCACATTTCCGGGCGCTGACGCCAAGGCCCTCCAGTCGCATGGAATGCGACGTTCGAGCGACCTCGTAAGCCCCGGTGAGGGGCGGCCGCTGCCAAAACGGTTTCTTGCACGTACTTTGATTTGCGTGCTAGAAATATACCGTGGGTATATCCAGCGAATCCAAACTAAAGTCGCTCGTCCATTCCCTGCCGCGGCATGGGGTGGTCACCCGGTCTGCGCTGGCGGCCCTGGGAGTCACGCCGCAGCACACCCAGAAGTACGTCGCCAGCGGATGGCTGGAAACAGTCGGTTCGGGTGTCTTTAAGCGGCCCGGTGATACGCCCACGTGGCAGGGGGCCCTGCACGCCCTTCAGGCCCAGGATGGTTTGGCGGTGCATGTCGGCGGGCTGACGGCCCTCGCTGCCCAAGGGGTCGCCCAGTTCGCCCGCCTCGGTCGGGGGCATGTCTGGCTTTTTTCGCAGCCCGGCGTGCGGCCGCCGCTGTGGTTCCGGCGATATCGCTGGCCCGACCAGGTAAGCCACGTGACGTCCAAGTTTCTGCCCGCCGGCCTCGCGGTTCGTGAGCAAGCTCTCGGTGGCTTCTCCCTCCTGGCCTCAACGCCGGAGCGAGCGTTGCTCGAGTGCCTGTTTCTGGCGCCGGACCGCATGGATCTCGAGGAGACCTACGGGTTGCTCGAGAACCAGCGAACGCTCCGGCCGACGGTGATGCAATCGCTCCTGGAGGCATGCTCCTCGGTGAAGGTGAAACGGCTTTTCATGTTCATGGCCGAACGGGCCGGCCTGCCCGTCGTCGCAAAACTGGCAAGGGACCGGATCGACCTGGGGAGCGGGCCCCGGACCATCGTTGCCAAGGGAGCCTACGTGGCGAAGTACGAGATCGTCGTGCCCCGGTCGCTGGTGCCGTGATGAACGAGGCCTACCGCGAGCAGGTGCGGCTGATGCTGGACCTGCTGCCGCTCATCGCGGAGGAGTCGATGTTCGCCCTCAAGGGCGGCACGGCGATCAACTTCTTCGTCCGGAACATGCCCCGGCTGTCGGTCGACATCGACCTCACGTACCTGCCATTGGAAGACCGAGCGACCTCCCTGACCGACATCGCCGAAGGTCTGGGCCGAATCAAGGTCCGGGCCGAGCGGCAACTGCCAGGAGCCCGGCTCACCCTGGTTCCCCAGGCGGACGACATGGAGGTCAAGATGCACTGCCAGCGGGGCAGGGCACGGGTGAAGATCGAGGTCAATCCGCTGCAACGGGGCTCGCTGTGGCCGGTGCGACGACTGGCCTGCACCGATGCCGTTCAGGAGACGTTTGAATCGTTCGTCGAGATGCCGGTCGTTTCCCACGCGGACCTCTTCGGGGGCAAGGTTTCGGCGGCCCTCGACCGGCAGCACCCCCGGGATCTGTTCGACGTGCGGCAACTTCTGGATACAGAAGGCTTTGGGAACGATGTTCGGGCGGGCCTGCTCGTGAGCCTGATCAGCCACAACCGACCGATCGCCGAGCTTCTCGCCCCGGAGGCCAAGGACCAGCGGCGGACCTTCGCCGGTGAGTTCGCCG
>Ga0315903_10001294_pt1 | contig 37738 bp, 34 predicted proteins | sample LakEriMetagenome_7_FD_203524 | JGI IMG/M metagenome (GOLD analysis project Ga0315903, IMG submission 203524) | Freshwater fungal communities from buoy surface, Lake Erie, Ohio, United States - Buoy 2 MA119 | ecosystem: Environmental > Aquatic > Freshwater > Lake | place: USA: Lake Erie, Ohio... | reverse complement strand
CACTCATGCCCGCAAGCCTTCCAAACCCTGCAGCCCCAAAACAGGATGAGACCCGCGGCGTTCTAGCAATCCCAGCTTTCCGCAAACTCTGGAACTCGATGCTCTTCTCCTCACTCGGAGATTGGCTTGGCCTCCTTGCAACAACTGCGCTCGCAGCACAACTTTCTGGCGGCTCATATGCAACTGCAAACTTTGCAATCGCAGGTGTCTTTATTGCTCGCCTCTTGCCCGCAGTCTTTCTTGGCCCAATCGCCGGAGTAATCGCAGATCGCTTTGATCGCCGGAAACTTATGGTCTCTGTCGACCTCATGCGCGGCGCCCTATATGTCTCTATCCCAATCGTTCACACATATTTCTGGCTCTACACCGCAATGATCTTGGTCGAATGCCTAACCCTCTTCTGGTCACCTGCAAAAGATGCATCGGTACCAAACCTTGTTCCTCGTGAAAAACTCGAGAACGCAAACCAGGTCTCGTTGCTTGCCGCATATGGCACAGCACCAATTGCAGCAATTCTCTTTTCGCTCCTCACACTTCTCTCAGGTGCAATCGCGGCAATTAGCCCACTGATTCCTACCAACTCAGTCGATATTGCCCTCTACTTCAACGCGCTATCGTTCTTCTTCGCCGCATTCACAATTCGGGGCTTAAAAGAAATCTCACAGGGTGGCTCTGATAAGAAATTAGCAGACGAGAACATTGTGCAATCACTCGCACTCGGTTGGAAATCCGTCTCTGACTCTAAAATTATTCGCGGCCTGATTATCGGAATGATCGGCGCATTCTCTGCAGCCGGCGCTGTTATCGGCCTTGCACGCACATTCGTGGGCGATCTCGGCGGCGGAGATGCTGCTTATGGTGTTCTCTTCGGCGCAGTTTTTACCGGCCTCGCACTCGGAATCGCATTTGGCCCAAAAATATTTGCACAATTTTCTCGTCGGCGTCTATTCGGCGCATCCCTTGCAACCGCCGGCGTCTTCCTCGTGTTGCTCGCCGCAATCTCAAACCTGACGCTCTCAATCTTTATCGTCATCATCTTGGGCGCATTTAGCGGAATCACATGGGTTACCGGCTTCACCATGCTCGGCATGGAGGTCCACGACGAGGTCCGCGGCCGCACCTTCGCCTTCGTGCAATCGCTGATTCGCGTAACCCTGGTTGCAGTTCTCGCTATCGCACCAATCATCGCCGCAACAATCGGCGAGCATCGCTACGAATTCCAGAACGTCAAACTCGATTACAACGGCGCACAAATCACAATGCTTATCGCCGGCCTTATTGCAGTTCTCATCGGCGTTATCTCTTATCGCCAGATGCGCGATCGCCCAACTGTTTCACTCTGGTCTGATGTCGTTGCAGCTCTGCAAGGCGAACTCGGTGCAATCACCGGCGCACCAACTAAGGGCACCTTCATCGCATTCGAAGGTGGCGAAGGCACCGGCAAATCAACACAGTCACAACTTCTTGCCAAGTGGTTGGAACAAGAAGGTGAAACCGTTGTGCTTTCCCGCGAACCCGGCGGCACAGAGCTCGGAAAAGATTTACGCAAGATTCTTCTTGGACATGAAACCGGAGTCATAAGCCCACGTGCAGAAGCTTTGCTCTATGCCGCAGATCGTGCGCACCATGTCTTCTCTGTCATCCGCCCAGGCCTTGATCGCGGAGATGTTGTCATTACCGACCGCTACTTCGATTCATCTGCTGCCTATCAAGGGGCAGGTCGCGTACTTAATCCATCAGAAGTCGCACGAATCTCGCGCTGGGCTACAGAAAGTTTGTATCCAACCCTGACAATTCTTATCGATGTTCCGGCCGTCATCGGCCTTGCCCGACTTAAATCTCGCGATCGCTTAGAGGCAGAACCAACCGAATTCCATGAACGCGTGCGCCAAGAGTTCTTACAAATCGCACTGATGGATCCTGAAAGATATCTCGTCGTCGATGGCACACAATCTGTTGAAGAGATCCACACCGAGATCATCGCCCGCGTTGCAGAACTTCCTGCACTCAAGCGCAATGCAGAAGGCGTCAAAACAAAAAAGATGCTCCGCCCAATTCGCATCGCAACAACAGCCGTATCTCGAGCAACACACTCAGTCGGTTCGAAAAAGAAGAAGTAAATGTCATCCGTCTTTGATGACCTCGTAGGTCAAGAACACATCATCGAAATTCTCAAAGGCGCAGTTGCTGCAAGCCGCACTGGCGTTGAATCGCAAGAGATGACTCATGCCTGGGTCTTCACTGGCCCTCCAGGATCAGGTCGTTCCAGCGCCGCTGTTGCCTTTGCCCAAGCCCTTATCTGCCCCAACAATGGCTGTGGCACCTGCAGCGATTGCAACGCCGCCAAAACTAGCGGCCACCCCGATGTCGAGATCATCCGCACCGAAGGCCTATCGATCAAGGTCGAAGAAGTCCGCGAACTACTCACTCGCGTCGCTTGGGCGCCATCTATGGGCGGCTGGCGCGTAGTTGTCATGGAAGATGCCGACCGCCTTACAGAATCAGCAGCCAACGCACTTCTTAAAGCGATCGAAGAACCCGGCACCCGAACAGTCTGGTTGCTCTGCGCACCAACTCTGCACGATGTCCTGCCCACAATTCGTTCACGTTGTCGCCACCTGCAACTGCGCACACCATCACTGACTGCAGTCACAGACGTCTTAATCAACCGCGACAAAATCGCACCTGCGATGGCCGACTTCGCAGCTCGCGTTTCACAAGGCCACATCGGTCGCGCAAAGTATTTAGCCCTCAACGAAAGCGTTCGTAGCAACCGCACACGCATCATGCAACTTCCACTACAACTTGGTTCACTCGCCGCTGCTTTCCAAGCTGCACAAACTCTCGTCGACCTAGCAACCACAGAAGCAAACACAGCATCAGATCAACGCGATGAGAAAGAGATTGAGAAGTTACAAGAAGCCTACGGAAAAGGTGCAACTGGTCGCGGAATGGCAACTGGTGGATCAAAGGCAGTTAAAGAGTTAGAGAAAGAACAGAAGTCACGTTCTACCAGAATGGTCCGCGACTCTATCGATGGAGCGCTCCTTGATATCGCAACTTTCTACCGCGATGTGATGATGGTCCAATCCGGCAACACCGAATCCATGATCAACACCGATATGCGTGAGCAAATCGAAAGCTACGCTGCAAAACATCCAGCAAGCTCCACAATCTCTAAGATCAGCGCAATCATGGAAGCACGCACCAACCTTGCTCACAATGCGGCACCCCTTGTTACATGCGAAGCGCTGATGTGCCGTCTGGCTAAGCAGTAGATGCAAACTTTTTCTACATCTCCTTTTAAATTCCTCTTCACCCGCACCGGAAAAATTGCGGCACTGGCAACAACGCTCGGACTCGTTGCGCTCTCATTTACCGCGTACACACAATCACAACCTGATTACCCAAAGACTTTATCTGGCTACTACGCACAAGAAATCAACTGGCAGAGCTGTAACCAAGATTTCCAATGCGCCACCCTGGCCGTACCCATCGATTACTCAAAGCTCTCCACCGGCACCTTTGAAATAGCACTCCTGAAATATGCAGCCAGAACAAGCAAAAAACTAGGTAGCCTCATCGTTAACCCTGGCGGTCCAGGTGGATCAGGCGTTGATTACGCCTACGCCGCCGAATACATCTTCAGCCCGGCAATCCTCGACCGCTACGACATCGTTGGCTTCGACCCCCGCGGAGTCTCGCGCAGCGCACCTATTCGCTGCCTCAACGATAAAGAACTCGATGCCAATAACAATTCCGATAGCAAACCCGATAACGAGAAAGAATTCCAACAGATCCTTATCGATACAAAGAAGTATGTTGAAATCTGCAAAGACAAAAATAAACACTTAACTTCATACAGCACTGCAAATGTTGCGAGGGATATGGATATCTTGCGCGAGGCTGTTGGTGATAAGCAACTCAACTACATGGGCAAGTCATACGGAACCTACCTTGGAACTCTCTACGCACACTTCTTCCCAGATAAAGTGGGCCTAGTTGTTCTTGATGGTGCAGTTGATCCGACTATCTCAAACTTCCGACAAACACTGACACAGGCAATTGGTTTCGACCAGGCATTCTCATCTTTTGCTAAAGATTGCACTAGAAAGAAGATCTGTTCACTTCCTAACGGTGAAGAAGCGGCAATCGCTGAGATGCAGAAGCTCTTTGCTCAAGCAGCTAAGAAACCACTACCAACAAAGACCTCGAATCGAAAATTAAGTGAAACGATGATGGTTCTTGGTACTGCATCTGCGATGTATGACAGTACAACAGGCTGGCCAAAACTGCGTAGAGCAATTAAAGAAGCACAGAATGGTTTCGGAGATCAATTCCTCGAGCTTGCAGAGGAATACACGGGGCGTCAGTCAGATGGGAGTTATCCCAATAACGAATTTGATTCAGGTGCGGTTATCGATTGTCTAGATGTTGACGAACCTCGCACGGTTGAGCAGATCAAGAGCGATGCAAAATCTTTCGCAGAACAAGCCCCGTTATTTGGCCCGTACCTGGCATACGGCGGACTGACCTGTAAATACTTTGGACGGTCACAAGAAGTCACAATTTCTCCAACACAAACAACCAACCCAATTGTCATCATCGGCACCACCGGCGATCCTGCAACACCCTATGAATGGGCGCAGGGGCTAAATAAGCTACTAACCAATTCAATACTGGTATCTCTGACCGGCGAAGGCCATACCGGCCAAGGCCAGGGAAGCGAATGCGTAGATGGCATAGTCGAAGACTTGTATTTACAGACTTACTTTCCCGGACAAAAAAAGTTCTTTTGTTAGTTATCCTTGAAAATGATTACGGATTGGGGAATTCGATTGCTTAAGCAAGATTTGATTGAAGCTCAAAAACGCCTAGAGAGTAAATTGCGCAATCTAGATATCAAGTCTCTTGGGTTAAGTGAATACACAGAACACTATTGTAGTTTTTTGCTCTCAGATTTGACTGAAACCTTATCTAGATTTAGACAAGTCCTTGAAATAGCGCTTGAATCAGTTAATCGAAACCCCAAGGAATTATCAATCCTTGACTACGGGGGTGGGGTAGGGCTCCAATCAATGCTCGCGAAAGAATTGGGCATCGGTAAAGTATATTACAATGATATTTTTGAGGGCTCATGCCTCGACGCAAAAATCCTGGCTGCTTCTTGTGACTTACCAGCAGATGACTACATACATGGTGACGCGAAGGAAGTAGTAGATTTTCTAAATCGTCTAGAAAAGGGAATCGATTCGATTGTCTCGTACGATGTAATTGAACATGTCTACGATGTCGAGGCTAACTTTAAAACCTTTGCCGAATTAGATACCGCCCCTAGAAATTTTGTGTACGGGAGTGGAGCAAATATTAAGAATCCATTTTATGTCCACCAAGTCTCAAAGAGTCATCAAATGGTGGAGTTGGTCAATCGATCTCGAGAGAAAGGCCATAAAGATAGAGATTCAACTTCATCATATCTTGAGATTCGGAAGGAATTCATCTTGAGCCTGGGGCAAGCATTAACTCAAGAAGAAGTTGAGCGTCTTGCCATCCAAACTCGTGGGCTCATCCTCAAAGACATAGATCGGGTCATTACTCAGTATTGTAAAACTGGTGATATTACATATTCACCAAAACACCCAACGAATACCTGCGACCCGAATACAGGCAATTGGTGTGAGCAATTGCTGGACTTTGAATGGCTGGAATCCGTCGCCGTTCGAGCAGGATTTGAAGCCAGAATTGAAAAAGGGGTTTACTCCATCTCAGGGTCCCTATCCCGCAAGACAAAGAGAGTGCTAATGAATTGCGCCAATCTTGCACTCGGGAGAGCAGGATTCACCTTCGCCCCCTTTTATGTGTTGGTTTTGAAGCCCGCCCGTGAATGAAATTGGTATTTAGCACCCTTTGAGATGGTGCAGAATTCCACCATGCGTTTAGACCATGTTTCTTATGTGACTTCCCACGACCAATTAGCTGACACTGTGCAGAGACTAGGTTCACGCCTAGGCAGCACTTTCGTTGATGGCGGTATTCACCCACGCTTCGGGACCCGTAACTTCACTGCGTCACTCAAGAATGGCCAGTACATAGAAGTTGTATGTCCACTTGATCACCCAGCTACAGAACAAACACCTTGGGGTAAAGCAGTATCAAAGAAAGCTAATGAAGGTGGCGGTTGGTTTACTTGGGTTTTTAGTACTAAAGACATTGCACCAATTGCTTCAAAGTTTGGCCGCGACGCAGTTGAAGCACATCGCACCCGCCCCAATGGTTCTGACCTCAAGTGGAAGCAAATCGGCGTAAAGGAGATAGCAGATACACGCGAATTCCCGTTCTTTATTCAATGGCTTTCTACAGATCATCCTTCACAAGACGGAACACCTCTTGCTGAGATTGAAAAGATTGTTATTGCAGACGCCGATCAGTTGGCAGATTCTTGGTTTAAGGAAGACATCCTGGCATCACTTGGTGATGTGAATATTGAATGGGTTAATCCGTCCACAAATGACGATCAGTCTGGGATAGTAGCGGTTCACCTTTCCACGCCGGGCGGGGTTGTAGTACTCGACTGATTCTTGATTTCTCGTGCTGATGAGACTTCATTTCACTGTGCCGCTGTTAACTCACTCTCAATCAATTCATAATAAAGTTTCGAACGCGCTTCACTTTGCATCCAGGCATTCTGCTGCTGGATAGAAATCCGACTTTCTAGGGTGAGCGGTCCCCTTTCGAGGGCAGTGCTCAAGGCATCCCTTAATGTTTCAACTTTGAAGTCTTTCAGAATAAAGTCTTCAGCCCCAAGAATGTCGAAATCTCCAGAAGAAGGCGTCGTAATAATTCTCAAGCCATGGAGCTTTGCTTCGAAGAATGTTATTGGCAGACCTTCAAATATCGAGGTTGATACCAAGTACTCACTGGTTGAGTAAATCGAATTCAAGTCTTCGTGATAACCAGAAATCTCTACTATCTTTCCAAGATCATTTGTCGCGATAAACTTTGCAATTTCAGGCTCTAGAACCCCTTGCCCAAGTATCTTTACCTTGGCGCCATGGCGCAAAAAAGAGTCAGCCAAGGACTGAACTGCCTCAAGGAAGAGTATTGGTTGCTTTAGAGCTATAAACCTTGCGACGAAGAGAAAGGTGAAATCACGCTCACCGCTCTCTTGTATCTTCGCAAGTGCACCAACGTGATGCACTTTTACCTTTCTTGCTCCACGACATTGAGGACCAGTAGCAACAGATCTAGAAACCGCAATCACTAAATCTGTCTGAGAGTGAGAAAATTTCATAAACGGTAAGAGCGCCGTAGCTGCAAGCGAATTCTGAGATACTTCAGTACTGTGCGCCTCGTATACCAATTTCCACTTCTTTCGGGTGGAAAACTTTAAGATTGAAATCAATATTAAATCTATGGGGGAGCGAATGACAACGACATCCGGATTGCAATTTTGAACTTGCCGATAGAGGCGAAGAAGAAAACCTAACCGCTTTCTTGAACAGTTTGCAGAGAGGATTCCGGCAGGAAGACCCCACACATCTAATTCTGGTCGTGTATTTATCACAATTGAATGGAACCCGGTGGGCAACGAATTCAGTCTGCTGAGAAAAGACTTCTCGGCTCCACCCATACCCAGACCGCTGACTACCTCCAAAATTGTGTAAGTCACGGTAATAGGTTACCAGCAGGCAGGTTCTCGAATAGTAAAAGTGTATTCTCGGAACGTGATCAATCACCGCTCCTTAAAAATTGCATATTTTGCGGTATTGCTGGATGGGCCCGAGTCTGGAGCGGCTAAGAAAGTCAATGAACAGATTAAATTCTGGAGCAGACTTGATATTGAAGTAGAACTTTTTGTCATAACAAATTCTTCCGGGAAAAAAATGTGGGCCGACTCAGAACAGGTCCGAATCTTTATAGATGCCTCAGGTATTCGCAAACAATTCTTGAGATATAAAATAATTAAAACTATAATCAAATCCAATCCTGATTTGGTCTACATCCGAGATAGTTTCCCATTTATTCTCCCAAGGAATAGATCGCATGCGAAGTTAATTCTCGAAGTGCAGTCAAATGTTCAGGCAGAAGTCTTCAAGCGAAGCAAAGTAAAGGGTATTCTCTCCATTGCCCTGGATAGTCTATTTCTCAGAAAGTTAAATGCATTTATATTTGTAGCGAGAGAGCTGTCCCTTACTCGACGCTTTCAAAGTCACATCAGAACGGGTAACAATCTGATAATTCCAAACGGTATTGATCTAAGCCAATTTGAGATCCTTCCCACAGCCCTCAAGAAGAATAGACGGGGATTATTTTTTATTGGGCAAGATGGCCAACCATGGCATGGATCAGATCAAATCTATGAATTGGCACAACATTTGCCCGACTATGACTTCCACATCGTCGGCCTAACGAAAGCTTCAGAAGAAAAATCTGCCAACATTTTCCACCATGGTGTTTTGTCACAGGCAGACTATTTACCTATTGCTGCTCAGTGCGTTGCGGGAATCGGATCTCTAAACCTATTTTCACTAAACATGAGTGAAGCTTCACCGCTCAAAACTCGACATTACCTCGCCATGGGACTTCCGGTCATTTCCCGATATACAGATTCTGACTTCGGAAACCAGGTCCCATTCATTCTAAATCTGCCGGCCGGTCATGAACTGGTCTCAACTTATGCAGCAGAAATAAGGCAATTTTGTAATCTTTGGAGTAACAAAAGGGTGGCGCGAGAAGACATCCAGGTCATTGATGTGAATTTAAAGGAGAGGAATCGGATTGCGTTTTTTAGAGCAATCGCAGCGGGAGAATCGCAGAAGTCTTCAACTTAATAGCCTGCGCACCCCTATAGAATCGACGGGTGAACTACCAAGCCTCAGATTCGGCAATCATTGAATCAAATGTACAAATTGGTACAGGGACGCGAATTTGGAATAATGCTCAGATTCGAACCAACGCGACAATTGGTGATAACTGCATTATTGGCAAAGACGTCTATATCGGTCCAGGTGTGAATATCGGGCATAACTGCAAAATACAAAATAGCGCCTTAGTTTATGAGCCCGCAGAAATCGGGTTTGGTGTTTTTATAGGTCCTGGTGTCGTGTTTACAAATGATCAGTACCCGCGTGCCATTAATCCAGACTTAACAGTTAAATCTGCAAGCGACTGGAATCCGGTAGGCGTCACAGTGCTCGATGGAGCTTCAATTGGCGCAGGGGCCACTTGTGTCGCGCCAGTCAAAATTGGATCCTGGGCGCTAGTTGGAGCTGGAGCTGTCGTAACGACAGATGTAGCGAATTATGCCCTGGTTGCAGGGGTACCGGCCAAGCAAATTGGTTGGGTTGGAAAAAGTGGATATAAACTAAGTGAGAGCCAGGGGAAGTTTATTTGTCCGAATTCAGGAGAAGTTTACAAGTTAGTTAACGGCCAACTCGTGGAGGACGTAGCAAAATGAAGAGTATCCCCGTGGCTAAACCATTAGTGGGTCGCGACGACATTCGCGCCGTGGTTAAAGTTATGAAATCTGGTGGTTTGGCCCAAGGACCACAGGTAGGTAGATTTGAAAAGGAATTTTCTAATTTTGTGGGTGGCAGAGAATGTGTAGCCGTCAATTCTGGCACATCGGGACTCCATGTTGCACTTTTATCACTTGGGATTGGCCCAGGTGATGAAGTAATTGTTCCATCATTTACTTTTGCAGCCACTGCTAACAGCGTTGCGCTAACGGGCGGCACTCCGGTATTTGTTGACATCGATGCTTCGACTTACAACATCGATCCAAAACTTATTGAAGCAGCCATTACCCCAAGAACAAAAGCTATTCAGGTCGTACATCTTTATGGCCTACCAGCGGATATGCCGCCGATTATCGAAATAGCAAAACGCCATAATTTATTGATAATCGAGGATGCTGCTCAAGCCCATTTAGCTGCAATTGAGGGTAATCCCGTTGGCACTTTTGGGGATGCTGCTGTTTTTTCTTTCTACCCAACGAAAAATATGACATCAGGTGAGGGTGGAATGGTGGTCTTCGCCCAACCTGAACCCGCACGCCTGGCTCGACTTCTCAGAAATCAGGGAATGGAGCAGAGATACCAAAATGAAGTGGTTGGTTTTAACTTGAGAATGACAGATATTCATGCGGCAATTGGTATTTCTCAACTAGCCAAAGTGAAGAACTGGACTACAAAAAGACAAGAAAATGCTGATTACCTGAATTTAAAGATTGAATCTGCAGTTACGCCAATCACTCCGATGGGGTTTGAACACGTCTATCATCAATACACAATTCGAATCAAAAAACATCGAGATGCATTTTCGAAGAAGCTAACAGAATTAGGTATTGGAAACAGCGTTTATTACCCAACTCAAGTTCATAAACTCCCATCCTTCCGCCGCTCAATAGATCTTGTTAATACTCAAAGTGCAACAGAGCAAGTCCTTTCTCTCCCTATTCACCCGTCGTTATCAAAGCGGGATCTCAAGAGAATCGCATCTGCAGTCAATCAGATTGGTCATGAACTAAATTGAGTACTTTGCGTGCAGCCCTTGTCGGATTAGGAATTATGGGTGCAAACCATGCGCGAGTTCTCTCTAGCCTAGACGGTGTAGATTTCGTAGCGGTTGCAGATCCGCAAGGTGATGCTCGTGCACTCATGCCGCCCCAAGAAATTCTAAAGTCAGTTGACGAAGTGATTGCGCGAAAAGTAGATTACTGCGTTGTTGCTGCACCCACCGCTTTCCATGAGGAAATTGCCCTCAAGTTGATTGACGCAGGAATTCACATATTAATAGAGAAGCCAATTGCACATACATTTGAATCTGCCACCAGAATTTCAAAAGCTGCGAAGGATAAAGGCGTTGTGGGGGCTGTCGGGCACATTGAAAGATTCAACTCGGCTCTTCAGCAGGCGCGAACTCGGATTCTCAACGGAGACCTAGGCGAGATTTATCAAATATCAACGAGAAGACTTGGACCGTTTCCCTCACGAATTGCAGACGTAGGGGTGGTCATGGATTTGGCTACTCACGATATAGATCTAACTAGCTGGCTTGCCAATTCTGAGTATCAAAAAGTGAGTGCGCAATCTGCCACCAGATCTGGTCGATTACATGAGGACCTCGTAGCGGTAGTTGCACAACTGAATAATGGAGTTGTGGTTAACCACTTAGTTAATTGGCTTAGTCCTCTAAAGGAGAGAAAAACAATCATCACTGGCGAAAAAGGTACTTATGTCGTCGATACTCTCACCTCAGACTTGACCTTTTATGCAAACGGAACAGTGAACGTATCGCAACAGCAAATTGCCCACTTTAAAGGAGTTACACAAGGGGATATACAGATTTACGCATTTAATAAGCCTGAACCACTTATGTTAGAACATCAGAATTTCCGCGATGCAGTTCTTGGCCTAGATTCTGAAATCGTAACTCTAGAAAATGGCACGAAGACGGTAGAAGTGGCCGAAGCGATAATTGCGAGTACAAAAAACCAGCTGGGAGTCAACTTATGACTGTCACCGTTGTAGGTCTTGGCAAGATCGGACTGCCGCTAGCGGTCCAGTTTGCTCGCAAAGGTGAAGCGGTCCTGGGGGCCGATATAAACCAAGCAACAGTCGATTTGATAAACCAAGGAGTCGAACCATTTCCTGAAGAGGAAAACTTGCAGGAGTATTTGGCTGAAGTAGTCCAATCCGGAAAATTGCGAGCGAGCACAGATACGGCAAAATGCGTTGAGGAATCCGATGTTGTTGTCGTAGTTGTCCCACTTTTTGTAAATGCAAATGCTGAGCCGGATTTCAAGGCAATGGATTCTGCAACTGAAGAAATCTCTAAAGGACTGAAGCAGGGGACCTTGGTTGCATACGAAACAACTTTACCAGTGGGCACAACTCGAAACCGATTCACAAAAATCCTGGAAAAGAATTCAGGGCTAACTGCCGGAAAAGATTTCTACGTAGTTTTCTCACCGGAAAGAGTGTTGACTGGTAGGGTTTTTTCAGATCTCCGAAAATATCCAAAAATAGTCGGTGGCGTCACTGATGTGTGCTCAGAAAAAGGCAAGGCGTTTTACAAACGTGTATTAGACTTTGATCCTCGGGGCGATTTGAATAAAGATAATGGAGTTTGGGTTCTTGACTCGTGCGAATCTGCGGAGTTTGTAAAATTAGCCGAAACCACATACAGAGATGTCAATATTGGCCTAGCCAATCAATTTGCTAAATTTGCCGACAAACTAAACATAAATATTTATGATGTGATTGAGGCCTCGAATTCACAACCTTATTCACACATCCATCAACCAGGAATTGCAGTAGGCGGACACTGCATTCCGATTTACCCCCAGTTTTATCTTTGGGGGGATCCAGAAGCGACGATTGTGAAAGCTGCTCGTAGCAACAATGCTCAAATGCCAAGTTACGCTGTCTCTCAAGTGCATAACCTCCTCAAGCCAACCGAACAGCGAAAAGTTCTTATTTTGGGAGCCTCATATCGCGATAAAGTCAAAGAATTAGCATTTTCTGGAGTCTTTGCGCTTCAGAAAGAATTGGTTAACTTGGGTTATCAAGTAGAAGTATTTGATTCATTATTTACAGACAAAGAGTTAATTACTTATGGATTACAACCGCAAGAATCCAAACCACAAGATTTCGGAGCAGTAATCATTCAAAATTCCTCTGAAGAATTCAAAGCTTTATTCAAAAATCCAAGCGAGTGGGAAAATCTATTGGTGGTTTTTGATGGTCGCAATCTATTTAGAGGAGTTTCACCAATTCAAGGTGTGCCGCTATATGGAATTGGCATTCAAGGGGAATTGGAATGACAAAAAGTGCTTATAGAGGCAATTTTTCTTGTGTAACTGGTACTTTTTACCCATGGATTTAAAGAGCAAAAAATTCCTAGTAATCGGTGGGGCAGGCTTTATCGGAAGCCATGTAGTTACTGAGTTATTAAAAGAAGATGTTGCTCAGGTTTTAATCTTTGACAATTTGGCTCGCGGAAAGTTATCGAACGTTGAAGAACAGCTCAAAGATCCCCGCTGCACCGTATTTGAGGCCGGTGGGGATGTCAGAGAAATTGATATTCTAAATAAGGCTATGGAGGGCATGGATGGTGTGTTCCATCTTGCTGCTATGTGGCTGTTGCACTGCAAAGATTTTCCTCGTACAGCCTTTGATGTAAATATTCAGGGAACATTCAATGTGCTCGAGGCCTGCGTGAATAATAAAATCGAGAGACTTGTGTATTCCTCTTCAGCATCTGTATATGGAGATGCAGTAGAAGTGCCTATGACCGAAGAACACCCCTTCAACAATAAGAATTTTTATGGAGCAACAAAAATTGCTGGCGAAGCTATGGCTCGAGCGTTCCATGATCGATACGGTTTGAACTATGTAGGACTTCGTTATATGAATGTTTATGGGCCTCATCAAGATCAGACGGCCGCATACACAGGCGTGATTCCAATAATGCTCAACAAGATTGATGCCAATGAAACTCCAGAGATAAATGGTGATGGCTCTCAAGCATATGATTTTGTAACAGTACAGGATGTCGGACGCTGTAATGTCCTTGCAATGCAGTCCGATAAAAACGACGAATTTTATAACGTAGGAACAGGTGTTCAAACAAGTATCAAAGAATTATGTGAGAAAATTCTTGAGATTACAAACTCCAAGTTAACCGTTAAGTACAAGCCATATTCACCAGAAGATTTGCGAAGGATGGTGCAGAACAGGATTGGATGCCCTGAGAAGGCTAGAAGAGACCTAGGGTTTAGTCATCGGTCAAACCTCGAAACAGGACTCAAAGAGTTAATAAGTTGGCGCAACTTAAATCAGCTTAAAGAAAGCAACGATTCTTCTCTATGATTTATTGCAAGCCAATAAATCAGCATCAACGTTCCTTAGCTAATGGAAGGTAACTAAAGATGTGTGGTATCGCGGGCATTATCCAAGATAATTCTAAACAGGTTGAGATGCGCGAAATAAGCAACATGATTGAAGTAATTCATCATCGTGGCAAGGATCATGAGGGAGTTTGGACAAGTGGACCGGTCGGCCTAGGACATAAACGGCTGTCTATTTTAGATCTAAGCGAAATGTCTAACCAACCCATGGTCTTGGATAACGGGCGATATTCTCTTGTTTACAATGGTGAAATTTATAACTTCCAAGAACTGCGCGCGGAACTTGAAAAAAATGGAATTATTTTTGCAACAAGCGGGGACACTGAAGTACTTATGAAATCCCTAATATTTTGGGGTTTTGAGGCGATAAAAAAATTAAATGGAATGTTTGCATTTGCATTTGTGGACAATGTGGAAAAGCGGGTTTTGCTAGCTCGGGATCGCTATGGAATTAAACCCCTATACTACTCTTATAACAGTGGGAAATTCATCTTTGCATCTGAAGAAAAATCCATTACAAAAACTGATGGTTATAAAACAGTAATCGATGAAGAGGCATTAGTTGAATATTTCACTTTCCAAAATATTATTACTCAACGCACTTTTTTTCAAGGCATTTCAATTGTTCCAGCTGGCAACAGCATTGCTATTGACTATTCTGGCAATTCATTAAAGTGTAAAACACAAGAATATTGGGATTTTAATTTCATTGAACAAGAAACCAACCTGACGCACGAAGAATATGTCGAAGAAGTTGATCGACTGCTAACACAATCAATAAAGCGACAACTTGTCGCCGACGTACCTCTCGGATCCTATTTAAGTGGAGGGATAGACTCCGGTTGCATCGTCGCCACTGCATCTCGAGATTCTGAAAACATTAATACTTTTACTATCGGCTTTGATTTAAGCGCGGTATCCGGCCTTGAACTTGGGTTTGACGAACGGTCCGATGCACGGAGAATTTCAGAATTATTTTCGACGCGACATTTCGAGAGTGTCCTGAATTCAGGAGATATGGAAAAATCTATATCCGCACTTTGCTGGCACCTCGATACGCCGCGAGTTGGTCAGAGTTACCCAAACTATTTTGCTGCAAGTTTGGCCAGTAACCATGTCAAAGTGGTTTTGTCAGGAACTGGTGGTGATGAACTTTTTGCCGGATATCCGTGGAGGTATTTTTCCCCTACTCCAGGAGGCACTTATGGTGAATATCTTGATGCGTATTACAACCACTGGCAAAGGCTTATTGCGGATAGCGACAAACAGAATTTCTTTAGGCCCATTTGGAAAAATGTGCAACAGGTGAATACGAAGGATCTATTTAGTAAGGTTCTGTCTAAACAAGAAAACAGCTTCAAAAGTAGAGAGGATTATGTTAATCAGTCTCTGTACTTCGAGGCTAAAACCTTCCTCCATGGGCTCTTGAATGTAGAAGACAAAATTCATATGGCACATGGAATTGAAAATAGAGTGCCTTTTTTGGATAACGATTTAGTTGATTTTGCAATGAAGTGTCCAGTTAGGGTAAAACTAAGTAATATCGAAACACCTTTATCTTTGAATGAAAACTTAACAGGAGACAAAAAGGAAATCTATTTCAGAAATAATGGAGATGGAAAGAAAGTCCTACGCGAGCTATATCAGAGGAAGATTAACGGATCTAATAACGTTGCCGTCAAAAAAGGATTTTCAGCACCCGATTCAAGTTGGTTTAAGGGCCAGAGTCTAGATTTTGTAGTGAGTAAAATACTAAGTAGTAATTCTAAGATTTCCAATTTTATCGATTTACCCACCATGGAATTACTCTTTAATCAACATCTAAGTGGGAAAAAGAATAGACGGCTACTCATTTGGTCCTTGCTCAGTACGGAATATTGGCTTGAGCAAAACCTATGAAGATTCTAGTGCTTGGTGGATCCGGATTAGTCGGTTCGAATTTGTTGTCTAAGCTGGCAACGAAGCACGATGTCCTTGCGCCAACGAGCAAGACATTAGATCTTGTGAATGATTTAACCGACTATATGACTCGGCACCGGTTCGAACAATTAATTTACTGCGCTCAGTACAGAAAAAGGAATGCGGTAGATTCATCAGTCGAAAGCATTCGGAAAGTTAACGGTATGGTTCTTGAGCAAATCTTGAGTAATCGCAAGATATGCCCAAAATCGATTATTTATCTATCAAGTGGAGGCATCTACGCCCCAAACGAAGGACTCTTACATGAAAATTCGGCAATCAGGCCCGATAAGGAAATGGACGAATATTTCACGGCCAAGCGTGATGTAGAGCAACTATTGCTTCAACAAAAAAATTTGATTCGAACAAACATAATTAGATTATTTACGGTGTATGGGAAAAATGCGCACCCCAGTTCCCTTTTCCCCAGAATTGAACACCAAATTCTAAGTGGGGCTGCACTAAAAGTTCCTCAGACTGGAGAAGATTTACTAAGACCTGTGCATGCGTCTGATGTCTCGAATGCGATTTCAGCCCTACTAAATTACGATTCAAGTAGCCTTCATAATTTCGGAGGTCCAGAAATTATCTCATTTAGAACCATTGCAGAGAAAATCGGGGTACGAGTAAATCGGATCCCAAAGTTCATCTACGAGAATCGAATGTCACACGTCTTGGCACCAGATAATGTCTATGCAGAAAAGAGTCTGGTTACTCCAAAAATTAAATTTGATGGGGAATGGAATTTTTAGTTAAAGTTTTTGAGCGACTATTTCCTAGCTTACCTATGAGAGTAAAAATCAATGGATTTCAACCTAGAGTCATACAGGCAACTTCTTGCATATGCTAAGGATTTAGGATCTGGCTTTGAGCTGGAAGAATTTATTAAATTAATTCTTCTTCGACATGACCTTGATTTATGTTTTCGCCGCGTATGCAAATGGCCATCATTGAGTCCGAAAGTCATGTCGGGTATAGTGAGCACATGAATAATTGGTGTCAGCCTTGAAAAAGGAGACAAAAGTAGTCTTCAACACCGAAGAATATTTTGAGCAAATCCAAATTGCCCGAGATTTTGGGTTCAACTTGGATTTTCAAGACGAGAGCTCGTGTAAACAGCTTTTGATTCGCCATGACTTGGATTTTCACGTTGAGTGCGTTCTTGAAATGGCTGAGGTGGAGCGAAGATATGGTGTCAGGGCAATTTATTGCATATTGGCTACGGGAAGTCTCTACAGCTTAGGAGATTTTGAAACTGCGGAAGCCGTAAAAGCACTTGAAACAATGGGACATGAAATTGGACTTCACTTTAACCCAGAACAAAGCAGCTCTGAGTCTTTTAGACAACAACTGTCTCAATTGGAATCAATTACCAAAAGAAATGTGAAATACTTCTCGCAACATCAGCCAACAGTATATGGATTTGTCAAATTTCCTGGTGAGGTCTCTTACGTGAACCTATACGATAAATCAATAACTGGAGAGTATAAATACGTAAGTGACAGTTGCATGTTGCCTCGTGAAGACATTTACGAATTATTGCCAAGGTTCGATAAGCTACAATATTTGACACACCCAGAATTTTGGGCACTCGATTCGAGTGACTTGCGAGACTTCGAGAATAAATTGAAAATGCTTTATAAAGGAGAAAAGAACACTGAAATTGAAAATAGTGTAAAAATTATGGAAGATACCGTGAGACTTAGAGGTGAAATTGATAAAGTCCGTCTATGAGCCAGAATTATGTAATATTGACGATGGATCAGGATTGGTGCCATACTTCTGTACTCGAGGAAACTATCAATATATTTGAGAGTTTGAAGCTTCCTGCCACTGTCTTTGTCACTGATTTCACGCAAAAGTGGTCTTCCACTGAAAATCTTGAGTGGGGAGTGCACCCGAATTTTGCACCGGACTCAACTCAAGGCCTGTCTGTTGAAGCAATTATATTGAAGGCAGACTCAAGTGTTGAAAATTGTACAAGCTGGAGATCTCATTCCCTTTTCACGTCCACCAAAATTTTAGATGAGGTTTCAAGATTGACAGATTGGAAAATAGAAAATAATTTTTATTCGCCGAAAGCCACAAAGATAAATTATGACATTTTTCCAGGTACGTCAATCACGCGAATACCCCTACATTGGGAAGATGATTTGGAACTCAGGGGTAAAGTCACCGCAGTGGATTATTTGCGGAGCACTTACCCTGAGAGTAATTCAGTAGTCGTCTTTAACTTCCATCCAATTCACTTGATATTAAATTCAGAGAGTATGCAGACTTATAATTCACTTAAAGTTAAACAGCAATTGAATAGACCTATTAATTTTTATCAAGACTATCGCAACTCAAATTCAATGGGAATAAAAAATCAACTACTTGATCTTGTCGACTTTTTACAGAATGATGGCAAGTTACAAATCATCACTCTGAAAGATTTGCTGGCGTACTTATGAGTTTAAGTCTAGCTATTATAGGACGCGGAGAGTGGCTACTAAATACTGCAAGATATTTATCACTTTTCAATTCTATAAACTTAGTTATGGCTTACGAAGGCGATTCACATTACCAATTAAATAATGAAGATTTTAGAAACTTTGCACTAGAAACGCAGGCTCACTTTGCTTACGATTTGTTTAATATAAGTGAAATTAACATTCTTTTACGGGAGAAAAAAATAGACGCGGTGATTTCTTCAAATTTACCTCTAATAGTTCCAAAGGTGTCGCTTGAATCGGTCAAATTTGGTTGGCTGAATGGTCACCCAGCGCCACTGCCGAAATACAGGGGAAATGCATGTCCGAATTGGGCTATCCTGAACGGCGAAACAGAATACGGGATTGTTGTACATCTGATGGACGAAGGTCTTGATGAAGGTCCAGTTCTTTCTAGATATGATTTCAAAATAGACGATGAAACTTATATTTCACAAATCTATGACATTATGAATAGCAGATATCCTGAACTGTTTGAGGAAGCGCTACGTAAGGTCTTGAAAGGGGACCCAGGCGAGCCACAGAACCCTCAATACGCTCACACTTGTTTTCCAAGAATTGAATCTGACTCACAGATAGATTGGAATCAAGATTCAAATTCAGTACTAAGAACTATTAGGTCGTTCAGTCACCCATTCCCCGGGGCCTTTAGTTATATTGATGATCAAAAGTATCGTATTTTTGGTGCCAAGTCCTTCTTGTTACCCTATAAAATTTCTGCAGAGCCAGGCCAACTTGCGAAATTTGAAGAAAAAATTGTGGTTTTTTGCAAAGAGGGTGCGATTGAAATTCTGAACATGAATCCCCAGTTGAAAATCAAAAGACGTCATCGCTTTTCATGGAGTAATTAACTCTTAATGTGGGTTCGATTTTATGACTATTATGGCTATTGATATTTGAAATGGAAACTACAGTCTTTGATCGCAAAAAACTAGACAAGAGACAGAGGTCCACAAATTGATGTCACAAAAGAGGGTAAAGACTATAATTTTAGGTGATGAAATTGGACTTCCAACTTTAAAAATTGTTTCTGAAAAGGCAAACTTAGATTATCGTGCGGTTGTGTGGTCAAACAAAATCCACAACCCTAAAAACGAACTATTTTATAATGTTCACCAAATTCAATTTACAAAAAATGAACCCAGTGCTTTGATCAGATTTATTCATGAGGAAGAAATCGAGCTATTGCTTGTATACTCTTTTGATGTAATCATCCCTAGAGACGTACTGGACATTCCCGGACTAAAGTCTGTGAATTTTCATGGAGGCGAACTCCCGAAGTACAGAGGAGCGAACATACTCAATTGGGTGTTAATTGAAGGTCAAACTTCTATGGCAATAACCATGCATGAGATAGAAGAAGGCGTCGATTCGGGCCCTGTCATTTATGAATCAAAATTGCCGATTTTAAAAAACGATACAGCAATAACATTAAGAGATAAAATTGATAATGAGATTAGACAAAGTTTCCCCGAGGCACTTATCGGTTATCTCTCTGGGATCGTAACCCCAGTAAAGCAGAAAACAGGAGACATTAGTTACTACAAAAGAAGAAACGAAGATGACGGTTTGTTTGACTGGAGCTGGGATGATGAAGATATCTATAACTTAATTCGGGCACTTGTATTTCCATGGCCAGGTGCTAGATTTTTAAATAAAAAAGGAAACCTTGAAATAATCCAGACTTTTATGACCCTAGAACAAATCTTCGCCATACGCAATAGAGAGACCGAGTGAACTTTAATGGTAGAAACCAGCAAATTTAAGACCAGAAATTCATTTGTTGTCGGGATTCATCAACCTAATTTTTTCCCGTGGCTGGGGTATTTCAACAAAATATCTTTAACGGAAACCTTTGTATTCCTTGACGATGTTGATTTTTCTTCATCCAACGGATCCTATACTAAGCGCTGCAAAATCAAATTGCGGGAAGAGGCACATTGGCTGGGTATTCCAGTCAATCCAAGTAAAAGGACGGGCAAGAGAATTGATCAAATAAAGTTGCCGGTCGAGGATCATTGGAAAGACATTGTAATCAACAAACTTACGGAAGCTTACAAATATTCCAAATATTTCGACGAAGTAATCTTGATGGTCAATAAAATTTTTGAGGCGAAAGCAGAGTATTTGTCTGATTTGAATATATCTGCGGTAAAGTGCATAGGAGACAAAATAGGATTAGAAAATCAAAAATATATAAAATCAAGCGAGTTACATGTTATTTCTACCGGTACACAAAGACTTGTTGACTTGATTGCAAAACTGAAATCTGATACCTATCTATCTGGCTTAGGGTCAAGTGGTTATTTGGAAGCCGACTTATTCGAAAAAAATAATATATCATTACGATTTCAGGAGAATTATTCTTTTAGCTATCCGCAGGGAAAGGGAGAATTCATCCGTGGTTTATCAGTTATTGATGCACTCATGAATGTTGGTTTTGAGAAAACTAAGAATTTGATTCTTCGCGGTAGCTATGAATAGAAAACAAAGCATACTCTTTATAGTTCCAGATTATCACACAACATTTTCTTATGCCAAAGCATTGGAACAAATGGGTTGGAGGTGTGATATCTATGTGCCCCCCGACTATCCAGAACAATTGCTTTTTTCACGCCAGAATATTGTTCGCTATAACAAAATAGCCAGCAACTCAAATAGGAATCGAATTATTAGAATTATCATTCAAGAATTTTCTTGGTTTTTACTCAATTTCTGGAAATACAGATACCACGTATATTATGGTCGCCTTCCAAAATTCTATTTCTTTGAAAATTACACAATTAGAGGGTTGCACTTAAGGCTCGACTTCAACCTTTCTCTTGCCCTAAGTAAAATACTGGGTTCTCGCATCGTTTACATACCTACCGGGTGCCACGATGAAGAATTGAAGTCAAAATTCTCACTGATCGGGGAAAAATCTGTTTGCAGCTCATGCGGATATGAGAATCGATGCAGTGACATTGAAAATGCAAGGAATTTCTCACTTGTAAGAAGATACTCAAATTTGAATATCGGCTTAGGCTATCTTGAGCCGTCAGAATACTTGTCAACAACTATTAAATGGAAGTCAGTTGACCCTGATGTTTTCTCGCCACATTTAACAATACCCACGGAGCATGTATTGGAAAACCCGAACAATTTGCGAGTTTATTTCGGCTTCGTTCCGTCTGGAAGGAATCACCTAGGGCGAGACATCAAAGGCACTAATTTTATTAATTCAGCAATTAATAAATTAGCGAGCGAAGGATTCAATATTGAGGCTATGAATATTTCTAACATGAATTCAAACCTGGTGAGATTCTATCAGAGCCAATGTGATGTGGTCGTAGATCAACTAATTTATGGATGGTGGGGCTCTACAGGTGTTGAAGGGATGTCACTTGGGAAGCCTGTTGTTTGCTATCTCAGGCCAGAGTGGAAAGAGAAGTTTTATAGTTTCTTTCCGGAATACTCCACACTCCCAATCATTGAAGCAGATAAAGACAACATCTATGAAGTACTGAAGACATTGTGCTTAGATAAGCAGGTGCTCCAAGACGCATCTAAGAAGTCGATAGAATTTTCAGAGAGCCATTTTTCAATCTCTGAGAATGCAAAGGCGTTTATAAGTCGTTTGGAGAATTTGTGAGCAATCCGATTAATTCTTTGAAATACTTGAATAAATGTCAGTCCATCCGGCGGATCATAAAATCTGGAATTCGAGTTGTTTCACCATCCATTTACTGGAGTAGGCATATGGTTGAAGTTTCTCAGTTCAAATCCCGAGAGGAGTCCCTCAATCATTTTGAATGGAGAAATAGCCAGTATCCGGGTTATCTTGAACTTATGCCCGTAGATTCTGCGGATTCATTAGTGGTTTTAGATTTTGGTTGCGGGCCAGGTAATGACTTGATTGGTTTTTCAGAATTTTCAAAGTGCAAAGGGTTACACGGAGCCGATGTTTCCGCCACCGCCATAGCCGAAGCAGGAAAGCGATTACAACTTCATCAGTCAATGGTTCAATTCCACAAAATAGATGAAAACTCGCCAAGAATCGACACCTTAGACTCGACATTTGATTTGATTCACTCTTCAGGCGTACTACATCATGTCTCTAACTTACCCGCTACCCTGAACGAGCTTCACCGAGTTATTAAGTCAGAGGGAAAACTCCGAATAATGGTCTACAACAGAGACTCAATATGGTTCCACTTAAAAACCGCCTACCAGTCACAAATTCTTGCTGGTAAAAATTCAGATAAGACAACCGAGGAAGCCTTCGAAAAAACCACAGATGGTGAAGATTGTCCAATCGCAAAATGTTACACGAGCGATAGTTTTTTGAATTTAATGCATAAATACGGTTTTGAGGGGGTGCATCTAGGAAACTCATTTTCTTTGATTGAAGCATCCTTGCTGCCCCTGTTGCCAGAGGCGCTTATGAGTAAACAATTAGGAAGTGAGAGTAGAAAGTTTTTGATGAGTCTGACATTCGACGAAAGAAATATTCCTTTGTATAAAGGTCAGGTCGCAGGGATCAATTCTTGCTATGAGTTCAAAAAAATATAAACATGGATATTCTGTTAGTTCATGGGCTCAATAGTCGATCAACATCGATTACATCAGTCTTGGAACACGAATTGTTGATTCCAAATACAGACCAACATAATTCTTACTACGTCTTGAACGCAAATGATGTGATCCCCAAACTCGTAAAGAGTCACAAGTTTGATGGAGTTATTTTCACTTCAACATTTATGGATTTGATCTCCGATCCTTCTTTTTCAAAAAGAATCACACAAAAATTCGACTTTTTATCAAGTGCCAGTGGATATAAAATTGCACTCCCTCAGGATGATTACTGGATGTCCGAAATTCGTGATGCCTGGTATTCAAGGATGCAAATTAATTGTGTTTACCCTGTGTGCGCGCCTGAGCATTGGAATACCCTCTTACCTACTTATTCCAAAAGTGGCGAAATTGTTCAAGGCTATACCGCCTACATCGGCCCACGTCTCTTACGAATGTGGGAAGAATCGTTACCCGCAACGATAAAGAGTTATGACATCGTGTATCGATCTACTAAATTTCCGCTTTATCCCAATACGCTCGGCTTTTTAAAGGGATCTCTTGGAGACAGATTTCAAGAGGCCGCCTTTAATCACGGGTTTGATTTTTTACTAAATGTATCAGGAGACTTTATCAAGGGAGATAAATGGAAAGACTTCCTGACAGAATCAAGAGCGGTATTGGGAAGTCCTTCAGGCAGCTCGACATTAGTTAGAGGCGAAAGTGACTTCAGAGCGATCCGTGCAATCAAAGAGCCAACATCGGTACGTACTTACGAAAATCTAGATTCGCTTTTGCCGTCTGAATGCCTTGGAGTGGATTACACGGCAATCTCTCCTAGAAATTTAGAAGCAGCAGCACTTGGATGTTTACAAATTCTTACACCGGGGAGTTATGGCAATATTCTCAAACCGGGAAGAGATTACATCCCACTCGACTTCACTTTTGAGAACTTAAAGCAAATTGACAAGTGCCTAAAGGATGAAACAAAACTATATGAGATTACGAGCAATTGCTGGAGTTCATTAAGAAATCATACTGGATTACAAGTTGAAAACTTTATTGATGGGGTTCTAACGCGAATTGCAGGAAACTCAAAACTTAAACCCAAGGCGAATCAATCAAATTTAGAAAGCATGTTATCCCCGACAATTCTAGAGAAGGTTCATCAGTTAGCTTTGGGGCTAACGCGGAAAGCTCATTCGATATCTGCTTCAATCAAAAATGTAATGTTGCCACGCTAAAGTTGTTGATAGGATGCAGTCATGGCTTCCAAACCAAGACTTGTCGCGAGCTTAAGTCTTGTTTCGGGGGAAGCCGTAAAGACTAAATCATTCCATGAACCCAGATATCTGGGAGACCCTATGAACTTCACTCGCCTTTTCAGTCGATTCGAAGTTGACGAATTAGCGATCTTTGATTTTTCGGAACGTTTTGATAAACCGGTTACTCAAGTGGAAGTCCTGGAAGGGATACTCCAGTCGGCATTCATGCCGATAAGTTACGGTGGAGGTGTTTCCAATCTAGAGCAAGCCAAGAGAGTATTTGCTCTAGGATTTGACAGGGTAATCCTTAAATCCGTTTTAAACGATAGCGCTGAGTTGAATTCAATCGCATCTACTTTTGGCCAACAGGCGGTGATAGCTTGCTTAAACGTGACAAAATTAAAGGGCGTGATAGAAGTTAATGGTGAAAAGATGGAAATGGAAGACCTCTGCCGGTATGCAACACGGATTAGCAAAGAGGGAGCTGGAGAGCTATTACTTCATGATGTTAAGCAAGATGGGACTCGAGGCGGGTACTCACTATTCGCAGAAGCATCTGAATTAGCTGATGTGCTCGATATTCCCGTCAGTATTATGGGGGGAGTGCGTGACATCGACGAGGCGGCCCAGATCGTAAGTTCAAGCAAAGTTAATTCAGTTGTGGGCTCTTCGATGTTCGTATTCCACCCTACGAGGGATTCGGTATTTGTTAATTATCCAAAAAGAGATATTTGGGAAGAGAAAATCAAAAGAGGTATGAAATGAGGACTTGCACCAGATGCGTGATGGATGAGTCGGATCCAGAAATTTCATTTGACAGTGAAGGAAACTGTAATCATTGCAGCAGAGCTATTCCGAACTACCATTCACTTCTAGAGAATTTGCCCGGCTTAGAAAGAAAATTAGAAAACGAACTCCTGCAGGTAAAAAAACGCAATAAGAACTCAAAGTATGATGGGGTGATTGGGCTCAGTGGAGGTGTTGACAGTTCCTATTTACTGCACTTGCTCAGTCAAAAAGGTCTTAAGCCTCTAGTGGTTCATGTTGATGCCGGGTGGAATTCCATTGAAGCAGTGGAGAATATCTATAATTTAGTAGACAAATTGGAACTAGACCTCGAAACAATAATCATTAATTGGGAGTCCATGCGAGAACTTCAATTAGCCTATTTACAATCCGGTGTTGTGAATCAAGACGTCCCTCAGGATCACGCATTTTTTGCGTCGCTCTATCGGACAGCAGTTAGAATGGGACTTCCAGATGTCTTTCTGGGTTCAAATATGTCAAGTGAAAGCATCATGCCTCAATCCTGGGGACAGGCTGCCATGGATGGAAAGAATTTGAAAGATGTGTATAAATCTCAACACAACCGGAAGTTACAGAATTTCCCAACTTGCACATTAAATTGGCTAAATATTAACGTTGAATTAGGTTTACGTCTAAGAATTCACAAACCTTTGAACTACGTACAATATGACAAAGATTCTGCCAAAAAATTACTGATTCAAGAGTATGGCTTTAAGGAATATGGAAACAAACATTCTGAATCAACCTTTACTTCGTATTATCAGAAGGTTTATCTTCCTAATCGACTAGGAATTGATAAAAGGAAAGCTCATCTGTCGGCTCTGATAGTCAGTGGATATTCGTCAAGAGAAGAGGCCATTAAGGTCCTCAACTCCAAACCTTGTAGCGACGTTGAAGAACGAAATCTGAGAAGATTCGTCTCAAGTAAGCTCAGAGTAAGCGAGGAACGTCTACTCGTTTTTGAAAAAACCCCAATTAAGGATTTTAGAGCTTTGAAGTACTCAAAGTTTGGAATGTTGATTACCAAGATAATTTTAAAGGCGAAACTTATCAAACGTAACAGTGGGCGATAAATGACTAAGCAGAGAATCGCAATTGCAAATATCGGGATTGGCAACTCTAAGTCTGTTTTCAACGCACTTTATTCATTAGGGTTGGATAGTGAGGTCATTGATGATGGCACTGAACTTAGTAGATTCAGCCATGTCATTCTGCCCGGCGTTGGAGCATTCGATCACGCCGTAGGGCTACTTCATGAAAAATTATTTTTTGATGAGCTCCTAAATTTCAATAAAGCGGGAAATCCAATTCTTGGAATTTGCTTAGGGATGCAGCTGCTTTTCTCCTCAAGTGATGAAGGTGATAAGAAGGGCTTGGATTTGATTGCGGGCAAGATTTCAAGGATAGAACCGACCGAAAATGTTAATGTTCCAAATACTGGATGGCACGACATCGCTGTGACCCGTCACAATACCCTTCTAGAGACCGGTTCATCATTGAGGATGTATCACAACCACGCCTACGCATTTCAAGAGCCGACAGCAAAACACGTAACGGCACTCATTAAGTCCGAACCAAACATTGTTGTCGGAGTAGAAAGCGATGGAGTGTTTGGCTTGCAGTTCCACCCGGAAAAAAGCCACCAGTCCGGAATTGATATATTGAAAGGCTTTTGTGAATCCTAGGCAAGATCTAAATTCGGTCTGAGTGCTTTCGAATTGCCTTCTCAATCATATCGCGATTATTTTCAGTCCACTCAATAGTTGCCCGAAGACCTTCTTCAATTTCAACCTTGGCTTCAAATCCTAATTCGGCAAGAGACTTGGCTTTAGACCCAAATCTTCTTCCACTGTTATCCCATGCTCTTCTTGGCTTGATAATGATTTCTGATTTAGAGCTGGTTTCTCGAACGATGATATTTACCAAATCGATAATTCGCGTCTCTTTTTCAGTTGCTAGATTATAAACTTCCCCAGGCACGCCCTTGTTGGCTGCGTTAATGACTCCTAGGGCTAAGTCTTTAACGTAAATGAAGTCTCTCGTTGCAAGACCTTCACCAAAAACCTCAATCTCTTGTGAATTCAATGCCTTCCAAATAATTGTTGGAATCGCGTTTCTCCAAATTGTATTAACATTCCCCCGCCACTCCCCGGCACCTAATATCTCTCCTGGACCGTAAGCATTCTGAAATCTAACTCTAATGACATCCAATTTCAGTTGTGTCCAGAAATAAAGGCAGTACATCTCACCGGTAATTTTTGAAATTGAGTAAGGACTGTCATGTTGAAGACTAGTAAAATCATTTTCAGCAACAGGGATGGGAGAGTCCCAAGTTTTTTCAGCGACAGCACAACCCGCTCCACTATAAACAAAACGTGATAGCGGGTGAAACTTGCTGAACCAGTCGAGGCAGACCAGAGTCGTCTTAAGCCCATTTTCAAAGTCGTCTAGTGGCCTACTTATCGAACTCTGGTTCCCATGAAAACATGCAAGTTGGTAGAAAAAATCAACTGGTCCTTCAATTTTGTTTAAAACTTCAGTTTCGGAAGCGCTTCCTTCAATTAATTGGACTCTATTACTTTTGGGAACGGAACTCTTCTCGGAAGATAGAAAATTGTCGATTATTGTGATTCTATTTTCTGTATCCACTAGCAATAAATTCACTACGTGCGCACCCACAAATCCAGCTCCACCGATTACAACGTGATGTTTCATTTTGATTCCAAATTATGATGCTGCCTAATCGTAGAATTAGTCTGCGACTGAAAAAAAATGATGTTCTCTAAAGCAGCACTCAAGTCTGCATTGTATGTAATTGAAACTGATTCAAAGAAATCACTACGCTTTAATTCTATGGCGCGAGGATTAGAAGCCGACATACCCACAAAATTAACGTCTAACGAGCTTTTTTCTATTTTTAATAGTTCACAGAGCATAAGCAGGATTGTTTCTGAACTAATTGAGATCTCTGAACCCAGTACTAAAGTTTGTGGAAGCTTTTCACTCCATAAAACCTGTTGAAGAGAATCGTGAAAGTCACCAGGGGAGACGTAATCTCGAGTGGAAGGAGTGATGGAAATTGATTGCCCTTGTGAAATCCGGGTGATGAGTGTGGGAATAAGCCCTAAGTTGAGCCTTGAGGTAAGGACACTTCCCAATATTATGTTTGTGTGAGGACCCCCATAAGATTTGAGCAGAAACTCTCCTGCCAACTTCCAGGTACTGTAGCTGTCGAGTGCCCGGATATTCGTAAACTCATCAATCATTTGGCTGGCATCTCGAGTGAGAAAAGACTGAAAATAATATATATGAGGCTGGCCAAATATTTCACCCAGAGTCATTGTGTTCCTCAAACCATAAACATTTGAGTCAAATTGCTTTTGTTGGTCATTTCCTAAATTTGTTGCCAAGTAATAGACATCAGTAGGACGAAACTGATCAAAAAGGCCATTTAGTTGATTTAAATCAGATACATCGCCATCTAAAACATATTCGGAATGACTAGAGATTTCATCCTTTGTGACTGCGGATGATGAAAAATCATCAATTACCGCATAATTCACACCTTTGATTGGTTTAGAGATGATTTCAAAACCCAAATTTCCCGCCCCACCAATCAATAGGACTCGCTTCATTTATTATTTTTCATTTGGGTAACCTCGCGGTCTACTCCAAATGCCTCGTAATAGTTTATAGCGGCATCAATTATCTCTTGAAGCGTACTAATTCTTGGCATTTCAAAATCGGCATAAGTTCTCGATGGATCAAGCAAGATGCTTGCTGGGCCTCCTGAATCCTTTACCAAATTGTATTTGGCCACATCTTGCTTATTCAGCTTCTGCGCGATTAGGTGAAACACCTCTTCAATCGATGAGTCTTTACCAGAAGAAAAATGATACGCGCCCGAACCGGAACCAAGAATTGCTTGTTTTGCCACGTAGGCCAGATTTCTTACATCAACAAAATCACGTTTAGCATCACTTATCGTGCATTCAGCGCCCTCAGAAATTCTCTTGTAAAAAATTGGAATTGCGCCACTCAAATTTCTTGGTCCGACAATGTTGGCTAGCCGAAATATTACAAAGTCCAGCCCGCTGGCCTCGACATAGAATTCACCAGCAGTTTTGGAGATTGCGTAGCTTGAAGACATCGGTTGTCTTGGATAATCTAAAGGAACGGGAGAGACAGTAGGGCTTATTCCATAGCAAAGTGCGGTTTGGAAGTAAATGAATCTTGCCTTGCATAGCTGGGCTATCCGGATGACATTAATTGTTCCTAGAACATTTGTCTCAGTCTGGAGCTCCCATTTCGAGTTATCCGAATACTCTGCTGCAGTATGAACTACAACATCGAAAGGTCCGAAACTCTCAAGCAGTCCCGCAAGTTGAACTGAATCATTTATTGTTCCTTGGATAAAGTTAAGATTGGGATGTGGGGTTAAATGACTTGAGCGCCCTGTCGAAAGGTTATCAATTGCAGTGACAGAGTGGCCATCCCGAATCAACTCGTCTGCAATGTGTGAGCCCACCATTCCAGCCCCACCCGTAATTAACACCTTCACGTATTACCCCCCAAATACCGTAGTGATTTAAGCCAATAAGCCAAAGAAATCAATGCCCAAATTGTTCGCTCATCTCTAATTCCAGAGATTCCGTCTCTGTAAATTCTAGGATTGATAAAATTTAAATCATATTTCTCGATCTCTGCTATTGCCATGTTTATATCTCCTGCAACCTTTCCGCGCGACATCTTTCCTAAAGGAAGCGGAAAACCCATTTTATCCCTGCGAGAGAGAACTTCCGCAGGAAGTCGATGGCGCATGGCTCCTCTTAGCAGTTCCTTAGGTCTTCCATTTAGCAATCTTGCTTCAAGAGGGAGTGCCAACATAAACTCAATTAAGCGCAAGTCAAGGAAAGGAACCCGCGCCTCTAATCCGTGAGCCATCGATGTTCGGTCCTCAATCTGCAGAAGAGAAGGAAGAAAAAATCCCACTTCAAACCGGAGTAAGGAATCATGGATTTCTTTAGTCGTGCTCCCGCCATTCGGTGAAATCGCCCCAGCTAATTCTGAGTCAATCTTATTCAATAAATCCTGATCCGGCGTCCAAACTGTTTGGTCATGATTTCTACGAATCGTGGCAAGGAAGCCCTCTAATGGATTTGAAAATCCCCCAGCCTCAACAAACCTTTTATACATTTTTGAATATCCAGCGAGGCTGCCAAGATTTCCAGAAATCGATCCCCAATAATTCTCATTTGTATCCTGTGTTTGTTTCATCAAAGAAGAAGCAATCAGTGGGAAGCGATTTCGAGTGTAACCGAGGAACAATTCGTCCCCACCTGTTCCTGAGAGAACCACCTTAAAACCAGAATCACTAATTTTCTTTGAAACTAAATACTGCCCAATGGCTCCAGGGCCAGCGGCTGGGAGATCAATTGACGAAATAAGTTGCTCAATGTTGCTCCCAAAATCTTCCTCGGTGATGTCAACAATCGTTAAGTTGCAGCCGCTTTGTAGAGCGACCCTTTTTGCAAAATCAGTTTCATCATATCCATCATATGGATATCTCCCAACGAATGATGTTTTCACCTCATGTAGCGCAGCCGTTGCAGCGACAGAGGAGCTATCCATACCGCCCGAGATGATTGAACTTATCGGAACATCGGAAACCAGATGATCCCGAACTGCGGCGTCAAAAATGTGCTCAAAACTCGTTGCGCATTCCTCGGGGGTTCGAATATCTGAATAGGAATTCGATGGGAGATGATTGTCGATAGACCAATATCTGACCTCTCTACGACCTGTGGGTGAGAAAACCACGAAAGTGCCAGGATTAACAGAGTAAATCCCTTCAAAAAAAGTTCTATTTGAGACTTGAAGCTGATACCGAACCCACTCATGAATCGCAATCTCATCAAGTTTGCGATTAAGAATCTCCCCTAACGGTTTTGCCTCAGAACCAAACCAAAGCACCCCTGCTTCAAGACTGTAGTAAAGAGGTTTCACACCTAGCCTATCTCGGCCGAGCCAAACTTGATCAGTCGAGTGATGCTTAAAGGCAAAGGCAAACATCCCATTTATCTTTTTCAGGATATCCAGTCCGTGTTCCTCCAAAAGCGACAGCAAGACTTGTGAATCAGAATTTATGTCAGTTTCATATGGGGCGCCGATTAGGCGTCTTAGCTCATCTAAGTTATAGATTTCACCGTTGTATACAAGTATTGACCCTCTCTTAGAGACGAGGGGCTGATTTGATTTCGGTGAAGTTTCTACTATTGCAAGCCTGTGATGCGCAAAAGAAAAATGCAACTTTGAATCTTCAGAAATAGTTGACGTGATTCCAGACCCATCCGGACCTCTGTGGGCAATTCGCTTAGATAACTCCTTAAATTGTAGATCCGAAGACATATCTCTCTCCGCAAATGCAACCCCTGCAAATCCACACATGGGTCAAATGTATCCTAGAAGCTCAAATGTTCGACACTTTCGAGCATTGATTAATGAGCCAGAAGTGTTATTACTCTTCAGAAACCTCTGAGTGTAGAGTTTGCCCGTGAAAGTTTTAAGTATCGTTGGAGCGCGACCTCAATTTGTAAAACTAGCTCCAATCTCATGGGCGGCATCTGGGAGAGTTGAACACGAGACACTACACACTGGTCAGCATTACGATGAATTACTTTCCAGCAATTTCTTCAATGAGTTAGAAATTCCTAACCCAATTGAAAACTTAGAAATTGGTTCGGGTTCGCATGGCCAACAAACCGGCAAAATGATTATTGAGATTGAGCGGGCTATTCAGCAGATTAACCCGCAGCATATTATTCTCTACGGCGATACAAACTCAACGTTAGCAGGAGCTATAGCTGCGACCAAAATGCATATTCCAATTTCTCATGTTGAAGCTGGACTTCGTTCTTTCAATAAACTTATGCCAGAAGAAATTAATCGAATTCTGACTGATCACACATCTGATTTACTTTTTGCACCAACCATGACAGCTATGTTGAATTTGCAACACGAAGGTCTTGGAGAAAAGGCAAGATTTGTGGGGGATGTGATGGTCGAGACATTAAAATGGATTCAAAATAGTGCTCAAAAAATGGATTCTACAAGTCAGTATATTGTGGCAACAATTCACCGTGCGGAGAATACCGATGATAAGTCGAGGCTCAAATATATTTTTGGGCAGCTAAAGAAATCCGTGATACCAGTTCACCTGTATTGCCATCCAAGGCTAGAGAAGATAATTGAAAAACTAGACCTCGGACCCTCATCAGATCAACTCCTGCTTATGCCTCCAATCGGATACAAAGAGATGGTTACAAGTGTTATTAATTCGGTAGGGGTAATCACAGATTCAGGCGGGTTGCAAAAGGAGAGTTTCATTCTAGGAAAGCCTTGCTTGATAATGCGAGAGCAAACAGAGTGGGTTGAAACCCTTAATTCAGGAATGAGTTTTCTTGATCCACAACTAGAAAATATTCGTTCAAACTGGTGGGAAAAGGAACCGAAGTTAGATACTGAAAATTTTTTTGGAGACGGTACGGCATCTAAAAAGATTATTGACCAAATAATTTCTTACAGATCCAAGAGCGCCTGATCGGCTACATGGCCTCCGAAAGCAAAAGCTGAAGTCCACCCAGGTGAAACAGCATTGAGGATGTGAGTGGATTTTTCTCCCTTTTCAATAAGAAAATCCTGAACTAATTCGCCGGTCTTGAGATTAACGAGTTGTGACCTAATTCCCGGTGGCTTAACCCCCCAGCCCTTAATTGCTTGAGCCGCAGGAACTAGTTTTGATGACTCGCGTACAAGAAATCTGGATGAATACTTCGGGAATTCGCTAGCAACAATCTGCCTCACATTATGTTTAGTACCAGTAATCAAAGAGATTGCGGCGCGAATTGTTGATTTTACATCACCAAACTTAGGGTTGCTAAGTAATTTGTATTGCTCTCGACCAACAATCGGTATCGCAGTGGGGCCAATCTTTACTAATCCGTCATGTGTAACCGTGAAGTGCACTCCTAAAAATGGGTTTAGCGGATGAGGAACAGGGTAGACAAGGGTCCGTAAAGGAAACCTAGTTTTTTCTACATATCGGTACAAGCCGATAAACGGGAGCATTGTGTACTGCATGCCCACCCCAAATTGGTGCGCAATCCGATCTGCTTGAGATCCAGCAGCATTAAGCAAGTGGCCGTATCTAATGATCTCTCCATTTAGAAATGCTCTTCCTTTTTGTGCTTCCGTAATCGTTGTAGAAAAATTGAACTCGACGCCGTGAGAAACTAGATCTTCCACGAGCGCTCTTGTGACTGATTTTGGGTCGCTAACTGCCGTTGTGGGTGACCAAAGAAAAGTGTTCGTAGTCCGAGCCAAAGGCTCAAATTTCTCTAATTGGTTTGCTGGCAATAGTTCTAATTTCACCCCATTAGTTATCCCACGCTCGTAGAGCGCTTCTAATCTTTTCTCTTCTTGCTCGGACTTTGTGACAACGACCTTTCCTGTTTCTACTAGCGCAATACCTCGGCTACGGATGAACTCTCGTAATTGGATATTGCCGTCCCGGCAAAATTGTGCCTTCATGGATTCTGGGGAGTAATAGAAGCCGGCGTGCAGTACACCTGAATTTCTCCCACTTGCGTGCTGACCAGCTTCTGACTCTTTTTCACAAACCAAAATTTTGAGATTTGGTTGCTTACTCTTCAATGATCTTGCTGAAGCCAGCCCAATAATTCCGGCACCTACTATGATTACGTCGTAATATTTCACAATCCGCCCTTTGGTACCCAGAATGCCTAGAAGATGTTGATGGGAAGCATATAGCGAGGCTTTCTGAGTAAGCCTAAGGCTCCCCAAGCCTTTTTTGAGAGAGAATACGGCTATGACTTTGATGAAGGATTCCATAAAAACTAAGCCAGTTTTTCGCGCATTAAGCATCTTGAGTTCCCACGATCGAGTAAAAGTCATGATCGTTATGGGGATTCAGATGTTCCTTGGTTTATTGGATTTGTTAGGCGTGGCCATAATTGGGCTTCTTGGTGCGCTGTCTTTCAATGGCGTTCAGTCTCGGCCCCCTGGGGATAGGGTTTCATCTTTTCTTAAATTTGTTGGTCTTTATGGCGAATCTTTTCAAAGTCAAGCGACAGCTCTAGGAATTGCAGCGTCACTAATTTTGATTGGAAGGACTCTAATCTCTATTGTCTTGACGCGTAAAGTCCTATTTTTCTTAAGTCGCCGTGGAGCGGTATTGAGTTCAGAATTAATGAAAAAGTTAATGTCTCAACCATTGGTCACCATTCAACAAAATACTTTGCATCAAAACCTCTATGCTATAACTTCAGGAGTCTCCAACATAACTTTAGGGATTCTTGGAACAGCTGTAGTCTTGATCGCAGATATCTCTTTGCTAATAATTATGACTGTTGGACTAGTCGTAGTCGATCCAATTATGGCTTTGAGCACAGTAGTGTTCTTTGCAGTAATTGGATTTGGACTCTTTAAGCTAATGCATCAAAAAGCTGGGGCACTTGGGCAAGTAGAAACTGAACTCAATATACAAAGTAATGAAAAAATCATTGAGGTGCTTTCTTCGTATCGCGAGTCAGTTGTACGCAACCGCCGCGATTATTATGCGCGAGAAATTGGCTCATTGCGCTTTAAATTAGCCGACACCCTCGCAGAGCTTTCTTTTATGCCAAATGTAAGTAAATACGTTATTGAGAGCTCTGTCGTATTGGGGGCACTAGCGATAAGTGCAGCACAATTTGTTTTGCAGGATGCGGGCCGTGCCGTTGCCACACTGGCTATCTTCTTAGCGGCTGGTACGAGAATTGCCCCAGCCGTTTTACGTGTACAACAAGGCTCCATGCAGATTCGTCGGAGCTGGGGTGCTGCATCCACAACCCTGGATCTAATTGATTCTCTTAAGAACGTGCCAAATGTCGAACCTAGCTCAGATTCTATTGATACAGCCCATCCGGGATTTGTCCCTGAAGTTGAGATGATTAATGTTGAATTTGGATACCCCGATTCAAAAAGAAGTGCAATTACAAATGCAAACTTAAGAATTAGCTCCGGTTCGGTAGTCGCGGTAGTTGGCCCATCGGGAGCGGGAAAAACAACTCTGATTGACTTAATTCTCGGTGTGCTTGAACCAAATTCTGGAACAGTAACTGTTTCAAACATGACACCGTCTAGAGTTTCTAGCACTTGGCCAGGGTCGATTTCCTATGTTCCACAAGATGTAACCATTTCAAACGGCTCCATTCGCTCAAATATTACTCTCGGATTTCCTGTCGATGCTGGAACTGATGAAATGGTCTGGGATGCAATTAAAGTTGCCCAACTAGGGGAGTACTTAGAATCTTTACCTAACCGCGAAGAGACTAAAGTTGGCGACCGTGGTTCAAGTATGAGTGGTGGACAGCGACAGCGTTTGGGAATAGCGCGCGCACTATTTACTAAACCCAAACTGCTCGTTCTAGATGAAGCAACAAGTGCTCTTGATGGCGAGACGGAAGCTAATATTTCTGCGGCAATTAGATCATTGAAGGGGGACGTCACCGTGATTCTGATAGCACACAGACTTTCTACGGTTCGAGAAGCGGACCAGGTAATTTATATCGAAGATGGAAAGATTGCAGCTGTTGGGTCATTTGATGAAGTTAGAGCGGCAATACCCAATTTTGATCGTCAAGCGTCTCTGATGGGGCTGTGATTAGGAAATGATTAAGTCCAAGGGCGACTTTCATGTCTATTGCGAAGCCGATCGCCGCTCATTGGGATTTGCAGGCAAGAGCTTCTCGGTATTTATGAATGACATTTACATTTTTCAAATGCGCATGCGTAAGCTCGAATTTGCCTTGAATTGTGGAAAGAATCCAATAAAAAGGTTGTATCGAAAAATACTTTTCCGCAAATCATCCGTAAAGTTGGGATTCTCAATCTCTCCAAATACTTTTGGGCCTGGGCTCTCAATCGCGCACAGAGGGACAATCGTTGTAAACGGTGGCGCAAGAATTGGTGCCAATTGTCGAATCCATGTTGATGTAAACATTGGAACGGAAGCGGGAAAATCAGCCGCGGCACCAACAATCGGTGATAATTGCTATATCGGGCCAGGAGCAAAGATTTTTGGATCGATCGAGATTGGTTCCGGAACTGTTGTCGGAGCGAATGCAGTCGTCAACAAGACCTTCCCGGAGGGCAACCAAACCCTCGGAGGAATCCCGGCCAAAGTCATTTCGCAGAAGAATTCCGATGGTTTACTTATAAAAGGTCACAAGATTTAGCAAAATGTCCGTTTTGTACCCTTCCCGCTACAATCTAGGATGGGATTCGTAGTAGTGGATAGAGGCAGCGACGGCTGGCTCGGCAAGACCAAACCGGTTAATGAAGGATCTATAAAGTGGCACTTAGCGTATGGACAGTTGCTGAACTGGGGGCTTTTTACACTGAGCACCGTTCAGAGTTACTCGCGCATGCCAACCGAGTTCTAAAGGATTCTGCTAAGGCTGAAGAGATCACCCAAGATTCACTAATTAAGTTCATGCTTGCTGCTCCAGAGCTTGAATCAGCTGAGCACGCACTTTCTTATCTACACCGCACCATTGAAAACCTCTGCATCGACTACTTCCGCCTTGAAGGCCGCCGTCCAAACCTTGTGGTTATCGACGATGCCCAGGCTGAAGTTGAAGCTGCATGGCAGGTATCAGGCGATCACTCAGAGGTTCTTTCACAGGCTGAAGATGCAGCGATCATTCGCCAGGCTTTGGCTCTCCTATCCCCTGCAGAGCGCGCTGCGCTTGTTATGTGGGAGATGGAAGGCCGTTCAACTTCAGAGATCGCAGCAGAGCTTGGTATCAAGGAATCTGCAGTGCGCCACACCGTTTCTCGCGCTCGCACATCACTTCGTCGCGTTCTCTCAGAGCTCGTTATCGATCAAGAGCGTGGCCTTACTGCGCTCGACATGCTTTCGACTACCTATAAGAAGGCAGCAGACCTTGCAGCGAAGTCTTCAAAGGTCGCGCTCTCTCTTCTCCTGGTAGTAACAGCATTCCTCGGCTTTAACTCAATGACGGGTCAAGAAGGCGTCCTTCCAACAGTCACAACACAGGATTCAACTGGTGAAGTTGCTAAGGCTGGATCATCAGATTCTGCAGCTCCTGCACCATCTATCTCAATGCCCGCTAAGAAGTCAGCCACCATGGGTCCTCGCCTCTTTATCAAGAGCAGTAAGGCGACATGGGCAGGCCTTGATTCAGAGGGCATCCCAACAGGTTTCACCGTCACAGGTGAGAAGGGTCCAGCTGGAAGCATCCGCGTAAATCACAATGTTCCAGAGGCGACCGCAACAGGCACTATTTTGGCCACCCAGGCCATCACATCTGGGGGTGGACCAAATGTCTCGATCGATCAGGTCGTGACAGTCGATGGCAACGGCACAAAGTACGAGGCTGAATACGTATCCTTCGGAATTAACGGGGTTTGGGCGGTAGCTGAGGCTCGCGCCACAAGCGTCGATTTGGAGCGTATGTCCAATGGCAAGTACCTTATGACCGTTACAATTTCCCTACTCTCAACCCCAACTTCAGAGTTGTCTATCGCCGTGGGCGATCGCGGCTACGACGTGGTTGGCGCACCTAAGACGATCACAACTCGTCTCTTGCTCAACGCGAGCAAGACCCAAATTTTGGCTCAGGCAATCTTGGTTCCTGAGTCTGGCACGAAGGCAAAGGGCTGATCAC
>Ga0315903_10001293_pt1 | contig 37781 bp, 34 predicted proteins | sample LakEriMetagenome_7_FD_203524 | JGI IMG/M metagenome (GOLD analysis project Ga0315903, IMG submission 203524) | Freshwater fungal communities from buoy surface, Lake Erie, Ohio, United States - Buoy 2 MA119 | ecosystem: Environmental > Aquatic > Freshwater > Lake | place: USA: Lake Erie, Ohio... | reverse complement strand
CGCGAGGCCGTGAGGCTGCTCGAGGGGTCATCGCTCGACCGCTTGCAGCGTTACGACCAGATGGGCCAACTGCTCGGCAACCTGTTCTGGCTCGGCGAGTGGCGTGAGGGGTGGCCGCTGTTGCGCGCGCAGATGGTCGAGGCGGACGCGCTGTTCGGAGAGTTCGCCGATGCGTCAGCCGCGCTGCAGTTCCTCCATACGGCTTATCTTTGGCGGCTCGGGCGGGCGCAAGAGGCGCTCGACTGGTCGGCAGCACGCGAGCGGCATCGCCGCGGCCACACCGACAGTGGCGCAGGGCAGGGGCCGCAGTCGTCGCGCGAGGCGATGATGGAGTCGCGTCTCTGGATGGCGATCGGCAGGCCGGACGAGGCCCGCGCGCCGCTCCAGCGTTGGCACCGGTCCGTCGTCGAGGGCCCTGCGCTGAACGACCTGCTGCGCATCGGGGTCGCCGAACTCGAGTGGGCGCAGCTTTTCGCCGGACCCGACGAGGTGCTGGGACTGCTGTCCAAGGATCCGTGGTCCTCGCTTGCCGGGGACCACGACAGCGAATGGCCGTTATACCCGGTATGGCATCGGGGCCTCGCCCTCGAGCGGAAAGGGGACCGCGCGAGCGCCGTGCCGCTCTTGGAGGCGGCGGTCCGCAAGGCGCAAGAGGTCTTCGGCGTCGGACACCCGCGGGTCGCACTCGTCCGGATGTCTCTGGTTTTTGTCAAATGGCGCGGCGGCCGGGCTGAAGACCGGGCGGGGCGCGCGAGCCTGGTGGAGCAGATGGCCGGGGTGGCCGCCGACCTCGAGCGAGCCATGCCGCCCGATGCACCGCCGTTGCGCGAAGCGGTCGTCTTTTTGGCGCATCTTCGTGGCGCGCCCGCCACAGAAGACGACTTGAAACGCTGGAGGAACCCTCAAGCCACCTTTTTCCCCTAAAAATCCTCCGTCCGGCGGAGCGCCCATGTCCGGTTCTGGCTGGGCAGTCCGTATCCTAGAGTGTTGATTGACTAAATCCGTGATTACGGTCACATCAAAACTTAGGAGACGCTCTCATGGCCACCCGCAACACCGCTTCCCGCATCGCCACCGTCGCCGCCGTCGCGGTCGCTTCCATGGGTGCGTCCCTCGCGAATGCCGCCCCCTCGGGTGACCCGACCGCGCGCAGCGGTTCGGTCCTCGTCTTCGTGTTCGGCGGCAGCGCCTTCACCTTCAGCGTGCCGTTCTCGTTCTCGCCCATCATGCAGCAGGGCGGCGCAGGCTGATCCACGGCCTTATCGCCCGGCCTGCCGCCGTCTCCGGCGGGCCGGGCGGTCATCCGGTATCCTCTGTCTGTCGGCACGTCCTGACAGGCGGAGGCCCTCCGAGAAGATGACGACCCCAGAGACCCCGCCAGCACCCCCCGCAAGCCCCCGTCCGACCGATCGGTCCGACACCGTCTTGGCGACCATCGCGGCGCGCCGCTCGACCAAGAAGTTCGCTGAGCAGTCGCCGACGCGCGCCCAGCTCGAAGCCTTGCTTCATTCGGCCGCGTGCGCCCCCGACCACGGCAAACTCGCGCCCTGGCGTTTCACCATCCTGCAAGGACCGTCGCGGGGGCTGTTCGCCGACGCGCTCGCCGAGTCGTTGCGGCAACGCATGCCCGAGGTGGCCGAAGAGACTGTGCTGCGCGAGCGCGAGAAGGCGTTCCGGTCCCCGGTGCTGGTGGTGGTGTCGGCCCATGCGGAGCCGCACCCCAAAGTCCCCGAGGTCGAGCAGTGGGTCGCGGTCGGTGCGGCGGTGCAGAACCTGTGGCTGGCGGCGGTCGCGATGGGTCTCGGTGCCGCCTGGAAGACCGGCAATGCCGCCTACGATCCCGTCGTGAAGCGCGCGCTCGGCATCGCCGAGGCCGACGCCATCATCGGTTTCCTGCATGTCGGCTCGCCGGTCGCGAGCGCCCCGCCGCGCGAGATCGAGTTCGACAGCCGCACACGCTGGCTGTAGCCACGCGCAGGCGACATCACTGCAGCGGCGTCGCGCTCACGATGATCCCGTTCTCGTCGGCGTACAGCCACTCGCCCGGGCGGAAGGTGACGCCGGCGAAGGTCACGGCCACCTCGAGTTCGCCGATGCCCTGCTGCCGCGGCCGGGTCGGGCAGGCCGCGAGCGCACGGACCGCCACCGGCATGTCGCGCAGGTTCTCGACGTCGCGGGCTGCGCCGTGCACGACGATGCCCGCCCAGCCGTGCTGCAGCAGCAGCGCGCCGAGCTTGTCGCCGACCAGCGCGTGGCGCAGCGAGCCGCCGCCGTCGACCACCATCACCCGACCCTCGCCTGCGGTCGACAGCGTCTGCCGAAGCAGAAGGTTGTCTTCGTGGCAACGCAACGTGGCGATGCGGCCATGGAACGCGCGCAGGCCGCCGAAGTCGCGGAACACCGGTTCGACGGTGCGTGCAAGCGCAGGGTGGTCGTCGGAGAGGTCGCAGATGCTGCGGATCATGGCGGCTGCCTCGGGTTCTGTGGTATCCAGTCGCCCTGATTATGCGCCGAGGCGCGCGGGGGAACGACGATGATCCTGATCACGGGCGCGACCGGCCGTACGGGCGGCGAGGCCGCGCGCGATTTGGCGGCGCGCGTCATGGGCCGTCCCGCGACCACGTTGGCGCAGTTCATCCGCGATCACCGTGCCGTCTTCACGCCCTGAGGCCGTCGGCCTGCTGCTGCGCGCCACGCGCTTCGCTGCCTGGAAGCACCGCGACCAGCGCCGCAAGGGTCAGCGCGCCGAGCCGTACATCAACCATCCGCTCGAGCTCGCGCATGTGTTGTGGTTCGAGGGCGGGGTGCGTGACGAGGTGACGCTCGCCGCGGCGCTGTTGCACGATACCCTCGAGGACACCCAGACCTCCGTCCAGGAACTGCAGGGCGAGTTCGGCGAGGAGATCGCCTCGATCGTGTCGGAGGTGAGCGACGAGCCGTCGCTCCACTGGCGCGTGCGCAAGAAACTGCAGGTCACGCGCGCGAAGATCGCGACGCCGCGTGCGCGGCTCGTCAAGCTCGCCGACAAGATCTGCAACCTGCGTTCCATGATCTCGAGCCCGCCGCAGCGCTGGTCCATCGAGCGCCGCCGCGCCTATTTCGACTGGGCGCGCGAGGTGGTCGACCAGTTGCGCGGCACGAATCCGTTGCTCGAAGAGCGTTTCGACCACGTCTTCCGGCAGCGGCCGTAGGCCCGGCGAGCCAAGATCCGCCCCTGTCCGAGACCCGAAGAAACCAAGGACCCCACCTTGCTCACGCTCGCCCTGCTGGCCGCGCGCCGACGTTCAGGCCACCAGCACGGACGGCGTGCCGTGGTCCGCAACGGTCTCCCCGACCACGCAATCGGCGACTTCCCGCAGGGGCCACGCTGCATCCGTGGTACGGCTTCGCCCTGAGGGCCCGTCCGGCCTGAAGCCCGTCCGGCCTAAAGATTGGCGCATTCCGGCCGATACGGTATACCGTGTCGTGTGCACTTCGGTGCCGCCTTCCGTGCTGTCCACATCCATCTCCCAGGGGGTCCTCGCATGGCGACGTCGCTGTCGAACGCATCGCAGGTCGCGCCGTCCCTGCGCCTCGCGTCGCTGTTGGCGCTGGCCTTGGCCGTGTCGACCATGGTCACGACGGTGGCAGGTGCCGCACCCCTCAAGGAAGGGGGTCGCGCGCTCGGCGTCCGCATCGCGCCGCCGCCCAGCCAGTTGATCGTCCGCTTCCGTGACGAGCAGACGCAGGGCGAACGGGTGGCGATGACGGTACCGCGGGTCGATGGGCTGTCGAAGACCGGCGGCACCCACCTGCTGTATCGCCGCCCGATGGTGGAACTCGCACACGTGTTCCGTTTCGCCGGGCCGGTCACCCAGGCGGAGGCCGAGGCCGTCGCGGCGCGGTTGCGCCGCGATCCGGCGATCGCCGATGTCGAGATCGACGATTATCTCTTCCCGCTGTTCGAACCGAACGACGGCTTCTACATCAACACCACGATCGAGCGCATGTGGCATCTCAAGGCGCCCGCGGGGGTCCGCGCCGGCGGCGCCAACCTGCCGGCGGCCTGGGACATCACGCGCGGCAGCGGCGTGGTGGTCGCCGTCATCGACTCGGGCATCTTCAACCACGATGACCTCGAGCCGAACATCCTGCGTGGACACGACTTCATCAGCGCCGATCCGGCCGCGAACGGCAGCGGGTTCCTGGTCGCGAACGACGGCGACGGCCGGGACACCGATCCTTCCGACCCGGGCGACTGGATCTCCGCCGAGGACAAGGCCAAGCCGATCTTCGCGGCTTGCCGCGAGGGCAACAGCACTTGGCATGGCACGCACGTGTCGGGCACGGTGGCTGCGGTCGGCAACAACGGCGCGGGCGCGGTCGGCGTGGCGTTCGATGCCAAAGTATTGGCGGTGCGCGCGCTCGGAAAATGCTTCGGCTACGGATCCGACATCACCGATGCGATCTGGTGGGCGGCGGGCGGCGTGCAGCCCGCGACCTCGCAGGCGGTCGGTCTTCCGCCGAACGCCAATCCCGCCAAGGTCATCAACCTCAGCCTCGGTTCGACCAACGGCACCTGCTCCACGAGCCGGCAGAACGCGATCAACGCCGCGCGCGCGGCGGGTGCGGTGGTCGTCGCCGCCACCGGAAACGACGGCCAAGTGGGGATCAGCTCGCCGGCCAACTGTCAGGGCGTGATCGCCGTGACCGCGCATACCGTCGAGGGCGACAACGCCAGCTACGCGAACGTCGGGCCGGGCACGACGATCAGCGCGCCCGGCGGCGGCAGCTGCACCGTCGCCGCGCTCAACTGCCTGCCGCACGGCAGCGACGGCGCCGCAGGCACGCTCTACCGTTTCGTGTTCTCCACCACCAGTGACGGTGCGCAGGGGCCGGGCACGGGCCGCAATTTCTTCGTGGGCAAGCAGGGCACCAGCATGGCGGCGCCGCACGTGTCGGGTGTCGCGGCCTTGTTGTTCGCCCGCATGCCGACGCTAAAGCCCGACACCGTCGGCAACCTGCTCGGCGGATCCGCACGGCCGTTCCCTGCCAATACCTACTGCGCGGGGCAGAGCGACGGGCGTTGCGGCGCGGGCATGCTCGATGCGAAGCGCGCGCTCGACCGCTTGGCCGACCTCACGCCGGCGGTCACGGCAGCGGGGCCGGCACCCATCGTGCGCAACGGATCGACGGTCGACCTCACGGCCACGGCGACCCCCAAGCCCGGCGGCCTGCAGGCGCTCACCTATCGTTGGCAGCAGGTCAGCGGTCCCGCCGTCACGCTCACCAACGACACGACGCTACAGCCCCGTTTCACGGCGCCGACGCCGGGCGGTGCGCTCAGCTTCCGCTTCACGGCGAGCGATGCGGACGGCTTCGCCGCCTCGTCTGTGGTCAATCTCCGCGCGAACGGCTTGCCGTCGATCGCGACGCTGACGCCGCTCACTGCGACCACCGGCAACCCGGTCTCGTTCCGCGTATCCGGCACCGACCCCGACGGGGATCCGATCACCTACGCCGCGACGGGCGTACCGAGCGGCGCGACCTTCAACGGCACGACCGGCGAATTTTCGTGGTTGAGCGCCACGCCGGCGGGCAGCTACACGGTCTCGATCACGCCTAGCGACGGTTTCGAGACGGGCGCCGTGTCGACCGTCACCGTGACCGTGAACGACCCGCCGCGCGGCGGCGGCGGCTCGATGGACCTGGTGGGTCTCGGCCTGCTCGGTCTTTGGGGGCTTGCCCGGCGCCGCAGCCGGAGGGGTGCGGCGGTTGGTGTATAGTCTCGCGCAGGGCAGATGACCGGATCAGAGGGCTAGGGCCTTGAAATACAATCATTTACCGAAGACGGCCGCCGTCGTCGCAGGTCTCGGCGTCTGGGTCGCGGTCGCGCAGTGGTCCTCTCCGCAGGCCGTCCCGGTATCCGTTGGCGGACGCGCGGCATCGCAGGCCGCTTCGGGTGTCGGTCCGGCTGCCGCATCGGCTGCCGCATCGGCGTCGGTCTCGCCCCGGTTGGTGGTCCGCTTCGCGGGTGAGGCGGCGACCGGTCGCTTGTTCACGCGTCCGCAGGCCGAGCGATCCTTGCGCGTCATCGGCCATGCGGTCGCCGGTGAATTCGAATACAGCCATCCGACCTCCGGTCTGTCGCATGTGGTGCGACTGCGCTCGCCCCTGCCAGAGGGCGAACTCGACGGGTTCCTGCGCGCCTTGCGCGCCGACCCTGCTATCGCCGCCGTCGAGGTCGATGCGGTGGTCCGCCGCGCCGCCAACACGAACGACGAGCTGTTCACCGATACGCGCGAGATCCTCTGGAACCTCAAGGGGCCGAGCGGTGATCGTCTCGGCGGCATGAACCTGCCGACAGCGTGGAACCGTACGCGCGGCGCCGGTGTGGTGGTGGCCGTGCTCGACACCGGCATCACGCGGCATGCCGACCTCGACGCCAACGTGCTCGCGGGCGGTCACGATTTCATCAGCGCCGATGCGGACGGCGCGTTCCGCGTCGCCAACGACGGTGATGGCCGCGACGCCGATCCGTCCGACCCGGGCGATTGGATCACGGCGGCCGATGCGGCCCTGCCGGTCTTCGCCGGTTGTGCCGTGGGGCCGAGTTCCTGGCACGGCACCGCGATGGCGGGCGTGATCGCGGCGGTCGGCGACAATGCCGTCGGCCTGCCCGGCGTCGCCTACGAGGCCAAAGTATTGCCGGTGCGCGTGCTCGGCAAATGCAAGGGTTATGCCTCCGACATCGCCGATGCCATCCGCTGGGCTGCCGGTGCGCCGCCGGCGGGCGGGGTGACCTGGCCGTCGCTCGGCATCCCGGTCAACGCCACGCCGGCGCGCGTGGTGAACCTCAGCCTCAGCGGTCTCGGCAGCTGCTCCGCCGCGCTCCAGTCGGCCATCGACGCCGCGCGCAGCGCGGGTGCGGTGGTGGTCGCGGCGACCGGCAACGACGGCGCGGCGCCGGCGATCGGTGGCCGCGGGCTCGGTGCGCCTGCCAACTGCGCGAACGTCGTCGCCGTGACCTCGCACACCGTCGAAGGCGACCGGATGACCATCGCCAATTGGGGTCCGGGCACCGACTTCAGCGCCCCGGGCGGCGGCGAGTGCACGCAGCTCCTCGGCTGCGACCCGCACGGCACCACCGGTGCGACCGGCACGATCTGGCGCGAGCTCTGGTCGACCCTGAACGTCGGCACCACCTCGCCGGTGGCGAGCGCTTCGCTGGTCTTCGGCTCGGCCGGTACCAGCGTCTCGGCCGCCCATGCCTCCGGCGCCGCGGCGCTGCTCGTTTCGACCATGCCGTCCCTCACGCCCGACGGCATCGAATCCATCCTCAAGTTCTCGGCTCGTACGTTCCCCGAAGAGACCTACTGCTGGACCTTCGAGATCGGCACGCTCGATTGCGGTCTCGGCATGCTCGACGCCACCGCTGCCATGACGCGCCTGAGCGCGCTGACGCCGACGGTGACGGCGCAGGCGAGCGGCGCGGTCGTCGCCGGCGGCACCACCGTGACCCTGACCGGCACCGCGACCCCGGGCAGCTTGGGCTCGACCGCCGCACTCGGTTATGCCTGGCAGCAGGTGTCGGGCCCCTCCGTCACGCTCAGCGGCGCGACCGCGACCACCGCCACCTTCACCGCGCCCTCGCCGGGCGGGGCGATGAGTTTCCGGTTCACGGCGACGGATGCCACCGGCGCCGCGTCCTCGGCGACGGTCAACCTGCGCTCCAACACCGCGCCCGTGGTCGTCGCGATCCCGGACCAGACGGTGCGCGCAGGCCAGCCCATCCGCTTCACCGCGACCGGCAGCGACGCCGAGAGCGACCCGTTGACCTTCGCCGCCACCGGGCTGCCGACCGGTGCCACCTTCAGCGCCGCAGGTGTGTTCGATTGGCCGGCGGCCGTGGCGGGCGTCTACACGGTGTCGATCACCGCGTCCGACGGGTCGTTGAGCAGCGCGGTCCGCGCCGTCACGCTCACGGTCGGTGCCAACAACCCGCCGGTGGTCAGCCCCATCCCGAACCAGAGCGCCCGGGTCGGCCAGACCGTGACCTTCACGGCGGCGGCCACCGATGTGGACGGCGACACCCTCAGTTTCGCCGCCACGGGTCTCCCGTCGGGCGCGACCTTCACGTCGGCCGGTGCCTTCTCCTGGCCCAACGCCTCGCCCGCCGGCACCTACAGTGTCAGCATCACCGCGTCGGACGGTTTCCTGACCAGTGCGCCGCGCACCGTGAGCATCGGCGTGCTCGCCAACACCGCACCGGTCATCGCGGCCGTCCCGAACCAGACGGTCCGCGCCGGACAATCCCTGAGCTTCAGTGTCACGGTCACCGATGCGGAGAGCGATCCGGTGTCGCTGACGGCGACCGGTCTACCGGCCGGCGCGACGTTCAGCATCGCCGAGGGCGGCGGCTCGTTCTTCTGGGCATCGCCGGTCGCCGGCAGTTATACGGTGAACCTCAGCGCCAGCGACGGCCTGCTCGTCGGCACCCGCGCGGTCTCGATCACCGTCACCGCGAACACCGCGCCCACCGTCGCCGCGATCGCCGCGCAGACGGTCCGCGCCGGTGCGGCGCTCAACTTCACGGCGAGCGCCACGGATGCCGAGAACGATCCGCTGACCTTCGCCGCGACCGGCTTGCCGACCGGGGCGACCTTCACGCCGGCAGGCGTGTTCACGTGGTCCAACGCGACGCCCGTCGGCACGTACAACGTGTCGATCACGGCGTCGGATGGTCTGCTGACGAGCGCCGCGCGCGTCATCCCGATCACGGTGCGCGCCAACACGGCGCCCTCGGTCACGGCGGTGCGTGGGTTCACCGTGCGCCTGCAGTCGCCGGTGGACCTGACGATCACGGGCACCGACCCGGAGAACGATCCGCTGACGTTCTCGGCGACCGGTTTGCCGAGCGGAGCGAGCCTGACCTCGGCCGGCGTGCTGTCCTGGCCCAGCGCCTCGCCCGGCGGCGATTACACGATCAACGTCACGGCCTCCGACGGCCTGCTGAGCAGCGTGCCGATGAGCTTCACGATCACCGTCACCAACCGCGCGTCCGACCCGGGCGGTGGCGGCGGCTCGATGGACCTGCTCGCACTGGCGCTGCTGGGTCTGTGGGGCGCGATGCGGATGCGCCGGCGGGTCGTGGGCGCGGTCAGAACGCGACGGTGACGAACACCTGCGGGCCGCGGTAGACCCAATCGACCTTGCCACGGAAGTCGTCCTGGCGCAGGTCGACATCGACGCCGAAGGCGTCGTATCCCGCGCCGATGCCCACACGGCGTGTCGGCTGCCAGATGAGCGCGGCGCGGTAGTTGTAGAGGCTGCCCTTGATGTCGTCGATGGCGAGCGAGAAATACTGCGCTTGCGCGTCGAGGTAGACCCGGTCTCCGATCCGCCACATGCCCCGCAGGCCGACGACCGGCAGCGGCGCATCCACCGAGCGCGGACCGCCGATGCTGCGGGTGCCGGTGGTGGGCGAGGTGACCGTGGCCGCCAGCCGCGCTTCGAGGGTGGTGTAGTGCAAGCCCACGGAGCCTGCGATCTCGGCGCGATCGGAGGTCACGAAGGCGTACTCGTACGCGGCCTCGATGACCTCGAAACCGAGGGTGCCGGTGACCTGCGCGTTGACCGGGAAAAGGTCATCGCCCCACTGGATCTCCGAGGCGAGGGTGGCGCTGTCGGTCTGCGAGTAGTCGGTGTAGAGCACGCGGAGGTGGTGCTTCGGCGTGAAGCGCCAGAGGCCGTCGAGGCGGAAGCGCTTGGAGTGCTCGAGGCCGAAACGCTGGTCCCAGTCGATCTCGGTGCCCGGCAGGCTGGTCGAGGGGTCGAGGCGGATGTCGAGCGCCGTGCTGTTGGCGAAGGTGCCCACAGAGAGGAAACCGCGGCCCTCGATGAGGCTCACGGGCGCATCGCCGCCTGACGGGGCCGGCCCGCCGCCCGCGGGCTCCCCCGCCGATGCGGCCGCTCCCATCACGGCTGACGCCAATGCAGCCGACGCCAGCGTGGCGATGCGGGCGGGCGTCGTCGGCCGCCGTCGAAGCATGAGGCGCCTCAATCCTCGATCAGGAACGAGCGGAGCTGCTCGCTGCGGCTCGGATGGCGCAGCTTGCGCAGTGCCTTGGCTTCGATCTGGCGGATGCGCTCGCGGGTCACGTCGAACTGCTTGCCGACCTCTTCGAGGGTGTGGTCGGTGCTGAGGTCGATGCCGAAGCGCATGCGCAGCACCTTGGCCTCGCGCGGGGTGAGCTGCGCGAGCACGGCGTGCGTGGTCTCGCGGAGCGATTCCGCGGTGGCCTGGTCGATCGGCGAGGCCACCGAGGTGTCCTCGATGAAGTCGCCGAGGTGCGAATCCTCGTCGTCGCCGATCGGCGTCTCCATGGAGATCGGTTCCTTGGCGATCTTGAGCACCTTGCGGACCTTGTCCTCGGGCATCTCCATGCGCGCGGCGAGCTCCTCGGGGGTCGGCTCGCGGCCCATCTCCTGCAGCATCTGCCGCGAGATGCGGTTCAGCTTGTTGATGGTCTCGATCATGTGGACCGGGATGCGGATGGTGCGCGCCTGGTCGGCGATCGAGCGCGTGATGGCCTGGCGGATCCACCAGGTCGCGTAGGTGGAGAACTTGTAGCCGCGACGGTACTCGAACTTGTCCACGGCCTTCATGAGGCCGATGTTGCCTTCCTGGATGAGGTCGAGGAACTGCAGGCCGCGGTTGGTGTATTTCTTGGCGATGGAGATCACGAGGCGCAGGTTGGCCTCGACCATCTCTTTCTTGGCGCGGCGCGCCTTGGCTTCGCCGATCGAGACCTCGCGGTTGATGTCCTTGATGTCGGGGATCGAGAGGCGATGGCGCTGCTCGATGGCGACCAGCTGCTCCTGCCGGCGGCAGATCTCGCCCTCGAGCTTGCCGATCGCGACCGACCATTTCTTGCCGGACTTGGCGTGCCGGGCGACCCAGCGCGCGTCGGTCTCGTTGCGCGGGAAGCTCGAGATGAACTCCTTGCGCGGCATCCCGGCGTCGCGCACGGCGATCTGCATGATCTCCTTCTCGAGCTGGCGGATCTCGAAGACATGCGAGCGCAGGTGGTTGATGAGCGCCTCGAACATGCGCGGCGCGAGCTTCAGTTCCATGAACTCGCCGGCGAGCTTCTTGCGCAGCTTCTGGGTCTTGGGGTCGGCGAGGCCGGTCTTGGCGATCGCGTTCAGCAGTTGGCCGTGGAGCTTGGTCAACGACGCGAAGCGCTGCGCGGCCTCGACCGGATCGGGGCCGGTGTCGACGCCTTCCTCTTCATCGCCGTCATCGGCCTCTTCGGCCTCTTCGGCGGCGGGCGCCGCTTCGACCTTGGTGGGGTTCTGCGGCTGCGCGATGACGTCCGGGGCGTTCGGGTCGATGAAGCCGACGATCACGTCGGCCAAGCGGCCGGTGCCGGCCTTGATGGGTTCGTAGGCCTTGAAGAGGTAGTCGTAGGTGGGCAGGTACAGCGAGACCTGGTTGCGCACCGCCTCGAGACCCTCCTCGATGCGCTTGGCGATGCTGATCTCGCCTTCGCGCGTGAGGAGCTCCACCGTGCCCATCTCGCGCATGTACATGCGCACGGGGTCGGTGGTACGACCGAGCTCGGCGTCGATCGCGGCGAGCGCCGCCGCGGCTTCTTCGATGGCCTCTTCGTCGGAGGAGGCGTTGGTCTCGGGCGCGAGCAGGGCGTCGCTCTCGGGCGCCTTCTCGTAGAGGGGGATGCCCATGTCCTGCAGCGTGTTGCCGATCTCCTCGATCTGGTCGGGGTCGACCATCTCGGTGGGGAGGTAATCGTTCATCTGCGAGTAGGTGAGGTAGCCCTGCTCCTTGCCGAGCGCGATCAGCTGCTTGAGCTGCGACTGACGTTCCTCCGGGAGCGCGGCAGGGCGGCGCTCGGGCATCGCGATGATCTTGCTGCCCTCGCCGCCGCCGGACTTGGACTTGCCTTTGCCCTTGGCGGCCTTGTCCGGTGCGCCGGTCGAGGCGGCGCCGGCAACGGCTTCGGGGGCCGTGGCCATGGGCGCCGCCTTGGCGGCGGCGGGAGGCGCGACGATCGGGGCCTTCGCGGCCGGTGTCTTGGCTGCGGCGGGCTGGGCCGCAGCAGGCTTCGGGGCGGCCTTCGCGGGGGCGACCGGCTTGGCGGGGGTCTTCGCGGCGACCTTGGGGGCCGCTTTCGACGCGTTCTGGGCGTCCTTCGGCGCCACGGCCTTGGGTGCCGGCTTGGCGGCCGGCTTCGCGGCCGGTTTGGCGGCAGGCTTGGCCGTGACCTTGGCGGCCGGCTTGACGGCAGCCTTGGCGGCGACCGGCTTGGCGGCGGTCTTCACGGGCGCTTTCGTCGTCGTTTTGGCGGCAGTCTTGGCTGCGGCGCCCTTGGTGGCTTTCGCGTGGGTCGCCGGCTTGGGGGCGGACTTCGGGGACGACTTCGGAGCCGAACGGGAGGCCGGAGTTTTCGCGGCGACGGGCTTCTGTTTCTTGGCCATGATTCCTCGGCCCGGGGCAGCGGCCGGGCGAACGCTCAGGGAGGTCGGTGGGATCGGCGGTGGGGTCGAACGGAACCGGTAATATTACCGCAAAACCGGGCTCTCAAGTAGCCGGTTTACGGCCTTTTTGACCGGCCAGCAGCGCGGTGAGTTCTGCGCGTTCGTCGGCGCCGAGCGCGCCGTCGCGCTCCCGTTCCAGGAGGGCATCGAAGCGCCGGCGGGCGCCCTCGTCGCGCATGCGTTCGAGGGCCGTCTGCAGTTCGCGCAGCGCCGGTCCCTCACCCGCCACCAGGGACTCGGTCGCCGCCAACCGGGCGAGCCGCTCCGCCTCCGGGCGGTCACGCCAACGCTCCAGCAACTGGGCGGTGGTCGAGATCGGGTCGGAACGCAGTTCGGCCACCAAGGCCCGCAGGATGTCGGCCCCGGGCTCGTCCAGCCCCTGCAGCGCTGCGAGGTGCGACGGGCCGAGCTCCGTGGCGATACGAGGGTGGTGCACGAGGCCCTGCACGGCTTGACGCATGAGTCCGCCGCGACCGGCGCTCTGGCCGGTACGGCCGGAGACGCCGCTCGCGCCGCCGCGCTCGCCGCCCGGGGCGTGGCCCGCGCGGCCGCCGGATCCGAAGCCGCCCGGGGCGCCTCCCGCACCTTCGCCGCCCGCAGCGCCCCACAGGGCGTTGAGGCGCGTGGCCGGCAGGCGGATGGCTTCGGCGAGGCGCTCGACCAGCAGTTCGCGATAGACGCCCTCAGGTACCTTGGCGACCAAGGGCCGTGCGAGCTCCGCGAAACGCGCACGACCGTCGGCGTGGGCGAGGTCGACCTGCGCGGCGAGCTCCTGCACCAGGTATTCGGACAAGGGCAGGGCGCCCTCGAGCCGCGCCTCGAAGGCCGCGCGGCCCTCGGCGCCCACCAAAGAATCCGGATCCTCGCCGTCGGGCAGGAACAGGAACTTGAGCTGCCGGCCCTCGCGCGCCTCGGGCAGCGCGTTGTTGAGCGCGCGCCAGGCCGCGGCGCGTCCTGCGCGGTCGCCGTCGAAGGCGAACACCATCTCCGGCACGAGGCGGAACGCGCGCTTCAGGTGCTCGGGCGTGGTCGCGGTGCCGAGCGTGGCGACGGCGTAGGTGACCCCCGCCTGGTGCAGGCGCACCACGTCCATGTAGCCCTCGACCACCAGCAGCCGCTTGAGCGGCGCCCGCGATTGACGGACTTCGTAGAGTCCGTAGAGCTCGCGGCCCTTGTGGAACAGCGTCGTCTCCGGCGAATTCAGGTATTTCGGCTCGCCCTGGTCGATGATGCGGCCGCCGAAGGCGATCACCCGGCCGCGCGCATCGCGGATCGGGAACATCAGCCGGTCGCGGAAGCGGTCGTAGTGACGCTCGCCGCCGCTGCCTGCGCCGCCTTCACGCTCGATGACGAGGCCGCAGGCGGCGAGCGCTTCGGTCTGCGCCTGGCCCGCGCCGCCGCCGAACTTGCGCAGCACGTCGTTCCAAGAGTCCGCGGCGTAGCCCACCATGAAGCGTTCGAGCGTCTCCGGCGCGAGTCCGCGTCGCTCGCGCGCATAGCGCGAGGCACGCGCGTCGGCGCGCAGCAGGCCTTGCCAGTGTGCGGCCACCTTGCCCATCACCGCCACGAGGTCGGCTTCGCCGCGGCTGCGTCCGTCGTCGGGACGGGCCTCGCGCGGGATCTCGACGCCGGCGCGCGCGGCGAGTTCCTCGACCGCCTCGGGGAAGCTCAGCCGGTCGTGGTTCATCAGGAAGCCGAGCGCCGTGCCGTGCGCGCTGCAGCCGAAGCAGTGGTAGAACTGCTTGTCGGGGCTCACCCAGAACGAGGGCGTCTTCTCGCCGTGGAAGGGGCAGCAGGCCTTGTATTCGCGGCCGGATTTCTTGAGCTGGACGCGGCTGCCGATCAGCTCGACGATGTCGGTGCGCGCGACGAGGTCGTCGATGAAGGCCTGTGGGATGCGCCCGCTCATGGGCGACGAGGATAACCGCCGGCCGTCAGGCCGTGGCGAGCTTCGACTTGATGAGGGCGCTCACTGCGCCCATGTCGGCGCGGCCGGCCGCGCGGGCCTTCACGAGCGCCATGACCTTGCCCATGTCCTTGACGGAGGCGGCGCCGCTCTCGGTGATGGCGGCGGTGACGAGCCCCTCGAGTTCGACGGGGGAGAGCTGCTCGGGCAGGTAGCCCTGCAGCAGGGCGATCTCGACGGCTTCCTTGGCGGCGAGGTCGGCGCGACCGCCGGCCTCGAACTGCGCGATGGCCTCGCGCCGCTGCTTGATCATCTTCTCGAGGACGGCCGTGACCTGGGCGTCGTCGAGGGTGATGCGCTCGTCCACCTCACGCTGCTTGATGGCGGCCTGCAGCATGCGGATGTGGCCGAGGCGCTCCTTGTCGCCGGAGCGCATCGCGGCCTTCATGTCCTCGGTGATGCGCTCCTTGAGCGTCATCGTGCGTCCCCGCCGCGGATGCGGTTCAGCGCGCGCGCGCGATGCGCGGGCCCGAACGCTTGACGGCGCGCTTCACGGCGGCGGCCTTCTTGCGCTTACGTTCCTGCGTCGGCTTCTCGTAGAATTCCCGGCGTCGCAGCTCGGTCAACACGCCGGCCTTTTCGCAGGCGCGCTTGAAGCGCCGCAGCGCGGCGTCGAAATATTCATTCTCGCGGACACGAACGCTCGGCATCTGAAACCTCAAGTCCTTGATCGGAAAGGGAAATCGACCTGACTCCCCCAAGGCCCTGCTTGGGCAGGGGCGGGGATTCTAATGATCCCCGCTCCAAAAGGCAAAACCTCCCTACTCTCCCATGCGCGTCCTTGCCCTCGAATCCTCCTGCGACGAGTCTGCCGTCGCCGTCCTCGACGACCGTCGGGGCTTGCTCGCGCACGTGCTGCACACCCAGGTCGAGGTGCACCAGGCCTATGGGGGCGTGGTACCGGAACTCGCCTCGCGTGACCACGTCCGTCGGCTCCTGCCCTTGGTCGAGCGCGCGCTCGCCGAGGCCGGCACCGACCCTGCCGGCATCGACGGCGTGGCCTACACCGCGGGCCCCGGCCTGATCGGCGCGCTGCTGGCGGGCACCGCCCTCGCGCGATCGCTGGCGATGGCCTGGGGCGTGCCGACGATCGGGGTCCACCATCTGGAGGGGCATCTGCTGGCGCCGTTGCTCGAACCCGACCCGCCGGCCTTCCCGCATCTCGCGTTGCTGGTCTCGGGCGGCCACACGATGCTGATCGAGGCCCGCGGGCTCGGCGACTACCACTTGCTCGGCGAGACCCGGGACGACGCGGCAGGCGAGGCCTTCGACAAGAGCGCCAAGCTGCTCGGCCTGCCGTATCCCGGCGGTCCGCATCTGGCGCGGCTCGCCGAGCGGGGGCGCCCGGGCCGCCTCGTGTTCCCGCGGCCGATGCTCGACCGGCCCGGGCTCGAGTTCAGTTTCTCGGGTCTCAAGACCGCCGTGCTGCACGCGGTGCGCGCGCTGCCCGCCGCGGCCGGCGACCCTGATCGCGCCGACATCGCGCTTGCGCTGCAGGACGCGGTGGTCGACACCCTCATCGCCAAGGCGGTACGTGCGCTCGATGCCACCGGCCTCGATGCGCTCGTGGTGTCGGGCGGCGTGAGCGCGAACCGCAGCCTGCGCGAGCGGCTCGGCGCCGCCGCGCGCGCCCGCGGCGCCCGCGTGTACTATCCGCGTCCCGAGTTCTGCACCGACAACGCGGCGATGATCGCGGTGGCGGGCCTCGCGCGGCTCGCGGCCGGCGAGCACGATGCGCCCGGCATCCGGGCGCGCGCGCAGTGGCCGCTGATGTCGCTGCGGCCGCCCACCCCTTCGGATACCGCCCCCAGGAGCCCGACATGACCCGACGGTCCGACCTCATCTTCGTTCGCGGCCTCGAGATCGAATGCATCATCGGTTTCATCGAGTGGGAGCGGCGGATCAAGCAGCGCGTGGTCATCGACCTCGAGATGCCCGTCGATTGCGCGCGTGCGGCGGGCAGCGATGACGTGGTCGACACCCTCGACTACAACGAGGTGGCGGTCCGGGTCACCGCCTTCGTCGGCGCATCGCAGTTCATGCTCGTCGAGACCCTGGCACAGCGCATCGCGATGCTCATCCTCACCGAGTTCGGTCTCGAGTGGGTGCGTCTGTCGGTGAACAAGCCGGGTGCGATCCGCGGGTCGCGCGACGTCGGCGTTTCCATCGAGCGCCGCCGCGAAGACCTGCCGGCGTCCGGGTGACCCGACTACCAGGCGACGCTGCGGCCGCCATCCACCGGCAGCACCTGTCCGGTGACGAACGGCGCGTCGGCCGCGAAGAAGAGCGCGGTCCGGGCGATGTCCGCCGCGGAGCCGCTGCGCTGCAGCAGCGTGCGCGAGACGATCTTCTCCTGCAGCGCGGGATCGGCCCTGCCGTCGGCGGGCCACATCACCGGGCCGGGCGCGATCGCATTGACGCGGACCTCGGGTCCGAGCTCGCGCGCCAGCGAGCGCGTCAGCATGATCAGCCCCGCCTTGGCGACGCCATAGACCGGATGGTGGCGCAGCGGCCGCAGGCCGTGGATGTCCACGATGTTGAGGATCAGACCTTGCGTCGCGCGCAGCGCGGGCGCAGCGGCCTGCGACAGGAAGAGCGGCGCCTTGAGGTTGCTGCCGAGCAGGTCGTCCCAGTGCGCCTCGGTGATCTCCCCGACCGGCGTCGGATAGAAGGTCGAGGCGTTGTTGACCAGGATGTCGAGACGGCCGAAGCGCTGCTGCGCCGCCTCGATGAGCGAGGGCAGTCGCGGTGTGTCGAGCAGGTCGAGCGCGACCGCGTGCGCGCTGCCCGCGCGCTTCTGCTCGAGCGCGGCGACCAGCGCCGCGGCCTCCTGCGCCGAGGTGTGATGGTGCACCAGCACGTCGGCGCCTGCCGCATGCAGCGTGCGCAGGATCTCGGCGCCGACGCGACGGGCGCCGCCCGTCACCAGCGCGACCTTGCCCGCGAGCGGCGCGCGGGCGTTGTCTGTGGCGTCCATGGGGCGCGAGTATGAACCGCGACGACCTGCGCTCACAGTCCGGCCCGGCGCTGCCCGTGCCGGACGCCGCGGAGCGCGACCGTTCGCAGCGGCTCTCGACGCTCATCGCCCGGAGCATCGATGCCGCCGGCGGCTGGATCTCTTTCGCCGAGTACATGCAGCAGGCCTTGTATGCGCCCGGCCTCGGCTACTACGCGGCGGGCAGCGCGCAGTTCGGCGAGGGCGGGGACTTCGTCACGGCGCCCGAGCTCTCGCCCTTGTTCGCGGCGACAGTCGCGGCGGGGCTCGACCCGGTGCTGCGCGCGCTCGGCGGCGGTCGGGTGCTGGAGCTCGGACCGGGCAGCGGCCGATTCGCGTCGGCGGCGCTCGCCGAGTTCACGGCGCAGGGGACCCCGGTCGAGGAGTACCTGCTGCTCGAACCCGGTGCGGCGCTGGTCGCGCGGCAGCAGGCGCTGCTGAGGGAGGGCGCACCGCCCGCAACGGCGCCTGATGCGCCGATCCCGCGCCGCTGGCTCGACGCCCTGCCCGAGCCGTTCGAGGGCGTGGTGATCGCCAACGAGATCGTCGATGCGCTGCCGTGCGAACGCTTCGTGATGCAGCAGGGCGTCCCGTGGCGGCTCGGGGTCGGTCACCGTCGTGCGTCCGTCGGCGCTGCCGCCGCGGACGATGCCGCCGCCGCCCGCGTCGACGGTGCAGGCACACCGCTCTTCGAATGGCGGGCGCGTCCGCCGGACGGCGCTTGTCCCGGCGATGCGGCCTTCGCCGCCGTGATGCGGCAGCGGCTGCAGGCGCTGGCCGCGGCGGGCGTGGCGTTGCCGGACGGTTGTTGCGGCGAGTTCCATCCGGCGCTCGGGGATTGGGTGGCCTCGCTCGCCCGCTGCCTGCGGCGCGGCGTGCTGCTGTTCTTCGATTACGGGCTGCCGCGCGCGCAGTTGCTGCGCCCCGAGCGGCTGCACGGCACGTTGCGCGGGTTCTTCCGCCATCGCGCCCACGACGATCATTTTCTTTGGCCGGGGCTGTCGGACCTCACCGCCTGGGTGGACTTCACCGCGCTCGCCGAGGCGGGCGAGGCCGCCGGGCTCGAGGTCGCGGGCTTCACCACGCAGGCCGGATTCCTGCTGGGCGGCGGCATCGAGGCGCGGCTCGCCGCGGCGCAGGACGCCGCGCCCGATGCGGCGGCGCGCGCGGCGCTCGCGCACGGCGCGCGTCGGCTGCTGTTGCCGGGCGAGATGGGCGAGGCCGTCAAGGTCATGGCCTTGGCGCGCGGTTGCGAGGTGCTGCCCACGGCGTTCGCGCTGCAGGACCTGCGGCGCGCGCTCTAGGCCGCGCGGGTCACTTCGGGCAGGCCGCCTCGATCGCCGCGAGGCGCTTGCGGCGCAGCCGTTCGCCGAAGGCCGGCCCCACGAGCCCGGCGCGCTCGGCCGCATCCAGCGTCACCGCTGCGGCGGCCGCGAACCCCGCTTCGAGCCGCGCGCGTTGCGGATAGGGCTCCGCCTCGCGGCCGAGCCGGCCGCGCGCGTCGCACTCGCAGGCCTCGAGCAGTTCATGGAATCGCGCCGGCCGGCGGAACGCGTCGCAGGACTCATAGAGCTCGAGCAGCGTGGTCGCGCGCAGTTCGAGCCCGCGGTGCACGGTGGTGTGGAAGCGGCTCGCGAGCAGCGCGAGCTCGCGGTGCTCCTGCGGCACGCGCAGCCGCGCGCACACCGCCTCGACGGCGGCGAGGCCGCGGGTCTCATGCGCGATGTGCCGGGGCCATTCGGCGGGCGGCGTCAGCGCCTTGCCGAGATCGTGCAGCAGCACCGCGAAGCGCACCGTGACCGGCGCCCCGCGCGCGGCCGCCGCCTGCAAGGCGAGCAGCAGGTGCAGGCCGGTGTCGATCTCGGGATGGTGCTGGGCGGGTTGCGGCACGCCGAACAGCGCGTCGACCTCGGGCAGCAGCACCTTGAGCGCACCGCAGTCGCGCAGCGCCTCGATCGCGGCGCGCGGCTGCGGTTCGCCGAGCGCGCGTTCGAGCTCGCGCCAGACCCGTTCGGGGACGAGAGCGTCGGCCTCGCCCGCCTCGACCATGCCGCGCATCAGCGCGACGGTCTCCGGCGCGATGCTGAAACCAAGCGGCGCGAAGCGCGCCGCGAAGCGCGCGACGCGCAGGATGCGCACCGGGTCCTCGGCGAACGCGGGCGACACATGCCGCAGCACGCGCCGCTCGAGGTCCGCGCGCCCGCCGTAGGGGTCGATCAGGCGGCCGTCGTCGGCCTGCGCCATCGCATTGACCGTGAGGTCGCGCCGCAGCAGGTCCTGCTCCAGCGTGACGGTCGGCGAGAAGTCGGTGCTGAAGCCGCGGTAGCCGGGGCCCACCTTGCGCTCGAGCCGTGCGAGCGCGTGTTCCTCGTGGGTCTCGGGGTGCAGGAACACCGGGAAGTCGCGCCCGACGGCGCGGAAGCCCCGCGCCTCGAGCTCGGCGGGCGTCGCGCCCGTGACCACCCAGTCCCGTTCGCCCACCGGGCGACCGAGCAGTCCGTCGCGCACCGCGCCGCCGACCAGGTAGATCTCCATGCGACGCATGGTACCCGAGGCCGGGCGTACGGACGGCGCGTCGCGGTCAGCGACGCAGGTAGGTCGGTGCGAGGGCGCGCAGGGAGGCGGGCACGATGCCGAGCGGCGCGCAGCCGTCCTCGCGGCAGACGTTGTCCACCGTGAGCGAGCGGTAGTTGTCGGTGGAGAAGGGCTTGCCGGGCACGAAGTCCATCACCCGCGCCTGCAGCCGCGCGACCGCATCCGGCAGGGGCAGCACGCGGGTGCGGATGCCCGCCGATCCGCCGGCGAGCCGGACCAGATCGCCGAGCGTGAAGATCTCGGGACCGCAGAGATCGTAGGCGCGGCCCACGCTGCTGCCGCCCGGCAAGGGCGCGCCGTCGGGCAGCCGGTCGTCGAGGGCATTCGCGAACGCCGCGGCGACGTCATCGACCCAGATGGGCGCGAACCGCGCCCCGGCCCGCGCCAGCGGGATCACGCCCTGCGAGAGGCGCAGCAGCCCCGCGAAGCGGTTCATGAACGAGTCGCCGGCACCGAAGATCACCGACGGACGGAAGATCGTCCAGCGCAGCGATGCCGGTGCGGCGCGGACATGGCGCTCGGCCACGCCTTTGGACTGCAGATAGAAGCTCGGGCCCTCCGGGGCGGCGCCGAGCGCGCTCATGTGCAGCAGCCGCGTGGCTCCCGCGGCGACGGCCTGCGCGACGGTCTTGCGCGCGAGCTCGGCGTGCGCGTGGGCGAAGCCCGCGCCCGAGAAGCCCTTTTCATTGAGGATGCCGACGAGGTTGATGACCGCATCGCAGCCCGTGAACGCCTGGCGCAGCGTCGGCTCGTCGTGCACGTCGGCGCGCAGGATCCGCACCGTCGGCAGCACCGCGAGGGGGCGGCCGTTGCGCGGGTCGCGGGTCAGCACCCGCAGCTCGTGGCCTGCGGCCGCGAGCCGCGAGACCACCGCAGTGCCGACGAAGCCGGTCCCGCCCAACACCGCGATGCGCCGCGGTCGAGGCGCCATGCCCGGGTCTGTCCCGTTCATCGCAGCAGCACGATGGCGAGTTCGCCGTTGCGCCGCACCTGCAGCACCAAGGTGCCGCCGCGCGCGGCGGCGGCGGCCGAGGCGGCGGTGAGGTCGGCGCGCCGCGCGATGCGCGCGCCGTTCGCCGACAGGACCACATCGCCCGCGCGCAGGCCTGAGGCTGCTGCCGGGCTGCCTGGCGTCACGCTGCGCACCGCGACGCCGCCGTCCGGCGTGTCGTCGAGGTTCGCGCCCTGGAACCCCCGGTGCAGGGCATCGGGCGCGGGCTTGGCCGCGGCGCCGGGCGCAGCGGGCGGCTCGGCGCCGGAGGGGTCCGCGACCACCGCGGAGAGCTGCAGCGCACGCCCTTCGCGCAGCAGGCCGACATCGACCTTGTCGCCGACGCGCAGCAGTCCGATGGCGTTGCGGAATTCCGCGGAGGATCTCACCGTGCGGCCGTTGAGCGTCGTGACCACATCGCCTGCCCTGAGGCCGGCGCGCGCCGCCGCGGAGTCGCGCAGCACCTGGGTGACGAGCGCGCCGTTCGTCCCGGGCAGGCCGAGCGCCTGCGCGATGTCCTGAGTCACCGGCGCGAGCGTCACGCCCAACTGGCCCCGCTTCACCGAGCCGAAGCGGATGATCTGGTCCATCACGCTGCGCGCCATGTTGACCGGGATCGCGAAGCCGATGCCGATGTTGCCGCCGTTGCCGGAGAGGATCATGTTGTTGATGCCGACCAGTTCGCCCCGCAGGTTCACGAGTGCGCCGCCGGAATTGCCCGGGTTGATCGAGGCGTCGGTCTGGATGAGGCTCTCGAAGCCGTCGGGGTTCATGCCGGAGCGGCCGAGCGCGCTCACGATGCCGTAGGACACCGAGTGCTGCAGCCCGAAGGGGTTGCCGATCGCCGCCACGTAGTCGCCGGGCTCCAGCCGGTCAGAATCGCCGAGCGCGATCGGCGTGAGCTGCGGCGCCTCGATCTGGATCACCGCGACATCGGTGCGCGGGTCGCTGCCGACCAGCTTGGCCGGGAACTCGCGTTCGTCGAACAGCGTGACGGTGATCTCGCGCGCGTTCTCGACCACATGCGCGTTGGTGATGATGTAGCCGCGCCCGGCGTCGACGATGACGCCGGAGCCGGCCGACTGGAACGGCCGCTCGCGCGCACCGCCATCGGGCGGCGCATTGAAGAAGCGCCGGAAGAACGGGTCGTCGAGCAGCGGGTTGCGGCCCTGCTCACGCACCGCGCCCTGCACGCCGATGCTCACCACGGCGGGCGACACGCGCTTGATCATGGGCGCGAGCGAGGGCATCGGCGCCACGGTGCGCGCGCCGCCGTCGGTTGGAGGTGCCTGCACGGCCTGGGCGGCGGCGGGTGCAGCCCGACCGCAGAGGGCGGACAGTCCGGCGAGCACGGCGAGGGCCGTGAGCCGGCGGGAAGTTGCGGATGGGGTGCGCGACATCACGTCATTGTAGGCAGTCCCCCGGCCGGGCGTCAGTTCGCCCGGCCGGGGGTCAGGTCACCGAAGGGTCAGGTCATCGACGGGTCAGGCGGCTTCGACCGTGATGCGCCGCGGCTGCACCTTGGCGAGCTTGGCGATCCCGACTTCCAGCACGCCGTGGTGGCTGCGTGCCGTGATCTGCTCGGCGTCGGCATCCTCGGGCAGCGCAAAGCGCCGCTGGAAGCGCGTGACCGTGCCCTGCGGATGGCGGGCCGGGCGCTGGGCTTCCAGCGTCAGCACGCCTTGTTCGACGGTGATCTGCGTGTCCTGCGGGGCGACGCCGGGCAAGTCGGCACGCAGCAGATAGCGGCCATCTTCTTCCTGCACTTCCACGCGCGGCAGCAGTGACACCGGGCGGGTATCGGCGGCGCCGAGCAGGTTCCATTCATATCGTACGAGGCTCATGGGTCGGGTCTCCTTGGGAGTCAGGGTGGGGTCTTGCCCCTTGTCCGGGGATATGCGGATTCCGTCGCCGCTTTCAAGGGATAACCTGTGGATGGTGTGTGGATGGCCTGACACAACATGTTGCGTGGACGACCCAAACGCACCAGAAAGCGCCCCGGGAGGTCGATCGGCCGGGGTATCGCCGCAGGGGTTACCGTAACATGATGAAAATATTAAACTTTTTATTACGCTTCGAATTGATTACAAAACCTTGACGCTGTCCGGAACGCTGCTTAACCTTCCCCCATCCACACAACATCTTGTGTGCGGTGCGTCCCGGAGTCCGTCCGGGGGGCGATCGCACCCGATCGCGGGTGGAGGGTCAGGGTTCAGGTCTTCATCCGGTCGAGTCTGTGGGTCCAGGCTCGGGAAATCGGTCCAGAGGATCAGGATCCCAGTATCAGGGACCAAGAATTCAGGGGGAGGGTGGCCGCCACAGGCGGAAACCCGCTACGGGACAACCAACGCCACGGCGCCTTCGGCAGCCGTGTTCTGCAGTTTTTAAAAGGATTTTCCAAATGATCTACCGAATCCGCCGGGAGCCTCATCGCGCATGAACAGCGTCGTCAAGCTCGTCGCCCACGACATCGATGCCATCCCGTTCCAGGAGGCGTCGCTCGACATCTGGGACAAAAAATACCGCCTCGTCTCCAAGTCGGGCGCGCCCATCGACCAGTCCATGGACGACACCTACAAGCGTGTCGCGCGGGCGCTGGCCGACGTCGAGGCGCCGGCCGAGCGCGAGCACTGGTACGAGCGTTTTCTTTGGGCGTTGCGCCGCGGCGCGATCCCCGCGGGCCGCATCACCTCGAACGCCGGTGCGCTCGAGCACAAGCCCGCCACCTCCACCATCAACTGCACGGTGTCGGGCACCATCGAGGATTCGATGGACGACATCCTCAACAAGGTCCACGAGGCCGGCCTCACGCTGAAGGCGGGCTGCGGCATCGGCTACGAGTTCTCCACGCTGCGCCCGCGCGGCGCGTACGTCTCGGGCGCCGGCGCGTACACCTCGGGCCCGCTGTCCTTCATGGACATCTACGACAAGATGTGTTTCACGGTGTCGTCGGCGGGCGGCCGCCGCGGCGCGCAGATGGGCACCTTCGACGTCGGCCATCCGGACGCCATGGAGTTCATCCGCGCCAAGCGCGAGAACGGCCGCCTGCGCCAGTTCAACCTCTCGCTCCTCATCACCGACGAGTTCATGCAGGCCGTCCGCGAGGACCGCGAGTGGAAGCTCGCCTTCCCGATCTCGCGCAAGGAATTCGACGCCGAGAAGCCGGACCTCGCCGATGACGCCCGGTTCGTGTGGCGCGAGTGGCCCTACGACGGCCGCTTCGTCTCCAACGACACCGGCCTCGTCGCCTGCAAGGTCTACAAGTCGCTGCCGGCGCGCCGCATGTGGGACAGCATCATGTCCTCCACCTACGACTTCGCGGAGCCGGGCTTCATCCTCATCGACCGCGTCAACGAGATGAACAACAACTGGTGGTGCGAGAACATCCGCGCCACCAACCCCTGCGGCGAGCAGCCGCTGCCGCCGTACGGTTCCTGCCTGCTCGGCTCCGTGAACCTCACGCGCTTCGTGCGCCAGCCGTTCACCGACGAGGCCGAGTTCGACTGGGCGGAGTACCGCGAGGTCGTCAAGGTCTTCACGCGCATGCTCGACAACGTGGTCGAGGTCAACGGCCTGCCGCTCGAGGGGCAGCGCAACGAGATCCTGCGCAAGCGCCGCCACGGCATGGGCTTCCTCGGCCTCGGCAGCACCATGACGCTGCTGCGCATGAAGTACGGCTCGACCGAGTCCGTGCAGTTCACCGAGGACGTCTCGCGCGAGATGGCGGTCGCCGGCTGGGAGGCCGCGCTCGACCTCGCGCGCGAGAAGGGCCCCGCGCCGATCATGAACGAGGAGTTCACGGTCACCGGCGAGATGCTGCGCAAGCGTCCCGAGATGGTGGGCGACGGCTGGAAGATCGGCAGCAAGATCCCCGGCCGCGTGCTGCACGCGCGCTACAGCCGCTACATGCAGCGCGTCGCCTCGGTGGCGCCGTCGCTCGTCGAGCAGCTCGCCCTCGTCGGTGCGCGCTTCACGCACCACACGTCCATCGCGCCCACCGGCACGATCTCGCTGTCGCTCGCCAACAACGCGAGCAACGGCATCGAGCCCTCGTTCGCGCACCACTACTTCCGCAACGTCATCCGCGAAGGCAAGAAGTCGAAGGAGAAGGTCGACGTCTTCTCCTTCGAGATGCTCGCCTACCGCGAGCTCGTCAACCCGCGCGCCATGCCGAACGGCACCACCGCGGCCGACAAGCTGCCGGACTACTTCACCACCGCGGATGACATCACGCCGACCGAGCACGTGGACATCCAGGCCGCCTCGCAGAAGTGGATCGATTCCTCGATCTCCAAGACCGCGAACGTGCCCACCGACTTCAAGTACGAGTCCTTCAAGGACATCTATCTCTACGCCCACGAGAAAGGTCTCAAGGGCTGCACCACCTTCCGCTTCAATCCCGAAGCCTTCCAGGGCGTGCTCGTGAAGGAAGAAGATCTCAAGAACACGACCTACGTGTTCACGCTCGAGGACGGCACCGAGGTGTCGGTCAAGGGCGACGAAGAGATCGAATACGACGGCGAGAAGCACAGCGCCGCGAACCTCTACGACGCCCTCAAGGAAGGCTACTACGGCAAGTTCTGAGGATCCTGTTCCATGGCCGCCATCAAGATCGACCGCAAGATTTCCAAGTACCGCGTGCAGAAGCCGGGCGGCGACGCCCCCGCGCCCGCCGCCGCCCCGACCGTCGCCGAGCTGCCCACCAGCCACGGTGGCAAGGTCGTGCGCCTCACCGAGGAGGTGCAGCGCCCCGAGGTGCTCATCGGCTCCACCTACAAGATCAAGACGCCCGTCTCCGACCACGCGATGTACGTCACGATCAACGACATCATCCTCAACGAAGGCACCGAGCACGAGCAGCGCCGGCCGTTCGAGGTCTTCATCAACAGCAAGAACCTCGACCACTACCAGTGGATCGTGGCGCTGACGCGCATCATCTCGGCGGTGTTCCGCAAGGGCGGCGATGTCGCCTTCCTCGTCGAGGAATTGAAGGCCGTGTTCGACCCGCGCGGCGGCTACTGGCAGCCGGGCGGCAAGTTCATGCCCTCGATCATCGCCGAGCTCGGCCATGTCATCGAGAAGCACCTGCAGACCATCGGCCTGATGGCGCGAACCGAGCTCGACGAGCACCAGAAAAAGCTCATCGACGAGAAGCGCGCCGAGTTCGAGGCGCGCGGCAAGCAGACCGACGCCTTCTCGAAGTCCCACTTCCCCGAGGGCGCGCAGCTCTGCAGCAAGTGCAGCACCGCCGCCGTGGTGATGATGGACGGCTGCATGACCTGCCTGAACTGCGGCGACTCGAAGTGCGGCTGAGGCCTTCGGCCGCCGCACTCCGCTCCCTGTCCTTCGGCCTCGCGCTCGCGGTCCTCGCGGCCGCGGGACCGTCGCCGTCTTCCGCGCAGGCCACGGATCGGTCGCCTCCGCCGCCGGCATCGTCGTCGGCGCTGCTGCCCCGCTACGCCGAGCTGCAGCGCGACGTCGACTTCTGGATCCGCATCTACAGCCAGGTGCCGACCAGCAGGGGGCTGCTGCACGATCCGGTCGACCTCTCCGTCGTCTACGGCGAGGCCGCCATCCCGCCGGGGCAGCCCGGCTCGCCCGAGCGCCGCGCGGCCATCGAGGCGGCGCGCGAGCGTTGGCGCGCGGCCTTGCGCCAGGCCGCCGATGCACTCGATGCCGGTGCCGCGCCGCCCTCCGACGATGCGCTGCGTGCGCTCGGGGTCTGGAGCGTCCAAGGCACGACGCCGACCTCCGCCGCGTTGCGCGAGGCGGCGGGCCGGGTGCGTTTCCAGCTCGGCCAATCCGACCGTTTCCGTGCCGGCCTCGAGCGTTCGGGGGCGTGGCGTCCCCACATCGCGCGCACGCTGGCCGCCGCCGGTCTGCCGGCGGAGCTCATCGCGTTGCCGCATGTCGAGTCTTCGTTCGATCCCTTCGCGGGCTCCAAAGTGGGCGCCGCCGGTCTTTGGCAGTTCATGCCGGGCACCGGCCGTCTCTACATGCGCGTCGACGCTGCGGTCGACGAGCGCTACGACCCGTTCCGCGCCACCGAAGCCGCCGCGCGCCTGCTCGCCAACAATTTCCGCCTGCTCGGCTCTTGGCCGCTCGCGCTCACCGCCTACAACCACGGCGCCGCCGGCATGCGCCGCGCGCGCGACACCCTGGGCACCGATGATTTCGCGGTGATCGCGCGCCGCTACCGCGGGCCCGCCTTCGGCTTCGCATCGCGCAACTTCTACCCGTCGTTCCTCGCGGCGCTCACCATCGACCAGGATCCCGAGCGGCATTTCCCCGGCGTGGTCCGCGCGCCCGAGGCGGTCCACGCCGAGATCGCCCTGCCGCGTGCGGTGGCCGCTGCGGAATTGCAGCGCGTCGTCGGTATGCCGTCCGCGCAGCTGCGCACGCTCAACCCCGCGGTGCGCGATACGGTATGGCGCGGCGAGCGGCCGTTGCCGGCGGGCTATCGCCTGCGCCTGCCCGCGCAGACGACCTGGACCGCGACCGCGCTCGCGGACGCGCTCGACACGCCGGACGGTGCTGCAGTCCCGGCCGCCGATGCGTCGGGGCGCCTATAATGCGAGCGTGTACGCCAGGTTCCTGACATCCTCGCTGCGGACCTTGCGGTCGGCCCTGCCGGCCGCGCTCGTCCTGCTGTCCGCCGTGCTGGCGGGCGGGCCGGCGGCGGCGGCGCCCGCCGGTGACACGCGCTCCACGCCGGGTTTCGACTCGCGCACCGCGCGGCTGCGCGACGCCGACCTGCCCATCGCCACCCACGTCGTCGTCCACAAGGCCGAGCGTCGCCTCGAGATCCTCCAGGGCGACGAACAGCTGCGCGAGTTCCGTATCGCCCTCGGCGGCGATCCGTCCGGCCACAAGCAGTTCGAGGGCGACTCGCGCACCCCCGAGGGCCGCTACATGCTCGGCGCCCGCAACCCGCGCAGCGAGTTCTTCCTCTCGATGCACGTCAGCTATCCGAACGCCGCCGATACGGCCCGCGCCCGGAAGATAGGCCGGCGCCCGGGTGGCATGATCATGGTGCACGGGCAGCCCAACATCCCGAGCCGTTCGCCGCGCTACTACGAGAGCGAGGACTGGACCGACGGCTGCATCGCGCTCACCAACGCCGACATGATGGAATTCTGGCTGCTGGTGCCCTCGAACACGCCGATCGACATCCGCCCCTGACATATCCGCCCCCGAGGCCCTCCGTGGAAACCAGCATCGTCATCCCCGAATTCGTCGACGCCCGCGTCGCGCCGCGCGGCGCGCTCGAGACGCTGTCGCAGGACGAGATCGAGCTGCTGCTCTCGAGCGGGCAGGGCGGCCTCTATCCGCTCTTCCGCCAATGCGCGCTCGCGGTGCTCAACGCGGGCAGCGACACCGACGATGCGCGCGAGATCTTCGAGCGCTACCGAGATTTCGACATCCGCATCGTGCGCCACGCCTTCGGCGTCAAGCTCGAGATCAGGAACGCCCCGGCGATGGCCTTCGTCGACGGCCACATGATCCGCGGCACCAAGGAACTGCTCTTCGCGGTGCTGCGCGATGTCGTCTACACCGCCAACGAGATCGTCAACAGCGGCCGCTTCGACCTCTCGCGCCCGCAGTCGATCACCAACGCCGTGTTCCACATCCTGCGCAACGCGCGCCTGATGGGCCACAAGCTGCGGCCGAACCTCGTCGTGTGCTGGGGCGGCCACTCCATCAACCGCACCGAGTACGAGTACACCAAGAAGGTCGGTTACCAGCTCGGCCTGCGCGGCCTCGATGTCTGCACCGGCTGCGGCCCGGGCGCCATGAAAGGCCCGATGAAGGGCGCGACGATCGGCCACTCCAAGCAGCGCATCGCCGGCGGGCGCTACATCGGCCTCACCGAGCCCGGCATCATCGCCGCCGAGCCGCCGAACCCGATCGTCAACAACCTCGTGATCCTGCCGGACATCGAGAAGCGCCTCGAGGCCTTCGTGCGCGTCGCGCACGGCCTCGTGGTGTTCCCGGGCGGTGTCGGCACCGCCGAGGAGATCTTCTACGTGCTCGGCCTGCTGCTCGATCCGGCCAACGCCGAGCAGCCCTTCCCGCTGGTGCTCACCGGGCCGCGCGAGAGCGCCGCTTATTTCGAGCGCATCCGGGATTTCCTCGTCGGCACTCTGGGGCCGCAGGCGCTCGCACGCATCCGCATCGTCATCGACGATCCGGCCGAGGTCGCGCGCATCATGGACCGCGGCGTCGATGCGGTGCGCGATTTCCGCAAGCACAACTCCGACTCCTACAACTACAACTGGCTGCTGCGCGTCGACCCGGAGTTCCAGAAGCCCTTCGAGGTGACCCACGCCTCGATGCGCACCTTGCGCCTGAACCGCGACCAGCCCGTGCACGAGCTCGCCGCCGACCTGCGGCGCGCGTTCTCGGGCATCGTCAGCGGCAACGTCAAGGAGCCCGGCATCCGCGCCATCGAGCGCCACGGCCCCTTCGAGATCGTCGGCGACCCGGCGATCACCGGGATGCTGGATGAGCTGCTCGCCTCGTTCGTCGCGCAGGGCCGCATGAAGCTGCCGGGTGCGGCCTATGTGCCGTGCTACAGGGTGGTGCGGGGCTGAGCGACGGGGCGTGCCCGACGCTGCGCCGCCTGCCTGCCGCACGGTCCGCCGCGCCATGCTCCTCGCCTTCAACAAACCCTTCGGCGTGCTCTGCAAGTTCATGCCCGAGCCCGGGCGGCCGACGCTCGCCGACTTCATCCGCATCCCGCGCGTGTATCCCGCGGGTCGGCTCGACCACGACAGCGAGGGGCTCTTGCTGCTGACCGACGACGGGCCGCTGCAGGCGCGCATCGCTGACCCGCGCCACAAGCTCGCCAAGGTCTACTGGGCGCAGGTGGAGGGCCTCCCGACCGAGGAGGCGCTCGCCACGCTCCGCCGTGGTGTGGACCTCGGCGAGTTCACGACCCGCCCCGCCGAGGCGCGTCTCATCGATGAGCCGCCGGGTCTCTGGCCGCGCGACCCGCCGATCCGCTACCGCGCCAAGATCCCGACGAGTTGGCTCGAGCTCACCTTGCGCGAGGGTCGCAACCGCCAGGTGCGACGCATGACGGCGCGGGTGGGATTCCCGACGTTGCGCCTCGTGCGTGCGCGGATCGGGCGCATCGGGCTCGAGGGGCTCGCCCCCGGGGCATGGCGTGAGGTCGACGCGCCCCCTTGAAACCGGGGCCGCTGGCCCCATCCTTCAACGGTCCGACCCTTGGAGCCCCGATATGACCGACCCGACGACCACCCCCGGCACTGAGCCCGGCGCCGCCCCCGGCACCCCCGAAAAGCACGGCTTCCAGGCCGAGGTGCGTGAGCTCCTGAAGCTCATGATCCACTCGCTCTATAGCCACCGCGAGATCTTCCTGCGCGAGCTCATCTCGAACGCCTCCGACGCCAACGACAAGCTGCGTTTCCTCGCGCTCGCGCAGCCCGACCTGATGGCGGGCGATGCCGAGCTCAAGGTCTGGGTGGACCACGACGCCGATGCGGGCACGCTCACGATCCGCGACAACGGCATCGGCATGACGCGCGAGGAGGCGATCGCCCACTTGGGTACGATCGCCAAGTCCGGCACCGGCGAGTTCTTCAAGCGGCTCACGGGCGACGAACAGAAGGACTCGCAGCTCATCGGCCAGTTCGGCGTCGGGTTCTATTCGGCGTTCATCGTCGCCGACGAGGTCGAGGTGTTCACCCGCAAGGCGGGCGAGGCCGCCGCGACCGGCGTGCGTTGGGCCTCGAAGGCCGATGGCGAGTTCACGGTGACGCCGGCGGAGCTTCCCGAGCGCGGCACGCGCGTCGTGCTGCACCTCAAGGACGACGCCAAGGAATTCGCCGACGGCTGGCGGCTGCGCTCGCTGGTGCGCCGGTATTCCGACCACATCGCCTTCCCGGTGCTGATGCGCAAGGAGGGCGAGGCGACCCTCGACTGGGAGCCCGCCAACCAGGCCCAGGCGCTGTGGACGCGGCCGCGCAGCGAGCTCACCGACGACGACTACAAGGGGTTCTACCGCCACGTCGCCCACGATTTCGCCGACCCGCTCGCCTGGAGCCACAACAAGGTCGAAGGCAAGCGCGAGTACACCTCGCTGCTCTACATCCCCGCCCGGGCGCCGTTCGACCTCTACCAGCGTGACGCCGCGCGGGGCCTCAAACTCTACGTCCGGCGCGTGTTCATCATGGACGACGCCGAGCAGTTCCTGCCCAACTACCTGCGTTTCGTGCGCGGCGTCCTCGACTCCAGCGACCTGCCGCTCAACGTCTCGCGCGAGCTCCTGCAGAAGGACGCCGACGTGGAGGCGATGCGCGCGGCGCTCGCCAAGCGTGCGCTCGACCTGCTCGCGCGGCTCGCCAAGGACGAGCCGGAGAGATACGCGTCGTTCTGGAAGGAGTTCGGCCCGGTGCTGAAGGAAGGCACGGGCGAGGATCCCTCGAACCGCGACAAGATCCTGCCCTTGCTGCGCTTCGCGAGCACGCACGAGGCCGCCGACGAACCGAAGGCGGCGCTCGCCGACTATGTCGCGCGCATGAAGACGGGCCAGGACCGCATCTACTACCTGATCGCCGATTCGGTGACCGCGGCCCGCGGCAGCCCCTACCTCGAGACGCTGCGCGCCAAGGGCGTGGAGGTGCTGCTGCTCGCCGACCGCGTCGATGAGTGGATGATGGGCCACCTGCGGGAGTTCGAGGGCAAGCGCTTCAAGGACGCGGCCCGCGGCGACCTCGAGTTGGGCGGCCTCGCGGACGAGGCCGACAAGGCCGCGGCCGAGGCGGCCGTCAAGGACCACGAACCGCTGCTCCAGCGCCTGCAGGATGCGCTCGGCGAGCGCGTGACGGAGGTCAAGGTCAGCGCCCGCCTCGCGGACTCGCCGGCCTGCCTCGTCCTCGACGAAGGCGATGTCGGCGCGCAGATGCGCCGCATCCTCGCGGCGGCCGGGCAGCCCGTGCCCGAGGCGAAACCCGCGCTGGAGGTCAACGTCGGCCACCCGCTCCTGCGGCGGCTCGCGGCCACGCCGGACGGGGAGGGCTTCACCGACCTCGCACTGCTGGTCTTCGACCAGGCCCAGCTCGCCGAGTCGGGATCGGTCGCGAACCCGGGCGAGTTCGTGCGGCGGCTCAACCGCCTGCTCGGGCAAGTCATGCAATAATCCGGGGCATGTCGACCGATAACCCGACAGCACCGCCCGCCTCCTGCGGCTCGGCCACGGAGCTGCGCGATCGGCTCACGCCGCTCGCCTTCGAGGTCACGCAGCACAAGGGCACGGAGCGCGCCTTCACCGGCGCGTTCACCTATCACAAGGACCGCGGCACCTACGGCTGCGTCTGTTGCGGCGCTGACCTGTTCTCGTCGGACACCAAATACGACTCCGGTTCCGGTTGGCCGAGCTTCTGGACGCCGCTCGCGGGCGACCGCGTGCGCGAGATCCGCGACACGAGCCACGGCATGGTCCGCACCGAGGTGGTCTGCGGCGCCTGCGGCGCGCATCTCGGCCATGTGTTCCCCGACGGGCCGCGGCCCACCGGGCTGCGTTACTGCATCAACTCGGTCTCGCTGACGTTCGCGCCCGAAGGATCGTCCGCCAGCGGCGGACCGGCGCCGTGACGCTGCGCGCCGTCGCGACCATCGTCCTCGTGCTGATGGTGTTGGCGTTGCTGGCGATGCGCTTCCTGCCGGAGCTCTTCTGGGAGCCGCCCGCGACGCGCGCGACCCCGTCCGCCCAGACCTTGCCCACGGAGCAGGCGGCGACCGCGAGGACCGACTCCGCACCGACGACGACCGCCGACGGCACGCCCATGTTCTTCCCCGAGGGCGACCCGCCGCCGTCGGACGCCAAAGACCCGTCCCCCGCCGACCCTCAAGGAGCCCCCATGCCCCCCGAACAGTTGCAGTCCCAGGACCTCACGCCCGGCGCCGGCGCCGCGGTCACCGCCGGTCAGACCGCCGTCGTCCATTACACCGGGTGGTTGTGGGATGCCGCGGCGCCCGACAACAAAGGCCGCAAGTTCGACAGCTCGCGCGACCACGGCGACACCTTCGCGTTCCGCGTCGGCGGCGGCGAAGTGATCCGCGGCTGGGACCAAGGCGTCGAGGGCATGCGGGTCGGCGGCAAGCGCCGGCTCGTGATCCCGCCCGATCTCGGCTACGGCGCGCGCGGCGCAGGCGGCGTGATCCCGGGCGGCGCCACGCTGGTGTTCGACGTCGAACTCATGGGGATCCGCTGATGGCCGCGCACCGGATCGCCGCCGCCGCGGCGCTCTGCATCGTCGCCGCGGTCTCCGCCGCGCCGCCCGTCGCTGCTGCGACGCTGATCCACGCCGGTCGAGTCATCGACGGCGTCACCGACAAGGCGCTGCGCGAGCGCACGGTGGTGGTGGACGGCGGCAAGATCGTCGCCATCGAATCGGGCTACCGCGCGCCGGGCGCGGGCGACACGGTCATCGACCTGCGCGGCTCGACGCTGATGCCGGGGCTCATGGACATGCATGTCCACCTCACCGGCGAATACAGCCGCAGCAGCGCCCTCGACGAGTTCCGCAGGAACGGCACGGACGTCGCGCTCGATGGCGCGATGTACGCGCAGCGCACGCTGATGGCGGGCTTCACCACGGTGCGCGACCTCGGCGACTCGTTCCGCGCGAGCATCGCGCTGCGCAACGCCATCAACGCCGGCAAGGTGCCGGGCCCGCGCATCTTCGCGTCCGGTACGGCGATCGCCACGACCGGTGGCCACGCCGACCCCACCAACGGTTGGGCCGAGCACCTCGGCGGCGCATCGGTGGGTCCGGTCGAGGGCGTGGTCAACGGCCCCGAGCAGGCGGCGCAGGCCGTACGCCAGCGCTACAAGGACGGCTCCGACGTCATCAAGATCACCGCCACCGGAGGCGTGCTTTCGATCGCCAAGAACGGCCTCAACCCGCAGTTCACTGAAGAGGAGATCCGCGCCGTCGTCGCCGCGGCGCGCGACTACGGCTTCACGGTCGCGGCGCACGCGCACGGCGCCGAAGGGCTCAAGCGCGCGGTGCGCGCGGGCGTCGATACCATCGAGCACGGCACCTTCATGGACGAGGAAGGCATGAAGCTCATGAAGGAGCGCGGCACCTGGTTCGTCCCGACCATCACCGCCGGGCGCTGGGTGTTCGACCGTTCGCAGGAGCCGGGGTTCTTCCCGGAGATCGTGCGCCCCAAGGCCGCGACCATCGGCCCGATCATCCAGTCGACCTTCGGCAAGGCCTACAAGGCCGGCGTCAAGATCCTCTTCGGCTCCGACACCGGCGTCTCGGCGCACGGCGACAACGCCCGCGAGTTCGTGCTGATGGTCGAGGCGGGGATGCCCGCCATGGCGGCGATCCAGTCTGCGACCGCCTTGCCGGCGAAGTTCCTCGGCATCGACGACACCTTGGGCAGCGTGCAGGTCGGCAAGACGGCCGATCTCGTCGCGGTCCCGGGCGATCCGATCGCCGACATCACGGCGATGCAGCGCCTGCATTTCGTGATGAAGGATGGCCTCGTACACCGTCGTCCCTGAGCCGCTTCGGCTCGACGGCGGCGCGGGCGCCGTCGAGGCGCTGCTGGAGATCCCCGCGGAGGTCACGGCGCCGCGCGCGGTGGCGGTGTGCTGCCATCCGCATCCGCTCTACGGCGGCGCGCTCACGAACAAGGTCATCCATACGGTGGCGCGCGCGTTCGTGGCCGCCGGCGTGCCGGCGCTGCGCTTCAATTTCCGCGGGGTCGGCGCCTCCGCGGGCCTGCACGACGAAGGGCACGGCGAGACCGCCGACCTCATCGCCGTGGCGGGATGGCTGCAACGGCGTCATCCCGGTTCAGCCCTCTGGCTCGCAGGCTTCTCGTTCGGGGCTTGGGTGTCCTTGCGCGCCGCAGAGACGCTCTCGCCGGCGCGGCTCGTGAGCGTGGCGCCGCCCGTCGGCCGCTGGGATTTCTCGGGCATCCGGCGCCCCGTGTGTCCCTGGCTGCTGGTGCAGGGCGATGCGGACGAGCTGCTCGATGCGGCTGTGGTGACGGACTGGGCGCGTGCGTTGTCTCCCGATGTGCAGGTGGCGCTGCTGCCCGGTGCGAGCCATTTCTTCCACGGACGCCTGCACGAGGTCCGCGATCTCGTCGCCGCCTTCGCCCGTCAGGCGTACATCGAGTAGCCCACGCCGCGGACGGTGTGGATCAGCGGCCGCTCGAATTCTTTGTCGACCGCCTGGCGCAGCCGGCTGACGTGCACGTCCACCACGTTGGTCTGCGGGTCGTAGTGGATGTCCCAGACGCCCTTCAGCAGCATGGTGCGGGTGACGACCTTGCCGGCGTGCCGGGCGAGGTACTCGAGCAGGCGGAACTCCCGCGCGGTGAGGTCGAGCGTCCGGCCGCCGCGCCGGGCCCGCCGCTGCAGCAGGTCGAGTTCGAGGTCGTCGACGCGCAGCGAGGTCGCCGAGGCGTTGGACGACCGGCGCAACAGCGACTCGACGCGTGCCACCAGTTCTTCGACCGCGAACGGCTTGCCGAGGTAATCGTCGCCGCCCGCGCGCAAGCCTCGGACCCGCTCGTCGACCGAGTCGAGCGCCGACAGCACGAGGATCGGCGTGCGATCCCCCTCTGCGCGCATCGCGCGGACGATGTCGAGGCCGTCGATCTGGGGCAGCATGCGGTCCGCGATGACCACGGACCAGCCACCCGCGCGGGCGGCGGTGAGGCCCGCCTCTCCCTCGGCGCAATGGGTGACCGCGAGGTCACGCGCAGCCAGCGCGGCCTTCACCTCGGCGGCGAGTTCGGCATCGTCTTCGATGAGCAGCAGGGGCATGGCGGCCTCGGTCGGGTCGGTCTCGGCGGCCGGGGATTGTAGAACCTTTCGCAGCCGGGGGCCTCGGCGACGCGTGGTCATGGCATCCTGCGCACATGACACCACGGATCTCCGACCGTCGCGCGATGCTTGCCGGGGCGATCGCCCTGGGCGTGGTGGTGCTCGCCTTCGTGGCGGCGTTCCTGTGGCTGCAGTACCGGGTCATGCAGGTTCACGACCGGGAGACCTTCGAGGCGCTGACGCGTGAACTGCAGTTGCGCCGCGAAGTGGACCGCAGGTTCGGGCGAGAGGCGCTCGGTATCGGTCTCGCGTCGCGGCTGGAACTGCTGCCATCGGCGCCATATCTCGCGTTGATCGGCGCCGACGGTCGTGGGCTCGTCGGCGACCTGGCCGACATCCCGGGTGGTCGCGAAGTCTTCGAGATGCCCTCGAGACGGGTGCGCCTGCCGCAAGCGGACGGCAGGGTCAGCTACACCGCGGGCCTGCGCCTCGAGGATGGAGCGACCCTCATCATGAGCCGGCGCGATCCGGCGCCGCGCGAGATCCTGCGCTCGCTCGGTCTCGCGGGGCTGGTCGGCTCGCTGGTGGTCATCGCGATGGGGCTGTTGGCGGGCTTCGCCTTCAACCGGTACATCCTCGAGCAGGTCTCGGATCTCGCGGCGACCGCGCGGCAGATCTTGCGCGGGCAGTCTGCGGCGCGCGCGCCCGAGCGCCAGCGGCTGGATGCGATGGGGGAGCTCACCGGCACCTTCAACGAGATGCTCGACCAGAACGAGGCGCTGGTGTCGGGTCTGCGCACGGTCACCGAGAGCCTCGCGCACGACCTGCGCGCGCCGCTCATGCGCGTGCGACGCTCCATCGGCGCGGCCCGCGAGGCCGATGACACGTCGGCGCGAGAGGCCCACCTTGCGCAGGCCGAGGCCGAGTCGGCGCGTGCGTTGCAGACCTTCAACGCCTTGGTCGATGTCGGCCGCGCCGAGGCCGGGCTGTCGCGCGATTCGATGGAAGAGGTGGATGTCGGTGCGCTCACCACCGATCTCGCCGAGCTCTACGAGCCGATCGCCGAAGAACATGGCCAGCGCATCGAGCGGCAGGTCGAGCCTTGCCGCGTGATCGGCCACCGACAGATCCTGTCGCAGGCCATCGGCAACGTGCTCGAGAACGCCATCAAGTACGCCCCGGCCGGCACCCGCGTGCGACTGCAGGTGCATCCGCAGGGCGCGGACGGCGTCGAGGTCGTGGTGGAGGACGAGGGTCCCGGCATCCCGGCGCATGCGCGCGAGCAGGCCTTGCGCCCGTTCGTGAGGCTGGGGGATCCGGTCCGCCAACCCGGTGTCGGCCTCGGACTCGCCATCGCCGCGGCCGTCGCGCGCTTACATCGGGGGAGGCTGGTGCTGGAGAACGCCGATCCCGGGCTGCGCGTGCGTCTGCAGCTCAACTCGGTCTGACTGCGGGAGCCGGATCGCGCTCGGCGGATCCCGCCGCCGGCCACCAGAGCTGCATCTCGAGCCCGCCGGGCGCGTCCTTCGTGCCCGTCGGACGGTCGCCCGGGATGTTGCGCGCCTCGATGCGTCCGCCGTGCGCCCGCATCACGCGCGCCGCGATCGCAAGGCCGAGCCCGGCGCCGCCCGAGTCGCGTGCACGATCGCTGGCGACACGATGGAAGGGCTCGAACACCCGTTCCAGTTCGTCCTCGGGCAGGCCCGGGCCCGCATCGCGGACCGTCAGCGTGTAGCCGTCACGCGCCGCCGACAGCCGCAACGAGACGGCCGTGCCGGGCGGCGTGTGCCGCAGCGCATTGCGCACCACGTTCTCCGCTGCGGCCGTGACCCAATGCGGATCGCCGTCGATCCAGCAGGGCGTTGCCGGCGGGTCC
>Ga0315903_10001291_pt1 | contig 37792 bp, 46 predicted proteins | sample LakEriMetagenome_7_FD_203524 | JGI IMG/M metagenome (GOLD analysis project Ga0315903, IMG submission 203524) | Freshwater fungal communities from buoy surface, Lake Erie, Ohio, United States - Buoy 2 MA119 | ecosystem: Environmental > Aquatic > Freshwater > Lake | place: USA: Lake Erie, Ohio... | reverse complement strand
CGAGGAGCTGGTCACTGTCGACGAGGGGACGGGAAGATTCCAGATCATGAAGTCGGCGAGGTTCGTGACTTGGGTGGACGACTACGTGTCGTTTTTCAAGGTGTCGAACGAGGCGAAGAAGTGGATGAGCTTGAATCGACAGAAGGCGGAAGAGGTACTGGCGAGCGATGCGTTCAGGTGCAAGATTCCGGTCCTGAATGGGATCAATCCCGTCAAGCTGCCCGTGCGCCGGCGCAGTGGGGCTGTGGAGCTGCTGCAGCCGGGGTATGATGAGGAGAGTGGGATCTTCACGCTCCGGGCCGGGCTGGACTACGACGAGGAGATGGAGGCCGACGATGCGCGGAATTTCATCCTCGAGATGCTCAAGTACTTCCCATTCGGGGATGAGGAGAGGTCGAAGGCGGTGCATGTGGCTGGCATGCTGACGGTCTACTGCATGGGCATGATGCCTGCAGGGGCGCGGCCTCCGATGTTTGTCTGGAATGCAAATCAGGTGGCGAGCGGGAAGACGAGGCTGGCTCAGATGTGCCTGATCCCGGTATTCGGTGGGGCCTCGGTGTCGGCCTGGTGGGATCGGGTCGAGGACTTCAAAAAGGAGTTGGACAGTGCCGCGCAGGACTTTGCGCCGTACCTGTTCTTCGATGATCAGAGCGGCCTGCTCAAGTCGGGCCTGCTCAATGGATGGATCACGTCGAGCCGATGGTCGGGCCGCGTCATGGGGGGCAAGGATCGATTCAGCGTTCCTTTGCGTGGGGTGACGATGGTGACAGGGAATCAACTGACCTTCACGGATGACTTGTTCCGGAGGTCGCTGATCTGCGACCTCTTCCAGCCGGTCCAGTACGATCAGAGGACTCTGCCAGAGGATGCCATCGACATGACCGAGGAGTGGCTGGCTGATGATGCCAACCGTTCCAAGATTCTGGCATCGCTATGGGCTTTGGTCCGGAATGCGGAGATCATGGAACAGATCCGGCCGGCGCAGCTGCAGCGGAAGATTGGGTCTTTCGAGGGGTGGTGCCGGGTCGTCCCCAAGGTGGTGGTGCATGCGCTTCTGGGTGATCCCACTGCGAAGCCTGCTGATGTGCAGGGGAATCCTCTGCTGGCTGATGCGCGGGAGCTGGCACGGATCGCGCTGGATACGCTCGTGGACGGCCGCGGCGTGCAGCCAGTCAAGTTGGCGGAGCTGGTGCCACTGGCCCGGCGCAATGGGCTGTTCGTGGAGAGCCTTGGCACGCTCGATGACATCTACCGCGACCTCGATGCCGGGAAGGGGAAGTGGAAGCCTGTGGAGACTGTCGACGAGGATGGGGATGTGAGCAGGCGTGATCCGACGCCGGAAGACAAGAGGGAGCAGGCGGCCGCCTTCCTCGACCGGGCGATGGCGACGAGGTTCGGGTCGGTCCTCAAGCGGTTGATGAACGGGCTGATGTTCGTGGATTCCAAGGGGAGGAACTATCAGTTCGGGAGCCGGGAAGGGGCCCGGCAGGCGACGTACAACTGTGTGCGCAAGTAGGTGCTGGCCGACAGGCTGATGGTGTGAGTGGGGGCGTGCAGCGACTGCTGTGCGCCCTTTGTCTTGGGTGCAGACCTCCCGTTCCCTCGGTAGTTTCGAGGATCGCGGACGTCTGCGAGGTTCGCAATTTGTGCGGCGGAAGCGGCATTCGACGTGCCGCAGAGTGCGGCACTGGGCGCAAATCGGCAGCCAAGGTATGCGATGGTCCGCTGAGGTCCGCAGATTTTCGGCCCGCAATCCCCTGATAATACAACATATCTCGGACCTTACAGACCTTTCATACCATCCTTTGAGATATTCCAGAAAAGCCCAGAATCGTGAGTTTGCTCAAAGGGGGTTCTACAGGTCTGCATTTCGTCGCTTTCCTGCGGTGCCGCGGCGCGGTTTTGTCGGGCAGTGTCGACCCCGCCGGGGTAAGGAATCTTTTTCGCGGGGGTTTGTTGATGCGAGTTTCCCGACCCGCGATCTGTTTGCGCGCCGGAATGCGGAAAAGTTTGTGTCGCCTTTGTCGGCGGCTGCGGTTTGACGGGCCGCGCATAGGGCATGGATCAATCCGCTCTCTCTGCTCGGGAGGCGGCCGAGCTGGAGGCGCTGCGGCCGCTGGTGAATCGTGGGAAGATTATGCCGGGGACGGCATCATGGGATCGGTACCTTGAGCTGACCGATCGGGCCTCCGGGGCAGTGGCTGCGCAGCCGGATGACGGATTCCGGCTGGACGCGGTCCCGCTGCATTCCCGAGGCGTGGCAGCCTACGTCGGCCTCTACTGCGAGGATGGTGATCCCACTGGGGCGACGACGCGCCGGCTGCAGCGATGGCGGAAGCTGGGAGCGGAGAATGGGCAGCCTGCACCACTTGGGGATCCTTCCGCGATGATCGGCTGGTACGAGTCGATGCGCGGGGCCGGGCACATCAAGCATTCGCTTCCGGACATGCTCCTCGATGCCGCGGCCCGGGCATCGGCTCCTCCAGCTGTCAAGGATTCCTTGACAGCTGCCGTGGAGGCCGCGACTGATCCGCAGCCCGCTTTGGTCTGCGAGGAAGAGGACATGGATGGAGCCGACTACTCGACCCGATCGGTCATTGCTCGCCTCCAGCAGGACGAGGCCCGACTGCATCGGAGGTACCAGCAGGCTGTGGCTGCCGGTGCTCCCGAGGCTGAGCAGGAGGTCCTCCGGAAGCGATGGAGCGAAGCCAGCGAGCTGCTGATCATGCAGAGGGCCCGCGCGGAAAAGGTGCGAGAATTGCTCGACCCTCTGGAGGTCAACTCCGCACTCGTCCGGTTCCTCCCGGCCCTCGCCAACAGCCTCGTGGCCGGCCTCGCTCCGTACCTGCCAGCCGAGCAGGCGGCCGCCGCCGTCCGGGCCGCCTTCGCTGCGGCCCCCAACCGAATCGAGGAATTCCTCGCCGCATGAGCGACCGTCGCATCCATCTCGGCCTCGTGGGCAGCTGGATCGAGCTGATCCGCTCGCATCCTGTCCTTGAGCCCGAGCCCGGGATCCGGGACTGGGTCGAGGGCCACCGACTCCCGATCCCCGCCCAGCACAATCGGATGGCAGCAGCCGCCGGGAAGGTCTGGGAATTCGGGCAGTTCTCCGTGCTCGCCGACTGGATCTTCGACTTCCTCCGCCAGCCGACCACCGATGTCCTGTTCGCTGACGGGTCCACCCGCACCGTCCGCAACCGCACCGCCGCCATCATCAAGGATTCGCAGTCCGGCTGCTCATCGATCGCCCTGCATGGGCTGGCATGGTGGGCCCGGTTCCGCGGGGGCAACATGATTTTCGTCACGGATTGCCGACAGCAGGCCCGCGACTTCGCGCGAGACCGTCTCTCCCCAGTGCTCGACGCCTACGCCTCCCTCCGAGCCGAAAAAAACGAGAAAGCCTCGACCGCGATGGCCATCCGGTACTCGCGTGGCACCATGTACCTCGGTGGTGGGCAGTCCGCCTCCGAATTCGTCAGTAAGCCAGCCTCGCTCACGATCGCCGACGAATGCGCGAAGCACGACCTCATCGATGACATGCCGTCGCTCAGCCTGCTCGAGGGGCGGATCACGGCTGACGACGAGGCAAAGCTGCTGGCATTCTCCACTCCGGACAACGCCCTGGAATATGACGAGGACCCCGTCACCGGCCGCCGCAGGCCCGTCATTACTCGCGAAACCGTCATTCATGCCTCCTACCTGCGAGGGACGCAGGAACGATGCGAAGTCCCATGCCCGCACTGTGGCCACTACCAAGAACTTGTCTTCGAGGGCCTTCGCTTCGGCCATTGCAAGGAATCGCTCCCATTCTCCGAGACGGAGGCAAAACCAGTCTGGAACCGCGACCGCGTCCTGCATGAGACATACTACGAGTGCGCGGCCTGCCATGAGCGGATCGACGAATCCGCGAAGCCTGACATGATTGCCCGCCGGCGGTTCGTCGCCCAAAACCTCAGTCCAGCCGTGGCCCATCGGAGCCTCGCCGTCTCCAGTTTGATCAACCAGGCCTTCGCCTCCCGGCGGTGGGGAGCCATCGCCAATGCCTTTATCGATGCGTCGGAAAACGGCAGCGAGGTCTCGATCAAAGCGTTCCACACTGAGTTTCTGGGCCGACCGTTTGAGAGGTACAAAACCAAGCGGCCCGCCGACGAAGCCGTCGCCAAGCTTCGTCGTGGCTACCGCCGACTGCGCTGGGATGGCCAGCCGGCGCTGACAATCCCGATGGCATCAGCCGACATCCGATTCCTGCAGATGACCGCCGACGTCCAGCGTGGCGAGGGGAACCAAGTGGGCGAGATCGGCATGGTCAAATGGAGCATCTCCGCCGTCGGATGGGACGGCAGCAACACCGTCCTCGACTGGGGCGAGGTGCCGGAACTCGACGATCTCCAATCCGTAGTCGAGGCCCGGAAATTCAAGGACAAGGACGACCCCGAGCCATGGACCGTCGCCATCGTCTGCGTCGATACAGGCTACCGCGAAGACTTGGTCACCGGCTTCCTCGCCGCTCAAGGTGGCAGCAATGCGCCGGATGGAATCCGCTGGGTTGGCATCCGTGGGCGCGCCGCCGCCACCGACCGCATGGCCCGAGTCTCACCCCGCTGGACCAAGGAATATCCGGCCCGGGACCGCTGGGGGAATGCCTGCGTCGTCCGCATCCTCAACATCAAGGCCGACCACTGGGAACACGAGCTGCACATCGAGCGGATCGCGAAGCCAGCCGACGGCCGCGTCACCCGGCCAGCCCTCAATCTGCCCGTCGACACGACCGACGACGTCCTCGCGGAAATCGGAAACATGGAGCATTTCTACGATCGGCCCAACAAGGGCAACGTCCGCGAGCTGCGGTGGCGGAAGCGATCCGCGAGCAAGCCAAACGACATGGCTGACCTCATCAAATACCAGCTCGTCGTCATCGATGCCGTCGAGCGAGACGAGCACACTCAGGTTTGACCCGCCCCGCAAAGTGTATGCCAGCAGACGCAACCGTCGCCCAAGCCCTTGTCGAGACCTACTCGGAGGAGGAAATCCGCGGCCTCCGGAAGGTCGCCCTCGAGGTCCGCATGGAGGGCGGCACCACCACCCGAAACTACGAGGGCAGCTCGATGACGATCGACATCAACAATGCAGGGCAGATCATCGACGATTGCTCGGCTGCTCTCCAGATCATCGCAGCCACCGCGGCTGGCAATGATCCCTCCCTCGTCCGCAGTCCGGTCAATTCCGGAGTCGATTTCTCCCGCCGCCGCATCCAATGATCACCGACCTCGACCAAGACCCAATCACTCCCGACGCATGGACGTCTGGCATTGCAGCTGCCGATGACTCGCAGGATCGAGGGTACATCTGGTTCCCGCATCTCAGTGGGAAAAACCAGTTCCGGGAATACACCCGACGCGAGGCCCGGCGACGCAGCCAATGGGCCGCGTGGAATATCCCCCCGGCCCGAAAGGCCACCCGCGATCTGGCCCGCTGGGTCGGCGCGGTCTCGATCCGCCCAGCCACCACCGATGCCGCCTTCAATGCCGCGGTGCAGGAATGGTGGACCGAAATGTACGAACGCCGCCCAGGCGCCTACGAAGCCACAGGCAAATTCACCGCCGCCGGCTTCCTGACCAATGCCTTGTTCAGCACGTTCCGCGATGGCGACCTCTTGGCCGTCCATGCCACCGACGAGACCGGTGCCCCCACCGTCCTCAGTGTCGAGTCTGCCCTCATCGATAACCCAACCCGCGCCGGCGACGACCAATGGACAGACGGCGTCCGTGTCGGCCCCAACTACAAGCATCTCGCCTACAATGTCCGCGCGGAAGTGGGGGGCCAACTCAGCGAGGCCACCGATGTCATCATCCCGGCATCGACCGCTCACCTGTTCGCCAACTTTGAGACCCACTCGTCCACTCGCGGCACGCCATCGCTGATCCACGCAATCCCGCAGATCCTCGACTACCGAGAAATCGACAACGACCTCCGAAAGATCCTCAAAGTGCACGGCCTCTTCGGCCTCGTCGTCGAGCGAGCCGTTGGCCAGCCGGTCACTGAGATGACTCCCATCTCTGGGCGCAAGCGGATCGACAATCTGGCCGAGGATGGCACACGACCGATGACTGGTGTCTCTCCGTCCGCATCGATCCCGCGCAAAGTGAACGAGGTGGTCGACCGTGGCGAAATCGCCGACCTCCCACCAGGTGCCACGATCAAGCCTCTCACCGACGGCCGCGACTTCCCATCTCAGGCCGCCATCAAGGGAGACATCTATGCCCAGATCGCCATGGGCCTCGGCGTCCCCGTCGAGCTGCTCTTCATGCTGGAAAAGCTCACCGGCCCCGGTGTCCGTTTCGTCCTCAGGCAGGCACAAGAGTGGAGGCTCGCTTGGCTCGACAAGCAGGTGGGATTTGCCACCGTCGACTACGTGCGGCGCGTCGAGTGGGCCATCCGGACCCGTCAGGTGCCGCGGCCCAAGGATCCTCGCTGGTGGAGGCACTCGATCAACTACCCTCGCAGCGTCACCATCGACGAGGGCCGCGACGCGGCCGCGCAGCGCAGCCGACTTGCAACCGGCCTCACCAACTTTGCCACCGAGTATGGCGAGCAAGGCGATGTCTGGCAGGAGCAGATCGACCAACGCATCGCGGAGCTGGCCTATGTCCGCCAGAAGTGCGAGGCCGCCGGCATCGACCCGGCCCTCGTCCTCGGTGCTCCCGCCAACCCATCCGCTCCGCCGACTCCGTAATGGGGCCCACATGGGACCCAACTTTTTCCGACATGACTCTCGAAATCCGAAATTTTCTTCAAGCTGCTGGGATCGCCGCCCTCGCGGCTCATCCCGTGGCCATCGACGTCCCCATGCTCCTGCAGGACTACCTCGCGGGCCGCGTCCGCATCGAGGCTCCGGCAGCCGCTGCCAATGAGCAAAGCGATGCCAGTCATCCGAATGACCTGTACTTCCTCCAGCTGGGCGGCCGCACCGTCGCCGTCCAACCGGTTCGCGGCGTCATCGCCGCCGGTGTCTCTCCGTTCATGGAAGCCTACTACGGCTTTTTCAATCTCGACCGCATCCACGCTGCCGCGGCCACGGTCATGGCCAACCCGGCCATCTCCGCCCTCGTCCTCCTCATGGACACGCCTGGCGGATCGGTCCTCGGCCTCCGCGCCGCCGCCGATGCTCTCTTGAATCTGCAATCGATCCGGCCCCGCCTCGAGGTCATCAGCTACAGTCAGCGCCTCAATGCCTCGGCTGGCATGTACCTGTCCGCCGCGGCCGGCAGCATCCATGCCAGCCCGGGTGCCTACATCGGCAGCATCGGCACCATTGCCAGCCTCTCGGACATGTCGGGCCTCTATGCCAAGATTGGAATCGAAAAGCGGGTCTACACTGCGGATTCCGCGCTCAAGGGCCTTGGTTCCGGGCAGATCACCGAGGCGCATGATGCCCACATGCGCGAGATGGTGCAGACCTACTCGGACGAGTTCAAGGGGTGGATGTCCGCCCGCCGCGGCCTCGGCCCCGATGCCATGCAGGGGCAGGCATGGGAAGCTCGCCTCGCCCCCGCTGGCCTCGCGGATTCGGTGTCGATCCCGACCTTCGAGGAATTCCTCGCCGCGATGCTTTGACGGGGGCCGCAAAGGTCACAAGCAACGCACCAGCCACCGCCTATCACATGCGCAATCTCTTCAAGTTTCTCTCGGCCTTCGCCGCTCTCCTCCTTCTGAGCGGCACCGCCTTCGCCCAAGATCCTCCGGTTCTTCCGCCCGCGCCGTCGGGCCCAGCGGCATCTACGCCAGCCGCTCCAGCACCAGCCCCGGCGCAGGGGACTGACTCAACCCCTGCGCCGGCGGCCCGCCGGGAAGAAGAGACGCAAGTCTCCTTCCTCGCCCGGATCAAAGCATACGCCACCGGCAAGGAGCAGATGGCCAGCAAGATCACCGCATCCGAAACGGAACTGGCCAGCCTCCGCGCGGCCGTCGCCGATCGCGATGCCACCATCGCAGACCTCCAGTCCACCGTCGCCGCGCAGCGTGCCGACCTTGAAAGGATCGGTGCGTACCTTGCCAGCATCGGCAGCACCGAGACAGCGGCTCAGAATCCAGCAGCCGCATTCGATGCGGCGGTCGGTGCTGGTGTCGCTGCTGCCGTCCAGCAGATCGGAATCCCGGCGGCCTCTGTGCCGCAGTCCGCTGGTGGCGGGGCCGCCGTCACCGCTGAGGACATCGAGGAGCAGCTCAAAAACTGCAAGTCGATCCGCGAGCGGCAGGAACTCCTCGCCAAGCACCGTGCCGTCATTTTCGGCAAAAACTGAGCCCTCACCACCGACCACCTAACCATCCAATCTCATGGCCGCCATCATCGACTCCAATCTCAAACGCCAAGCCGTCCTCTCCGAGGTCGTGCGTGCGCTCAAGCCTCGCCTCGCTCTCATCCGCGCCTTTGCCTACAAGGTCAGCGAGACGCCTGTCCGCCTCGAAGGCACCAGCGTCGTCGCCGTCCCTTATGTGCCGCTTGAGTCGGCGACCTCAGTGGACTGGAACGCCACCAACGGCTACGTGGCCGGCGATGGCACCATCTCCGCCAAGCCGATCACGATCAACAAGCGGAAGTACCAGTCTCTCGGATATTCCTCGCAGGATGTCCGGGATCAGCCGGGTCTTCTGACCGATGAGATCATGGCTCAGAAGGTCAACAAGCTCGTGGCCGATGTCAGCGACGACATCGCATCGAGCATCACGTCGGCCAACTTCGGCGCGGCGGCCTACACCGGTGCGGCCTCCTCGATGGCTCTCAGCGTCGTGGCCACTCTGCAGCAGGCAGCCATCGAAGCCGAGTTCCCGGAAGGCTCTCGCTCGCTCGTGCTCAATCCTGCCTACCATGCCAAGCTCATCACCGATTCCGGTGTGATCGGCAGCATGAACTACGGCAGCCCGGAAGCTGTCCGCACCGGCACAGTGCCCGACCTCCTTGGTTTCCGCTACTACGGTGGAGCGAAGGTTCCCGGCAATGCGCAAAACCTCGTGGGCTTCATCTCGGTCCCCTCCGCCATCGGCATCGCCATGGCTCCGGTGGCTCCCGCCGCCGGCGTCCGCGACCAGCTGCTCGCTTACGAGCAGTACATGGACGAGGACCAGAGCTTCATCCTCACCTACCGCGAATGGGGTGATGCCCAAAAGGACACGGTCCAGTCGATCATTGAGTGCGCCTACGGCTTCGGGGTCATCGAGTCCGCTGGCCTCAAGCGGATCATCTCGGCCTGATCCGGCCTCTTCCTCGCTGCATCATCATCATGTACTGCGTCACTGTTGGTTTCATGTCTGGGGATTCGCCGCCCCAGCTCCTGCTCGGCCCCGAGGTATCGGTGGCCGAGCAGGAGGAAAGCCTCCAAGAAAAGGCACGGGTCGACGACGGTGGCGAGTTCATTGCCATCGAGATCGTCTACTCAAACGGTCGCCCCACTCGCCGGGTCGATTTCACTCCGCCCTCCGTCAAGGAGGCTGCCGCCTCAGCCGCTGCGGAAAAGGCAGCTGCCGATGCCGTTGCTGCTGCTGCTGCCAAGGCGGCCCGCCGCGCAGAACTGGAAGCGGAACTGGCAGCCCTCAATGCCTCCGATCCAGCCGATGGCACCGAGGACGAAGGTCTCCAGTGGGCCGCCTCGCTGGAGGCTGATCCAGCCGCTCCCGTCTCCCCGGAGGCCGCCGCCCTCGATGCCGACGACGAAGCTGCTGCCACCGAGACCGTGGCGGATCCCGCTCCGGTCTCTGGAAAGCGGAAGCGCTGACTCCATCCTCGATCGCCACTCAGTTGGTTGGCCCCCGGTGCCGGTTCGTCCGGGCCGGGGGCTTTTCTTTCCTCCTCATGCCAATCACCGACTGCTTCCGCTTCATGCGCCGCGAGACCCAACGGGTCTTCGGCGACGGCACGTTTGCCCACTTCCCCGCGGCCCGTGGCGGGGATACGTACACGGTCGTCCTCCCATGCACCAGCTCGCCAGTGCGAGGCCGCAACGGCGACGCCGCCGGCCTGCTCAAGATGTCGAGCGATACGCGGATCATCGAGATCGATGCCGCTGGTCTGGCCTACAATCCACGGCCCGACGACATCCTCCTCTTCGGCCCTGCCGTCCGCAATGCCTCGTACCAGTGGGCTGCCGATCCCGCCAACCCTCCGTCCCGCTACCGCATCGTCTCTGCGGACAAGGCATCGTTCCATGCCCACTGGCGCATCGAAATCGAGCGCCACGCATGAATTCCATGGGACCCACATGGGACCCAACTTTTTCCCACCCTCTCGAAAAAAAATGCTCAAAGTCGTCGACCTCTCCGCGCTGCAGAATCTCGAGCGCTTCGCGGCGTCTCGTGAGCTGAGCGGTCGTGGATTCCATCGCACTGCCCGGTACGCCATGCGGCTGTGGGTCTCGTTCGCCCTGGCGAAGATCCGGGCCGCCGATCCACGGAAAATCCGGGCCGCCCTCATGTCTGTGGTCACTTCGTACACCGTAGTCGCCACGGCCGCCGTTGGCAGCAAGACCAACCGCCGCAGCAAGAAGACCACCAGGGTCAAGGCCGCCGATCAATACCGAGGCACGCTCGCGAGCAAGATCGTCGGCGTGCTCAACTACAAAAACTCCCGGACTCTCCCCCGCGAGCAATTCTACCGGGTCGTCGGAAAGTGGGTCCGGGGCCGTGTCTTCGGGGCGCGCATCCACCGGGCTGGCATGGTGCCTGCCCTCGATGCCACGGCCGATGTCGGCAAGGTCAAAGCATACCGGGCCGAGTTCGGCCGGCTGCCAAAATACCGCCGCGCCCCGGGATCCTACCAGCAAAAGCTCACCGCGCAGACCGCAGACATCCTTGTGGAAAACTTCGCCTCCGCCTTTGGCCAGCAGGCCAAGGGCATCATCGGCATCGCCCCCGATGCATTCGCGTCCTCGGCCACCGAGGTCGACCGGCTCATGGGCATCTATGCCGACCGCAACATCCGGGAGGCCGCCCGCCGCAATGGGTTCGATGTCCGCAACGCAGCCTGATCATCATGCCCACGTACACCGCTTACCCACCCGAGGACAGAGTCCTGCTGGCAGTCGATCGCGTCCTGCGCACTGGCATTGCAGCCATTCCGGCCTCGGCTCCGCCCACCGCGTGGGCACACGGTCAACCCTGCCCAGCCGGGCATGCTGTCTTCCCGGCCGGGCTGCGCATCTACCTCGCAGATTCGGACGAGGACATGCAGACGCCTGCCATCGTAATTTTCCTCGATGGAGATCCCCAGCGCGCCGCGCCGCGATCCGAGGTCCTGTGGAATGTGGAGATCGCCATCGATCTCCTGTGGCCTCTGGACCAATGGGATACAGCCACCGAGCATGCCGTCACTGGGTTCGTCAAAAACCTCCTCACCAACGACATCCAGCTGCCCGGCGGGGCTGGCATCTCGCGGGCCTGCGATCGGCTGAGCGACAGCACCATCACCTTCGTGGGCAGCCTCGAAGAAAACAACTTCCCGGAGACCTCGGTGCAGCGGCTGCAGGACAATGCCGGTCACCCGCTCCTCTCCATTCGATTCCGCGCCATCGTCGCCGGCATCTCATCCTGATCCCCATGCCTCCCATCCCAGTCAATCCGCTCGCGGCCACCCTCGTCCGATCCTCGGTCCCCATCACCGCGGCCGCCATCAACACTCTCCGACCCGAGGATGCCCTGCTCGTCGAGTCCTGCTCGGCCCGGGCCACCCGGCAGGAATGGCGTCGGTACAACAAGGACGGCGACCTCATCGCCTACGTGCGCCACAGCCCGCAGCTGATCTACAGTGTCACCGCCACGGCCCTCGATCCCCTTGGCGAAAACCTCGCCAACTACCATCCGGGTCGGAACCTCAGCGACCGAGCACTGGCCTTCTTGAATGGTCGCGCGCCGTTCCAGTTCCTGGCCGAATACTCCGGGGCTCGCGTCGGCCGGCTCATCTACGGCGACCCCCAGCAGGATCCCGTCCCCGGCGATGCCATGCGCACATCCTTCACCATCGAGCACTGCTTCATCGACCTCGACACGGGCACTTATCCGGCCATCTCCGGGGGTGGCGAGTCGGGCCCATACCATGCATTCTCGGTCTACTGGGAGGATTTCAATGGGACGAAAAACCGATTCCTCCGGGTCAAATCCGGCGCGGAACCGGGCCTCTCCAGTCTGCTGGCCAGCGGCCTGCCGCCGGCTCTCGCGTACTCGATCTCGGCCAATCCGGGATCCACTCCCATCGATCCCCCTGGTGGCGAGACGCCCGCCGGCGCAATCACCAACGACATCACCATCCTCGGTGTCTATGCGCACACGTCGGCCCAGTGGCTGCACGAGGCGGAGGGGCTGGTGCCGTCGGCCAATCACTCGACCGACATCCTCATCCCCTACTGGTACAACGCGGCCTCGGCTGGGTCCGCCTCGGCCATTGTGGCGGGGGGATACTGGTGCGGCACCACGCCGCCGACCACCCGTCCGGGCACAAGCCATGCCCGCGCGGCCCTCTGGTCGACGGCCTCCGGATGGATCTCGGAGCCTACTCCGGGAGTCGGTCCAGCATGGACCCGGCCCACAAATCCGCTCGCCTCAGTCACTGGGCTCTTCTGGGATTGACGCTGCCCGCAAAGGATATGCCAGCCACTCCAGTAAACCCGCTCGCGGCCTCCGTCCTGCGGACGAGCAATGCCAGCTTTTCCCCGTTTGCCTTCGGGCTCGCGGCCCCCATCGCGGGCCTGCTCCTCAACAGTTTCGCGGTCAATCCAACGCGCGACCTGGTCCGAAAAAAAGATCACACGGGCCACGAGGGCATCGTGGACATCATGTCCAATCCGCAGATCAAAGCCAGCATCGATGCCGAGAATATGTCGGTCACTGACCCCATGGCCAATCCCCACCCGGGTGCCGCTCTCAGCCCGGCCGCCGTGGCTCCGTACACCAGCAACCTCTCCCACGGATTTCCGACCTCGGGCATCTGGGTCATGGGCAACCCGACCCGCACGGCGGCTCCTGCTGAACTCCAGAAAATCACTTTCGAGCTGACCCTTCGCTGGACCCCGAGCACTGCTGTCCAGATCATCCAAGACACGGACGCCATCTGATCGTCGCACAATCTCACCGGGATGCGAGGCCGGTTCCGGAATGTCTGGGACCGGCCTTTTCCTTTTCCGCATGCAACGACTCCCCATCTCTTTCCCGGCCAAGTCCGCCCCGTCCACCCCAGTGGTTGATCTGGCCCGCGCCCTCGGTGTCCATCCGTTCGCGGTCGCTCTCGCGACCATCGGCATCAGCGTCGAAGCCGATGCCCTCGTCGGCGACTTTGGAGAGGAACTGACATGGTGGGTCACCAGCCGGCTGAGCGATGCGCAGGCTCTGTGCGTCCGCTGGGAGCATGGCGGTGCGGCTGGAGAGGCTCCGGCTCAGTGGGAGCAATTCGCCGCCTGTATGCGAGCCCTCGACTGCATGGCGCAGCTCTCTCGGTGGGCAGCCAATCCGCATGATGTGCCGGCCGACATCCGACGGAATGTCGAGCCTCGTGAGGTCCCGCTGCAGGGAGTGGCCAATCTCCCGGTGGCCGCTGCCATCTATGCTGCCGGGTTCGTCCCGATCCCTGAGGTATTCCCTGCGGAATCGCATCGCGGCCCGGTGTGGGGCTTTCCGCAAAACTCGACGACCTACCCGGCCCTCCGCCTCGATGCGGTCATCGCTGCAATTCAGCGGCCCGCTGAGTCAATCATGGAGGCAGTCACTCTGCCGGGATACCCACCGGAGGAACACCCGTTCCTGTACGGCCTGCAGTGCGTCCTCAACCTGCCCGGCTTCGCCGCCCTGCAAGAGGCAGCCCGCAAGGCCCCGCGCGTCGGGCTGCGCAGCAAGTACAGCCAGCGCAGCGCGATCGTCTCAGCCGACTCCATCCGCGAAGGCCGGAAGGACACAGCCGCATTCCGCGACCGCCTCCATCGCCATCTCACCGCATGATCCCCGCATTCCCAGTCATCGACTTCCCGTCTCTCCCCGGCACCGCTCCCGCAGCCCAGCCAGCCTCCCAGCCGGCGCAACTGGACGGCCCGCTCGCCACCAGATTCCCCTGGCGCCTCACGATTGCTGGCAAGGCCGAATACTACGACGCCGCCGCTACCAACTACCTCCCGCAATCCCTGAGCGAGGCCATCGTCCTCCTCTACATCTGCGCCCATCCCACCGAGCACATGTGGCAGGCTCGCGCTCCGGAGCACGAGGATGGGGTCGACTCCGTCCTCCCTCTCGGCATGGATCCCGTCGGCCTCCGCAAGAGCATTGCGCTGTGGGCGGCCCGCAGCCTGCGCCACGACGAGGATGCCGAGCTCATGGCTCTCGCTCTCCAACTCTGGGTCGATGGGCATGCCACCTTCGCCACGCCGACCGACGGCTCCGCACAAAAAAAAACGGATCGGCTCCCCACTGGACTGAGTCCTATGTCAACCTCCTCACCGACGGAGACCCAGCCAGACGAGACTACGTCCTCCATCGACTGCCCCTGCGCGATGCCCACGCAGCAATGCATGCCCGATTCCACGCAGCCGGCATCGATTGCGTGACCTCCGCCCAGCGGGCCGCCCGCGCGGCCGCCGTCGACGCCCAGCTCGCCGCCCTCAACCTCTGATCCATGGCCTCACGTAAATCCTCCATCGGTGCTCAGCTCACCCTCGACAAACGAGGGTTCCGTGTCGCGCTCGACTCTGCCAAGCAGGACGCGGCCGGGTTCAAGGCCAGCCTTGAGCAGATGAAAGTCTCGAAAGGAGCACTGGCCGGCGAAGGCTTTGCGATTGGGAAATGGACTGAGCTGAGCAGCAAGATCAATGTGATCGGGGGCGGCCTTAAGACCGTCGGCGGTGCCGCGGTTGGACTGGGGAAAAACCTGTTTTCCTCCGAGGCATCCTTCGAAAATCTGGTGCGCGGTCTCGCCTCCACCAGTGATGGATCCGAGACTCTGCGGGAGGAGCTGGTTGCCCTGCAGGAAACGGCCAAGATGCCCGGCCTAGGATTCCGCGAGGCCATCCAAGGTGCCACGGCCCTCAAGGGCGCGAAGCTCTCCGCGACGGAGGCCCGCGAGGCCCTTGTCACCTTTGGCAATGCCCTGACCAATGCGGGCAAGGGCAAGGCGGAGCTGAACGACGTCATCCTCTCGATCCAACAGATGATGTCGACGGGGCAGGTGGACATGGAAAACCTCAAGGAGATCGCCACCCGGATTCCGGGGTTCTTGGAGATGGCTGCCCGCGTCCCAAAAGGCAATGCTCGCGAGTGGCTGCGCGGTGTCATCAAGGAGCTGCAGCGACTGCCCAAGGCGGCCGAGTCCGCGCAGGACAAGGTGGACAATTTCAAGGATGCCCTCGACCAAAAGCGTCTCGGCCTCACGGGGGGTAAAGCGTCTGGCATCGTGGGTGCGCTCACCGGCGAAGCGATGAAGCTCCTGCAGGGCGAAGGGCTTTCGGTCGAGTCTCTCTTCGAGGCTGCGAGTGGCGAGGACCTCATGTCCAAGTACCAGCCAACCGAGGCGGAACTGGCCCGCCGGAAAGCGCTCCGCGATGAACTGGCTGAGGCCGAGGCGGAGCAGAAGCGACTGGCGGAGCAAAAGGTCAAGGACGACAAGGAGCAGGCGGAGCGGGATCGGAAAAAAGCGACGGAGCCTCAACGCCGCGAAGCTGCGGAATCCCTCGATGTCCTCCGCCTCCGCGCCGCCGGCCGCGGCAAGGATGCCGACAAGCTAGAAGCCCAGCAAGCCGAGGCCCGCCGGCGATCACAGCTGGAGGCCGCTGGCATGAGTTCGGAGCAGGCTGCCGCGCAGGCATCGGAGGAGACGGCTCTAAACAAGGCCATCGCATCGGGCCGGCGAAAAACCTACAAGGGTGGATCGGAGCGAAACGCTGGTGGCGGCCTCGCGGAATTTGATGCCATGCAGGAGCGGATGGACCGCCGCTCGCTGAACGAGGAATGGAGCTTCGGGGGTCTCGACTCCTACAAGGCCATGCAGGGGAGCAATGTCTTGGCCAAGCAGGCGGCCGCCCGGCAGTCGGGCAAGGCCAATGCCACGGCCTCCGACCCAATCACGAAGGCAATCACGGACATGAGCCAGCGGCTGAGCACGCTGCTTGAGTCCAACAATACCAAGCTCGAGGCCATCAACTCAAAGCCACTATGATCCTCGAAGACTACCTGCTGCCAAATGTCCCAGCCACAGGTGGCCGATGGGATTGGGAGACCGATCCTGCCCTGCAGCCGAATCCCCGCGGCTTCGATCAGCTCACGGCCACGATCTGCTTCCGTGGCACCATGGCCCAGCTCAACAACCTCTACGACCTCGGCGAGCAAAACGCTCCGGGCTTCGGCTCTGCGCGGAACCTGTTTTATGCCGGCCCGACGGTCAAGGAGTCCCGATTTGGCTACCTCATCGCCGATCTCATGTGGGCTGGCTATGCCTCCCCTCCGCTTTCGTTTACGGGGATCGGGCTGCTGGCATCAGGTGTCCGGGTCAACAGTATCGACCTGCAGGTGGCCAGCGAGGAATCGATGTGGCCACAGGAGCGCGACGGCGTCTCGGTCATCCTTGCTGCGCCATACGCTCCGCCGGGCAACGGCATCCGGAAGGTCAACACCTTCCAAACCGGTGGCACCACGGTCGTCCTCACCGAGGCCCCGTGGCGAGTCCGCCTCCTCGGGAAGCGGTACTCGTACAGTGTCCGGGGATCGTTCCTCGCCTCGCGGAATCAGACCTTCAAACCGCCAACCTTGTCGCTCCCGAATCCCTACATCGGCGACCCGACCGCCATCAACTGGCAGTCTCTCCCTGACCCTCTCGTCACCTACGCCGAGGGCGTGCCGACCGGGGGGGATGGATGGTATTGCAACAGCCTCCGGGTCATGAGCGAGTACACCCTCGGCGACCGGAAGCTGCAGATGTGGGAGGGCGAATACGAATGGGTCCGCCGATACGGCCCCTGAGATTGACGGCGGGCGCATAGGACATGCAATTCGCGTTCCGCGTCCAGTCCTCATCCTCCGCCAAAGGGACAGTCTCCCCGGAGGAGATCGACCTCCAGCAGGCCATCCACATCGAGGCGGGCCTCGACCAGTTCATCGTCTGCGAGGATAGCAACTTCGCCACCGTGGCCACGGACAGCAATGTGGCCACCTCCCGATCCATCGTCCTCGGCCCAACCTCCCTCTCGGCCGGCTACCGAAACGGGGTCAAGCTCAACCCGGACCTCGAGACGCTCCGGGGGCTGGCTGTCTCTCTTGAGCCCATCCCCATCGCCATTCCCAACTGGATCCCGGGAGCCACGACGGAATTCGCTTTTTCCGCCTTCGGGGATATTGGCGAGGCCGGTGCGGTGCAGACTGCTCTGATCAGCTCGATCCGCGCAGCCGGCACATCGACTGTCATTGCTGCCGGCAACTTCTCGGCATCGATTGCAACAGGGGGCGGTAGCTCAAGCGGTCTCAATGCAGACACGGCTGCATGGGCCACGGAAATCACGGCGCAAAGGTTCCTTCCGGCCATCGGGCCGGATGAGCTTGGGGCATCCAATGTCCTCCAATTGCTGGCGGCGAAATTCCCGTATGTGAGCGAATTCGGAGGCGGGACCCCTCGCCACTACTACGACCGATCCTTCGGGGTCGATACCAATGGGGTGGCTCTTGTGCATCTGTTCGTCCTCAGTGCCGGCATCGCTTCGGGGGCCGTGGAGCCAAGCGTTTCCGCAGCTGTCCTGCGCCGGGATCTGGCCCAATGGACATGGATGGAGACGCGACTGGCTGCCGTTTCCTCTCGCTTCCGGGTCGCTGTGATCCATCATCCGCCGTCCAGCTACGGCCTCAGCGGGGGAGCCGAGCCGGTGCAGATCCTCCCGGAGGCAGTCGAGCTGGCCCGCAGTGGCCACTTCGATCTCGTCGTCGTCGCCAATAGCAAGATCACCGAGCACTTCGTGATCGCCGGGACTCGCGTAGTCAACTGCTCTGGCTGCGCTGGTGGCACTGCTCCGCTCAGTGATTGGTCTGGGTCCACGGCCCTCGTGGAGCAAGGGGCTTTGCTCGCCAGCAAAGCTGCATGGCTCCGCGTCGTGGCCAGCAAGGACTCCATCACATGGGAGCTGCGCGAGCGGGTCGGTGGAGCGGTCGTGCACTCCGAGACATTCGGCCCCAAGCCGCCGGCTCCGCTCGGCACCATGCTCGTCAGCCTGGCGGACTACAACGACGGCGACGGGCCGACCTACCTCATGCGCATGCCGCTCACTCCCGGAGGCTGCATCAACCTCAGTCTGCCCGATGGCATGACCATTGTCGGCGACAATGCGGCCATCCTCCTCGGTGCCTATTCCGGCCGACCCGCTCCGCGCGGCTGCCGTCTCAAGGTCCTCGCATCCGGATTCTGAAAACTCATGAACCTCCCATCCTCTTCCATCACATTCTCCAGCGAGTTCTTCTCGCAGCCAGCGACAGCCGGCGCGTCCGGAACTTTCCGCGCGATCGCGAGCGACCGCGTCGAGTTCGCTGCCGATTCGGCCATCAAGCTCAACCTGCTGCCGACGGCCACGACGACGTACACAATCAACAACTTCCCAGCCGTCCAGCTGGGCGGCGCGGCTATCATCAACATCAACGGATTCGCTGCCAGCTTTGCCAAGATCAAAGGCATCCACATCCGGGTGTCGGCATACGATCCGGATTCGGCATCATCTGGCACGGTGTCGGTCACCATCACCGACCTCTTCAACCCGTCGGATGTGTCGCATGTCCTTGGCATCGGAGACTCGCTGGCCATCACCCGCAAGGATGGAATCCCATCGGCGGCCGGCTCGGCCATCTCGATCGTCGCCACCAGCCCGGTCAACCTGCGCATCGAGGTCATCTTGATCGGCGACGTCGTCTCCGGGTCCGGCACCTGATCCTATGCTGCACTGGGTCGCCAGCCACTTCAATCCGCTCGGCTACGAGCGGCCGCAGCGGAACCTTGAGCGATTCGTCGCCAGCCTCATCCGTCAGCAGGTGCCCGGGACTTTGGTCTCGCTGACACTTGGCACGCCATCGCTTACAAGCGAATTCCACAGCCCGCTCGTCCGCGAGATCCATTTGAGCCTGCCATGGGATACGCCAGCATTCTGGTGGAAGGAGGCCATGCTCAATGTGGGCATCGAGGCCCTGCCTCCCGAGGTCGACACGGTGGCCGTGCTCGATGCGGACATCGAGTTCCTCGATGACGACTGGGCGGCCTCCGCGGAGGCTGCCCTCGAAATCCACCCGGTCATCCAGCCATGGCACCGGGTCCGGTACACGACTCCCGATGGCATCGATGCGGAGTGCCGCGCATCGACCGGATACGGCTGTGCGCATCGCAGCCTCGACGAGTGGAACCAGTACCACCCTGGCTGCGCATGGGCGTTCCGGCGGTCTTTCCTCGATGCGATCGGTGGCTGGTACGTCTCCCCCATCAGCCATGGCGACACGCTCCTCGCCCTCGCATGCACGGGCCGCATGGATCCCACGCATCCTCGCCTCGCCAGACTCTCGGCAGCCCATCGGGAGGACATCCTCCGATGGGCATTGGACATCGACCGCCGCGCGGCCGGCCAGATCGGCTACATCAACGGCGAGATCCGCCACCACTGGCACGGCTCCCTTGAGGATCGCCGCTACGCCGACCTCCCGTCCCTCATCCAGCAGTATGATCCAGCCACTGACATCGCCACCGATCCCGTCACCCGGCTCCCTCTGTGGTCGGCCTCTGCCCTGCGAGACAAGGCCGAGCAAGTGGCCGGCATTGCCGACTACTTCCGCTCCCGCCGCGAAGACGGATGATCCTCTGGGGGTTGACAGGTACCGCATAGGGCATGACCGAGCCAACGACTCCGCCGCCCTCCTCGACGACTCCCGCTCCTGCGCAGCGTTACCCGCTGCCCATCCCGGCTCCTGCCACGGCGGAAGAAATGTCGGCCCGCGAAGCGTGGAAGGCTCTGGCCAAGGCGTCGCTACGCGACCACGTCGACTGGATCCTCAATGGCATCTGGTTCCTGATGCGGAACAGCCCGCCGATCCTGCCGCCGATCCCGCCGATCGTGCAGCGCGCAGCCAAGGCCGTCGCAGCCGAGGAGCCGATTCCGTGAACTACCCCACGATCCCATTTCACTCGCCTAAGCGTCTCCAAGCAACCACGCTGCCCATGCCGATTTCATCAGCTGCCGCATCGCTACCGGTGCTCGCCACCGTCCTCGCGGATGTGGCTGCCTTTATCGTCATCTTCTGTCAGGATTCAGCCGCCAAGGCACCCGCCGCCATCACCATCGACCAACCAAGCCCGCAAGACGCCTACGCCATCGTCGGTGCCATCCTCGCCTCGACCATCGCTTTGATCGAAGCCCGATACAAGGGCCGCGACTTTGCGCCGGCTGTGAGCAACTTCCTGGCCTGCGCATCGATCGGATCGTTTGCGCCTGCCATCGCCTACCACTGGGCCGCCTCGGCCGAATGGATCCAGTCGACGACCAGATGGGCGCACACATGGCAGGCATGGTCGGCCGCGGGATTCGTCGCCGGCATGAATGGGTGGTGGCTGATCCATCATGCCACCGCCGTCCTCAAGGATTGGATCCCCGCAAAACGTCCCTCACGCCGCCGCTGACCCATGCGCATCTTCCCCATCTCGCTCAGCTATCAGGCCCTTGTCTCCGGCCGCCTATCGCATCCGGCTGCGAATCCGCTGCGGCTCAATCTCCGCATGCGGGATGGGGAATCGCTTGCAGCTCCCTGCGTCCTCCGGGCCGAGCTGCACACCAGCCGATTCGTCTCCGCGAACACGACTCCGCTCGCCGTCGTGACTGTCGCGGCTTCGCCATTCCAAGGCGAATGGAATCTGGACTTTACCTCGGCCCAGATGAATCAGCCGACGCCACCAGAAGGCGTCCGCAAGCTGTGGCTGGTCGTCTATGCCACCGAAGGCAGCACGATCCTCTACACATTCGCTGGCATCGATGTCGACCTCGGCTGGCATGCCATCAGTCAGGCAACTCCGCCTCCTCCGTCGGTCCCTCTCCTCGCCGATGTCGGTGGCAGCCCATGGGCCTCGGCCGTCGCCTACCAAACCAACCACATCGTTGGCAACGGCGGCGCGATTTATCTGGCAACCTCGCCGCACACCAGCTCGGCCGCCACGCAGCCTGGAGTCGGCGAAAACTGGCAAACGGTCTGGGCCTTATTCCAAGGCGGCACAGGCCCCGGGGGTGGCAATACCATCCTCAGCGGTGCCGGCGCTCCATCAAATGCCGTTGGAGCCGCCGGCGACTACTGGATCAATACAACGGCCTGGCTGATCTACGGCCCCAAGGCAGCAGGAGTCTGGCCAGCAGGCGTCTCACTCATCGGACCCGTCGGCCCCATCGGTCCACAAGGTCCGGCGGGCACCGCGGGAGCCACCGGAGCCACCGGGTCGACCGGCCCGCAAGGTCCACAAGGCCCCACTGGCCTGACCGGACCAGCCGGTCCGCAAGGCCCGCAGGGCACCGCAGGAACGACCGGAGCCACCGGTCCGCAAGGCCCAGCAGGACCAACCGGTCTCACTGGCCCAGCCGGACCGCAGGGACCGGCCGGAAACACAGGACCAGCAGGATCAACCGGCCCCGCAGGCCCAGCCGGTCCCGCAGGCCCAGCCGGAACGGCCGCCACTGTGACCGTCGGGACGGTTACGACTGGTGCTCCGGGGACAGCCGCCACCATCAATAACTCGGGAACACCCAGTGCCGCGGTGCTCGATTTCCAGATCCCGCGAGGAGCGGACGGAACAGGCTCCGGGTCCAGCATGACGGTCTCGGATACCCCTCCTACGTCGCCTACTGCAGGTTCGCAGTGGTTTGATTCGTCCAAAGGCGTCACCTATGTCTGGTACACTGATGGGACATCTGGCCAATGGGTCGCGACCAGCAATCAGGCAGGCAGTGCAGGCACTCCCCAGCTCTCGACAGCCACCACTGCCGTGCAGGGAATTGCGCGGCAAGCGACGGTCGCTGAGGTGCTTGGAGGATCCCTTGATACTCTGATGGTCTCTCCATTGATGGTGGCTATCGCCGCTGCCTCGTCTGGTATCCGGTACTACGGACTGCAGGATTTGACCAACGTCAATTCTGGCGGCGGCGCATTTACAGGCGCAGTTAGGGGTGGTCAGATAAACCTGCCAACGACGACAGGAGCGACTTCCCGTTACCACACAGCTAACTCGGTCCAGCACATGGGGTCTGGCCGCACTGGAGGATTTGACTGGTCAAAAACCGTGATACTCAGCACACGGTTCAGGTTTTCAACTTCACCACTGGAGCCTGGGCATGTGATCTATATTCTGCTGGGGTGCCCGGATACAAGTGGGACAACTATATCTGGGCTTTACCCGGACGGATCCGATGGAGTCGGGGTGCGGATAAACGACAACATGACGATAGACCTCATTGCGCAGGCCGGAGCGTTGGCGACTTTCGTGTCTGTGTCAGGAGGCACCATCGCAGCCAATACGGCATACGATATAACGGTTGTGTCAATCAATGGGTTTGTTCGATTGTATCTAAACGGTGTGCTTGTCGCGACTACATCCTCCGGACCTACGACCACCATTGGGCTTGGAGCTATTCGGATGTCCGCGGAACTGACGGCTGCAACGGCAGCCTTAAGGATCGCCTACTCTGGCGGCTTCACAATCTACAACGGAATCTGATTCTCCTATGCCAATTAACTTCCCGGATAGCCCGACCGTCGGGCAGGTGTTTTCCTCCGGAAGCAGATCTTGGATCTGCGTCTCGGCTCCACCGTCCGTGATTATCTGGGATCCGATCGGATCGCCGGTCACGGAACTCAAAACGTGGATGGCATACGAGAATCAGCCTCCGTCAAGCAACTGGGCACCAAGGGATACGCGAGGCGGCATCGAGGTGCTGGACTTCGTGGATACTGGTAACACGGCTGCCATTTTCGCGGCCCTGATCCCGCAAGGCGCGAACCTGTCCGGAGGACTGCAAGTCGAAGCTCTCTGGTCCTGCGCGACCGACATCAACACCACCCGCACAGTGGGCTGGCTCATTGACATGCAGTCGATTTCTCCCGGGGGGCTCGATGTGGACAATGCCGAAACCAGTTGGGATACAGCCAAGACCATCCCGCTTGCGACGGTGCCGTCCGTTTCGGGAGTCACCAAGGCGTCGTTTGTCTCGTTCACGCAGCTTGAGCTTCCGTCCGGCCTCTCTCCGGGACAGATCCTCCGAGTCCGCATCCGCCGCGATCCTGCTGATGATGCTGTCGGCGATGTCGAGCTGTACTCGCTCCGCGCAACGATCCTGAGCCTCGCCGTCTGACATGGCTATCCAAATCAGCAATAGCACCGCATCCGGGATTTTTTATCCTGCGGTTTCTCGTCTCAATAATCCGTCAGCGCTGACGATCGCTGCATGGGTCCGTCCGTTTGGGCTGGGCGGAGGAAACCTCGGGCGGGTCGTCGGAAGGGAAAATGCATCAAATGCGGGGTGGTCGTTGGCTCTTACCAGTTCGGGCAGCTTTCAGATTCAGACGACGACAACGGCGCAAACCCTGTTTTCCGGCAGTTCGCAGCTCCTGTCAATCAGCGCATCTGCGCCGTGGCAGCACATTGTTGTGACGTGGGACGGCTCCCTTTTCGTAGCAGGAACCAACCACTACTATAATGGTTTTTTGACTGGGAAAGGTTCATCACAAAACGGCACAGGAAGCCGCCCTGACGACTCCGCTTTTCCTTTTACCGTAGGGAATAGGCCGAGTCTCTCGCGCCAGTGGATCGGTCAGATCGCGGAGCTTGGAATCTGGTCAACCCTGCTGCCAGAAAAGGACATCCTCGGCCTCGCTCGAGGCATTTCATGCCGAGCCGTCGCGCCGCATGCAGCCCTTTGGACTGCTCCGATGATCCGGTCATTTCAGCCGACTGAGGTGCTTGTCGCACCGACATCCCAGTCCGGAATCACTGTAGCCACCCACCCGAGATCGTTCGCACGATGACCGCTTACCATACCACCGAGTACTCAATCCACGAAATCGACGATGCCACTTGGGCGTCATGGGTCTCCACTGATCACCCAAAGGCGCATCGCTATGCGCCGGTCCCGCAGCAGCCCTCATATGATGCCGCCACCCACACATGCGAGTGGGGAGCAGGCGAGTGGGTGGTCTCGCCGATCCCTGCTCCGACCCGTCGCGTCTGGGCCTCTGGAGGGCATCTATGGGGGGAGTTCACGGACCTTGAGCGGGTATCCGTCGCCGCGTCAGAAGTCCCACAGATCAAAGCGCTCGTGCTTGCGTTGGCGTTCTGGCCGGACCAGGTGTTCTCCGACGACGCACGGGTGCAGGCCGGTTTCCAGGCTCTCATCGCTTCCGGCCTGCTGACCGAGGCGCGGGCCAAGTCCATCCTCAATCCCCCTGGCCTCCTCCCATCATGATCCGCCTCCTCCTCCTCCTCGCCGTCTGCGCATCGCTGAGCAGCTGCATCACCACCGCGCCCGGCGGCCTCCGTGTCCAGTACAATGGGGATGTCGGGGGTGTGCCGGTCTCCGTCCAGTGGGATGGGCAGACGGCCTCCGTCCTCGTCGACAGTCATGGCCGGCCCGCGTCGCCGACCTGGCAGAAATGACCAACCAACCAGCCTGACCAATGCCAGCAGTCGCATCTCCTCCCACCAATCTCGGTGCCCGCCTCGTGGCCATCGCGGCCGCCGACGTCAACAAGCTCGAGTCGACCCGGAACCGCGCCCCGTGGATCCAAAAGTACTGGCCCGCCACCGACTACCCCGGCGGGTACGCCAACCGCGAGCCATACTGCGCAGCCGCCGTGACCTACTGGGTCCAGCAATGGCTCAAGGACGCGGCTGTCCTCGCTAACCTCGGCATGACCCCGGCGGCCGCCGAGAAATGGAGATGCAAATCCGCCGGCGCATTCCGCTGGCTTGAGTGGGCCCGCAGCAAGGGGGTCCGCACATTCTCTGACTCGCCGGGCCTCAAGCTTCAGTCCGGCGACATCATGGTCTTCGACATGAGCCACATCGGGATCGTCGAGTCCGCCACCGTCGGATCGAGCATCTACACCATCGAGGCCAACACCGGAGCGACCGGCGGCCGCGACGGCAACGGCTGCTTCCGCAAGATCCGTCCCCGCAGCCTCGCTCGCGGATTCATCCGCCTCGTCCGCTGATTTTCCACGATCTCCTAAAACCGCACATTAGAAGCGGCATTAGAAGTTGGCCTCAAAAAAAACCCCACTCCGGGGTGATTTCCCGGAGTGGGGCGGTGATGGTCGGGCTGGCGGGATTCGAACCCACGGAACGATATTGGGGGGTTTGAAGGAATTTCGAGGATTGTTTCCCGGTTCGGTGGTGTGAGATTTCCTGAGTTTTCCTAGTTGGCATTAGAAGGAATTAGAAGCATGGGACCGCATGGCGTCGGTCCACAAAACGAAAAGGTCGAGGTACTGGATGGGGTCGGTCTGGTCGGGCGGGAAACAGATTTTCCGGTCGACGGGGGAGACGGACAAGGCGCGCGCGCTGGCGGTGGCGATGGCGTGGGAAAAGGCGGTCAAGGGGGATGCGCCGGCGGATCCGGGGCAGGCTCGGAGGGTGATGTCGGAGCTGCTCGCGGGGATCATGGATCAGAGGATTGAGCGGGTGACGGTAGGGGCGTTTTTGGCTGCGTGGCTGTCTGGAATGGAGGGTGTGGTGGCTGGCAGCACGATGTCGTTTTATCGGGGCGCGGCGGGGGCGTTTGTGGCTTTCGTGGGGCCGGATCGGACGATCGATGGGATCGGGCAGGAGGATGTGGTGCGATGGAGGGCATCGGAGGCTGAGCGGGTGTCGGTGAGCACGGCCAATAATCGACTCAAGGCCGTGCGGGCCCTGCTGGAGGCCGCGGTGAGGGAGGGGCATCTGCGAGCCAATCCGGCCGGCGCGATCAAGGGCCTGCGGAAGGTCAAGGCGACCCGGAAGCGTCGGCCGTTTACCCGGGAGGAGATTGCGCGGCTGCTGGCTGTGGCGGACGGGGATTGGCGGCTGATGATCCAGTTGGGACTGGAGACCGGGCAGCGACTCGGGGATCTGGTCCGGATGGATTGGGCGGATGTGGATCTGGAGCGGTCGGTCTGGGCGCTGACTGCTGGCAAAACTGGCTGGCGGCTGCTGATTCCGCTCGGTCCCGATGTGGTGGCGGCGCTGCGGGATCGGGGGGCGCGATCGAGCGGGGAGGTGTTTCCGCAGCTGGTGGCGAGGCTGGGGGGTGCGGGGCAGGTGGGCCTGCTGAGTAATGATTTCTCGGCACTGCTCTGGAGGGCCGGGCTGCGCAGGTACAGTCCGCATGATCGGCTGGCCAAGGGCGGCCGAAAGGCCCAGCTCGTCGATGAGGGGTCGGATCGGCGGGAGCAACAGGAGCTGAGCTTCCACTCGCTCCGGCACACGGCCCGCACCTGGCTGGAAGAGGCGGGGCAGCCGAAGGCGGTCATTGATGCTCTGGTGGGGCACTCGGGCGACATGGGCAAGACGTACACGACCGTCGGGATTGATGCGCTGCGCTCGGCGGCGGCCGCGCTCCGGGCCGGTCGGTGATCTGCCGATGATTCCTCGGGAGTTCGTACCGGAATGGGCTTTCGGTACGGAAATCGGCATTGGCCCGAAACGCAAAACCCCCAGCGGTGAGGCTGGGGGTTCCGAGCCGGTGGGCTCGCGGTCGGCTTTCGCCATCGTGCGGGGTACAGCGTAGGCCGTACTATCCGGAGGTCATGGTGCCGGATCTGGGGCGGGAGGCAACTGCTTTTTCGGGCGGCCTCGGGCCTTCGGTGGGTGGCATGTTGTGCAGAGCAAGCTGTTGTCGGAACGCTTGGACCGCTGCCTGCCGCCGCAGCTGGGGCATGTCCAGCGCTTCGCCCCCCGTTTGGCGAGCCCGCGGGCGGCCCGTTTGGCGGCCGCCCAGCGGGCTTGTCGGGATCGGTCTGGCATCAGGCGGTGGCGGGTACAGTCGGCCAGCATGCGCCGTCGTCGTCGCTGATTGACCACTCCCAGCCGCACCGCTTGGCGTCTGGTTCGTCGGTGGAGCGTTTGTGTTCGCGGCCGGCGAAGGCTTGAGCTTCGGCGAGGGTGGCGAAGGATTGGAGGGCGCTTGGGTCGCCTCCTTTGTTGCGGATGTATACAGTGAACATGACTAGTATGTGGTTGGGGTTGAGATGGGGGGGGCGATATTCAAGCCGGCTCGCGGAGGATCTGGCAGAGGGCCCGGCTGCCGTCGTCATTGGCTGCGTCATCTGCGGACTCCCAGACCAGCATGCGCTCAGCTCCATCGGCTCCGTAGGTATCCCAGTCACCGAGAGTGAGGCCGCCCGCTTCCGCGAGTTCGGCGAGGATGTCGGCGGCGGTGTCCGTGTCGGCGGTGAAGCCGTCTGGGGTCAGCTCTTCTACCGCCGCGTCAATGGTCAGGCTGCGGAATTTGGTTTCGGCTGGGATGGTGTAGGTGTGGAGTTTCATGGGATCAGTTTGGTTGGTTGGTTGAATCGTCATTGCTGACAACGACGGGAGCATACCACATCCCTCCGCGCAGTCAACGTTTTATTTAGAGTTTTTTTCACGGGTCGGAAATGGGTGCGTCTGGGGGCTGGACATGACGGGAGAAAACTGCATGATCGTGGGCATGAGAACTCTCCTGATTCTGGTGGTGTCGATGCTGTGCTTGGCTCCGGTGCATGCGCAAAAGGGCGAGGCGGCCTTGAAAAAGGCATTGGCGGAAATGGAGTCGGCCAACACGGAGCTGGGGGTCGAGGCGGCCTACGATGGCGGGGCCTTGGGCATCACTGGGGATCCTGAGGTAAAGGTGCTGCGTCAGCTGCTCGATGCTGCAAGGGAGGAGCAGTATGAGCGGGTCAAACTACCCTGGGGGATCCGCGTGACCCATTCCGGGGTCAAGCCGGGCCGGACTGCGCAGGGCAAGGATGTGCCGGCATTTGTCTTCGGCTTTGAGGTGACTGGCAAGTACCCGGTCGTGGAGGTCTGGGGCAAGATTGTTTGGTTCGATGCCAAGGGTGATGCGATCAGTGGACGGGAGACATGCTTTTTCGCAGCCGATGGATTGGCGAAGGCCATCGCGACTGGGGAATCCCACATCGATCAGATGCAGGACTTCCTGCTTGAGCCGGGCAACACCAAGGTGGCACATGGGGTGCAGGCCATGATTGCGATCACCAAGGTGGTTCACGTGCAAAAGTGAGGCGCAGACCATTTTCCCGGCATCAAGAAAAAGCCCGCTGGATCTGGGGATCCGCGGGCTTTTTGCTGCTGTGATGACGGTGGTGATCAGTGCGGGTCCTTGTGGGGCTTGGCCAGCGATGTGGGGCCCTTGTAGACTATGCCTTCGGCGACCTTCTTGGCCGGCGCGGCGGCCTCGGCCTGCTTGGCGTCGGCGGTGTAGGAGACTGGCCGTTTGATGATGCCGCGGATGACATCGAGCAGCAAAGCCTCGACCGTGATGCCTTTGGCCTCGGCGGCCTTCGACAGGGCGATGATCTCCTCGATGCTCAGGGGGATCTTGAGTTCCCGGATCTGCTCGTCCTGCAAGTATGTCATGAGGCGAGCGATGTAGTCTGGGATTTCCCGTTCCTCCCTCCAGTGGCTGACGGAGGAAGGGGTCACTCCCAATTTCTGAGCCAGATCCCGGCCGCTGAGGCCGAGGGATTCCTGGATGCGCCGGAAGTCGGAATTTGTCATGCGGTCATCCTCCGCGGAAAAATTCACATGTGCAACTTTTTTCCGTTGACGGATTCACAATGTGACGGCAAAAGCCTCGCCAGTTCACATTGTGTATGGCGAAAGCAAAGCAACCCACAGAAACGGCCGGCCTCGACGAGGTTGGGATCACACGAGTCACCCTCGAAATCTCCCTGCGCCCTGCGCTGGACATCGAGGATCTGGCAGCCCTCCGCGAGATGGCGGAGTCGCGCGGCCAGTCGGTGGAGCAGGTGGTGATTGATGCGGTGCGCGGCGCGCTTGCCCCGGTGGCTGCCTGAGAATCGCCAACGGCGGGCGGTACCCGGATGTGGAGCCGGGGAAGGCAGAGTGCCCGCCAACATGCAGAGACCGCGTCGGGGCCACCGCGACGCGACCGGGCCTTTGGCAAGGGGGTCCGGTCAAGCCTTCGGGGGGTGCCGAGTAGGCGCCTGGCACAGGTGGCAGATTTCCCAACCAGCCCTCCGGGGCGCAACCAACAGACGAACATGCCATACCAATATCGAGGGACAACTCCCGCCGCCGGCGGGAAGAAGCGGCCGCCAACTGGGCCGGAATTCATGCCAATCTGCGCGGAGATCCTGCGTGGGGCCACGGATGTCTCGGACGAGGTCCGGGATTCCATCAGAGTCATCCTGTGGTCGCTCCGGAGTGACCGGGTCTCGGTCAATCTCTGGGACAGGATCGGCGCGCTGCCGATCGAGGTCCGTGTGGAGGTGGCTGGGCTGCTGGTCCTGGCTGATGGCCGCCGCGAGCAGATGCTGGAGCAGCTGCTGGCCGAGGATGGGGATGCTCTCCCTGTCCGCAATGCGGAGCAGGATCTGAGGAGCCTCCCGGAGTGGGCCTGCGCCGATCTCGGGCCTCTCCTGCCCGGGATTTCATTGGCTGGGGATGTCGGAGACGGCCGCCTCGGAGACAACTGGCTCAATGAGCCAGAGGGCCTGCAGGATCCAATCAATCTTTAACCACTGCCACCATGACACCAGAAGAATTTGAGTCTCAGATGGATGCGCGGCAGCTTCAAGATGCCGCATTCCCGAGGACATTCCGGGAGAAAACTGGCTGCCTGATGCTGCTGCTGTGGGCCCTGTGGTCGGCCGCGGCCAGCGTCTGGAAAACCGCCGAGGTGGTCGGAAAACTTATCGGACTATGAGCGAGCAACCGATCTTGTCGGCACGGCTGCGGGATCTGCATCGATGGCAGAAGTGGATCATCGCTGATCGCATGAAGGAGCAGCATGGGGTCGTCGTGCTGGGGCAGCCTGCTGATGGAGGCCTGACTCTGGGCCGCGGCCCCATGACGGTGGATCTGCCCGGCTGGGCGACTGTCGAGGACACGATCAAATGCGCGGAGAGTGGACTGGTCGAGGTGCCGGATCCGGCGTCCGCGCCGGTGCCGATGATCTTGGTGGTCCTGTTCTGGCTGTTCGTCGCGGCCGGCTTTGCTGCCGCGCTGTGGCTGGGCGGGGTATTCATGGCTGCCGAGGGTGCGTACCATCACTCGCAGGGAATGGGGGTGGGGAGATGAGTGATATTGGCGAAATTACTCCGCTTCTTGGATTCATCCTCAGTGACGCGAGGCAATTGGCTGGAGACCATGAGGCGATTGAGCCGGCGCAGCTGCTGGCTGCCATGATCCGCTGCTCGACGGACCGCCAGCCAACGCGATTGCCGGACAGTGATGTGGCTATGCAGCTGCTGTGGGATGTGGGGCTCCGCTGGAATGATCGGCTCAGATTGAGGCTCGGGATCATGAGTCCAGAGGAGCGGGCCGAGGCCGCCGAGCGGGCGGAGCTGGCCCGGCTGAAAGCCAAGTACGAAGGGGGGGTGGCATGAGTGGCATCGAGTCGCTGCTTGGGCAGGTGGACGCCATCAAGGCGATCCTCCCGCAGCTGGAGGAGGCGCTGCGCGAGAAGGCGACGCGGCAGGCAGTGGATGGTGGTGCGGCGGTGGCGGTGAGGCCGTGGTCGTTCCGGCATCCGCTCAAGGGGCAGACCGATCCATGGTTCGGGCTCGCGTACCATGACTGGCTGCGGCTCCGGCAGGAGGGATTCCAAGGGGTCTATCAGGCGAGCGAGGCCACTGGCTCCGGTCGCGAGAAGTTGATGATCATCTTCGATCGGGCTGCGGAATTCCTCGCGGCGCGCGCGGATCGGCAGGCGGCCCGGGGGATTGATCGGTCGGAGTCGACAGCGGGTCTGCGGATTGCGAAACGGAGGGAGGGAGTGGCATGACACAGGAGCAGCTCGATGCCCTGTGCGAGTATGCTGACGGCCGCCGGGAAGCCGGCGAGCGATGGGATGTGATCGCGGAGCGGTTGGCTGGCATCGATGAGGCCGTGCTTGAGCAACTGGAGGAACTGCATCGGCGGTGGAAGGGTAAGCAGGCGTATGTGGAGCGGCAGCTGGCATCGGGTGATGCGCGGGTGGGTGTGTCGGTCGGCGCTGTCGTTATGGATGTGGGTGGGGATGTCGGTGGGGCGGCCGGTGACGAGGCGGCGGACGTTTCGCTGTCTGAGCGGGCCGAGGCGCTGCGGGTGGTCTCGTATCTCAAGGGGGGTCTGCTGCAGGCACGGTATCGCTGGAGGTACCATGGGCTGCATCCGATGGATGACGGTGAGTCGCTGGAGGATGTGCGTGGGCCGGGGTCGGTGGAGTTGGCGAATGGGGATGTGGTGAGCTGGTGGGTGCGGGGGGTGGTGGTGAGGGCGGCGGACGGCCGCGCTATCCGGGCATGGGCGGAGGCACGGCCTCGGAAGATCATCCCGGAGCAATCGGCGCGCCCCGGGTGGGCGGCCGCGAAGCTCTCGGATCCGCGCAGGCATATCCAGCTGGAGAGGATCGACCTCGATGGCGAGGTGGTCGATGCGCGGGAGATTTCGGCACGGCTGGCTGCGGTGCTCCACACGTTTCTGGGCACACAAGGCAGCCCATGGAGGAACAATGCCGAGCTGGCCGAGGCTCTGGGGGTGAGTAGGCAGGCGATCCAGATGCGCCGGCGCAGGCTGCTCAAGGCGGCGGGGGCGAGGACCGGGGACGGGATCCGGTCGACCGAGGGACTGTGAATTTCCGACCCGGCATGCCGTCGGGTCGAGCAACCAAAACCAACACGCACATGGAAGACATCACTGAAGACGAGACACGCAAGGCAGCCATCGCGGCAGCCGCTGAGCAGGCGGAGAAGCCTGTGGAGACTGAGGCTGCAGACCAGGGGGCGGTAGAGGCCGCGGCGAAGACAGAGCGGAAGAAGGCGGCCCGGAAGAAGGCCGAGCAGGTCAAGGAGGAGGGGGTGGCGGCTGCGGAAGCGAACGAGGATCGGAATCTCTACTGGCGAGGCCCGACCCGGCTGCTCAAGAGTGCCTTTGCCAAAGTCGCGCGCGCCGCCGGTGGGTCGAAGTCGCTGCCCATCCTGCGCTGCGTCGGCCTGACATGGGACGAGTACGGACTGACTCTGCATGCCACCAATCTGGACATCCATGCGCAGCAGAAGATCGGCAGTGACGAGGAGTCGGATGTCAGTGGGCGCGGGGGCGTGGCCGTCGAGGCGGCCGCTCTCGGGAAGCTGCTTGATCGGGCTGGGAAGGAGATTCAGCTGCGGAAGTGGGGGACTTTGGCCGGGTTCGAGGTGTCCTCGGAGGGCTGGCATGCCACGCTCGTCGTGCTGTCACTAGAGGACATGCCTCCCATGCCTCCGGTCGATGGACTGGGGCTGTATTTCCCGAGTCGGGCCTTGAAGAAGATGCTCAAGGCTGTGTATCCAGCGACCTCCGGAGATTCTGCGCGGTACGTCCTCAATGGAGTGTGCCTCGACTTTTGGACTGGGGGTGGGATGGATTGGGGTCTGCAGGCAGTGGGCACGGATGGACGACGGCTGGCCAAGGTGCAGGCCGCGGTGAAGCAGTTGGGTGGCAGCTTTGTGGGGGAGGGTGCGCTTTTCAAGCTGTGGGATCAGGAGCGGAATGTGATCATTCCCAATGAGCTGGTGGCATTCCTGCTGGCGACCCTGACCGGCAACGAAAAGACGGCGGCCGGGTTCGGTGTGGTGACGGTGCCGGAGCCGGGCAGAGATCAGGACAATGTGGTCGGCTGCTGGGTGGTCGAAGAGGGATTCCAGGTGTGGAGCAAGGTGATCGAGGGCACGTATCCTGACTTCGAGCGGGTGGTGCCTTCGACTGCGAAGGACGAGATCGCGATCGACATCGATGCCGTCGTGGAGGCCGTCTCCCGGGCGGAGGTCTTGGCCGGCGGAGAGCAAAACTCGGTGGGCCTGCTTTTCCACTCCCGGGAGGTGACCGTCTCGGCCGACGAAATGGATCGGGGCAAATGGACCGAGAAGCTGGAAATCATCCCGGCTGAGTGGCTCGTCACTGAGGCCTGCAGGGTCAACATCAATCCCGACTACGTCCCTCCGATGGGGGGCGCTGGTCCGGGCCGCCTCGACATCGGCCGCGCGCGCGACAATGGGCCGCTCGTATGGCGGTCTCTGCTGCCACTCACGGAGGGGTGCGATGCGCAGTTTACGTATGTGCTCATGCCCATGCGGGTGGAAGGAGGTGCGAAGTGAGCGGCCAATGGCTCAAGCCGGAGGACATGCAGACCGTCGGTGACCGGGTGCGGTTTTTCCGGCTTTCGCAGAGTCCATGCGGAACGAAGCCGCCGTGGACCCGCAAGGAGCTTGGCGCGAAGGCTGGCTGCGCGGACTGCACGATCCGCAACATCGAGGACGAGCTGCGGTCGATCTCGGAGCCGACTCTGCGGGCTGTGTGCGGTGCCTTGGGGGTCCGCATGAGCATGCTTACCAAGCAGGATAAGTTCATCGAGTGCGTCCGTGTGCTCGGCCTCAAGGCTCCGGGCAAGGCTCCGTCGATCAAGAAGAGGGAGGACGTGAAGGACGGCGGAGCGAACTGGGCGGCGAATCGCTCGCGGCCGAAGCCGGAAGGGATCCGGGTCGACTCTCGTCAGCGGGCGAAGGCTGATGATCGAAAGGACTGTGAGTGTTGTGGGCAGGAATTCCGGAGGAATGACAGGATCAGCTCATCCGACTGGTCGAAGAAGCGGTATTGCTCGGCGAAGTGTGGGGGGCTGGCTGTGCAGGCCCGGCTGCGGGCTCAGAGGGAAAGGGGGGTGGCATGAGCCGGAGTGGACCTGCATGTCCGGTGCTGCAGACGCACTGGAAGAGCAAAGGCTGCACGCTCGGTGATGCGGCGCGAATCGTCGCTGAGAATGACGATGTGAGATGCCTGCTCAATGACGACGAGGCGATGCCTGTATCGGTCGGAATTCTCAGCCAGATGTATCAACTGACATCTGCGGAAGCGAAAGCGGCAGTGATCCACTGGCTGCGCAGGAGTGAGGCTGGAAAGGAGGGACAATGAGCCGCAAGCCAAAAGCCACAGGCGTCGAGGCGCGGGTCATCGAGGACCTTGAGAAGTGGATGACTTTGATCTCCGAAGAGGGAAGAAATGATCTGAGCCGCAAGGCTGTGATCGCCCGGCTGTCGGACGAGATTGCCATGCGGCAGCAGCTGGGCCGGAAGAAGTACCCGACCACACTGGCTCGGAATCCGGCGCGGTTTGTGGCGCGCGTCCGCCATGCGGCCGAGGAGTCGTGGGATGGGCTCGCGTACATGCAGTGGGCCATGGAGGGGATGGAGTCTGCCGATTTCCTGCAGTGGGCTGCGGGTCATCCGCGGGACTCGGCATGGATCCAGCAGCAGGTGATCTCCCTGCTTACCATGCAGCGCCTGCTGGCATGCCTGCTGACGCGGCTGCTGATGGCTGCGGAGGCCGCCGACCTGAAGGCTCCGCCGATGCCTGAGGATCTGGAAGCCCTTGCAAAGCGGATCCCGTTCCGGCTGCGTCGGTCGATGTCGGGCCGGAATCGGCAGCAAGAATACACCAATGCCGATCTCGGTATCTGGGTCACGAGGATCACTTACGGCTGCCCGAAGGCGGATCGGCAGGGGCATTGGAAGCAGTCGAGCAAGAAGCCAACGGTTTCGTGTGGCTGCATCGCCGATGGGCAAATGCATGGCGAGTACCCATCGGTGTCTGCGCTGCTGCAGGATCTACCTGGGGTAGCCCGGGCCGCGGCAAAACTCTATCCACCGAAAGGAGGGCAGGATGCCTGAGGTGCCTGAGACTGACTTGTACAGGTACAAGGCCGAGGTGGTGCGGGTCGTCGACGGCGACACGTTTGAGGCCCGCATCAATGTGGGCTTCCGGATCAAGGTCGAGTGGTCGGTGCGGATCCTCGGGATGAATGCCTCCGAGCGAAAGGGTACCACGAAGGAGGCCGGCGAGGTGGCCAAGGATGCGCTGACTCGACTGCTGGCCGCAGGCCCCATCCGGCTCCGGACCGAGAAGCCGGATTCGTTTGGCCGGGCTCTGGCGGATGTGTGGTTCCTCAATGGGCTTGGCGAGTGGGAATCGGTGGCGGAGTTTATGATCCGCCATGGGTATGCTGTGCCCAAGACCAAGAAGGGAGGTGGCAAGTGAGCGGCCCGGCGGACATCATGGAGCGGGCGCGGAAATACGTGTCTCGCATGGATCCTGCGATTGCTGGATCCGGCGGCCACACAGCCACCTTCAAGGCTGCAGTCGCGCTCGCTCATGGGTTCGCTCTCAGCTGGAATGAGGCTTGGGTCTTGCTGCTCGAATACAATGAGCGCTGCCAGCCTCGGTGGTCTCCGAAGGAGTTGGAGCACAAGCTCAAGCAGGCGGTAAACGGCACGCACAAGCATGCTCGTGGGCATCTGCTCGGGGATCGGGTCGATGCGAAAGGCCGCAGCGAAAAAGCGTCGGTCGCCTCGGCGGCGGCCGCGCCGGGGACGTCGTTCGAGGATGCCCGGAACTGGAGAGAGTATGATCCGGCGGCGTTGGCTGCCGAGCAGCGGCCCGTGAGGATTGGAGCGAAGTGGTTGGCATCGAGGTCGCTTGTGGATCCTGCTGGGGTCACTCCGGGGCGGTTCCTCGATGAGCTGCTGCTGACGGGGGACAAGGCGATCGTCTTTACGTCGGACAAGTCGCAAGGGCAGTACATGTACTGGAGGGCGCAGGATGTGGAGCGCAGGGGTTGGTATCAACTGGGGGACCGGAAGGGTGTGCCGGCGCGGAAGGTGGGGGCAATGGATGAGACCCCGAGATCGATCATTTCCGCTCGATGCGGGGTGTGGTGGCTGTGCCAGCCGGTCGACGGGCAGTGGCGACCAAACGGAGAGAGACTTTCGAGGAGGTCTGAGGCATCTGTGGCCGCGTGGCGGCACATGGTCATCGAGTCGGATGAGGATGGCATCGAGGAGCAGTGGCTCAATCTGCTGGTGCAGTTGCCGCTGCGGATTGTGGCCATGTACACATCCGGGGGGCGGTCGGTGCATGCGCTGGTGAGGGTGGATGCGCAGAGCAAGGCCAACTGGGACATGATCCGGGATTACATCAAGCCGATGATGACTCGGTGGGGCGCAGACAAAGGGGTTTTTTCGGCGGTGCGGCTGACGCGCCTGCCAGGGTGTTTGAGGCGCGGCAAGGAGAGCCGAGAGGGAGGATACGAGGCATTCAGTGAGCCGCGCATGCAGCGCCTCCTGTACCTCAATCCATTGGCCGGCTGGACTCCGATCCAGTCGCTGCCGGTGCTGCGAGTTTCCGATGAGTCAACCAACAGATCCAACCCCAACTCCAGCGCAGCAGCGTGAAGGCAAGCTACCTCCCGAAGTCGCCGCGGCGATCCGTCACCTTACCCCGTACCTCGAGAAGTCCGGGGTGGCGGTCCCGAAGGATCTGACGCAGGCGGTGCCGCAAATCCACCTGGGAGACCGGGTGGGTGAATTGGCTCATGCGCTCGCTCAGCATCTGCGCAGCAGTGGGCTGTATCGTGCCGGCGAGGAGCTGGTCACTGTCGACGAGGGGACGGGAAGATTCCAGATCATGAAGTCGGCGAGGTTCGTGACTTGGGTGGACGACTACGTGTCGTTTTTCAAGGTGTCGAACGAGGCGAAGAAGTGGATGTCGCTCAATCGGCAGAAGGCGGAAGAGGTTCTGGCGAGCGATGCGTTCCGCTGCAAGATCCCGGTCCTCAATGGGATCAATCCCGTCAAGCTGCCCGTGCGCCGGCGCAGTGGAGCGGTGGAGTTGCTGCAGCCCGGGTATGATGAGGAGAGTGGGATCTTTACCCTGCGGGCCGGGCTGGACTACGACGAGGAGATGGAGGCGGACGACGCCCGCAATTTCATTCTCGAGATGCTCAAGTACTTCCCATTCGGGGATGAGGAGCGGTCGAGGGCGGTGCATGTGGCTGGTATGCTGACGGTGTACTGCATGGGCATGATGCCTGCAGGGGCCCGGCCGCCGATGTTTGTCTGGAATGCGAATCAGGTGGCGAGCGGGAAGACGCGGCTGGCTCAGATGTGCCTGATCCCGGTCTTCGGTGGGGCCTCGGTGTCGGCCTGGTGGGACCGCGTCGAGGACTTCAAAAAGGAGCTGGACAGTGCTGCGCAGGACTTTGCGCCGTACCTGTTCTTCGATGATCAGTCGGGCCTGCTGAAGTCCGGGCTCCTCAATGGATGGATCACATCGAGCCGGTGGTCGGGCCGGGTGATGGGTGGCAAGGATCGATTCAGCGTGCCGCTGCGTGGGGTGACGATGGTGACGGGGAATCAACTGACCTTCACGGATGACCTCTTCCGTCGGTCGCTGATCTGTGACCTCTTCCAGCCGGTGCAGTACGATCAGAGGACTCTGCCAGAGGATGCCATCGACATGACCGAGGAGTGGCTGGCTGATGATGCCAACCGTTCCAAGATCCTCGCCTCGCTGTGGGCCTTGGTCCGTAATGCGGAGATCATGGAGCAGATCCGGCCGGCGCAGCTGCAGCGGAAAATTGGGAGCTTTGAAGGATGGTGCCGGGTCGTCCCCAAGGTGGTGGTGCATGCGCTTCTGGGTGATCCCACTGCGAAGCCTGCTGATGTGCAGGGGAATCCTCTGCTGGCTGATGCGCGGGAGCTGGCACGGATCGCGCTG
>Ga0315903_10001284_pt1 | contig 37898 bp, 34 predicted proteins | sample LakEriMetagenome_7_FD_203524 | JGI IMG/M metagenome (GOLD analysis project Ga0315903, IMG submission 203524) | Freshwater fungal communities from buoy surface, Lake Erie, Ohio, United States - Buoy 2 MA119 | ecosystem: Environmental > Aquatic > Freshwater > Lake | place: USA: Lake Erie, Ohio... | reverse complement strand
CGGGGCAGGTTCGCCACTAGTGGCCCATTCATAGGGGTGAAACCATAAGGTTCACTTGACAGGTGTGTGCGAAATTCCTGAACGCATAGGGGTTGATTGCATCTGAGAGTTTCGTGGCCGTATATGGCCGGGAAAAGGCGGGATTAGGCACAATGATGTATCTTTTGGTCCTCGGCGGACTGGTATTCCTGCTGGTAGGGGGCGAGGCACTCGTTCGGGGTTCTGTCAGCGTTGCGCGCAAGCTTAACATCTCTGAACTTGTGATCGGTCTGACCTTGGTCGGTTTTGGCACGTCCGTACCCGAACTGGTAACCAGTCTTCAGGCGGTTGAGCGCGATGCCGTGGGTATCGCCGTCGGTAACGTCATCGGATCCAACATTGCGAACATATTCCTGGTGCTGGCTATCGCCGCCTTGATTGCGCCCATCGCGGTGCATCCCAATGCAATTCTTCGTGATGGCGCCGTGATGATCGGTGCAACCATGCTTCTTTGCGGACTTCTCTGGTTCGACCAGTTCACACGCGTTGGCGGGTTCGTTCTGGTCGGGCTGCTGATCGCTTACCTTGGCTTTTCCCTGTTCGCTGACCAGACGAGAGGCGGGCCTTCAGCCGAGCTGCACAAGGCAGAAGGCGAAACCGTGACCGCGCAGTATGGCCTGGCGACGGGTTTGCTGATTGCTGCTGTCGGCCTCGCCGGCGTTGTTGCTGGCGCAAACATGCTGGTTACGGGATCGGTTTCACTGGCCCGGTCATTCGGTATCAGCGAAACGGTCATTGGACTGACGATCGTCGCCGTCGGTACGAGCCTGCCTGAACTCGCAACGACGATCGTTGCCGCCTATCGCCGGAAAGCAGATGTCGCCATCGGAAACATCATCGGCTCCAACATCTTCAACATCCTCGGCATTCTGGGTATCACCGCGCTGATCCAGCCTTTCAGTGTCAGGGGCGACACGTCTGCTGCGGCGATGGCCGGCAATCAGCCCGTCAGCATGATCTCGGGCACCGACGTTGGCGCGCTTGTGCTCGCCGCCGTGCTGTTGGTTCTGTTCGCGCTGACTGGAAGAAAAATCGCCCGCTGGGAGGGTGGCGTATTGCTTCTTGGTTATGCAACCTACATGGGGCTCACATTCGACCTCATTCCTCAAATCAACTTGATCCCCAATGTCTGATTCCTCCATCTACACAGGCCTCGGCCAGCTCGGGCAGGCGAGTGTCATTCCTGCATCGCCGGAAACTTCGCTGCTTGAGCGTGTCGCCAATCCGCACGCTGACACGCTGTATCTCACCCGGTTTGTGGCGCCGGAGTTTACGTCGCTTTGTCCGGTGACCGGCCAGCCGGATTTCGCCCACCTCGTGATCGACTATGCGCCGGGTCCCTGGCTGGTCGAATCGAAGAGCCTCAAACTGTACCTGACGAGCTTCCGCAATCACGGCGCCTTTCACGAGGACTGCACGGTTTCGATCGGCAAGCGCATCGCGGGCTTCACTGAGGCGCGCTGGTTGCGAATCTCGGGTTACTGGTACCCCCGCGGCGGCATTCCGATCGATGTATTCTGGCAGTCAGGCGCCGTCCCGGATGGCCTGTACGTCCCGGATGCAGGCGTCGCGCCTTATCGCGGCCGGGGCTGATCAGCCGCGCGTCCAGCGCAACACGCGCACTGACAGATCAGGCCGCACACGTTCAGGAGTCGCTGCGCGCGCCGTGCCGATGTGTACAAACCCGGCCACGCGTTCCTTGCCACGCAGACCGAGCAACGCGCCGGCGTCCGCATCATATGCCGCCCATTCGGTCAGCCACACACCTGCCCAGCCAGCAGCGTTGGCTGCCAGTAGAAGGTTGTAGCAGGCGGCCCCGGCCGAAAGTTCCTGCTCCCAAACAGGGGTCCGGCCATCGTCCACGGGGCTGGAAATGACAGCCACAACGACAGGCGCGCGGAGCATGGATTTTTCCGCTTCCGCCACTTGGGGTTCGGGCGCTTTCCGGCCGCTCAGTATCTTGCCGAGTTCCTTCCCGAACTCTGCCCGCGCCTCACCCTCGAACACGACAAACCGCCACGGGCCCAACTTGCGGTGATCCGGCACGCGCGCCGCTACCGACAGAAGCTCATCGAGTTCATCGGGCAGGGGGCCGGGAGTTCCCAGAACGAGCTTGTTGGCCGACTTTCGCAGCGCAAGCAGGGCCCGGGCGTCGGCACTGGCGCGCGCGCCAGCCATGGGTTCATTAACGGGAGGAGAGGGCGGAAAGCGCTTTGTCATGACGTCCGGCATAGTGCTGGCGGACTGCCAAGGAAAGTGCCGGGAATATTTTCTCGTTTGGCTTGCCGCCAGTTCGCGATCGACATATCTGTATCGCGAGTGAACAGCGTTCACTTTCTAAACGTTGATCGGAATTGCCTTGTCTCATCCACAATCCCTTTCCGCAGACTCGACGCCCGCCGAACGGCGTCGCCAGAAGGTTCGCGGCGCCATTCTGGAGGCGGCCGAACGCGTCTTCTCCGTCGAGGGGGAGGCGGGTCTGTCAATCCGGCGGCTTGCCGAAGAAATCGATTACTCTCCCTCCGCGATTTACAAGTATTTCGGCTCGAAGGACGAGTTGGTCGATGAACTCAAGGAGGCGTTCTTCGAGCGCCTGATGCAGAGCGTCGACCGGATGGCCTATGATCAATTGTCATTTGATCAGCGAATTCACCGTTGCTTCCGCACCTATATCGACGTCGCCATTGAACGGCCCCACCATTATCTCGCCGCGTTTTCAACGACCGGAGCGTCAGCCCACCACGACGCTGCAGAGGGCGCCTGGGCCGAGTTTCAGCAAACGTTCAAGGGCCAGGCGTTCGGGACAGTTGTGGCCCTCGTTGAGGAGGGGCAATCGCTGGGTGCCTTCGACCGCGCGCTTGATCCGGTTCACGCCGCCAAATCGCTCTGGTCTTCAATGCACGGCCTCGCCCAATTGTTGATCCACAATCCTGGCTTGCCGCAAATGATCCCGGCACCCGAACGCGCGATGACAGCCGACACGTTTATCGCGTTTCACGTTTCCATGTTGGTCCGAAGCCTTCGGCCTGACGTAACGAACCCCGACTCTTCTCAGGACAATCGAGAACACGCCAATGTCTGACCCATACCACCAGCCGGTTTCTGCGGCTCGCGATTTCCGGCCGACTTTTGCCAAGGGCATCATCTTCCTCATCGTCTTGGCCGGAGTAATCGCCGTCATGCTGGCAGGTGCACTCATGCTGCGCAGCGAAGCTGGCCCAAAAGTCGCTGTGAGTGAGCCGGATCCGCTCTCGGTCGAAGTGGCGGAAATCGAAATCACTGAAACCTTTGAACTCGACGAAACTTTCTCTGGGCTCGCCCAGGCGCAGCGCACAAGTCAACTGGGCGTTCCGGTTGGCGGCCGTATCGACTCGGTTCGCGTCAGAGTGGGCGATGCCGTCAAATCTGGCGACACACTGGTGAAATTGGACACCCGCGCGCTTGCCGCACAATTGGCGTCTTCAGAAGCCGTCGTGGCCGAAGCACAAGCCGCACATCGCCTTGCCCTTGATACCGTAGAGCGACAGCGCACGCTGCTGGCGCAAGGCCACGTATCCACACAGCGCGTCGATGAAGCCGAAGCACAAGCGGCAACCGCTGCGGCCAGAATCGACGCCGCCCGCGCGCAGGCAGACACGCTCCGCGTACAGATAGACCTTGCCCGCATCACGGCGCCATATGATGGCGTAATCACGGCGCGTTTCGCTGACGAAGGCGCGATTGCAAGTCCCGGCGAGCCGATCCTCGAACTCGTGGAAGAGGGCCGCCTGGAAGCGCAGATCGGCGTTCCCTCAAATGTCGTAGCCAGCCTCGTACCGGGTGAAACCTACGAACTCGCAACCGACACCGGAACGATCAAGGCGAAACTCCGCGGCGTCACCGGCGTGGTGAATGCGTCACAGCGCACTGTCGCCGCAGTCTTCGATATCGATGCGGCCAGCGGCGTCCCGGCCGGCAGCCTTGTCAGGCTCTCTGTTCCACGGACGATCGACGAAGGCGGCTTCTGGGTGCCCCTGAAGTCCCTGACCAGCGCGTCCCGCGGATTGTGGACGGTTTATGTAGCGGTTCCGGAAGGGACCAGAGCACGGGCCGAAGCCCGGGTTGTCGAGATGGTGCACACCTCGGGTGACCGCGCCTTCGTGCGCGGCCCGATGCAAGCAGGTGACCGCGTCATCATCGACGGCCTGCACCGGATCACACCCGGTATCCCGATTACGCCGCGGTTGGCGCAACGCGCCGCAACCGCCAACGGCGGCTGAGGCCGGAGCGAGAGCATTCCGATGCGCACACTTTTCTTCAAGCTTCCCCGCCTCACGATCCTTGCCATTCTGGTTGTCTTGCTGGGAGGGGCTGGAGCGCTGCTAGCGCTTGGGCGCCAGGAAGATCCGACGCTGATCGAGCGTTTCGGTATCGTTCTTGTCACCCTGCCAGGAGCGGATGCTGAACGCATGGAGGCGCTCGTCGCTGAGCCTCTTGAGCGCGCCTTGATGGAGCTGCCTGAGGTCAAGGAAGTCGAGACGTTCGCCCGAAACGGCGTCGTGCAAGTCAGTCTCGATATCCGTGAAGACCTGTCTGCCGCCGAAGTCGATGACGCCTGGACTCTTATCCGCCAACAGGCCGCCAAGGCGGAACAATCTTTTCCTGAGGGCGCCTCGAACGCCGAAGTAACCCGCCTTTATGTCGGCGCCAGCACCATGGCCGTGTCGCTGACCTGGACGGGGCGGGGCGAGCCGCCCCTTGCCGTGATGCGCCGGCAAAGTTTGGACCTGCAAAATGCATTTCAGCGCCTCAACGGCACCGAACTGACGGAGGCCTTCGGCAGGCCCACCGAAGAGGTCCGTGTCATTGTAAATGGCGAGGCGTTGTCTGCAGCAGGCGTCAGCGTCGCTTCGGCCGCAAATGCTATTGCGGCCGCTGATGCAAAGGCGCCGGCCGGCCGCTTGCGTACTGAAGGCGGCACGATCGGCGTCGAGGTGGGCGGTGAACTCGACAGTATTGCCCGTGTCCGCGCCGTGCCGATCATTCAGACGCCAAATGGGTCCGTCCTTCGCGTCGGCGATGTGGCCAGCGTGATCAAGGGGTTCGAGGATCCGCCAACGCGGATGGCTCTTGAGAATAATCAGCGTGCTGTGATCGTGGCGGCTTACATCTCACCCAATCAAAGGGTGGATGTTTGGGCCAATGCCGCACGAAGCCTGGTAGATGAATTCGCCAAGAGCGTGCCGCCGGGCATCAAGGTCGAGATCGTGTTCGACCAGAGCAAATACACAAACGCCAGACTGAACGGCTTGGCGCAGAACCTCCTTTTCTCCGCACTGATCGTGTTCGCCGTGCTGTTCTTCACGATGGGGTGGCGCGCAGCGTTCGTGTGCGGCACGGCCATTCCTCTGACGATCGCCCTGGTGCTCATCCTGTTCAATGTCTTCGGGCACCCACTCCATCAGATGTCGGTCACTGGCCTCGTGATCTCGCTGGGACTTTTGATCGATAATGCCATTGTCGTCGTCGATGATATCGATCAGTGGCGCGCCAAGGGCTACTCGCGGCTGGAATCGATCGACAAAAGCCTCAAACACCTGTTTGCCCCTTTGGCTGCATCCACGCTGACAACAGCGCTCGCTTTTGCACCGATCGCCATGCTGCCGGGGCCTGCCGGCGAATTCGTCGGAATGATCGGACTGTCGGTCATCTACTCCATCGTTGTCTCCTTCGTGCTGTCGGTCACCATCGTGCCCGCACTTTCGGGCTGGTTCGACCGCGAGCGCAGCTGGGAACGGGGTGAGGCCACGCGCCCTCGCCGGTGGTGGCGTGACGGTGTGTCGATCGATTTTATCTCCGACGGCTACCGAGCGACGCTCGAAGCCGTGATCCGATACCCGGTCATCGGGATCGTCGGATGCCTTGTGCCGGCTGTTCTCGGGCTCATGCTGATGACGCAATTGCCGCAGCAATTCTTTCCTCAAACCGAACGGGACCAATTCCAGATCAGCGTGGCGCTGACCTCAGAGTCGAACTTGTCGGATACTGAAGCAGTGACTCGGCGCGCTACGGAACTGATCATGCAAAATGCCGGCGTGACGTCCGTCACCTGGGTGCTCGGCGAGCCATCACCGCGTGTCTATTACAATGCATTCAACAACACTCGCGGCGTTGAGGGCGTCGCCTCCGGTTGGGTCCAGCTCGACGGAAACCAACGGACGCGCCAGATCGTTGACGACGTCCAACGTCAGCTCCGCGCAGAGTTTCCAACCGCCCGCTTCCTGGCGCTTCCATTCGAACAAGGCCCACCCGCCGACGCTCCGATCGAACTCGTACTGCGTGGGCCGGACCTGGAAGTCCTCAACAGGCTGGGCGATGAAGTCCGGACAATCCTCACCCAAACTCCGGGCATCACTTACACGCTGTCGTCGCTCGAACTCGGCGCGCCGACGTTGCAGCTGCAAGCCAATGAGTCTGCAACAAATCTTGCGGGGAGCCGCCTCGTCGAACTCGCAGCCAACATAAACTCCGAACTCGAAGGCCTGAGAGCCGGCTCTGTCCTCGAGGGCACCGAAGAAATCCCTGTACGGATCATCTCGTCCGATAGCCGGCGCACTTCGCTTTCCGATCTGCAAGCGAAGACGATCGGTGCCTCACCGGGGGATACCGGCACACCCTTGTCCGCTCTGGGTGACATGCAACTGGTTCCGAAAACCTCGGTTATATCGCGCCGGGATGGTCTGCGTACGAACCAGATCCTCGCCTATCTCGATCCGTACACCTTACCGGCTCCAAGCCTGGCCGAATTCCAGTCAAGACTTGCCGCCAGCGGATTCGTAGTGCCTCCCGGCTATGACATACTTATTGGGGGCGAGGCCGAAAACGCGGGCGAAGCAACCGGCAACCTAGCGGCGCTTGGCATACCCTTGATGCTCGTCATGGCAGGCGCGGTCATGCTCGTCTTCAACTCGTTCCGCATGATGCTTTTGATCCTGACGACGGGCGTCCTTTCAGTATTCTATGCCTTTTTCGGGGTGTGGCTCTTCAATCTTCCTTTCGGCTTCAACGCCATCATCGGCAGTCTCGGCCTGTTCGGAATAGCCATCAACGGAACGATCGTTGTGCTCTCCCTGCTGAGAGCGAACGCCGCCGCGATGGCCGACGACATTGTCGCCCAGCGTGAAGTCGTGATGGACGCGACCCGGCACATCATCGCCACGACGCTTACGACCATGGGCGGCTTTGTGCCCATCCTGATGTCAGGCGACGCGTTCTGGCTACCTCTGGCAGCGGGAATTGCCGGCGGTGTAACAGGGTCTGCGTTCCTGGCACTGTTCTTCACGCCGGCGGTCTTCCGGTTGATGACGATGCGTCCGTTCCAAAGGCTGCTGGGGCGACAGCCGCGCGAGTTTTCCCATGCCGAGTGATCCAGCCGTGTCCACAATTGAAATTTCACAACTCCGCGGCCATGTGTCGGGGTACAGGAAGCCGAGGAGGCTCAAATGATTGACAATCCCGATATCGGCGCACCCGCGCCCGCCTGGAAACGTTTACGCTTCGAGGCCACCGCGGCCGCCGCTGAGGAACCGTCACTGGCGAGCTATCTCAACGCCGCGATCCTCTCGCATGGCCGCCTGGGTCAGGCATTGTCCTATCATCTCGCGGAAAAACTCCAGAGCCCCGCCATGGGCACCCAGCAGGTCCGGCATGTGATTGCAGGCATCTATGAAGGCGCGCCTGAATTGGTCGCCATGGCCGAAGTCGACATGCAGGCCGTCCTTGAGCGTGACCCCGCCTGCCGCGGCATGTTGCAACCCTTCCTGTTCTTCAAGGGCTACCTCGCGCTTCAGACACATCGCATCGCGCACCAGCTGTGGCGCCTTGGCCGAGAAACGCTGGCCTTCCATTTCCAGAGCCGTGCCTCCGAGCTTTTCGACGTCGATATCCATCCTGCGGCCCGTATCGGGCAGGGGGTCATGCTCGATCATGCCTCTGGCATCACGATTGGCGAAACCGCCATCGTCGGTGATGGCTGCTCGCTCCTTCACGGTGTCACGCTTGGCGGAACCGGCAAGGAAATCGGCGACCGCCACCCGAAGATCGGACGCGGCGTGCTGCTCTCGGTTGGCGCCAAGATCCTCGGCAACATCACAATCGGCGATGAGGCGAAGGTCGCGGCGGGAAGCGTGGTGCTGAAGGATGTTCCAGCCTACTGCACCGTCGCTGGCGTGCCCGCGAAGGTGGTGGGCGGCCCGAGCTGCTGCCAGCCGGCAAAAACCATGGATCAGGGAATTCCGGACCAGACGACCGGTTAACCGACGGCTTGCAGCACGGCACTTTGCCTCGCCGCGCAAAGCGACTAGTTTGCCGCGCGTGTTGATTTGGTTCAGGACTTCTGACGATGAATAAAGAAGAATTGCTGCGCCTTGAGGCCTACCTCAAGGAAAAACTCCATCCGGGCCTGCGCCTTCTCCCCCGCGACAAGGCAAACGATTCCGCCGAAGTATACCTCGGCGCGGAGTTCCTCGCTGTCGTTTACAAGGACGAGGAAGAGGGCGAAACCTCATACCAGTTCATGATGACCGTCCTCAAGGAAGACATCATGGGCGGCTGAGGCCGCTACGCGTCCCGGTGGGCCGCGCGTTCCAGACGATCATTGATGGCCTCACCGAGACCCGTTGACGGTATCGGGGCAACTGCAATGCGGTCGAACCGCGCATCGAGTGCGCGCAGCATGGCGAACAGCTTCGTGGCGGCCTCGACGAGATCACCGGAGGGCGAAAGGTTGAGACCGACCTGTGCACCCGGACCGAACGCGAGATATCCTTCGCCCTCGTCCGGCGTCGCCACGTTTAAGCGCAGCTTTGCCTTCGGCGCGTAGTGCGACTTGATCTGGCCGGGTGCGTTTATGCCGTCAGCTTCGCTGTGCAGGCGCAAGGGCCTGCCAAGCCTTTCGGCGATAACGCTGGACGGAATGCCGCCAGGACGCAGCAGCACCGGTGTCTCGCCGTCGAAACCGAGGATGGTCGATTCAACACCCACTTCGCTCGGCCCGCCGTCGAGTATGAGGTTGATCCGGTCACCCAGATCCGCCGCGACATGATCCGCCCGCGTCGGGCTGACATGCCCGGAGCGGTTTGCCGAGGGGGCCACCAGTGGCCTTCCGAACGCGGCAATCAGCGCCCGCGCACCTTTGTGCGCCGGCAAGCGCAGCCCGACTGTATCCAGCCCCGCACGCGCCAAATCGCAAACGCTGCCACCCTGCTTAACGGGCAGCACGAGTGTCAGAGGACCGGGCCAGAACACTTCTGCGGCTACGCGCGCCGGTCCGGAAATCTCCGCTTCCCGCGCCGCCATCTCTAGAGATGCGACGTGCGCGATCAGTGGGTTGAACCTGGGCCGTCCCTTGACCTGATAAATTCGCGCGACAGCCTCAGGGTTCGAAGCATCCGCTGCGAGGCCATAGACCGTCTCGGTCGGAATGGCGACGAGTCCGCCCTCGCTGAGAATTTCAACGGCGAGGGCAATAGTTTCAGCAAGAATTGGCACGATTGGCGCGGTCATAACCCGGCCTTACCACCGCTCTCGGCGCCCGCAAATCGGCGTATCAGCGCGTCCGCTCGGCTCGGCCGGCAATCGTGACCGTCACGGTATCGGCAATCCACTTGCCGCCCGCATCGGAAGACTGGCCCAGATCCAGCGCCTTGCGCGAGAATTCCGCCTTGCCTTGAAGGCGTGCTTCCTTGCCGTCAATATCGAGCGAAAACTGCAACGGAACACTGACCGGCTTGCCCTTCAGCGTCAGTGTCGCGGTCGCCTCGTATCCGTCCGCCACCTGCTTGAAGCCGCTCAGATCCACTGTTGCTTCAGGATGGTCCGCCAGCGCGAACCACTCCTTGCCCTTCAGGCTGTCATCGTAGAGCTTCTTGCCAGTGCTGGCCGAACGCATGTCGATCACAACGCGCACTTTCGACGTCGCGAGTGCGTCCGGATCGAAGGCCACGTCAGCCGTCCAGCTCTCGAACGTGCCTTTGAATTCATTGCCGTCATGAAGTCCCGAAAAGGTGATCTCGGAGGCCCCATAGTCGACGGCCCAGTTCGCTTCGATGGCGGCGACAGGCGCAGCCTCAGCGCCTGCAGGTTTTCCGTTGCCGCTTGCCCCTGCGCCCAGAACAGCGGTCGCAGCGATGGCGGCAAACAGCGCGAGGCTGCCGCCGAAGGCGAACAACGCGCCGCGCGCCGGAAGGGCTGGCGGTTCCGATTTTCCGAACAATCCCGGAAGCATACGTTTCAAGACGCCTTCCTCCTTGCCGATCTCATGTTTGACCGCGCCCGCCACGTGCAGTGCCAGAAGGCCGATGATGACCCATGCACCCTTGCTGTGGAAGAACTCGACGATTTCGTATAGGTCTTCGCTGATTAGGCCTTCCGTAAACGGAATATGCGGCCAGCTCAGCACGCCATAGAGGACGGTCGATACCTGAAAGGGCGACACCGACACCATGAACCAGCCGCCAAGCGGAATGCCGATCATCAGGGCGTAGAAGATCACATGCACGGCATGCGACGCCTTTTTCTCGAGCCCCGGCATGCCCTCTGGCAGGGGCGGCGGCGGATTGGCAAACCGCCAGGCCAGCCGCGCCAGCGCGAGGAACAGGATCGTGATGCCGATCGATTTGTGAAGCTGATAGCGGGCTTCGTTATCTTCCATGTTCCAGCCAAGCCAGATCATGAACAGGAGCAGTGCCGCCATCGCCCAGTGAAGGGCGATGGCAACACTCGTGTACCGCGACGACGAAGCCGTGCTCACCAGTCCTTACTCCGGCAACACTTCAACGAACTCTGCTTCGACGATGATCTCGACTTCATCGCCGATGAATTCCAGGTTGCTGTTCATGCCAAAGTCGGAGCGCTTCAGGGTTGTTGTAGCCGAGAAGCCGATGCGGTCCTGCTCCGGCGCCCAGGGCATCTGGACCATGCCGTTATAAGTCACGTCGAGCGTCACCGGCTTGGTCACGCCCAGGAACGACAGGTCACCCGTAACGGTACCCGAAGTCGGGCTGGTTTGTGTGGCGCTGGTTGATTTAAACGAAATTTGCGGGTGTGCATCGGCGTTGAACCAGGTCGGGTTGCGGCCAAGGTCTTCGTTCCAGGTGGCATAGGCGCTGTCAGCATGGCCAGCCTTGTAGTCGCCCTGGTAGTCGGTTTCGACCGACAGCGGATCGATTGTCACTTCAACCGAGTTCGCCGCCAGGTCAGCCGGATTGAAGGCCAGCGTGGCATCAAACGTCTTGAAGCGGGCGGTGTAGTTCGAAATGCCGAGGTGCTTCACGCGCCAGACAATCGAGGTGTGGGTCGCGTCGACCTGGTAGGTCGCGGCTTGGCCATAGGTGACTTCCGGCGCCGGTGCGGCTTCCGTGGCAGCGGTTTCAGCGGCAGCCGGCGTTTCAGCCGGGGCAGCCGTTTCAGTGGCGGGCGCACAAGCGGCCAGAACCAGCGCGCTCGCGGAAAGAAGGAAAAGTCTCATTGCGTTGATCTCCAAAATGCCCAACGGGGACGGCCACAAGGTAGTATAGGCTTTCGGCCTGTGAACTGCTTGATTATCACTCGGAACGCATAACTCCTATCCAAGACGCAGGAACGGCCATGGCCTATGATGCCCCGATCGACGAAATTGAGTTCTCTCTCAAGGAGATAGCCGGTCTTGCGCAGCTCGCGGGCCTCCCGGGTCTCGAAGCCTATGACGACGAGATCGTCCGCCCGATCCTCGAAGAAGCGGCGAAACTGGCCCGGGACGTGCTCGCGCCGCTGAATCAGGTCGGTGATTCGATGGGTGCGCGTCTCGAAGCAGGCGGCGTCATCGCCCCGGACGGTTTCCGCGAAGCCTACGCCGCGTTCCGTGAGGGGGGCTGGATGGGGCTGGCGGCTCCGGAAGTCTGGGGCGGGCAGGGGCTGCCCCGTGCGCTGGCTCTCGGCGTGATGGAAATGTTCCACGGCGCCAACATGGCGTTTGGCCTTTGCCCGATGCTCAGCTTCGGCGCGATCGAGGCGCTGCTCGCGCACGGTACGCCCGAGCAGAAAAAGACCTACCTGCCGAAACTCGTCGCCGGCGACTGGACAGGCACGATGAACCTGACCGAGCCACAGGCCGGCAGCGATGTCGGCGCGCTGACCACGAAGGCGGCGCCAAACGCCGATGGCAGCTACGCCATCACCGGTCAGAAGATCTACATCACCTGGGGCGACCACGATCTCGCCGAGAACATCATCCATCTCGTACTCGCGCGTCTTCCGGGTGCTCCGGCAGGGTCGAAGGGCATCTCACTCTTCATCGTGCCCAAGTTCCTGGTGAACACAGACGGCACACCCGGCGCCCGCAACGGGGTGCAGTGCATCGGTCTTGAAAAGAAGATTGGCATCCATGCCAGCCCGACCTGCGTGATGGAATACTCGGGCGCCACGGGTTTCCTGATCGGTGAGGCCAACAAGGGCCTCGCCTGCATGTTCACCATGATGAACTCGGCGCGGCTGAATGTCGGCCTCGAAGGCGTCGGCGTTGGTGAGGCGGCCTATCAGGCAGCCTTCGCCTATGCGCAGGACCGCAAGCAGGGCAAGGCAGACGGCGTCTCCGGCCCGGCGCCGATCCTGCACCATGCCGATGTCCGCCGTACACTGATTACCATGCGCGCCCGCGTCGCCGCGGCGCGTGCCATCTGCTATGCCTGCGGTGTCTCCGCAGATCTCGCGCATTCTTCTGACACACCGTCGATCCGTGCCGCTGCGAAAGCCCGCGAAGACTTGCTGACGCCGATTGCCAAAGCGTGGAGCACGGACATGGGAGTCGATGTTGCCAGCCTCGGCGTGCAGGTGCATGGCGGAATGGGTTTCATGAGCGAAACGCTCGCTGCACAGCTCTACCGCGATGCCCGCATCGCGCCGATCTACGAGGGCACCAACGGCATCCAGGCCATCGACCTCGTCGGCCGCAAGCTTGCCGGCAATGGCGGTGCATCGATGCGCGCGATGCTGACAGAGATTGACGAAACCGTGCGCCTTGCGCGCTCGACCAACGATCCTCAGTTTGTTCAACTCGCCGAGCGCCTTTGGGCAGCCTCCAGGGCTCTGGGCGAAGCGACCGACTGGATGCTCGCCCGCATGAAGGCCGAAGAGCAGGACAAGGCCCTCGCTGGCGCAACGGCCTATCTCGCGCTGGCCGGCGATGTCATCGGCGGCCACTTCCTTACCCGCGCCGCTATCGCGTCGCGCACCCGGAAGGCAGATTTCCGCGCCCGCCAGACGGCGCTCGCCGGTTTCTTCGCCGAAACTGTGCTCGCCTCGGCCCCGGGCCGCGTTCCCGGCATCACCGAGGGCGGAGACCAATTCCTTGCGAGCAGCCGCGCCCTCTTTGGGATCGGATAAAAGAATGGCTGCTTGGACCAAGACCTATAGCGGTGCCGAACCCGTTCGCATCAACAAGTGGTTGGCGCTCGAAGGCGTCTGTTCGCGCCGCGAGGCCGATGCACTGATCGAGAAAGGGCTTGTCGAACTCGACGGCAAGCCGGTCACGGAACTCGGTGAACGGATCATCCCGGGGCAGACGATCAAGCTGAATTCGAAAGCCGCGCAGAAGCTCGATAACCAGCTCTCCATCGTTCTCAACAAGCCCGTTGGATATGTGTCCGGAACCCCGGAGCCCGGCGAGATTCCAGCGATCCGTCTCATCTCCGAGAAAACCCTGAAAGGTGAAGCCCACGCTGTTCCGGGGCGCAACAACAAGATGGCGCCGCTCGGACGTCTCGACAAAGACTCGCGCGGCCTGCTGATCCTTTCCGAAGACGGCGTGCTCGCCAAGGCGATCATCGGTCCGCTCAGCGAAGTCGACAAGGAGTACATCGTGAAGGTGCTGGGCGAGATTACGCCGGAGAAGCTCGCGCTCCTGCGGCATGGTCTCGAGCTCGATGGCCGCAAGCTTCGCCCCGCCAAGGTCACCGCCGAAGGCAAGGACACGCTTCGCTTCGTCCTCAACGAAGGCCGCAACCGGCAGATCCGCCGCATGTGTTCGCTCGTGCACCTGCGCGTCGCAGACCTGCAGCGCGTCCGCGTCGGCCCGGTGGAGCTCGGCAATCTTCCGGAAGGCAGATGGCGTCCGCTCAGTCACAAGGAACGTGCGGCGCTCATTGCGGCAAGTGTCGGCAAGGCGGAAGCGGCGAAGTCTGTGAAGAAGGCACCCGCGCCTGGTCCGAAGGCCCGTGAGGCATCGGCGGGAAAGTCGAAGGAAGTCGCCTCTGAGCTGGCGCCGAAAGTACCTTACCGCACACGGAATTACGGCCTGACGGGGGAAGGATTCCGCCGTACGAAACTGCCGCCCCGGCCGCGCCGGCCGGTCAAATAGGCTTCCCCAGCGTGACGGCTCGACGCGCTTTCGATCATGGGTAACGTTCCCCGATGGACGGATTTGAAGCCACCCCGACACGCCGCGCCGGACTGACCTATCCTTTCGGGGAAGTCACACCTGACCTCGGCGAGACGATCATCGTCGCGCCCGGCATCGAATGGGTGCGCATGCCGCTGCCCTTCTCGCTCAAATTCATCAATCTCTGGCTCATCGACGATGGCGACAGCTGGACGATTGTCGATACCGGCCTGCCGCTGCCGGAAACCAAGTCCGCCTGGAAGAAACTGCTCGACGCCCGCGTAACCCCGCAGAAGCCGCTCAAACGCGTGATCATCACGCATATGCACCCCGATCATGTCGGAAGCGCCGGCTGGCTTTGCTACAAGTACAAGGCCGAGCTCTGGATGACGCGGCTTGAATACCTGACCTGCCGCATGCTGGTGGCCGATACCGGGCGACAGGCACCAGAAGCCGGCATCGAGTTCTATCGCCGCTCCGGATGGAGCGAGAAGGCGCTGGATCACTACAAGTCCCGCTTCGGCGGCTTCGGCCGGGGCGTCAGCCTGATGCCGGATGCATTCCATCGCATTTCCGATGGTGACACATTCCGGATGGCCGGCGCTGAGTGGCAGGTCATCACGGGGGCAGGGCACTCGCCGGAACATGCCTGCCTTTATTGCCCTGAGCGGAAGATCCTGATCTCGGGCGATCAACTACTACCCCGCATTTCATCCAATGTTTCGGTCCACCCGACCGAACCAGCGGCCGATCCGCTCGAGGAATGGCTCGCCAGCTGCCGCAAGCTGATGAAGGCCCTTCCGGAAGACTGCCTCGTCCTGCCAGCCCATAACGAGCCCTTCACCGGCGCCCACAAACGCCTGCAACACCTTATCGACGGCCACGAGACGGCCCTGACGCGCCTGCGCCAGCGCCTGTCCAAGGGACCGGCAAACGTGCTGGACACGTTCGTCGCCGTGTTTGGCCGCGCGATTGAGGGCGATGAGCTCAACATGGCGACCGGCGAGGCGCTTGCGCATATCAACTACCTGAAACATCGGGGAGAATTGGCGGTTTCGGCCAATCCGGCCGGTGTGACCCTCTACAGCCACGCCGAAGCACTCCAGCCCGGGGAATAGCAGTCCGGGTGGCGTTTTCGCCTTCGCACGGCGCAGCCTTTTCGTCTAAGACTGCGCCGGGAAGCCGAGCCTGAGGGTCAGAATGCCGAGCGAAATCGACGTCACGCCGCAGGCCGATGCGCCGCTCTCGACCTGGGAAAAGGTAAAGCGCGAGCTCAAGGAGTGGGGCGCAACCCTGGCCATTGTCGCGCCGGCCTTCCTTCTGTTCACGGGCCTGCTTTATGAACAGCGCGTGATTCCATCCGAAAGCATGGTGCCCACGCTCGAAGTCGGAGACCGTGTGGCGGTTTCCAAATTCGCTTACGGCTATGGCCGCTATTCATTGCCGCTCAGCCTCGGCCGTTATCTGCCGCTCGGAGAGGGCCGCTTCTTCCCGGGCACGCCGGAGCGCGGCGAAGTCGTCGTCTTCGAACACACCCATTCCGACCGCGTTATGATCAAGCGCGTCATCGGTCTGCCGGGCGATACGGTGCAGATCCTCGGCGAAACGCTGATCCTCAACGGCCAGCCGGTTCAGTCCGACTATGTGCGCGACGTGCGTTACGTGCCTGACGGCGAAGCCATCATCAAATCGGTAGAAGAATGGACCGAAACCATCGGCGACAAGTCCTGGACCACCCATCGCGGCCTGCGCGGCCGCCCTGTGGCTGACACGTTGCTCTTCGTGGTCCCCGAAGGCCATCTTTTTATGATCGGCGACAACCGGAACAATTCCTACGATAGCCGCGAGATTTCAGGACACTGCCCGCCCATCAACGGCGTCGTCGACCGCGCCAGTTGTCCGTTGCGGGGGAGGGCAGAAGATGCATCGGTCGGCTTTGTGCCGCTCGACCATCTTATCGGGCGCGCTGACACTGTCCTGCTGACTTTCCATCGCTGCGGTCTGCAGGATGACGAGCCTTGCAAGAAGCGCGTCTGGCGCGGTCTCTGATACCCCTTCGGTGCTTGCCCCGGCGCGCCAACGCCGCTAGTCCGGAAAGCGAGGGCGCTGGGCCCGCCGGACAAAAGACCGACGAGGAAGGACGATGCCAACCACGACATCGGCTCGGCGCGCGCGCGGCCCCATCATCGTATCCCGTCATGGAAAACCTGCGCTCGACCGCACTGCAGGGCCGCCACTCGAATGGCGTGAGTATGTCGATTGGTGGAGCCGGTATGAAAAGGGAGCCCTCGCCGAAGGGCAGGCGGCGCCAGCAGGACTGAAAGAGATCGTCGCCGACGCAGACGTCGTTTTTGCCTCCGCCCGGCTCCGCGCACAGCAGACAGCCGCTTTGGCCATGCCGCACAAGCAGGCGGCGCACGATCCGGTCTTCAATGAAGCGCCGCTTCCGCCGCCCACCCTGCACGGTTTCAAAGTCTTGCCTAAAACCTGGAACATACTCGCCAGATCCGTGTGGCTTGCGGGCCATTCTCTCGACGGCGAATCTTCGAAAGAAGCCCGGCTTCGGGCCAAGATCGCAGCCCTCCGGCTGCATGAAGCCTCGGCCGAAGGTAAGGTCTACCTCGCCGCGCACGGCTGGTTCAACCGCATGCTCCGCCCAGAACTCCGCCGCCTCGGCTGGACCTGCGTGCAGGATGGCGGCGACAGCTATTGGAGCTTTCGCGTCTACGAGTATCGCGGCCGATAATCGAACGGCACCGCCCGTATTTCGGTTGTCGCCCCTCCAACTCGGCCCTAAAACCAATCTCAATTGATGCAAGGACCTGCCGCAATGGCCGACACGAAATCCAAACCGGTCGACAAGATGAGCTTCGAGGAAGCCCTTGCCGAACTCGAAGGCATCGTGCGCCAATTGGAAGCCGGCGATGTCGAACTTGAAAAGTCGATCGCCATCTACGAACGCGGCGCTGCCCTGAAGGCCCATTGTGAAGCGCGCCTCAAATCTGCGGAGCTGAAAGTCGAGCAGATCGTCCAGGGCGCATCCGGGCCGGCAACCGAACCTGCCAGTTTTGATTGAGCAATCGGGATCATGGGGGAAGTGACCGATTTCGAACAAAGGCTGAAGGAAGTGGCGGACCGTGTGACGGTCGCGCTCGACCAGCTGATTCCTCCTGCCAGCGGCCCTGAAGCAAACCTGATGCGCGCAATGCGTCATGCTGCGCTCGCCAACGGCAAACGCATGCGTCCTTTCTTCGTACTTGAAACGGGCGCGATGTTCGGCGCGTCGGAGAAGAGCTTGCTTCGCACCGCCGCCGCGCTTGAATGTGTGCATTGCTATTCGCTGGTGCACGATGACTTGCCCTGCATGGATGATGACGATTTCCGGCGCGGCCAACCGACCGTCCACAAAGTGTTCGACGAAGCAACGGCCGTTCTTGCCGGAGACGCGCTCCTGACGCTCGCCTTCAAGATCCTGGCCTCAAGTGAAACCCATGATGACCCCGCCGTCCGCGTCCTGCTGATCGAGCGTCTCGCGGATGCGTCCGGCGCGCGTGGGATGGTCGGCGGGCAGATGATCGACATGCTGGAGCAGGAAAGCCCGCGCGACCTGAACACGATCACCCGGATGCAACGCCTCAAGACAGGCGCGCTGATTTCCTATGCCATGGAGTCCGCCGCCATCATCGGCCACGCCCGTGAAGCAGAGCGCAACGCCCTTGCTGGCTTCGCCAATGATCTCGGCCTAGCCTACCAGATTGCAGACGATATTCTCGATGCCGAAGGCGACGAATCCATTGCTGGCAAGCCTTTGCGCACCGATGAGGCGGCTGGGAAGGCGAACTTCGTTACACTTCTGGGTGTCGATGGCGCACGCCAAAGGGTCAAACTGCTCGCTGCTCAAGCCAAGGAACATTTAGCGATTTTCCGTGACAAGGCCGCTATCCTGCTGCATTCCGTGGATTATGTATTGAACAGGCCTCGGTAAAACGACCGTGCTGACACCTAGAAAAGTCCACGTGAGATGACAGAAATCCGCCCGAACCGCCTGCTGGATGCGATCAATTGGCCTGCCGACCTGAAGGGCCGCCCACGCGCGGACATCAAGCAGATCGCGCAGGAAGTTCGCGACGAAGTTATCGATGTCGTGGCCGTTACAGGCGGGCACCTCGGCTCCGGCCTCGGCGTCGTAGAGCTGACCGTCGCCATCCACTACGTGTTCAACACGCCGGACGACAAGCTCGTCTGGGACGTCGGCCACCAGTGCTATCCCCACAAGATCCTCACCGGCCGCCGAGACCGTATGCGCACCCTGCGCCAGGGCGGAGGTCTCTCCGGCTTCACCAAACGGTCGGAAAGCGAGTTCGACCCCTTCGGCGCCGCCCACGCGTCCACCTCGATTTCCGCCGGGCTCGGTTTTGCCAAGGCGCGTGACCTTCAGGGCCGCAAGAACAATGTGATCTGCGTCATCGGTGACGGCTCGATGTCGGCTGGCATGGCCTACGAGGCGATGAACAATGCCGGCGCTGACAAGTCGCGCCTCATTGTGGTCCTCAACGACAACGACATGTCGATCGCACCGCCGGTCGGCGCGATGAGTCACTATTTCTCACGGCTCGTCTCGTCGCGCCCGTACCGGGGCCTGCGCCGCTTCGCCAAGAAAGTCGTAGCGCCGATGGGTCTCGAATCGCCCGCCCGCCGCGCCGAGGAGTACCTGCGCGGTTTCGCCATGGGCGGCACCATGTTCGAGGAAATGGGCTTCTACTATGTCGGCCCGGTTGACGGACACGACCTCGACACGCTGATCCCGATCCTCGAGAACATCCGCGACATCGAAGATGGCCCGATCCTGCTGCATGTCGTGACGCAGAAAGGGAAGGGCTACGCGCCCGCCGAGAACTCCGCCGACAAGTATCACGGCGTCTCGAAATTCTCGGTCGTCACTGGCGAGCAGGCCAAGGGCGCCTCGGGCCCGCCGAGCTACCAGAAAGTCTTCGGCCAGACCCTCGCCAAGCTGGGCGAGACGGACGACAAGATCTGCGCCATCACCGCCGCCATGCCATCGGGCACCTCGACGGACATCTTCGGCGCCAAATTCCCCGATCGCCATTTCGATGTCGGCATTGCCGAGCAGCATGCCGTCACCTTCGCGGCCGGTCTGGCCGCCGATGGCATGAAGCCCTTCTGCGCGATCTACTCGACGTTCCTTCAGCGCGGCTATGATCAGGTCGTCCACGATGTGGCGATCCAGAAACTGCCCGTGCGCTTCGCACTGGACCGCGCAGGCCTCGTCGGCGCAGACGGCGCGACGCATGCCGGCAGCTTCGATGTCGGCTATCTTGGCGCGCTTCCGGGTTTCGTCTGCATGGCGCCCGGCGATGAAGGAGACCTTGCCCGCATGGTGAAAACCGCGCTCGACATTGATGATGGTCCAAGCTCGATCCGCTACCCGCGCGGCGAAGGCGTCGGCGTAGAAATCCCGAGCGATCTCAAAGCCCTCGAAATCGGCAAGGGCCGCATCGTCCGTGAAGGGACGACTATCGCCATCCTGTCCTTTGGCGCGCGCCTGCAGGAAGCCCTCAAGGCCGCGAACATGCTCTCCGCCCAAGGTCTCAGCGCCACCGTGGCGGACGCCCGCTTTGCCCGCCCGCTCGATGCAAAGCTGATCGAGCGTCTCGCCAAGGAACACGAGGTGCTGATCACGATCGAAGAAGGCGCTAAAGGCGGTTTCGGCAGTTTCGTGCTCGAACACCTCGCCAATGTCGGCGCACTCGACACGGGATTGAAGATTCGTGTCATGACGCTGCCTGACATTTTCCAGGATCAGGACACGCCCTACGCCATGTATGAAACGGCCGGCCTCAACGCCCGCCACATCGCCGCCCGCGCCATCGAAGCGCTCGGCCGAGGTGACATTTCAGCAATAGAGTCGGCTGCACGGGCCTGATGCCCGCAAAGCCACACTTTGACCTCAGTTCGGCCCTGTCACGGCGCAGCTTGCCACGCTAAGCATGCGCTCGCGCACCGCTTTTTCACGCGCCAACCCTGATTCCAACGGAGAAACCCGATGCTTCGTCCCCTCCTGTTTGCTGCGGCCTCGGCCGTCATCCTCGCTGCCTGCGCCTCCGCGCCGGAAACTCCCGTTTCGTCTTCCGCGAGTTCCGCAGCTGCGGCTGCCGAAGTCTCGCCGTTCAATCTCGCGTTCCAGACAGCGGATGAGCTCGTCACTGCCGGCAATACGCCAACTGCAATCCAGCGCCTGATGCAGCTGGTGGGCGATGCCAGCCTGACCGACGTTCAGCGCAGCGAGACGCTCTACAAGCTCGGCACGCTGAGCGCGTCGCCGACCGGGTACGATGCCGAAGGTGCTGTCAGATACTTTGAAGAAGTGCTCGCCGACTACAAAACCACCCCGGCAGCAAAGCAATCCGCTGCAGCCCTGCCGGGCGCGCAGAAGCTCGTTGCCGATCACCTCGCCATCGCCGGTTCCGACACGGCCATGCGCTCGGAGCAGTTCCTCGCCCTGTTCAACCTCGGCCGCCATCAGGATGCCATCGACCTGATGGTCGCCAATGACATCATGCCCGGCAATGAAGAGCTGCTGGCGATGTACCAGATCGGATACCTCTGCGAGGATTCGAACCTCACCGGCCGCGCCTATCCGGTCACCGACCGCGATGGCACGGTCCGCAACGTGCGCTTTTGCGATTTCGGGAAATGAGTTTAGCGTCACCCCTCAGGGGGTGACGTTTCATGACCGCTGTTGAATACCGCCGCAGGGCTTCGCTGACGCAAACCGGCGAAGACCTGTGGCGCGCTTTCCCGGACCGCCTCGAACAAATCGGGCCTGACGGCGCCCTACGCATGACTGTCCCTTATCGCAATGTGCAGGCCGTCCGGCTCGCCTTCGCGCCAGGCCGGTTCCAGACCTCTCGTTTCGTTATGGAACTCCAGGGCACTCGGTCCCAGCTTGTCCTGTCGAACATGCACTTCGCGGGAATCGGCAACTTCGAAGATCGAAGCGAATCCTTCCTGCCACTGGTCCGCGCCGTCGTTGCCGGCATCGCCGCCGCCAACCCTGCCGCCCGATTCACCGCCGGCGAGCGCCCGGCCTTCTATTGGCTGATGCTCGCCTTCAACGCCTTCGCCTTCGGCATGCTGGCGCTACTCCTTCTGAACCTGCCCATTGTGCCTGGCAACATCTCCGCTTCGGTCATGATCAAGGCCGTCGTGATCCTCTTCACCTTGCCCTTGCTGTTCTCGTGGGCCGTGAACTCGCGACCGAGGCGCTTCAACCCCGCAAGCGGCCTTGAGAACGTGCTCGCCGCGCGCGGCACTTGACGTAAAGGCTCTGCACTTTCCGCCTCCGGCCCCTTCAAAGCCAATGCAAGGCGTGGTTTGTTGGATCAACAAGACAATACGGAGGAACAAAGTCATGGCAGAAGGCGCGCTTCAGGGTGGACCCGTCATGTCGATCGCGACTGCGAACGCAGCGCTCGCAGGTCCCGGATCGCCGGTGGAGCTTGAAGATGCCGTGATCCGGGGCGTCCCGCTAAAGGTCTACAAGAACGCCCCGCCGACGATCACTGCGATCCTGGACGCGGCAGCACAGCAGTTCGGCGACCGTACCTACATCGTCTACGAAAACGAGCGCGTCACCTTCAAGGCGATGCAGCTCGGCGCCCGCAAGCTTGCCCGGCATCTTTACCTTAACTGCCATGTCCGCAAGGGTGACCGGGTCGCGGTGATCATGCGCAACTATCCAGAATGGCCGGTCGGCTTCTTCGCCGCCGTAAGCGCCGGGGCCATCGCCACTCCGATGAACTCGTGGTGGACCGCCGAGGAATTGGAGTACGGCCTGTCCTTCGCCGGGGTCTCGGTCGCGATCGTCGACGCGCAGATCTACGAACGTATCCGCGGCAGCCTTGAGCGCCTGCCGGACCTGAAGCACATCCTGATCGCCCGCGACTCGGCTGACGAGATTTCCGACCCGCGAGTCGCCTCGCTGAACGATATCGTCGGCGATCCCAACAGCTGGGCAGACCTCGAAGATGCAGGCCCTGTCGATGTCATTCTCGGACCCGAGGATGACGCCACCATCATGTACACCTCTGGCACCACGGGAAAGCCGAAGGGCGCACTTGCAACGCACCGCGCCGTCGTCTCGAACATGTTCAACTCGATGACCTGCCAGGCCCGTATGTACCTTCGCAAGGGCGAACCCATTCCGGCGCCGGATCCGGACGCGATGCGCGCAACCTTGCTCGCCGTTCCGTTCTTCCACGCAACCGGTGCTTTTGCGATCCTTATCCCTTCGGCGCTGCGCGGCGACAAGATAGTCTGCATGTACAAGTGGGATGCCGGGCAGGCGCTGCCCATCATCGAAGCCGAAAAGATAAGCTCCGTAGGCGGCGTACCCGCGATTGCCTGGCAGCTGCTTGAGCATCCCGACCGCGACAAGTTCGATCTCTCGAGTATCCAGGTCATCTCGTATGGCGGCGCCCCTTCAGCTCCGGAACTTGTCTCGACGATCAAGAAGCGCTTCCCCGAAGCCGCGCCCGGCAACGGCTGGGGTATGACGGAGACCTGCGCAACCGCCACGCTCAACATCGGCGACGATTATGTGCAGCGGCCGCAGAGCGCCGGCGCGCCTCCCGGCGCGGTCGAACTGAAAATCTGCGATCCGGACGGAAACGAACTGCCACCCGGCTCAGTCGGCGAACTCTGGTGCAAGAGCCCGTCCAACTGCCGCCTCTACTGGAACCGCCCGGACGCAACTGCCGAAACCTTCCGCAATGGCTGGGTCGTCACCGGCGACCTCGCGCGCATCGACGAAGAAGGCTTCCTGTTCCTCGTCGACCGCGCCAAGGACATGCTGATCCGGGGCGGAGAGAACGTCTATTGTATCGAGGTCGAGAACGCCCTTTACGATCACCCTGCCGTCATGGACGCAGCAGTGGTTGGAATCCCGCACAAGATCCTTGGCGAGGAAGTCGGCGCCGTCGTTCAGCTGAAGCCAGGCAAGACTGCCACAGAAGCGGAACTGCGCGCGCACGTCTCGGGCCAGCTCGCGGCATTCAAGGTACCCGTAGAAATTCAGTTCCAGGATGAGCCGCTGCCGCGCAATGCGAATGGCAAGATCCTGAAGGCGGAACTTCGCCAGCGTTTCAAGGCGAGGGCCTGAATACATGACTGTCCGTAAACGGCGCATCGGCGACCGGGATGTGCATCCCGTCGGCCTTGGCTGCATGAACATCACCCATGCCTACGGCCCACCGATCGATGAGACCGAGGCCAGGGCATTGCTGACGCGCGCGCTCGATCTCGGATGCGATTTCCTCGACACCGCCACGATCTACGGTCTCGGCCGCAGCGAAGAACTGATCGGCGAAGCCCTAGGCCACCGCCGGAAGGACTACTTCCTCGCCAGCAAATGCGTTCTCGGGTTCCGCGATGGGCAGCGCGTGCTCGATGGACGTCCGGAAGCCATCAAGGCGGCCTGCGAGGCGAGCCTCAAACGTCTGCGCACGGATGTGATTGACCTCTACTATCTGCACCGGCCCGATCCGAAAGTTCCGATCGAGGACTCCGCCGGCGCGCTTGCAGACCTCGTGAAGGCCGGCAAGATCCGGTTTATCGGCCTGTCCGAGATGGGGGAGGAGCAGCTGCGCCGCGCCCATGCCGTCCACCCCGTCGCCGCGATGCAGTCGGAATACTCGCTCTGGGTCCGCAATCCGGAGATTGCCGTTCTTGATGCCTGCCGGGAACTTGGCACTGTGCTCGTCGCCTTCTCGCCGGTGGGGCGCGGCTTCCTTGCCGATCCGCCCGCGGACCCGGCAACCTTCCATGACATCGACATGCGGCGCTTCATGTTCCCGCGCTTCTCGCCGGAGTTCTATCCGAAGAATCTCGCGTTGCTGGACGAAGCCCGCGCCGTTGCCCACGAGGCCGGCTGCACGGTTGCGCAGCTCGCGCTCGCCTGGACGCTGGCGAAGGGTGACCACGTCATCCCGATCCCCGGCACGACGAAGCGCGCTCACCTTGAAGACAATCACGCTGCAGCGTCTGTAAGCCTCTCTGCCGCACAGGTCGCCCGCCTCGACGCCCACTTCGCGCCGGAACGCGCCGCCGGTCCGCGTTACAATCCGGTCGGCCAGGCGAGTGTGACAACCGAGATGTTCGATTTCGAGAAAGTGCTTCATGGCTGATAGGCCGCCTGTCGCGTTGGAGACGCGCGGAGAGGAAGGCGATGGCCGCCGCTACTCGCCCTCTGCCGCGCGAAACCGCGAACCGATCCGAGATGTTCTATCGAAGCTGATTTCCACGCCGGCCCGCGTCCTCGAGATCGCGTCCGGAACGGGTGAGCATGGCGCGTTTCTGGCGGCTTCAATCGACGGCATCGACTGGACCTATTCGGACATTGATCCCGAAAGTCTCAGCAGTCAGGCCACATGGCAGGCGCTCGATACAACGGGCCGTCTGCATGGACCACTGACCATTGATGCGTCCTCGGACGAATGGCTGGCGGCCGAAGCCGCGGGCGGCTGGGACGCCATCTTCTCCGCCAACATGGTGCACATTGCGCCCTGGCGCGCCGCAACCGGGCTCATCCGCGGGGCAGGGCGGCTGCTGAAGCCCGGCGGGCAACTGATCCTCTACGGACCCTTCGCCCGCAGCGGCGTCATCGCGCCCTCCAATGCCGCGTTCGACGAAAGCCTGAAATCCCGCAATCCGGACTGGGGCGTACGCGACCTTGACCGTGACCTCACCCCGCTTGCCATCGCCGCGGGCCTCGCGCTGCACAACGTCACCGAAATGCCTGCCAACAATCTGACCGTCAGTTTCCGCAAATCCGGCTGACGTCAGCCGCCGCCGAAGCGCTCAGTCCACTCGGCGACCTGCGTGTCCTCGATCTTCTGGAACAGCACATCCGGCGGCGTGATCACATGACCGCGCGGAATGGCGTCCAGCAGCGCTGCGAAGTCTTGCGCCTTCGACGCGCCCGGCATCATGCGGTTGGCCTCCGGGATGCCCAGCGCATCCAGAATCTTCTTTGCCGCATCCGGAATGATCGGCTGCGCTATAATGCCAAATACGGCGGCCAGGTTGATGCCCGCCCGTACGCCGACAGCGGCGGCGTCCACATCGTTCTTGTACTTCACCCAGGGCTCGGCCTTGGTGAGATACTCGTTGCCCGCCGCCCAGAGTGCGCGCGTTTCGGCAGCCGCCTTGCGGAACTCCATCGCTTCGTAGAACTCGACTAGACGCGGAAGGCGCTCGGCGAGCTCCGCCGCCATCCAGGCCTCGGCTTCGCCCGGCATGCCGGCTTCCGGAACCTTGCTGTCGAACTTCGACGCGCAATACTTGGTGATACGGTTCACGAAGTTTCCGAGAACGTTGGCAAGGTCCGAGTTCACAGCTGCCTGGAAGCCTTCCCAGGTAAACGCCGCGTCCGAGCCTTCCGGCGCGTTCGAGATCAGGTACCAGCGCCAATAGTCCGATGGCAGAAGGCTGAGCGCTGTGTCCATGAACACGCCGCGTTTCTGGCTTGTCGAGAACTTGCCGCCATACCAGGTGACCCAGTTGAACGCCTTCAGCTTGTCGACCGTTTTCCACGGCTCGCCAGAACCGAGAAGCGTCACCGGGAAGCTCACGGTGTGGAAGGCGACGTTGTCCTTGCCCATGAACTGGACATATTCGGTCTGGTCGGCGCCCTTGTCGCGTTTCCAGAGCTTCTCCCAGTCGTTTCCAGTCGCTTCGGCCCATTCCTGCGTGGCCGAGATATAGCCGATGGGGGCATCGAACCAGACATAGAAAACCTTGTTCTCGAAGCCCGGGCGCGGTGATCCGTCAGCGGACGTTACCTTCACGCCCCAGCTCAGGTCGCGCGTGATCGAGCGGGCAATCAGGCCCTCATCCAGCCACTTGTTGGCGATCGATACAGCCAGCGAAGGCCATGCCTTGCCCTTCTCGTTGACCCAGGCGCGGATCGTGTCCTGCATGCCGGTTTGCTGGAGATAGAGATGCTCTGTATCCCGCACTTCGATGTTACGGCTGCCGGTGACGGCAGAGTAGGGATTGATCAGATCGACCGGGTCCAGCAGCCGCCCGCAATTGTCACACTGGTCGCCCCGCGCCTTCTCGAATCCGCAATGGGGGCAGGTGCCTTCCACATAGCGGTCGGGAAGAAAGCGGCCGTCATCAACCGCATAGACCTGCTTCGAGGTTTGCGCTTCGATCAGACCGTTCTGCTCAAGCCGCTGCGCGAAATGCTGTGTCAGTTTGTGATTGGCAGGCCGCGAGGTGCGCCCGAACCAGTCATAGGACAGGTTGAAGCCTTCACCCGCCTTGCGCTGGATTTCATACTGCTCGTCGCAATACTGCTGCACGGTCTGGCCAGCTGCCTGGGCTGCCAGCTCGGCGGGCGTGCCATGCTCATCCGTCGCACAGATGTAAGTCACTTCGTGGCCCAGCAGCCGCATCACGCGGGCATACACGTCCGCCGGCAGCATCGACCCGGCCAGATTGCCGAGGTGCTTCACCCCGTTGATATAGGGCAGGGCAGACGTGATCAGGATGCGCCGTGGCAGGGTCATGGGGCGTTCACAGGCCTTCAGGTTCAGGGAATGCGCCTTTTAACGCCCCCGCCGGTAAAGGAAAGCTCTAGGCGCGGCCCCAATAGGTCACCCGCCGCAGCAGCACCTCCATCGGCCCTCGGGGCGCAAAGCTGCGCCAGAGACCCGTGAACACCAGAGAGGCAATCGCCGCGAGGGCTGCCACCCCGATGGCTTCAGCGGCGGTCATCTCGCCAAAGGCTCCCAATCCATAAGCGGTGAACACCAGAGACAGGATCAGAGATTGGAGCAGGTAGGCGGTCAGCGAGGCCGAGCCTGCACGCGCGAGGAAGCGCTTCACCGGCCCGCCAGCGCCCTTCGACACAAGCGCGATCAGCCCTGCATAACCTAGCGCCGAGAAGGCCGAGAAGGCCATCGTCACGGCGCTGCCCAGAATGAAGGTCGAGCCGACCGAGTTGGAGGCGCCAAGCAGGATCCACGCCCCCAACGCGCTGCCCGCCAGACCTATCGGCAGGAAAACCCGGCGCGACAGTTTCCAGATTGCCGCGTCCGGTTGGTCGATCACGCCGGCCTTCACCGCCGCGAGGCCAAAGCAGAAAAAGCCGAACACCGAGATCCCCTGCTGGATGATGACGCTGGGAAGCACAAAGGGCATCAGAGTCAGCCGGTACAGCGCCGCCTGCCAGAAATTGCCTTCGCCGAACGCGGCCATCGCCGCTGCATCCATCGTGTCATAGCCCGCCTCGGCCATCGCTTCCGGCGCATAGGTCTCGCCCATCCACATCAGGCCGGCGAGCGCGAACAGCATCAGCGTGTTGAGCACGATCAGGGCGATCCCGGTACGGACGAGTACCTTCACGCTCGCATCCCGCATCACGAACAAAAGGCAGCCGAGCAAGCCGTAGGTCAGCAGGATGTCGCCGAACCAGAAGAAGATGAAATGCAGTATTCCCAGCACGACGAGCGCGCCCATCCGCCTGAAATAGCGCGGCGCAAAGGCCTTGCCGGCCCGCGCAGCTGCGGACAGCTGGAAGGCGAGCCCGGCCCCGAACATCATCGAGAAGAGGGGGTAGGACTTCATCAGGAACAAGCCCGCCATGCCGGCATAGACCGCCTGGTCGACGGGGGTTTCCAGACCGCCTCCATAAAAGCCGGTCGAGAAGGGCTGCGCGAAGCCGACGACGTTGACCACGGCTATACCGAACAGGGCAAAAGCCCTGAGCAGATCGGGCATCAAGGCCCGTTCATTGCTCGTTATTGCCGTCTCCATCCGCCAGCTCCCGGACCACCACAACCCCATAGTTCCGCCAGTTTCCCGCAGGTTGCAAGGCATCTGCCCCCGGAACCGCCCGTCGCGCTTGCACCGCCGGGTCGATTCCGGTATCGCCGACCCCGTGCCGGCATAGCTCAGCTGGTAGAGCATCTGATTTGTAATCAGAGGGTCACGGGTTCGAGTCCTGTTGCCGGCACCACTTGGGTCTTGCTGATCGTGAGGCGACACAAAACTGTAATCGCACCGACACCGAACCGTTTCAGAACGCCCCTAATGCTGGATTATGACAGCGGGGGCAGGCTCCATGAGCGATCCAAAACTCATCTACTCTCTGGAGATCCGGGTGCTGGATCTCGAGAAGAAAATCGGTGACCTCGAAAAGCAGGTCGAAGGTCTGACGTCAGGCCGGAAGACTGCGGCTGGTACAAGTTTCGCACCTTTGCCTGCGGCCCTCGTCAAACGCATCAATGACGGCGAGAACGCTGTCCGCGCGGTCCGCCAATTCAGGTTGATGACACAGCGCGAACTCGGCGACCGCAGCGGTATCCGTCCCAACCACATCTCGGCGATCGAGCGGGGCATGTCCTACGGCCTGAAGACGGCCAAGCGTCTCGCCGAAGCCCTCGAAGTGCAGGTCGATCTGCTGCTGAAGTAACGAATTTCAGGGCGCCGCGGCGACGGCTTTCTTCGCGCTCGGCACGAACACAAATTCCTCCCCGTCCCGGGCAAATCCAGCGAGCGGCAGGGCGAAGGCCATAGGCCGGGATATCTTTCCGGAAATGCGGGCTTCAAACTTGGTCCGTGCGCCGGGCGCTGCCTTGAGCACCGCGCCAAAGCGGGTGCCAGACGTGTTCTCGGACATGAGCGGCACGACCAGGGCGCCATCCTCGCAGCTGAGTGCCCCTTCGAGCGGGCTCCAACCCGCTCCCAGGGCCTCGCGATTGCGCTCAAGCACGTCGCTGGAGGCCTTGCCGTCTACCTCCGAACATTTGCCATCCGTGAAACGCATCAGACTGCCTTCAAGCTTCACGCGCCCGCCGGACCGTTCGATCCAGCGTGCGGAATTGGCGAAGGTCGCCAGATCAAGGTCGATTGCGTAATCGGTCAGCTCGATCTGGTTGGATGTTGCCATCGTGACCTTGCTGGTGCCGATGCCGTTCGGACCCGTCCAGTCGACATCATAGGTGATCTTGCGCTGGGGGATGGCTGCCGGGACGAGCCGGAGATCAGCCGTTCCGTACTGCGTCCCCTTCACGGTCAGTCCTTCCACGCGTCCGCTGAAGACAGAGCCCTTGGCCGAGGTCCAGTTGACGCCCTGATCGCGGGCGCCGGTTGAATTCAGCAGCGCTTCCAGCGGCACAAACGCGGCGCCAACAAACAGCGCGGCGATCAGAAGAAGGATCACGATAAGCGTTCGGATCATGTCGGGGGACTCACAGACTAAGCCGGCGGAGAAGACACTACCGGCTTGATCAAGGTCAAAGCCAATCTGCAGTTCCCAAGGTCACAGGCGCGTCAGGCATCCTTCCAGTTTGGCTTCTGCCGGGTGAGGAAGGCACGCAGACCTTCGCGGAAGTCTTCAGTCTGGGCGCAAAGGATCTGGTTTCGGTCTTCCAGCGCGATCGCTGCTTCGATACCGCCGGCATCAAGGTTGATATTCAACGCTTCCTTCGAGAGACGCAGGCCAAGCGGCGATGTCGCGAGCATGTAGTCGATGTCCTCGACAGCCGCCAGTTCGAGATCGTCATCCGGCACAACCTGGGCGACGAGACCGAGGCGCAGGGCGCGCTCGGCATTGATGAACTTGCCGGTGAGGATCAGCTCGGCCGCGACCGAGGCGCCGACGAGGCGGGGCAGGAAGTAGGACGAGCCGATATCGCAACCACCAAGCCCGATGCGGATGTAGGCACAGTTCATGCGCGCACTTTCGCCGGCAATGCGGATGTCGGACGCCAGCGCCAGTGAGAAGCCGCCGCCGCAAGCGGGACCCTGGATCAGCGAAATGATCGGCTGCGGGCAGCGCCGCATGGCCATCACGATCTCGGCGATCCGGCGCTGCGTCTTGAGTCCCCGTTGCACGCCGCCGCCAGAGGCTGTGTCGTTGGCGGAGGACTCGTTCTTGAGATCGAGGCCCGCGCAGAAAGCGCGCCCGGCGCCTTTCAGCACGACGACCCGCACTTCTTTGCGATCGGCAAGGCCGAGGAAATAGTCACGCAGGTCTTCGATCAAAGCCGGGTTCAGCGCGTTCAGTGCTTCCGGCCGGTTGAGGGTGACCCATTCCACGGGGCCGAGCACCTCGATCTTCAAAAGGTCCGTTCCGGTTCTGTTTGCCATAATTTCCTCCCTGTCTGATTTCAGTCTGCCTTTTGGATACCAGCCTCGCCAGACCTCTCGCTGCGAGAGGGCTTGCACTTGCCCGGCCACCCAAAGAGATTGAACGCGAGAAGGGGAGACGTAACCGTGCAGCAGGCTGAAGATTTCCGGCAGGAAACCCGCGCCCTCAGCCGCCTTGTGACGTCCATTCCCGTCGCGGCGTTCCATGAACCCACCCAGTTCAAGAACTGGACGATCATGGACGTGCTGCGCCACCTGCATTTCTGGAACATCATGGCGCATCTGCAGTTGAGCGACCCCGGAAAGCTGGCGGGTCACCTCTCGGCGATGCAGGCCGGCGGCAAGACGATGCGGGAGTATGAGCGCGAGCAGCTTGGCCACCTGAGCGAGGCGGCGCTCCTGGTCGAATGGCTGTCCTGGTCGGAGGCGACGGCAGACCTCTTTGCCGAGGCTGATCCCAAGGCGCGGCTGAAATGGGCGGGGCCTGACATGAGCGCGCGCTCGTCGATGACGGCCCGGCAGATGGAGACTTGGGCGCATGGGCAGGAAGTGTTCGATTTCGCCGGCGCACGCCGCGAGAACGAGGACCGGATCGCCAATATCGTGACACTGGGCGTCAACACGTTCGGATGGACCTATGCCACGCGCCGCGAGACGCCGCCGGGGCCGATGCCGCATCTGGTGCTGACCGCCCCGTCCGGGGCGATCTGGACGCATGGGGAACCGAGCACCACCGAGCGGATCGAGGGCCTCGCGGAGGAATTCTGCCAGGTCGTGACCCAGACACGCAACATCGCCGATACGAAGCTGAAGGTGACCGGCCCGGTTGCAGCAGACTGGATGAGCAAGGCGCAGTGCTTCGCCGGCCCGCCCAATCCGCCCCCGCCGCCGGGCACGCGCTTCACGCTGGACCGGATGCAGGCCTGATCCGGCTGGACAAGGCCGCCCCCGGCGTTACGAGACTTCTCCGATACAAAGCCTTTCAGGGAGCCCTCTGCCATGTCGATCCTTCTGCTTGAGAAACGCGGGCCGGTGGCCCTGCTGACGCTGAACCGCCCGGAAATGATGAACGCGCTGGGGCAGGAGGGGGATGGCCCGGCTGTGGCCGCCGTCTGCGCCGAGATCACCGCGGACCCTACGATCCGCTGCGCGGTGCTGACGGGCGCAGGCCGAGCCTTTTCCGCAGGCGGCGACGTGAAGGCGATGAAAGAACGCACCGGCGCCTTCGGCGGAAGCCCAGCAGACATCCGCGAAGGGTATCGCCGCAACATCCACATCATCGTGCGCTCGATCTACAATCTCGAAGTGCCGCTGATCTCGGCCATCAACGGCCCGGCTATCGGCCTTGGCTGCGATGTGGCGTGCATGGCGGATATCCGGATTGCGGCGGACACCGCCAAGATGGGCGTGACCTTCCTGAAGCTCGGCCTGATCCCCGGGGATGGCGGCGCCTGGCTGCTGCCGCGCCTCATCGGCGCCTCGCGCGCTGCGGAACTGCTTTTCACCGGTGACGTGATCGACGCGAAGACGGCCGCCGAGTGGGGCCTCGTCAGCCGCGTCGTGCCGGCCGACAAGCTGATGGACGAAGCGATGGCACTGGCGACCAAGATCGCCCAGCAGCCGCCACAGGCCCTGCGCCTCGCCAAGACGCTGATGCGGCATGGCACGACTTCGTCCTATGACACGATCATGGAAATGTCGGCGGCTGCGCAGGCGCTGATGCACGAAACGGACGATCACGTGGAAGGCGTCAATGCCATCCTTGAGAAGCGCGCACCGGTATTCAAGGGCAAGTAAGCCACGCGAGAAGCCGGACAGGGCGGACCCTTCCGGTTTTCGCTGGCTTTCGGTCCTGCGGATGGGCTTCGGGCCCATGGGCGGGGACGTATGGGTTACTTTACTGGGAAGGGTATTGCGTGCCCCCGTGCACCGGGGCCCGACCCATCCGCTTGAGGAAGCAGGCACTGCTACGCGCCTGCCGGACCGGCCCAGGTTGTCGGCTCTCACCTCCTTTGATCCCGGGCTTCACGCATACTTTAACCCGGGTGCGTACCCGGCCGGATTGGAGAGGCTGCATTCGCGGCGGGCGCTGGGCCGAACCGCTGCACAAGGCCAGACTTATGCAACAATTCCTGCCGCAAAGAGCGCCTTGATGTCCGCTTCGCTGCGGCCGAGCGAGGCGAGCACTTCCGCGGTGTGCTGACCCGGTGCAGGCGAAGGTCCTTTCGGACCGTCATCGGCGCCCGGAAAGCGGACGGGAGAGGCTGGAGAGGCGTAGGTCGAGCCGTCTCCCTTGGCGCTTGGCGTCTGCACTATGGCGCCCGCAGCGAAGGCCTGCGGATCTTTCGAGACATCAGCAAGCGTCTGCACCGGCGCCCAGGCAATCGATTCCGCGTCAAGGCGTTTGCAAAGCTCCGCCATCGGATAGTCGCCAAATCCCGCATCGAGAATGGCGACCACTTCCGCGCTGTTGGCGCGGCGCCCCTTGGCGTTGTTGAAGCGCGGATCGTTTATCAGGTCCTCGCGACCGATCACGCGGCAAAGCGGCGCCCAATCGGTTTCACCCTGACGCGCAACGATGCAGAACCACTTGTCATCCTGCGTCTGGAAGAAGTTGGAGATCGGCACATTCTGTTCGCCCCGGCCCTTGGTGGAGGCGACGCGGCCGAAGAAGAGCTGGATCGCAAGATCCGATCCCATCGTGTAGAGGCCCGTGCGGAACAGTGAGGCTTCGACAAGGCGGCCCTTGCCGGTGCGGCCTGCTTCGACCAGCGCGGCGCAGATGCCGGCGGCAGCGGCGATGGAAGTCGTGTGGTCACCAAACGCTGTGCGCAACGGGAAGGGTTCGCCGCCCTTCGGGATCGTCAGATTGGCGACGCCGGTGCGGCTCCAGAAGCTGGCGATGTCGAAGCCGGGACGATCCGCATCCGGACCTTCGAGGCCGTAGCCGGTGAGCGAGCAGTAGACGAGTTTCGGATTGAGTTCCTTGAGGGAGTCGTAGTCGAGACCTGACCGTGCGAGACCGCCCGGGCGTACATTGGTGAGGAAGACATCGGCATCTTTCACCAGCTCTCGGATCAGCGCCTGGCCTTCAGGTTTGCTCGTGTCGATGACGACAGACTTCTTTCCGCGATTGTCGAAATCGAAGACGGGATTGTCCTGGATGTCGGTGCCGATGGTGCGAAAGAAAAGCCGGATCGGGTCGCCGCCGGGAGGCTCGATCTTGGTCACGTCGGCGCCCCAGTCACGCAGGATGCATCCGGCGCCGGGCGCGGCCATGTAGGTTGCGTATTCGACGACCTTGATGCCCTCGAGCATGGCCAGTTCCTCCCGTTTCATATGGGAAGGGTGTGGCCCGTGAGGGCCCGCTTGCCAAGTCTTATCGCGGCGGCAGCTTAGTCGGCGGCAGGCCGGCGGGCAGAGGTGGGCAGGGCGGCGAGCTGGCGTGACTGGCCGACCCAGTCATCCCGCTCGATGCGGCCTTTGAAGTGCAGCAGCTTGCCGTCGACATAATCGACATCCTGCGCGGTCCATTCGGCGATCTGCCAGAAATAGAACACGCCGACATCGTGTAGCAATTCCGCCAGCATGGGGCCGACACCCACGATCTGTTCGAGATCGTCGCCGATACCGAAGGCGGCATGGGTCAGCAGGTTCGCCTCATCGTCGGCACGGCGGGCGCGGGTGATCGGATCAGACTTGCGCGGCGGAGGGGGAGGCGGCTCAGGCGGCGGCGTTGGCACAAGGCGCGCGGGGCGCGGAACAGGACGCGGCTCGAAGGTTTGCGTGGTACGCAGCTCGGTTTCGATGCGGGGCGGCTCGCCGCGATTGCGAAGCATATGGTGGACTGCGGAGAGGCCGTATTCGATGGCCGTGAGGCGGTCTTCCAGAGCGCCGAGATCGAAGGTCGACTCGATCGAGCGTAAAGCGAGATCGATACGGGTATAATCCGGCTGCGGAAGGTTGAGCACGGCGTCCTGCAGCGCGGCGAGGCGGCGGTCGAGCGATTCCATGCGGCCCTGGCTGCGCAGTTCGGTGCGGATGGAGGCGAGCGAGGCATCGAGTGCGCCGAGCTGGCTGTAGACCGGTTCCAGATCGACCGGGCGGCGAGACAGAACGTCCAGATCGCTCTCGATACCCGCGAGCGTTCCGATCAGGAGCTCTGATGACGGGGCGTCGGCAAGGCGCCTTTCGAGCGCCGCGAGGCGGCTGACAATGGGGTCCAGATCGGGTTCCGGAATCTGGACTTCCCGCACTGCCATCTCGAGCGCCGTGACACGCTGCAAGACGATGTCGAGATCTGGCTCGCGGGCTTGTGCGGCGGCGGCGAGCGCGCTGATCTCACTGGACAGCTGGAAAAGTTCCGGGCGGGCAGACAGGGCTTCGATCTGTTCCTGCAGGGGAGCGAAGTTCGGCTCCGGCAGTTCCAGGTTTTCCACGGCGACTTGCAAGGCGGCCAGCCCGCTGTGTACCGGGCCCAGATTGGTCTCCGGGATGTGAATTGCCGCGATCTGCTTTTCAAGGCCCGCGAGCCGCGCCTCGATGGCGCCGCGCAGGTCAGTTCCGACATGCGAGGAGAGCGTGGTAAGGCGCGCATTCACACCTTCGATGTCTGGCATGCGCAGATTGTCGATGCGCGCGGAGACGCCGCGCAGGTGCTGGTCGATCGCTTCGAGGTGCACGTTGCGCACGGAGGCGATGGACGCGGAGATCGCCGAGATGGATTGCTCGAGGCCGTTCAGCCGGTCGTGCAGCGCCTGCACGGCCTGGTCCGGCGCGGCAACGGCGCCTTCGATTTCGGACAGCTTCTGCTGCAACGGAACCAGATCCGGCTGAGGGGGCTGATAGGCGGCGAGCGCCGCTGCGAGGGAGCGGTCAATATCTTCACGGCTCAGCGCCTTGCCCTGCGCGAGGAAGGCATCAACCTGACGCGTCAGTTCGCTGTGTACGTCCGTGACATCGACAAACTTGCGCCGGAGCCACCACCAGGCCAGCGCAGCGCCGAACAGGGCCGCGAGGCAAAGAAGGAAGAAAATCTTTACGAGGAGAAACCACATGGTCAGGCTCCGGAGGAAACGGGTGTGAGTGTGTTGGGGCGCGCGCGGGTCATTCGCCGGGCCTGACGATACGGATTTCGATGCGGCGGTTCAGCGCGCGGCCGTCTTCGGTTGCGTTGTCGCCAATCGGCCGAGCTGGGCCATAGCCGGCCGCGATGAGGCGCGAGGGCGCGACACCGCGCTGGATGAGTGCGGCACGCACGGCTTCGGCGCGGCGGCGGCTGAGGCTTTCGTTTATCTCCGCGCTGCCGGTATTGTCCGTGTGCCCCTCGACGCGAAGCGTTCCAGGGCAATCGGCCGCGGCGCGCGCGGTGAGGTCAAGCAAGGCGGCTTTGGAGCTCGATATCTGGTCGCTGCCCGGATCGAACTCGATGCGCGAGGCTTCAAGGAGCCGAGCAAGTTCTTCCTCGCATGTCTCCACGATTTCCTTGGCGAGGATTTCGATTTCGCCGACCGAGCCATAGCTGAGCGAACCGCTGGCGAGCGTGCGGGCGCGCTCGGCTTCGCTTTCCGGCAATTCACAGCGAACATCGAAATGCAACGCGGTGAAAGTTGCCGTACCGGTGTCGCAGAGTTTGAGCACCTCAACGCCGCGCACGGCTGTTTCCCGGAAGCCTTCGGGCGGCGCGTTGCCGATCGTCTCAAGATTGCTGACGACTTCCTCGATGCGGACAGGGCGGTTGTTGTTGGCGGCGGCCACGACGGCATCGCGCGTGGCGATGTCCGGCATGCGGCCATCGAGCGTCAGGCGCGCGCCTGTGAGGCGAAAGAGGTATTCGGGTGAGCTGCGATCGCCCGACAAGGGCGCTTCGCTGCCGGCAGACGTTGACGCCTGGTTCGGCTGGGCGCCTGCGCCGCCAAATTTGCCGGTGACCCTGGTGGCCGGACGGGCGAGGCCAAGCCATGTTGGCGCGCGGGCCGTGCGGATGCTGCTGAGCAGGCGCTGGCCCTCTTCGGGCGTTTCCGGCGTCCCCGTGACGGTGACCCATTGGCCCGACACGGAAACACGGGCCCAGTCTGCGCCGGCATCGGCGATGACGCGCTCTGCGGTGCGGCGCACGACCGTTTCGACGCTGTGGCGGGCGAAGGTGGTCCAGGCAACGAGGGTGAGCAGGATCAGGCCGAGGAGCGGGAGCAGACCGTAGGGCATGAAGGGCAGGCCATCGCCAGATGCGCGGCGGTAGCGGCGCACGTTGCGCACAGCCGACGTCGTCATCGCCTCCGGACCCAAACTCATGCAGGCTCCCCTTTCAGGATGCGGCGCAGCCGCGCGGAACGTCCCGATCCCCCGCGTAAAGTAAAGCCATAATAGAACAAGTGCAGCAATACTTCGCCCCAGCCAGTTGCAGGCCGGGCGTGAATTGCCCCACGCGCAAGCGCCGATGCGGGGGAGAGCGTGCCGAATGCCCGAATTTGACGAGGCTTTTTCGTGCTTTGTCGCTCTCTCAGGACTGATGACAACGCCGTTTTAGGAACAGCGCCAGTACACTGGTTCGGGCGCTTGTTGAACGGCCGCGTTGTATTGCCAAGAAATACTCGCGCCATAGGCGAGTGAACACTTGGAAATTCACTTCTGAGCATTTGCCTGGCTTATGGCGCTTGCAGCCGAAGAGGGGCTCAGGCCAGAAGGGTTTGCATGTCCCTGAAGCCTGCCGACCTTGCTCTGATCGACCCCTTTGACGCCATTGGCGCGGGGGATCGACCTGCTTGCCGGATGGCGAATTGGCAGGAAGCATTCGGCGGCGCTGATACGGCAATGCTGACCGATGCGGAACGTACGCGGGCCGGGCGGCTGAAGTCGCCGGCGCGCCAGCAAGAGATGACAGCATCGTTTGTGCTGCGCCGCTGGCTGGTGGCAGACATGACCGGGTGCGCTGCGGAGGATGTGCGCTTCGAGGCGCAAGAGAGCGGCGCGCCTTTGCTTCTTGCGCCGTCCGGCTACGCGCTGTCTCTCGCGAACAAGCGGACGTTGACTGCGGTCGTGTTGGACCGCGCAGGCGCTGCCATCGGCGTGGACGTTGAGATCGTGCGCGAGACAGAGTGGCGGCCAATGCTGGCGACGATCTGCGAGGATAACGAGCGCGCGGATTTCCTCGCTCGCTTCGGCGAAAGCCCGGCTGCACTGACGGCATTCTTCCGCATGTGGACGCTTAAGGAAGCGGTGCTGAAAACAACGGGGCAGGGTTTCCGTGCCGGGCCTAAGGCGGTCAGGGTCTCTGCCGGCGACGTGA
>Ga0315903_10001281_pt1 | contig 37936 bp, 47 predicted proteins | sample LakEriMetagenome_7_FD_203524 | JGI IMG/M metagenome (GOLD analysis project Ga0315903, IMG submission 203524) | Freshwater fungal communities from buoy surface, Lake Erie, Ohio, United States - Buoy 2 MA119 | ecosystem: Environmental > Aquatic > Freshwater > Lake | place: USA: Lake Erie, Ohio... | reverse complement strand
TTCCAACACCTTTTGGTTTAACAGATTTTTTGATTGACTCCATAATACCGTCCATGTCAAATTCATTTTCCATTTCCATCATTTCGTCATCCATTTCCATCATGTCATCTTCCATTTCCATCATGTCATCTTCCATTTCCATCATGTCATATTCCATCATGTCATCTTCCATTTCCATCATGTCATCTTCCATTTCCATCATGTCGTCTTCTTCGTCCATTTCTATTTCGTAAATTGTTTCATTCATATCTTCTTCAGATTCACCCAAATGGATCATGTATTCATTATCACCGTCTGTAAAGTGAATATTCTCACCTTCTTTTTTCACGACGATTCCATCATTATCACCCATAGCTTTGAAAACTCTTAAGACTTCAGCGTCAGAAGCTCCTGTCATATCGATAGTTTCTTCATCTTCCATTTCGTCTCCTTCCATGTCCACATCTTCGACTTCGTCTTCACCTTCCATATCAGAATCTTCAGTGTCCATTTCCATTTCAGCATCAGCCTCCATATCATCGTCCATGTCCTCATCTTCTACTTCAGTTTCTGTGTCCATTTCAGCTTCTCCACCTGTTACGGGTTCATCTTGCTCATCAATCTCCTCATCTTTTTTTGATTCTTTAAGAGATTCTTTTACTAATTGTTTGATTTCTTCGCTCATTGTGGATTGAAGTATTCCTTTTGCATTTTCTTGTAAGGTCTCTTCCAAATTTCTAATTTGATAAAGAGCATCCTCTACTACATTTTGGTTGTTTGCCATATTTGTATTTTTCATTTATTATCAAATAAATATCATGGATTTTAAAAAAAATTTATTTCTTGGGTGTTTCAGACAAAAAAAAATGGGAGAAGACATTTTTGTCAACTCCCATTCCTTTAATTTTTTGTTACTATTAACCTTCTATAACCTCATCAATTTTCGATTCAACTATTGCAGTGATTCTCCAATCCATAGAATAATTTTCGTAAACTTTGGTAACTTTAGCCTCAACATCGGTAGGTGAGTACCCACGAACCAATTTTTCTTCTCTTAGTTTTTTAATCTTACCTGTGTTCTCATCAACCATATCAGTGGTGATTTTTGCTACAAAATATTTTTCGTCCATAATTAATTATTTATTCAAATAATCGGACAATCTATTCATTAAGTCAAGCGATTTTGATCCTGTTTCACCAATATGTCTTTCTGCTTGCATTTTTTTCTCCTCATCCAAATTCTCCTCATAATTCATTCTTTCGTCTTTGTCTCTGAAAAGATATGCACCTGGCGTAGATGGTGATGATACTAAGTCAAAACAAATTAATTCAAAATCATCTTGTACTTCATTTTGTTCACCAACTTTTTTAAGAGATCCAACCCCACGAGAAGATATACCTAAAGTAACTCCTTGACGAAGGTAGTTAGCGGCCAAATCTCCTTTAGTTGATACAATACCTCTTTCGTGAAAACCTGGACTTGTAAGTAATTTCAATTTACCTAATAACACAGGACCTTCCCACCATATATCGGTAATGGCGTGTGATACTCGATCTAAATCTATTAGAGATGATTCAGGGTGATTTAATTCAGAAAGTGCAGTTCCTTTTTGAATCATTTTTTTGTAATTCTCAGCTTCTCTTTTGAGAATCTTTTCAGGATAAACTCTCCCGTTTCTATTAGGGGTATTATATTTTTGTAATACCGCATAAAATTCAAATGGTTTAGAATGATCTAACATATCACGATTCTCTCTAATCATAGATAAGTTTCTTCTTTCATTTGGATCTATATATCCTGCGTCATACTCAACAAGAATCCCTTTTCCTGAATCTCTTGGTCCTAATATTTTTAAATCGCTCATTTAATATTTTATTTATAAATACTAAATAGTTTCAGTTTCTTTCTTGACAAGTTTTTGATTTCCGTTTTTTGTAAGGAAACATTTAAAATATTTGTGTTTACTAAAAACGTCACTATAAACTTCTTTGATTAAATTTTTAACTGATTTTTTTAATTTGGGGGATTTGAAATCCATTGGTTCTAACACAAATAAATTTATTTCTAAATTCATAAAGGATTTCTTTTTTAATTGTAGTCCACTTGTTCTAAGGTCTAAATCTACAATAAATTTTGTGTCGAATGTGTCTTTGTTTATGTTTTCTAATACACAATGTTTAACTGATCTTGTCATATTTAAAACGACTCTATTCCAGTTTTCCACTTCTTCTTTGGGTTCTACCCATGTTTGGATGTTGATGTAAATTGATTTTAAGTTTTGAGAATCAATAGTCCCATATTGGGCTTTGAATGTTCGATATCCACTTAATTTTGTGGTTTTTCCTTTTTTCATAGAATTTTTTCATGCTCTGAATGTTTATTTTTGATTAAATCTAACAAATATTTATATTTATATCAACAACCAAAAATTTTATGTTATTAGTAGAAGTAAAAAAAGGAAACATTGAGAAGGCCTTAAAAGACCTGAAAGGAAAAGTTATTAGAACCAAACAAAACTCAGCTTTGTTTGAGAGAAAAGAGTTTGTGAAACCTTCAGTTAAGAAAAGAGCCCAAATCATTAAGGCTTCCTATATTCAAAAATTAAAGTCCCTCGTTTAGTTTTCCTAACTTATAGTAATTCAATTCGTTAAACGATTCGTTTTGCAATTTGTTTAAAACTTGATCTATAGTCTTTGACGTTTCTTCGTCTGAGGTATCTTTTTGCGAGTTTAATTTTTCAAAAACATCCAACTTTAATTTATTATAGTTTTCAATTAAAGTTTCTTTTGGGATGGATAACAATTTCTTTAATTCTTTTCTTTCAGATTCAGAAAGTGACTGAATGTATTTTTCTACAGTTTTGTTTGCAACATTCACCATAGATTTTAAAGGTACGTTAATTATCTCTTTCTTTTCTTGTTCTTTAGTTTTTAAATTTTCTAAAATAACTTTTTTACTCTTAATTTTGTTTTCTAAAGTTAAAACATTTGTTGAGAATAGATTATCAATTTCTTTGTATGTATTTTCACACTGAACATGACCAACCCACATTTTAATTTCTTTTACACTGAAAGGAGAAACTTTATTATATAAGTTTTCATATGCTGTTATTGACTCATTTATGAATTCATTAGCAACACTTTCTTGAAGCCCTTTATTACTTGATAATTCGTCGTACAAGAAAAATATTTTTGATATATTTTTGTTTTTCAACACTAACTCCTCAAATACAAATAAGTTATCCTTTAAAGTTCCTTTTTTATAAGATTCAGTTAAGTATGTTTCTATTTTTGATTTTAATTCTCCGAACATTTTTGTTTTTTTCTAATAAATATCAACTAAGTTTATTTATTTCATCTGTTTCCGTTTCAGAAGTTTCTTCATCGAATTCCTCTCGGTCAATCATTTCACCATCCCACCAATCACCACCACCAAACCAAGAAATAAAATCTTCAACATCATTCTCATTATCTAAATAACTTTCATGTGTGTTTTTCCAATATTCTCTAATGCTAATAGTAGCATATCTTTTTGTTACTATTTCATATTCGTGAACTTTAGGTAATTTAATCTCTTCAGTTAAAAAATTTGGATTATCTCTATAAAGTGCAAAAACAAACTCAATATCTTTTTTATTAATATCTATTCCAATATCATCAAAAGTTCTTCTTATTAGTCTTTGATTGGCATGTGAAAACAAATCTTTCTCATAAACACCTTCACTAATTTTTTTTAGAATGAACTTAAGATTTTTTTGTGGTAGTTTTTCTAATTTACTCATAATAATAAATATTAGTCACCAAGAAGTTTATTTAATTCCTCCTCAATAAGACCCAAAGATCCATTCATCTTTTGGAAATCTAAAAACTCATCTTCATCAAAATCATCATCTTTAGATTCTAATATCAATTTATTTTTTTCTTTTCTAATACTTTCAGGAACTGTTGGTGCTGCTTCTGCAGGTGCTGCTTCTGCAGGTGCTGCTTCGGCTCCTGGTGCTGCTCCTGCCTCAGCCCCTGGTGCCGCAGGTGCTGTAGGTGTCATTGTTCCACCTGTTACAGGTTTATAAAGTCTATCTACAGTATCAAAAATACCTGTTTTTGTGATAATTGTTGCGGTATTATCAAGTTCAGTAGAAACCGCTCTCTCCATTCTAATTTGTTGTAACTCAAGTTTAATTTCTTCATCTGAGAAACCAAAGATATGTTTCTTCGCCCAAGTGGCTGAAACAGGTTGAATTGATTTTGGAATTTCACTAACCATATCTTTGTATAGTGTTACCTTCTCTTTCCAAACATCAATCATTAACAAGTCGGCTTGTTTTGATGGGTTTGTAAGTTGTAATGTAAAGTTAGATAATTCATCCTCAAATCCCATTAAAAATAAGTGGATGATTGCAATTTTGTTCATTTCTGCAATTGCAGATTTTTGAATTCTATTGATTGTTCTTGCAAAACGGATATCTAATAATGATAAGTTTTTACCATCACCTACAGGTTCCTCAAATCCTAAATAAGCTTTAGGAATTCTAAGTGCTGTAACTAATTTCTTTTGGATGTACTCGATATCTGCAATTTCAGATAAGTTTTGAGCTCCTGCTAGAGTCTCAATTGGACTTGCTTGTGCCGGATCACGTACAGGAATAAAGTAATCTTGATCCACTGCCATTTGGTTAAAACGTAAATCAACATTTCCTGTTTTTCTATCTACAACTTGATCTCTTTTAAATTTGTTCGCAACTCTTTGTACGTATGGTTCCACATCTTTGTCATCCATGTTACCAACGTAAACTTTAAATACTCTTCTTTCAGGTGCTCTTGATGTTCTATAAATTAACATGGCGTCTTCCGCCAATACCAACTGTTTCCAAATACGACGAGCCTTTTCTAACATCGATGTTCCATAAGGAAGTTTTCTATCATCACCTAGTAATCTAAAGTGAGCAACCTCCCAAGTATTAAATTCAGTATCTCTTGCTTTCCACGAAAACTTAAGTGCCTTTCTATTTAAATTCATTGTTGCTTGGTATGTTCTTGAGTCAACACCTCTTTCTAATCTTTCAATTTCAATGTTAGGTAGTTGTAAACATCCTGTAACCCCTTTTTCTGGGTCCAATTTTAAATAAACAAAATTATCACCATACTTACACATGTTTCTAATCCACATAGGTAAGTTGGTGTTTATATCTAAAGTATTGATAAATAAATCAACTAATATACTTTTTATTCTTTTGGATTCTGAGTAAACCTGTAAAACATAACCGTTTTGATCAGGTGTTGTCGATTCCTCGGCATAGATATCTAAAGCTGTTGATATCTCAGGGGTATATTCCATTGATTCATAGTCATAGAATGCCGCCAATCTTGTTGGTTCGTAATATACAGCTTGGGTGTATAAATTATTTTCTACTTTAGCCCAATTGCCACTTAAATAAAGAGATTGCTGATTTTGAAGTTTTGCCCTTTCATATTCAGCTTTATCTTGAGTTTTTAAAATTTCTTTTTTATCTAACTTGTAATCAGGTTGACCTTGACCTAATGTAGAATCAGGTCCAAAAGTCGTAGCTAACCTTTGCCAAACTGTTAGATTTTTATTGTTATTTTCCATATTAAAAGTTTAACTATAGATATAAATATTTCAATAGTTAGTTAGTCGTCGATCCACTTAAAGATTGTAACGCTTCTTTTTGTGTTGGGGTAAGATCGTAAGGGTTAGTTTTTTTAAAAGTTACAGGAAATACTTTTTGTCCTGTCGTCACTTCACCTGAAACAACCAATCTTGATCCATTTGCTATTTTTCCTGTTTTTGCTCTAAAATCTAGTCCCATAATTTTATTTCATTAAACCACCAAATAACCAACCATATGTTTGATAGTCGTCTCTTGATGGACCATTATTATGTAATCCCGCTCTATCTCTAAGTACATTCTGATTGGGTATTACAGGATCAAAATGTGCTTCTTTGGCGACCGCATCATTATTTACGACAGCCCAAGACTCAATCATATTTTTTGTGTGTTCAGTGGCTCTCTCTAATTTTGAAAATGATGACTCCCCAACATATAACGCCATCGATATACCCATAATAAGGTCATCATGTTGTCCTTTTTGGTGATCAGGTCTACCGTTTATGTAGACAAATGTGTTCATCTCGTTATACAAACGAACGCTTCTAATACCAAATTTATGTCTTACACTTTCCTCAAATGCAGCAATAATCTGAACTCTTTTATTGTTAAAATTAATACCTGGTATTTTATCCGCCGAAGTTTTATTTACCGCCCATATATTCATAGAATCAACTCCATCAATATATAAACTTTTATAACCCAACTCTTGCATTTTTCTAACTGTCGTTATACCCATACCACCGGTGATATCGACAACAACAAACGCATTATACATCATACCCCACTTATATGCGACTTCCGCCAAAGTATCAGGTGGAATTTTTCCTACATACTCTAAGACTTGTTCTCTTTCGTCAAAATCAATTATTTGAATGGATGAAAAGTCCTCACTATCACCTCGAGAAACATCGACACCCATTATGTACTTGTGACCTTCGATCGGTTCTTTCCAAATCCATAGAGAATTTCCCATAAGTTTTGAAGGTGGTTCTTGTATTGTATTTTCTTTAATAAATTCTAATTGTTTGTTATCAAATACGTTATCTCCCGAACCTAAAAATTCACAATTTAACTCTTGGTTAATTTTACGTTTATCGTATTTAAGTTTTTTAACCATTTTTTCGTACCAAGAAGAACAAGGTTTGTATCCTTGATTAAAGAAATGTTTCATTTCATCATAATCCCTATTAAATGGGTCAGTATGTGCCCAAGAAATATTTTTTGATTCATCAAAATCTTCACGATTCAAAAGATAATGAACAATGTCATCAGTTGGTACCAAATAAAGATCCTTGGCGTATCTTGGATCTCTATACCAATACATCTCAGAAATTTTGAAGTTATTCATTCCTTTCAATGATTGATCATATATCTCATAATAAATTGGGTCATATCCGTTTGGTGTAGAAACCACAATTACCTTACCCCCTGTGGATAAGGATGCCATACAAGCCGCCCAGAAATCACTATCGGCTTCGATAAACGCCGCTTCGTCAAATACAAGAATTGTCGGGGTAAATCCACGAAGTGCATCTTTTGAGGTTGCTACCGCTTTTACCTCTGATCCGTTGTTTAATTTGTAGTGTCTTTGTGAATTTTTTTCTGCCGCAAAACCTGCACCAACCCAATTAGGCCATTGGTCAACAAAGGCTCTAATCTTATTTGCCATCTCCATTGACGTATCAAGTTTGTTGGCGATAATTAGAATTTTTTCAGGTTGAGTTTTTTTAGCAAAAACCAATCTTTTTGATATCCAAGCTGCGGTAACTGTTGATACCCCGGCTTGACGATACTTTAACGCAATATTTTCTTCAAAATTTTCGTAATCATTTAACAAAGATACTTGATCAGGAAATAGTTCCAAAGGAACGTATTTGGATACTGTATTATCGTAGGTTTGTAAATACGTTCTCAGAGCATATGGAGTATCACTCATACACCTAGCGTATTCAATTAAGACTTGTTCTTTAGTTAATCCCATATTACATAAATATCAATTCAGGGATTTTGTTGTAAAGACTATTTTTTACCGATAGAAAACATTTTACCTATAGGTAGTTCCATTGGTGCCTCATCAGAAAACATTGTGACTTTTTTTGGTCTACGAATTATCATAGACTTCATTTTTTTAGATTTTTTTTTTACTGTCTCAATAATATCTTTTTTAGTCATTTTTGGTGAGATATTATTATCTACCATTTCTGATATTTTTTTTTCCAGAAATTTTTCAAACTGCTCTTTTGTTTCTTTCTTTTTACTTTTGACAGTTTTTTCAGGGTGTTTTTTTTCTGGCATATTTTTATATTGTTTTTTTGACGTTGAGTCAGAAAACTCTTTTGCCATTTTACACCACTTACATTTCTTATCTGAACATTTGTTACAACGAGCCCAAAATAAACCTTGTTGAGCTTTAGACTCAAACTTTTCATTAATTGTCGATTCAGCCATACCCATCATTGATCTATTTTCACCAGAATCGTCTCCCATACCATCATCAGCCATATCATTTGCATCATGTGGTGGTTCTTGACCTGTATATTTTTGTAAATTAACTTTTCCTTGAGCATTTGATGTAGTAACACCATCGGTTTCATCTTCAGATAATTCTTTTTCAACAACTTCAACAGTACCTGGTTGTGCGTTTGGTACAGGTTTTAAACTTACAGTAGTTTGTCCAGGTTTTAAAGGAATGTTACCACCTTTAGGACCTACAATAGTTTTAGTTGTTTGTTGTTGTTGGACTTGTTCTTTGTTTTCTTCTTTTTTCATTTTTTTGAATTTCTCAAAAAGAAGATTTATTTGAGATTCAGTCATTACTGATACAGTCTTTGATGAAAGACCGTTTTCTATTAAAAATTTTATTTTGTTATTAGTTTTCATATACAACTTCTTTTTCGAATTGTAATACTATATCTCTTTCATATAGTTTGTTTTTAACAGATTCTTCAGTTTCTCCAAATTGAAACACCAATCTTTTAACAATAGAAAAATCTACATTATCAGTTTCTTTTTCCCATCCCAAAGCAATTACTCCGTCCATAGAATCAATAACTGAAAATACATCAGAATCTTGAACCAATTCAAATGATACCTCTTCATTAATCAAAGTACCAACTTTTTTAATATACTCTAAATCAGGTGGTAAAGGATATCCATTTGCTGGTTTAGATTCCCAATTTTCTCCAAATACTTCTAAAGTGTCAGAAAAAATAAATTCATAAATGTTGTCCCCTTTATAATTGGGTCCTAAACCATTAATATAGATTAATTGATTCATAAAATATTTCCAGTTCTTGTTATTTTAACTTCATTAATTCCTTGTTTAAAAATCAAATTTTTCTTTTCTGATAAACCCATAAGTTTAACTCTTGGGTTTTCTGAAATAAATTCAAGAGCCGAATCCATTTGATCTACTGTTTCAGAAAGTCTTATAACATTCTTTTTATTCAATTGATAATTTTGATTAGATTTTAAATCTTGTTTTTTTATTTCGTCTTCTGACATTGTAAAATATTTACTTAAAACCTTATCTACTGAAGATTCACCAAAAGTTCCGTGTGTGAAAGCATCTACTTCAGGATAAAAATGTCTTTTTCTTCTGTTTTTTGATGCATAATCTTCTTCGTCAATTTCTTCAAAATCAATAACATCGTAGTCATCTTCATAATCTTCTGTTTGTTCACCTGATACACCTTTCATTGCGGCATTACCATAAGCAGCTGGTAAGTAATCTCTAAAGGCGTCGCCATAACTTTCATATTCTTCGGCCATTTCAGGTGATGGTATTTCTTCTTCACCTTCAGGTGACGGTGGAGGGGGAACCATTTCTTGTTCTTCCTCATAACCTTCAACTTCAGCTTCCATATCCATTTCTTCATCACCACCTTCTTCATCTTCATCACCACCTTCTAATTTTGAAATGATTTCTTCGATATCGTCCTCATCTAAAACGTCAACATCAAGTGCGGATAAAATTGAATTGATTACGTATTTAACGTTTTGAGAAGAAAGTTCTTTTTCTTCCTCATAAGATCTAATTTTTTGTGCTAACTTACCAACAAGAATTTGTATTCTTTTAAGGTCTGAAACTTTTTTTTCTTTTGGTTTTTTTTCAACGTCGATTTCTAGTTCCTCTTCGCCTTCTTCTCCTTCAGGTGCCGGTGGCATTTCTCCTCCTTCTTCAGGTGCCGGTGGCATTTCTCCTCCTTCTTCAGGTGCTGGGGGTAATTCTGCTCCCGCATCAGGTGCCGGTGGTAATTCTGCTCCCGCATCAGGTGCCGGTGGTAATTCTGCTCCCGCATCAGGTGCCGGTGGTAATTCTGCTCCCGCATCAGGTGCTGGAGGTAATTCTGCTCCTGCGTCAGGTGCTGGAGGTAAAGCTGCGCCCGCATCAGGTGCTGGTGGTAATTCTGCTCCTGCATCAGGAGCTGCAGCCGCTTTAGGTTTTTTAGTTTTTAGTACGTACTTTTTTTTTTGCTCTCCGATAAGGGGAGTACCTTCTTCGTTTTCAAAAAGGGTATTAACTTCTTTTGTTATCAAGTTAAGACGTTTTAAAGCCTGAGAATAAGATGAATAATATTTTCTACCTTTCATTGGTTCAATATAGTCGAACTCAGATTCATTGATAGATTTTTTAATAATATAACCTTGTCTTTCTTTAGCAATTTCATATGTGTTACCATCAGCCAAATTTATTCTATATTCGGATGACTTTGTCTCATTTACTGATTGAGGAATATTTTCATTGTAACGAGCAATTTCCATTATTCGTCTGATTTTATCCATTCCCTCAAGTTTTTCACTTCCAATAGGTCTAAGTCCTGCCATATTTGTGTTATTTAATGTAAATTATTTTTTCTTAATAAATATATCGATAAACGTAATTATTTTTAATTACCGATTTTTATTGTTTCATCGACAATTTTTTGTCTATAAGATCTGTTGGTAATTCGTATAATTTCCCAATGTACCCATTTCTTCTCAGTAATTTGAATACTAAATTTTCTAAGGACATTTCTCCGTTTTTTTCAAGTCCGCAATTTCTGAATTTCTTTAATTTTTCTTTGTATTTTTTTACCAAACGTTTGATTTCATCGGGATCTTCATCACTGATATTATCAACAACACCATCAATAATTCTCATCCACTGATTGGCCTTTTCCTTTAGAAGATCTATATCAATTTTTTTATCTTCAGATTTTTTTGGTTCATTAACCCACATATCATATAAAACAGAATATATTCCACTACTAAATGTTGTTTCACTTTCGCTTTGAACAAAACATTCAACGTCGTACCCAAATAATTTTATATTATGTCTATCGTTAAATATTATTTTTTTTAAATCAAAAAATTCAACATATAATTCTTGTGAGTTATTTGGGAATTGGTTGTAATTTACAACTATATGTAAATCTATATCCGAAAACTTAGACCAGTTATAATTTACCAATGAACCAATCATTATTATATCAGTTACAATCACATCAACACCTAAAAAATCTATAAATACGTTTGCAGTTTCCAAAAGTTTTTCTCTTACTTCAGGTCTCATCATATATGACTTACCTTCCTTCTCCCAAATTTTAGGATTTAGATTTTCTTGGGATTCAAAACTTTTTATAATATCTGAAGTATTCATATAGATAAATACTTTATAATTATAGTTTCTTATATGTGTGTGCTTTGGAAATGTTTTTGTTAAAGAAGTTTCCTTGAGATTCTGCCATTCTAAACTGAGTATATTTCTGATGTGGTACTTCACTATACTCATATCTCGCACCATTTTTAAACTCTGCAATCATTTTTTTAGTAAGGGTATCGTACTCAGTTCTTACAATATTTGATGATTCTATTTCATTCAAAATCGTTGTTCCACTAATTAATTCACTTGTTATTGCCATAATTTTTTTATTTAAAAATAAATATGAGTAAAAAAAAATCCACCCTAAGGTGGATTTCTAACTTTAAAATTTAAGAGATTATTTAACTTCCTCGAACTCTACATTTGCAAAGTCTTCTTCTGTTGCTTCAGCGTTGTTTGTTTGTTCATACAACTTCTGACTTATGGTTTGGAATTTTTTATTAACCTCTTCCATTAAAATTTTTACTTCTGAAATGTCTTTCTTGTCGTAAGCCGATTTTAATTTATCGATTGATGAATTAATTTCAGTTTTTTCATCTTCAGTAATTTTACTTTCAAGATCTTCCATAGATTTACCGACTTGAAAAATTAATGAGTCAGCGGAGTTTAAAGTATCAACTTCCTCTTTTAATTTTTTATCAGCTTCCGCATTCATTTCAGCTTCTTGTTTCATTCTCTCAACTTCTTCTTTTGATAGACCTGAAGATGACTCAATTCGGATTGATTGTTGTTTGTTAGTTGCTTTATCAACTGCAGATACATTTATAATACCATTTGCATCGATATCAAAAGTTACCTCGATTTGAGGAGTTCCTCTTCTTGCTGGTGGTAATCCATCAAGGTGGAATTTACCAATAGTTCTGTTATCTCTTGCCATTGCTCTTTCACCTTGTAAAACATGTATTTCTACTGTTGGTTGATTATCTGCAGCTGTTGAGAATGTTTCTGATTTTTTTGTTGGAATAGTTGTGTTCGCATCAATCAATTTTGTAAATACACCTCCCATAGTTTCAATACCTAATGAAAGTGGTGTTACGTCTAACAACAATACGTCTGTTACATCACCAGCCAAAACACCTCCTTGGATTGCAGCTCCCAAAGCAACAACCTCATCAGGATTTACCCCTTTTGAAGGTTCTTTACCAAAGAATTTTTTAACTGCTTCTTGGATGGAAGGAATACGAGTAGATCCACCAACTAAAATAATCTCATCAATATCAGATGGTTTTAGTTTGGCATTTTTCAAAGCGGATTCACAAGGTTTAATTGTTCTATCAACCAATGATTGTGTTAATTGATCAAACTTAGATTTTGTGATAGTCATTACTAAGTGTTTTGGTCCTGTTGCATCTGCAGTTACATATGGTAAGTTAATTTCAGTTTGAGGTGAAGAAGATAACTCAATTTTAGCCTTTTCAGCCGCCTCACGAAGTCTCTGAAGTGCCATAGGATCTTTTGAAATATCCATACCATTTTCTTTTTTGAATTCGGAAACTAAGTGGTCAATTAAAGCCTGATCAAAGTCATCCCCACCTAAGTGAGTGTCCCCGTCAGTTGCTAACACCTCAAATACACCGTCACCAAGTTCCAATACTGATACGTCATGTGTTCCACCACCACAGTCAAATACTACAATTTTCATGTCTTTTGACATTTTATCAAGACCATAAGCCAAAGCCGCGGCTGTTGGTTCATTGATAATTCTTTTTACTGTAAGACCAGCAATTTCACCAGCTTCTTTAGTCGCTTGACGTTGAGCATCGTTAAAATAAGCAGGAACTGTGATTACGGCTTCAGTTACAGATTGACCTAAATAGTCTTCTGCCGTTTGTTTCATTTTTTGAAGGACGGCCGCTGAGATTTCTTGTGGTGAATAAGTTCTATCGTTAATTTGAACTTTTGGTGAGTTATTTTCTTTAATAACTTTGTAAGGGACCTTTGTTGTTTCATTTTTAACCTCATCAAAAGATGATCCCATAAATCTTTTAATTGAGTAAATTGTTTTGTCAGGGTTTGTTACCGCTTGACGTTTTGCAGGATCTCCGATTTTTCTTTCACCGTCTTTAATAAACCCCACAATTGATGGTGTTGTTCTTTTTCCTTCACTGTTAGCAATAACCACAGGTTCCTTGCCTTCCATTACGGCAACACACGAGTTAGTTGTTCCCAAGTCAATTCCAATTATTTTTCCCATTTTTTTATCATTTTATTTTTATGTTTATTTTTTCCACACTTTTTACCAAATATATGCCATTCCATAAAACCTGTCAATATGTCAGTATATTTTTTTTATACTGACAAAATAACAATATTGGACTTTTCTAAATTTATTTATTAGTTTTTGAATGTAAAACAATAGAAGTATGTTAGAATTTATGGATGAAGGAAATGATAAAGCGAAAAAAAAGTCTGATTCAGGAACACCTGTGTTAGATAATTTTAGCAAGGATTTAAACAAATTAGCTCAAGAAGGTAAATTAGATCCTGTAATTGGTAGAAAGAAGGAAATCTTAAGGATTGCTCAGATACTTTCTCGAAGAAAGAAAAATAACCCAATTATTATTGGTGAGCCAGGTGCAGGAAAAACTGCAATAGTTGAGGGTCTTGCCATGATGATTCATGATGGTGAGTGTCCTAAGAATTTAATGGATAAAAGAATTGTTTCTTTAGACATGAATTCTTTGGTTGCTGGAACAAAATACCGTGGTCAGTTTGAAGAAAGAATGAAGGTAATCATTGAAGAACTTCAATCATCCCCAAACATCATCTTGTTTATTGACGAGATTCATACAATAGTTGGTGCGGGAAATAGTTCAGGTTCATTAGATGCATCTAACATCTTCAAACCTGCACTTTCTCGAGGTGAAATTCAGTGTATTGGTGCAACTACTTTAGATGAGTATAGAACTAACTTTGAAAAGGACGGAGCATTAGAAAGAAGATTCCAAAAGGTAGTTGTGGATCCTGCAACAAAAGATGAAACTTTTGAAATCCTTAAATTAAGTAAGGAAAAGTATGAAGATCACCATAAAGTGACTTATGATGATGAGACGTTATGGACATTTGTTGAGTTAGCGGACCGTTATATTACAGATCGTGAGTTTCCTGATAAGGCTTTTGATATCTTGGATGAGGTTGGTGCAAGAATGCAAATTGACATAAAACTTCCTGAAGTTATTGAAAACTTAAAAGATGAGGCTAACAAAATTAAACAAGAAAAAATAAACGTAATCAAAAGACAAGACTACGAACAAGCCGCAGAACTCCGTGATCGTGAAAGAGGTGTAATTGCAAAACTTGAGGAAGAAAAGAAAAAATTTGAGGAACATTTGAGAAGTAGTAAAAGAACTATTCCTGAAGAATTAGTTTACGAGGTTGTTTCAAACATGACTAAAATCCCAATTTCAAACATCAATCTTGATGAAAGGAATAATCTTATTAATTTGACTGATAATTTGAGTTCAAAAGTAATTGGTCAAGAAGAAGCGGTTTTAAAAATTACAAAAGCAATCCGTAGAAATAGAATGGGTATTAAAGACCCAAATAAACCAATCGGTTCATTTATTTTCTTAGGATCTACAGGTGTTGGTAAAACATATTTGGCAAAACAATTGGCAAAAGAAATCTTTGGAAGTGAAGATAATATGATTCGTGTGGACATGAGTGAATACCAAGAAAAACATACTATTTCTCGTTTGATCGGATCACCTCCAGGATATGTTGGTCATGATGAAGGAGGTCAATTAACAGAACAAGTTAAAAACAAACCTTACTCTGTTGTATTATTTGATGAGATTGAAAAAGCTCACAAAGACATTTTCTCAACACTTCTTCAGTTGTTAGATGATGGTCACATTACGGATTCGTTAGGTCGTAAGATCAACTTCAAAAATTGTTTGATCATTATGACTTCCAATATTGGTGTTAAAAGATTACAAGATTTTGGTGCTGGTGTTGGATTCAAAACAGGTAAAAGTGAGGCGGTTAGAGAAGAAGAGAAAAGAGAAATTCTTAAAAAAGAACTAAGTAAATTCTTCGCCCCTGAATTCTTAAATCGTATTGATGATGTAGTTATATTCAATTCACTTGAAAAGAAACATATTGATGTAATTACAAAACTTGAGGTTGACAGACTACTAAAAAGAGTCTTAGAAAAGAAATATATTTTCACTTATGAACAAGATCTAATCGATTACATTTCTAAAGTGGGATTTGATGAAACATTTGGAGCTCGACCAATCAAAAGAGCAATCCAAGATAAAATTGAGGATTTAATTTCTGAAAAAATCTTGATGATGGAGATTGAAGAAAATAAAGACTATGTCTTGAAGGTTGAGAATGATGAGGTTGTTGTTTCTAATAAAGAAGAAAAAGTTAAAAAAACAAGAAAAAAGAAAGAATAATTTTTTTATTAACAATTATTCAACTATCTTTGTGGAAACAATTTGAAATGGATCTAAATAAATTTAAAGAACTCCTATCTGTCCCAACCAAGACTTATAAGGAAAGTAAAATGGTAGAGTATTTAATTTCTACCATTGGGGATATGGATGGAGTTACTCTTACTTGTGACGAACATAATAACATATATGCGGTTAAAGGAACATTGGGTGAAGGGGAATTTTACCCAATGTTTATTTCTCACACAGACACAGTTCACGAACTTGTTGACCTTATCGATGTAAAAGAAGAATACCTTCTTCGTCCATATACATTTGGAAAAGATTTTGGTCAAGAACAAGTGTTGTGTTTAAAAGCCTACGACAAAGATGGAAGACCAACAGGTATTGGTGGTGATGACAAATGTGGTATCTACATTTGTTTAGAATTACTTCGTCAGTTAGATAAAGTCAAGGTTGCATTTTTCGTATCAGAAGAAACAGGTTGTCATGGATCAAAATTGGTAAATAAAGAGTTTTTAAAAGATGTTGGTTATTGTACTCAATACGATGCACCTGGTGATCACTTAATTTCCTACAGTTGTATGGGAACCGTTTTGTTTGATAAAGATGGTGAGTTTTTCAATACAGCACTTCGATCAATCACAAAAGGTTTTGGTAATGAAATGATGGTTCAGTCTCACCCATACACAGATATCATGATGATTAAACAACTATCTGATCTATCTTGTATAAACATGTCTTGTGGTTACTATAACATGCACACATCAAATGAATTTGTTTGTATTGATGATGTTGAAAGAGCAATTCAGGCGGGTAAAAATATGGTTGAGGATCTTGGGTTGAAAAAATACGAGTTCAAAACGGAACCAAAACCAACAACTACCACAACAACTTTGTTTGATAATGAAAGTCCATTCTACGATGAGGTTCACCAACTAACATCTATTGATGTGATTGAGGAAAAAGATGGGTTTATAATTGCAGATATCTATGATGAAAATCAATTCTATATCGATGATGAGGATGGGTACAAGTTATACGAGATTCTAAAAGAGCGTTATCGTTTTAATTGACCCGGAGCGATTCTAAACTCAGTTGGTTTAAATAGACCAGGTTGAGTTGCCATTGCAATTACTTCATTAGGAGTTGATAAACCATATACACGATCACCAAAGTAAGTATTTCTACCAACTATGTATTTTACTTTCAAGGTTTCAGGATCAACTTCCTCAACTCTGATAAACATATTTGTTTGACCTGGTATTTTTACACCGCTATTTTGAAAAAGACCTAATGCACTAAGTTTATCCATAGTTTTTGCGTATTCAGGAGAAAATTCTTCTTGAGCCCTTTCTATATACTCATCAATTAAATTTACCAATTTTTCACAGGATTGAGATTCAAACATTTCATTATCCATTACATAATATTCCATCTCATAATGTTCAGGAAGACTGTGTCTAAATTTTTTTTCAATTTTTTGTATTAACAAATCAAGGGCTTTTCCATCAAATTCACCATCTTCAACAAATAACTGAACCAAATTACCCCAACTTATAAAATATAATCCAAAACACCACTTACCCCATTTCTCAACTCCAAAGTCACTTAATGTATCACAATATACCTTTTGTATTTCTTGTTTAGCACCTTCTTCAGTTGCATTTGATTTAGCAGAACATATAATCTCATCCATTTCATCTCCAATATTTTGAAAGTATTTGTCCAATACTGAAGTTATTTGACTTTCATCATCAATTCTACTACCGTCTTCTTTAATATTATCAACAAGGTTAGGTGCAATTATTTTAAGTAAGTCTCTTAATCTGATTTTTGCTTCACGACAAAGATATCCTAAAGTGTATCCTTCACTCCAATCGTCGTATGCTCTATCTTGACACGAATTATAAAAATCATAAGAACCATAATACATACGATCATAGTTAATTGCATCCCATTCACCGTCAGATCCTTCTTCAAACGCAGGGTAATGAAAAAATTTCAAAAACTGTTCTAAATCTTCAAAATCAAATAATAAACCATCAGGTTTAATTTGAACCTTATTTAAATCAATGTCATAATCCTTAGTTATGAATTCGACATCATCAGGAGACAACTTTCTTTTATTTAAAAGAAGGATTTTTTGAAAGTCCGTCATTTCAGGAACATCATTTTCAATAAGAAGTCTTTTTTTCATATATTTATAAATATATTGGATAATACAAATCTTTGTATTATATTTGTATAGAAGTTATTTGACATATGGGGGCGTTTTTGGATTTGACAGGTATTGGCTGAGGAATAAGGGCATGTAGGGACTAAGTTAATCTCTTTAAAAACTGACTTAGAAAACAACTGGCAATGTGCTAAACAAAATGGAAACTCTTGGATTAGTAAGAGGTTCTGAAGTTACTGTATCTTAAGATAAGTTCGGAAACGGGGGGTCGGTCAGACAGATAACCTAGCAACAGAAGTCGTTGATGAGTTGGTTTTCACTCTAAAAGAAAACAAAACGGGTATGGTTCCCCGAAAGAACTATCACCGTCGCTGAGCGGTGTGAGAACTCAGATAGTTCGGAAGGTATGAAAAACCTTGACCTAAACATGTAGTCCTTATCTGACAGGATAAGCTGGACGAGGGTTCGAGTCCCTCCGCCTCCACCAACTAAACCTCATCTTCGGATGGGGTTTTTTTATGCGGTAAAATTTAGGGCATAAAAAAAGGGATCGATTCACATCGTCCCTAATATTTTTACCGGTTAGCTCCATTCTTTAAAAGAAATAAAACGCTGAGATTACACGTTTGTGTGAGAACCTTTAGAGTCATTATTGTTTCTACTCTTATCCACTTCCTTTTGAGAAGTATTTCTCAGTGACGGTCTTTTAGGTGTACCACTCCTTGAGATAATAGTTACTCTCTTATTACTCGACTCTCTTCGAGGATGCCTCCCCAACTCATCCTTGCGGGACTAGAGGTGTTTGGTAAGAATACGATCAGACTTGCGATCCTTTCGTGCAATGAACGGCTCATTACTATGTAGTCACCTTTCACTATTACCTGACGGACACTTTTGCTTATATGTTTCATTATTTTGGAAAATAACAACTTCCATAAGTTTTGTGTCGTGGATTTTGAAAGTAGTGGTCCGTCACGGGCTTCGTTATCTTTTGAACAACGAAATACTCAACTACTCTCTGAAATGTCCCCATTTCCATACTTCAAGATTACTTCGAGAAAAACTCTTTGGTAGGAGTTGATCAAGGTTGATAACAGCACCACCTGTACACCAACATACCTTACGGTTTTAAGTACCCTCTGATATTGGAACACGCAATAATGAAATCGGATAATCTCATGTTTTGCAATATTCCTACGGGTTATTCCTATTGGTGTTCCCACCTCAATTGGACGACCCACATCGCCAAATCACTTAACCTATTTCCCTACAGCGTTGCCCTCGGTACTCAAGCTTAAACGGTATCCCGCTTGTGTACTCGACCTCGATTACTCAAGGCGCAAATCGGTTACACTTCCGACTCACTTTATCCTACTTTCGTAGTTTATTTTATGGACTATACACGGCCCAATATCTTTATCATTCCAAGAAGAGACTTACATCTCAATTACTTGTCAAAGAATCTGACAAAACTTTTCCTGAACGGATAATCTATTTTTCAAAGAACGTTTCAGGACTTTTCCTGATTTGTTTTACAAAGTTAAGACATTTATTTTGATCTGTCAAGTACTTTGTGAATTTTTTTTTAATTTTCTTCGTTTACTTGGGTGGTTTCAACATAAACAGTGTTGGTCCCATAAAAATTTGCTCTTATTTGAGCAAATACCTCATTAGATGTCCAAAGTGTTTTACCATTTGCAATATACGAATACATTTCGATTTCTTTTACTTCCTCACTCATCGTTTTTAGTTTTTATATTCAAAATGTAATATAAATACTTCTATTGGTCAAGAAAGTTACAATATTTTTTTAATAATATCTTTCATTCTGTCTGTTTGTTCTTGTAGAGCTTCTTGTTTTGCAATATCTTTTTTGAATGATTCTTCGTCACCTCGAGCCAAACTTATCATGGCGTTAAGACCGCCTAATCCCATAAGATCCAAAACATTTAATTTTGAGTCGTCTTTATCTGATGATTTACTATCTGTTTTTGCCAAATTATCTGAAGATATTGAATCAGAGGATTGACCCCCAACTTGGAAATTAGCTAAAACTTCATTTGCCTTTCTTTCTCCCATTGATGAGGTTTGCCCACCGGCATTTTTTGTGACAAAGTATTTTACAGCATCATCTACGTTTTCAAACTTATTATTCAATGATGAACCTTCAGGGGCTAAAAAATTGATCATTGCGTCAGCAGCACCTTCAGGATTATTTAATTCATCAGGATTACCCTCAAAACCATATTTACGATAGTTAGCTCGACCTGTTATTTGATTGAATCCTCTACCTCTATATTTGTAACCATCACCAGGATCTGTATTACCTAATTTAATACCTGAATTTCTTCCATAAACACAATCAAAAAATTTTTCATCATCACATTTGTGTTTTTTACATCTTTGTCCTCTATCTTTGAATATTTGTATGATTCTACTGTCGTCAGTACCACAATACCCTTTTTCATTTTTTGGTACAAATCCACTCTCTTTACCTATAGTTGCCAATATACCTAAAACAGGTATCGGATTAGTTATACCTTTATCTTTAAGTTTATTGATAATCATATCGATGTTTGACTTTGCTTCTCCCTTGTATGCGTTTTGACTAATTGCTAAATTTGATAAATCAACATCAGAAGGTGATGACTTTCCTTTTTGAGTTGGTTCAGAAACATCCGAACCTGATTTCATACCTTGAGCACTTGATTTATGTTCCCAATGCCAAGGTTCGGTTCTTGGATTTTTAAATGGATTAGAGAATCCGAATTTTGATGCGTTTTGGGTTAACCATTTATGTGCAGGATCGCCATATTTTACTTTGAGATCTACAGCACTCCCCCAACCATGATTAGATGTACCAGGATAAGCAACAGGGGTACTTGAGGTACCTTTTTTTCTTTTTTTACCTGTAAGTTTATAATATTTCCAATCGAATATTTTGTCTTGGATTTCATAAGGTCTGTATGAATCCGTAATACCCCAACTTATTCCATCTTTTTTTGCGGCATTAACCATTTCAGAGTAAGCGTTTGCGGCATCACTATTTAACTGATGACCAGATCCAATTGGAGTTAATCCCGATAACTTACCGTTTTGGGCTTCGATTAATACTTGTTTTTTTGTTAACATCAATTAATTGCAATTTATTATAAATATTACAACTAATCAAAACCATTCAGGTATTTCTCTATTTTTCCATTTTGCGAAATCTTTTTTAGCACCTCGATAGTAATTTCTGTAAGATTCAATTACATCATCAACCTTATATTCGTCAGGCATCGCTTTAGGGGGAGTGGTAAAATCCTTGTCACAAATATTTGGTAAGTTTGTAACACACCATTCTATAACATCTTGTGACTTATGTCTTTTACCATATCGATACGTATATTCTTTACACAACTCTAAACCAAAATCACATAAGTAAAGATAGTTGGATAAGGACTCTCGAGACCAAATGGCACATGGGTGATTTTTGTGTGATAACTTGTATGGTATATTGGACGTATCGTTATTGGTTACATGGTGAACACCACATAAAAGTTGTGCGGTTTCCAATATCATTTTAACAACATGTTTGTCGCAATGATATTTTGCACATTTGTTTGTATCAAAGTCTAAAAAGAAAATATTCATACCGTAAAGGTAATGAATTTTTTTTATTGGGCCAAATAAGTCATTAAAACTCCACCAATAGAAGATGCATGATTTTGGAGATGGTTAATATCCTCCATATCTAATTTTGTTTTTCTCTTTGTAAATTCTACTGATAACACACCAATGAATTTATCTTCAATAGTTTTAATTGCGAATAAATAAGATGATTTACAACCAGATTCTTCGGCAACATATTTTAAACCATAAGTTGCGATTTTTTCATCTTTAAAATCGGCAATTTCAATAACATCATTTTGAAAAAGTTCATTTATTGATCTTGAGAATAAATTTACAGGAATATTTTTAAAATTAGATTGGACTGAACTTGCATTTGCGCTAACAGCCTCATACATGATTGAGAACTTAGCCATGGATCTACCTGTAGGATAAAAATTACCTCCGTTATGAAATTGTGAGATCCAAACTCGGTCTGCACTAAATTCATCTCTAATATGATCTATTTTTTGATTGATTAGTTCACTAACTCTCAGGGTGTCCATCACCATATCAGGTTTCTTTTTTCTTGAATCTAATACGTGTTTAATGTATAAAACTGCGATTGGACCAATAACCCCTGTAATAAATGCCACCGCAACTGTTGCAAAATTTTCCATAGTTATTCAATAAATATTATAACCAATAAAAAAACCCACTTGTGGTGGGTTTTTAATTTTAAAAATAATAAAGTTTAAGCCTTGTTTTTATCAACAATAGACCAAATGGCACCTGCCAACGTGGTAGCACCACCCAAGATTTCTTGAACCATTGAGTCGTCGATTATTCCTTTCATTACAAGGATACCACCGATGAATGTAACGGCGTGTCTAACGATACCCAATAATTGTTCTTTTGTTAGTTTCATAGTAAACTATTTAAGGTTTATTTTACTATAAATATCACAAATAGGTCCAAATTATCACTCATCTTTAAAAGTAAACCAATTATAAATCACATAAAGTGATAAACATACAGGGATTGCAATTGCTAAAAGTTCTGAGTAAGACATGGTATAATTGTTTATTATAAAGACGAATAAATCCTGTTTAAGGTGTAGTAAAACTAAATATTTTTAGCATTTAGTTATTCCTTATTAGCATCGGATCCCCACAATGTTTCTTCCCATTTTTTTATTGCCGGAAAAACAATAAAAAATCCTAAAATCCCACAAAAAACACTTGTAAAACTAATATCATTACTCAAATAAAAACTCGTTAAATACGACCCCAACATAACAATTAAAACCGCAATAAACGACTTAAAAAAACTTTTTACTTTATTCATATTTTTTATTTTAGTGGTCCCACTTGGGCTCGAACCAAGGACCTAATGATTATGAGTCATTTGCTCTGACCGACTGAGCTATAGGACCAAGCGAAATTATGCTTTCACCATGTGTTTTTCCATCAACTCTGTTGCTTTGACAACCGCTAAATCTTTAGTTTTGAATCCTTTCTCAACAACTTTTTTAGAGTGATACACAACATACTCAGTTGATTTAACCTCACCTTTTAACCATTTGAATTTTGTTGCCTTAGCTGGTCTGAGGGTGTCTTTCGCATAGATGTCGAAGTGTCCTACTTTACAGATGTAACGTCCTTTGTTTCCTGATTTTGTTGCCATGTGTTTTTTTTTATTTTAAGTTAAACAATTATACAATTTTTTGCGGTCCATGCGAGAATCGAACTCGCGGCTCATCCGTGACAGGGATGAATGTTAGCCACTACACCAATGGACCATTAAAAAAGGTTCTGAATCGTCCCTGTACCTAACCAGGAGAACCTTTAAATTTTCTATATTGGTATCTATATATCCCTCACCGATATGCCTAAGATTCGTTAGACCATAGTAACCATCCACGGTGGGTTTCTACTTTCACACTCCGTCTTAACCTATTCTACTAATCATGAGTGTCATAGTTTTTATTGTTAAGCGTTCAGTGCTATCCTCAGGACATCTTCACCTTACCCCCAAAGTTACGTGGCAGGTCTCACTCGGAAGCTGAGTGTATATTGTAGAATTGTCCAGTGTTTCTACAACTTGTGGATTGTATTACGACTACTTAAAGTCCCTAACCCCCTCCATCCATAATGGGGAATCCTTATTTGTTTGTGTAGCCTCCCCCATAGCCTTGAAGCCTTCAAGTCAGGATCACACACCATGACAGTCGGATACGTCTGCCAATCGTGGGGTCTTATTTTCTTATATCAAAGCATCCCATTCGGATACTACAAATTCAAGTTTTAAAAATCCTTCGACAGGAACATAAGTTACTTGAAGTCCTCCTGATCCGATGCTCATTTCAGTTTCAATTGCCTGAGTTAACATCTGTCTTGCCTTTTCTCTAATTTCACCTTGACATGGGATCTTTTCTTCAGCACCTATCCATTCCCAACGAAGAGCTTTCATTGTTCTATGAACCTTGTCGAAATCGAACCAATCCATTATGTTGTCTACTGCTTTTCTTTGATCTTCTGTCATAATACAAATATAAAAATAATTTTTTACAATTTCTGCACATGCTCCATAATTTCTGTAACTTCTTCAGGTTTTAAATAACCAATTACATCATTTGTTACAGGTGTCTTGTAAGTTAATTCACCTTTTTTATCTAAAACTGCAATTTCAAACAAACCATCTTTTCCACCATATGAATATGTGTGAGATACAACGCTAACACCATATCCATTTTCAAACATCATTCGAGAACGAACACCTGACATAAATGGTTCATCTGATATTTTATCAAATTCTAAATCTTCAAATTTTTTCATAACTCTAATTAAATTAAATTTGACTTGTGAAGTATACGTTGTTCTTCATACTCCTTTGATATTCCCCGCGGTTAAGTCATTCCCGAATAAGAATCTGCCTTATTGTCAGTCCCATACAAACATCAGCCTGTTTCTCATCGTATTGGGCATACTATTCGGTGATGAGCCGAAACGTGTAGTCAGGACAGGAGTCGAACCTGTTATCCCCCATTTGGATGCCTACTCCACCATCGGTGTCTCGGACTTGGTGCGTTATCCAACACGCCCCCTGACTATTTATTTTTTAATTTCATATATTCTCTAACAACTCTTTCCACTGTTGGATCTAATTCGTCACCAGAATCACATATTTCTAAATGACCATAACTATCAACATGAACTTCTTTGATATACTTGAGAAATTCAATCAATTCTTTTTCCATCTTATTTATTTTTTGTAGTCAGGACAGGACTCGAACCTGCAACGATGCAACCTTTATGACTTCTCGCGTCCAAGAGCTTATGGACCGTGGCGTTTTCAGGGTGTGATACCATTTTCACATTACGCATTACCTAACTTACCTATCTACCTTGACAGGGTGTAGTCGGTACGGGATTCGAACCCGTGTGACAAGGATGAAAACCTTGTATCCTGACCCCTAGATGAACCGACCATCTAATTATTGTGGACACTGTGGGAATCGAACCCAAACGATCTGATTGCAAATCAGTCGACCTGCCGTCGGCATCAGGCCCATTTGAGCGGGAGAAGGGATTCGAACCCTCAACAGCCAGCTTGGAAGGCTGGAACTCTACCAATTGAGCTACTCCCGCAAGTTGTGACGAATTTGGGATATCCGTCACATTTTTTTACATGGAAGAGGGGATCAATCCTACTAACACCATGGGTTCATTTTATCAAGCGACTTTTCTCCTAAACGCTTCAGTTTTTATCGCCCAAAACTAAATAAACGGCTTAACATCTTGTGGACTCATTTTTAAGTGTTCTCCACTTCCATTCTCAAGCTGAACTCTACTGCTAACACTCCCGTACTGACGGTTGGATTCGAACCAACGTTTTAAACTTACCGCTACAGGCATAGATGGTATAAGCATCCACTGGTACGTCAGCATTTGGTTGCGGGAGCAGGACTCGAACCTGCGATCTCAGCTTATGAGACTGAGCGGATAACCATCTTCCACATCCCGCTATGTTGTTGTGACTGAAGGACTCGAACCTCCGACGGGGGGCGACCCAATTCGGCTCATGAGACCGACGTTGCACCTGCGTCACAATATTTGTGGTGAGGGGATGGAATCGAACCACCGGCACAAGGAGTTTCAATCCTTTGCTCTACCTACTGAGCTACCGCACCATATTTGAGGTTGAGAACCTCTGTGTTGCCTCAAGTCTGACACCCATTTATTGAGTGATTCATTACTGGGTCAAATTACTTTTCCTTTCTCAAGGGAACAACACGAATTAGAGATAGTGTTGGAGTACCCATCTCGCTCCAATCTTAACTGCTTAATCGTAGTTTTACGAGGCCTCGGCAGAAAGGGTGATGAATTCCTGATCCACTCTGTATTGTCGACATCCGTTGAGTGGGGAAAACCACTATCAAAATCTTTATAATTTCAAAGAACTTATTTCCTTATTTGTTTTACAAAGATATGTAGTTTTTTTCATTCTGCCAAACACTTTGTAAAATCTTTTTTATTTTTTTTGGTTTAGTTGTTTACCTCCTTTCTGCCTGTAAATGGGAGGATTACTGTATAATCAGGCAATTAACTTCTAAACCGTTTTGTCTTACAAAGATATGTAGACTTTTCCAATCTGCCAAACACTTTGTAAAATATTTTTTTTGTACTCGAGGCGGGAATCGAACCCGCACGGGCATAAAGCCCACAAGATTTTAAGTCTGGCGTGTCTACCTATTCCACCACCCGAGCATTTTACCAATAAACCAAAGAACATAAAAAAACCCCTCTTTTTGGAGAGGGGTTTCAAATATTATATGTATAAAATATTACACCCTCTTCTTGAAAGTTGCTTCAGCTAAATCGCCCCCTATCAATAATATGTGTAAATTTTTCATTTGCGGTTTTTTAATTTGTTTTATAAATATAGTCATCTTTTTAAAAAGATCAAGTTTTATTTAATTTTTGTACCTCCAGTAGGACTCGAACCTACAAAATCATGATCCTAAGTCATGCGCGTATACCAATTCCGCCATGGAGGCTTATTTGAGGTCCCGATTGGATTCGAACCAACGTAAACGGTTTTGCAGACCGCCCCCTAAACCACTCGGGCACAGGACCCTATATATTAGCGGCAGTGGTGGTCTGCCGCTCTTGTCGCAATTTGGTTATGAGGTTTTATATTCGCCTTGTAACCTAATGATTCCACCCAACCTACTGCTGGTCCAACAAGTTTAGAACTAAAATGTTTTTCTTGATAGTTGTAATCTAAATCGATCTCAACTTTCACATTTACCTTACTTGTTAACCAGTTTGCTACTTCTATTGAATAATCAGCTTCATTCCATAATCTTGTCCATTTATCCTTTATCTTTTTCATTTTGTGTTTGTGATAAATGTAATGGACTCCTCTGTTTCCGTATCTGTAGGCAATGGCCGTCACATATACAGTTGTTCTTCTGTGGTTTTGTGAGTCAGTTCCAACATGTATTTCGGCATATGGACATTCTTTAAGAACATCTAATGTGTGTTTTACAATATCAGAAACCGCATCCCCCTCAACCTTTCTAAATAAACGGTTCATTATACCTCCTTTTTAATTGTTTGTGGAACCTCAGGGAGTCGAACCCTAACCTCTGGTTTTTCAGACCAGCGTGACACACCAACTTACACCAAAGTTCCATTATTTGCACGGCTACTAAGATTCGAACTCAGACCTTCGGTTTTGGAGACCGCGATGCTACCATTAACACCATAGCCGTGTATGTTTTGTACCCCCTCAGAGATTCGAACTCCGACCTGACACCTTAGAAGAGTGTTGTACTTCCGTTATACGAAAGGGGCAATTGTACCTTCGGAGAGGGTCGAACTCCCAATCATCAGATTCGTATTCTGAGGCTTTTCCATTAAGCTACGAAGGTATAAATAGTTCTGGTCAACCACACGCATCCCACCGTCCTGTTTCATACGCCTAAGCCTTGTCCGTTGTGAACTATTTGTGTGTATGATGGGGGTCGAACCCATGACCTCTTGAACCACAATCAAGCACTCTGCCAACTGAGCTACATACACCATGTAATTTTATTCTTCTTCTTTGGTTAATTCGATATACTGTAACGCAATATGAATTAACCCGTTGAGATATTGCCATCTTGGTCCGGCAATTTCATGTTGGAATATCTCAAGTAATTTTTGTTTTTGCCATTCCCTCTCAGATGGAATTGGTGATAACCATTGACCGTCAAGTTTGTCAAATTTAATAAATGATTCTCCTCCTTCCATATTTTCAATTTTTTAGTCCCGTGTAGTGGTATCGAACCACTCTAAAGTCGGATATGAGCCAACTTTGATCCCTGATCACACGGGAGTTGCGGAAAGCATTGGAATCGAACCAAATACCCGAAGGTACATCTCGCTTAGCAGGCGGACCCTATCGCCATCAAGGTTTACTTTCCATTGTGCTCATAATAGGACTCGAACCTATAACCTCCGACGTATCAGGTCGGCGCTCTCACCAATTGAGCTATATGAGCGGTTGCGGACTAGGTAGGGGTCGAACCTACGACCTTCGAGTTAACAGCTCGTTGCTCTGCCACTGAGCTACTAGTCCTTTTTGTTGTGGGAGCAGATGGAATCGAACCACCAAGACGATGTTTTACAGACACGATCAGGACCCTGCCGATACTCCCTTTTGTACACTCTACAGGGATCGAACCTGTGACCTGTTGTATGTAAGACAACCGCTACTACCATCTGAGCTAAGAGTGCTTGTTTTAGTTTTACAGAACAAAAGTAACCATTTTTTGGTAACAATCGCTAAGTTTTACTAAATTTTTTGTGTCCCCGACAGGGTTCGAACCTGTGACCCCCTCATTAAAAGTGAGGTGCTCTAAAACCAGCTGAGCTACGAAGACTTTGTCTAAGTGACAGGGATCGAACCTGCGGCCTGATGGTCCCAAACCACCCGCTCTACCATCTGAGCTACACCTAGTTATTGTTGCGGAAGAGTGAGGTGTCGATCCCCATACCTTTCAGTACCGCCCGTTTTCAAGACGGGGTCACAGGCCGCTGTGATTACTCTCCCAATTATTGTTGTTCCCCAAGGGTTCGAACCTCAATTCCATGGACCAAAACCATGTGTCCTGCCAATTAGACGAGGGAACAATAATGAAACCAATATGTCAAAGAACTTTTTCTTTTGAGGTCTCTATCAGGTTCGAACTGATGACTCCGGGTTACAAAGCCGGGATATTACCAACTATACTAAGAGACCAATATAAAACAAAAAACCCGAGATTTTTAAGTCTCGGGTTTTACATTCCTTTTATTATGTTGTTAAACGTTTTTAACTCATAAATGAAAATACCCTCGACTGTTTTAGCGTAGAATAGCTAAACGACCACTTCGTGCTCGGCTGATTACAAATGACCATATGTCTAAGAGTTGTTTTCATTTCGTTATAAATATATCGTTTTTTTAAAAAGTTTTAATTTCTCTACAAATGTAGATATTTTATTTCAATAAACAAGTGTTTTTTTAAATTATTTTATTTCAAAGGCACATCTCATAATTTTTTTTGTTTTAACCGCATCCTCGTAGTTTCCAATCACAACACCATCTTTGATTGTAAATGCGTGTTGTCTAACAAGAACAAAGAAAGTTCCTTTTGGGTTTTGTTTAATAAAAGTCCCAACGGTCATTTGTCTTAATTTTTTTTCACCTTTGATTGTAACATTATAAGATAAAGAATTAATCATCGTAGAACTTTTTCTAACTCCAACAGTATAAACTTTCTTATAGTTAACGGTTGTTCTATCGTCTACCATTTTAACAAGTTTACTTACAGTTCCGTAAGTTCCTTTTTTTGGTTTTCTACCGAATTTTTCGGCAACATACTTATGTGCTCTGTCGTATGTAACATCGAATGCCGATGCAAATGCTCTTACAACACAATCGTTAGTTTCTGATTTTGCAATCACTGATTCTGAATATCCTTGGATTGCTTTTGATGTGGCTTCGTATGGTAATTTGTTTTTCATAATACAAAGATACAAAAATTTTTTAAATCAAGCCATACTGATGTAACTCATATAAAAATTTTTCATAGTCTTCTGAGTTGATAAACTCATCGTGGATTTGTTGATGTATATCTTCCATAATTTTAAAGTAGTGATCCCGAATGGATTCGAACCATTGACCTACTGCTTAGAAGGCAGTTGCTCTATCCAGCTGAGCTACGGGACCATGTCATCAAACTTTTTTGACTTCGTATTTGTGACCTGAATCGGTATTTGTGTTAAGAATGTTGACCATTTCTTGTGCCTTATCCTTGTTGTCAAATTCCCAAACCTCACTTTGTGTATCTAACATGATCACAGGAAGTGTTCTGTTATTTTGAGTCTTAACGTGTTTTACAATTACATACATACCTCAAATATACTATTCGTTATACAACATGTCAATAAGTTCAATATCAATCGGAGCAAATTCTGTCGTTGTAGTCCAACCTTGGTAGAAAATACTTTCAGGGTAGTCGTAAGAGTCATTTAACAAACCCAAAGATTGAGTTAGTTCTTCACGAAGAAGGTGTTTGTGAGCTTCTTGGTCCGATGTTCTGTATAAATCAACATACATATTACCTGAATCGTAGTAAACCTCAAAATAACCGTAATTGTGATCTAAACGTGATGGGAAAAGAAGATCGTATTTTGTTTTAAATGCTTCGTGACTCCCGAAATATATGAAGTAATTTGCCTCTGATTTTGACGATACAATTTTTAGTTCAATAGGGTTGATAATTGCATTGAGTTCTGAAACAACATCCTTCAATTCTTGAATTAGGTATTCGGGTTTTTCACCGTCAACATAAATTTTAAGATCTTTTTTCCATTTATAAGCCGCATCACGTCGTCCACCAAATTCTGTGTTGTAAACAATCTCATCAAAGTACGCTTTTGTTTCAGGTGTACGTTCTTTTACTACAACTTCTGTATTTGTATCGTTACCTCCACCACCATTAGTATCAACAACACTATCAGTTTTAGTAGTAGATTCTACAACACCAAATTTATCTAACTGTTTATCAACATCAGTATTTGTATAATCGGCCAAGAAACAAAGTCCGAAAAAAATACAAGTTGCAATACCTAATATGGAATAAATTAATCTTTTCATTTTTTTGAATTAAAAATAAATACTAAATTACTTGCTTGATGTTGAGTCTTGATCGACCAACATGAATTTCCATTCTTTTTCAGGATCGAAATTATTTGGTTCGTTTTTCATTAAGCTAATTAAGTAGAAGGACATTCCTACAAGTGCTACACAGGCTACAATCTTTAATGCTAAGTTTTTCATGGGGTTTATGTTTTTATTTCTACAAATATAGTAGTTTTATCCCAATTGCCAAAGCATTATTGATTTTTTTTTAAATATTTTTTTTGATTTAGTAAATAGTATTACTTACCAAACCCTAAAGCGTTTTTTGCCATGTCAACAACAGAGTTAGAAGGTTTTGGTTTGTCTCCACCAACTACTGAAGAAGCCTTTTTGTAAACTGACTTAAATGGTCCTAAATCAATTTTAGAAGAGATTTCTTTTAGCATTGGACAAACAAATTGTAATAATTTACCCTCCAATGATTTGTAAGCTGCCGTATTAGTCGCACCTTCAACAATAACTTCTTTTAATGCCTGACCCAAAAGACTATCCATGGATCCTTTATTAACTGAAATTCTCCATTTGTCTACAAAAGTCTCAAGAATTGCTTTAGTTACCTGAGAAACAAAATAATTACAATTGGTAAAAAACTCATACATCCTTGTAATAGGAATATTAGCAAAAGCATTTGCAATTGCTTGTGCAAAAAACGATGTTTCACTGAATCCAAAATATTTTATTATGGCCATGAATATTTGTTTTTTGACTAGTTGTACTACGGCATCTCCGGCAGAATTTTTAGATCCTTTAAACCAATCCCAAAAAGCATTTTCAACAAGTACGGGATCGTATCCTTCTTGTAATAATCTTTTTCTTTCTGCCAAAAGTTTTTTGACTATGAGTTCTTCTTTAGTCATATTATTTGATAAAATTTCTTCTTTTATATTCCTCATTTAACATTTTAGAAACTTTATATCTTAAACTTTCTTTCATTGCAAATTGTGGATTAGGTTTTTCTTCTGATCTATCAAACCCTTTAGATAATGCATCTCTTAGATTTGCCAAACCATACTTACCTCTGTCAATTGAAATTTGATTGAATTCGTCACCAACTCCAAATGCTCCTGATACAAAGTTCTTATCTCCACATTGAATAGCTAAAACTTTGTTTTTCCATAGATTTTTAGTACACTCAGCCGTGATGGTTGTTGATTTAGAACATCTAGCAAGTAATTTAATTGCATCTCTACAAGTTCCTCTTGATGGTACAATTAAAGTACCTGGTTTAGGCCAAATTTTTGTATTTGGTGATTCTGTTGCTAAAGGCTTCAAAGATTCTAAATCTTTAGCAACGTCCGAAATGTAAAACCCTGCGTTTGCTTCAGGACTTTGTGGGTCCTCAGGTTCAATTCTTGTAAATCCAGTGTTATCTAATAAATCACTCATTTGAGTTGATTTAACTTGGTTCACATTTTCTAATCCTTTTCTAAAATAAACAAATCCTGGACCTTGATAGTCAGGTAATACTTTTTTACCTGTGGTTTTGTAAGTTAAATCAGAGTATTTAATTCTTTCAAATTCACCTTGATTTGCACCTTCAGGGAAAGTCATTTCATAACCTTTATTATCTCTTACAAATGCTTCAAGTGTACTTTTTTGTTCAGGACTTAATGTATCTTTACCTAATTCAGAAGTTTCTTGCATTTGAGGACAACCTTTACCCCATCCTGTAGTATATTTTCTTGGTGCTTGACCTGGCAAAACATTATATGTGTAAAAAGTACGTTCCCCTTTTGAATCAGGGTCTTGTATCGCAAAAAACATGATTATAGAACCATTTTGTAACTTATCTGAAGTAACATAAGCAATTTCACTATTACCAACTAAAGCAGGAAACTTAGCGATATCCTTACTTTCCATCCTTTTAACATTTTTATTGCCAGCACGAGCTTTTAAATCTGAACAATATAATTTTCCCTTTTCAAGGATGTCATACTGATCTTTAAAATCAAATCCTCTAATGTCTTGCTTATCATCTTCTAAAAGCATCTTTCTAATAATTTTGTCTATATTCATGACTTTTCTTTTTTTTGTTTTACTAACAAGTAAAAACTTGTTTATTGGGTGTTTTATTAAATAAATATCTAAATATTAAAAAAGTTTTTACAGTAAGGTATTTGCCTTACCTCTTGTAAGTTTATTTAAATCTTTCCATTTAGCTTTATAATCTATTTGATTTGCAACACTTCGTGTTAATCCTGTTTCCCATTTTGTTACGGTAGGATATGCACCACCTGTGGATCCTCCACCACCAGCGGCAGCGTCTTGTTCGATAATTTCACCATCATCTTCATTTTCGGTGAAAGTGTATCTTTTTAACAAATAAATAATTTCGTCTACTTTCATTTTTTTATAAATATTAGTTGTTACAATAAAAAAATTGTATATTTGTAGAAATAATCGCACTATGAAAAACATATTTTTAACTTTAGTATCTTTTTTACTTTTATCTTCTTGTTTGAAATACGAGGAACCCAAACTTTTAAGTTTAAGTGGTGAGTACCGTATTGATAAGATTACCTATGAGAATAGAGATGATCAATCAGAGAATGTTGTGTTTTATCCTGGTGATTTATATGTTAACCCAAGTGAAACAAAACCAATTGATTCAATTCAAGTTGGTTTTACTAAACTTGCAATGGATTATAGTATGATCTATTTTGATCCTACAGATGATCCTTTATCTGGTGGTACCACATGGAATAAAAAATTTACCTACCATGTTCAAGGTAACAGAAGTTTATATGAATTAGGTTATATTGTTTTTAATTACGATGGTACTCGTCGTATTTGGAAGATACTTGATGATCAAGCAGAAAGTTTAGTTATTAGAACTTCAGGTAGCTATGATAGTGGGTCAAATAGTAGTGGGGAAACTACTACCATGTTTTTAACTCGAGTTGGTCCTTAGATCAACTCGGGTTTTGGTATTTTATCGGAATTTATAACGTAGTATTCGTTTAAAAAAGAAATAAGATTATCTTCATCTATTGTTGGGGATTCTAACCAATAAAATTCTTCCTCTTCCTCATCTTCCGATAGGTCATAATCTTCCATTATAATATCGTAACCAAAATCAATTGCTTCGTTTACGTCTATTAAGTCCGTTCTGATCTCCTCATCAGAATCAATATTTAATCTAAATTGAACCTCAACTTGATTTGAGTTTTCGTGTAAGTAGAAAAATATTAATTCTTGTATTTCCATTGTATTAGTTGTATTTTTTAAATCTTCTGAACATATCTAAAGATTCCTTTACTTGAAACTTGAAATTTTCAACAATGTCCTCATCCAAATCTTTGTAAACTTCTTCATCGATTTCTTCACTTGAGTAGTCTTCCAATTCATCAATATCATATTCATATTGATCATAATTGTTTTCCATTTCATCATCAAATGTTTCATCTTCACTTGGTGAAGGTAGTACATCATGCATAAATTGAGTATTATCTTTATAGGTGCTCATCACGCTATCAATATCAACAGTACCATTTTTCAAATCCATAGGTCCGTCAGCAATTCTATCAAGAGAAGATTCATTCACCCTGTAGTTAGTATAATTTTTTACATTACCTTTATTATCTAGAGTGATACCCATTTTATCGTTTGCCAAATCTTGGACATATAATGGAGTTTGATTTGATTCTTGATTGTATTTTGTTACATAACCATCGTAAAGATGTTTATGTTGATCAAGAATGTTTTTTCTTTCTTCAGGAGTTGTGTTAAAAAAATATGCGTTCATACTGTTGGTTTTTTTCTTATAAATATCAATTCCCTATACAAATTTCTTAAATGGAATATAATTTAAATATTATAAAAATAAAATAATTATAATTTTAAGAGATATTTACATTTGATATGGATATTTTATTAACAGAGTCTCAGTATATAAAACTACTATTAGAAAAAAAGAATGATGAGGTTGAGTCGTCTTTTTCTAATTCTAAAAGTTTGGTTAAAGATATTATCAAAGACGTTAAATCTAAACATGGTATTGATTTCACATTTGCGACAACTTGGGGGGCTGTTTTAGGTGGTTTTATGGGACCCATCAATGATTATTTACATGGAACATATAGTAATCTTTCTAAATCCGACATTTCATTAATTTCATTTGGTATTCTTTTAACTTTTTTTTCATCTAATGAAGAAAAGTTAAATAAAGTTTTAAACATTATTAAAAAAGAAAAATTAATAACTTTTTTTGATAGGGGTTTGATGAAAGCTTATGATTTAAAAGATGCTTTCTTTTCTTTTTTAGAGAGTTTGAATGTTACTTTTGCAAAAACCTCTAACATGTTGGCTTACGCATTTTTGATACCTTTGATTCCTTTATTTAAACAACTGTCTGAAATGGAATTAAGTTCTGATCAGTTAGAACTATTAATTAAAGGACTATCACACTATACCGGAACAATAGTTAGCTCAACAATTTTACATCAGTTAATTAAAAAAATCATTAAAAGATTTAGATCTTAGAATTTCTATCTTGAACTAATTTTATTACTCTTTCAACATCCTCATCGTTCATTTTATGTACATCACCATGAGTGTCAAACCAATTTCTTAGAAGTTCATCGAAAGGTTTTTTGGTTATTTTTGACATTCTTCTAAATCCAAATACCTGAGCATCAACTTCATGTGGTTGGGAATAATATTCATATCCTTTTCCACTGTCATCATCATCCCCAAGATCAAAAATACCTTGTCTTACTTGACCAAGATGTCTTAATTCATGTGCAACAACTTCATTTAATTCACCAATTAAATCATACATTATTTTATCCTTAACTTTTGGGTTATAAATAATATCGATTGATACAACAAAATCTTCACGGTAATATCCACCGTTTATTTTAAAATCATTTATCTCATCTGATTGTTCTAATGTTAGTTCTACTGAAAAACTTCCTATTGAAAAAACGTACTCCATTTCTTCATCAAATTCTTCAGGTAAATAAAATTCACCCTCATCATGAGTTTTATAAATTTTAATTATATCTCTTACCGCAACTCTTACCAGTGCTCTCATATTATTTTGTTCTAAAATAATTTTTTTTGTTAAAGTTTCCATATTGATAAATATAATCTTAAGTTTTATTATTATAAACGTTATGGAACAACTCAACACACACCCTATTAAAAAGTCGGATTTAGGATTTCACGGAAATCTGTTCGGTGGAAAATTATTATCATGGATTGACGCATCTGCTGCGGGATATGCAATGCAACTATGTGATACACCAAGAATGGTCACGGTTTCAATAGACCAATGTAATTTTGAAAGACCCGCAAAAGAAAGTCAATTATTAAAGATTTATGGATGCCCAACAAGAGTCGGTAATTCATCAATGACATTATATATGGAAGCGAGAGCGCATAATGTTTATTCAGGTAAACAAGACTTAGTTTTAAAAACTCACATTACATTTGTTCAGATTGATGAAGGTGGGAATCCAATTCCGTTAGGGGAGAAAGCAAAAAGAAGATTATCTGAGATGATTTCTCAAGTTCAAGAATCCTAAATTTCTTTAACTTTTTTAGGTTGTAATGGGGGATCTAATAGGAATTTTTCATTAACCCAATGTCTTAGTTCATTTTCGACAAAGTATTCAGGAACCTCTTGATCATCAGGCATTTCTGAAGCTAAATCAGCAACGTATCTTGCAAATTTAATCTTAAATCTATCATCCATTAAAGTTAGTAAACCATCTGATATAAAAAATATTTTGGTTAAAGGATCACTAAGCCCCAATTCACCTTCAGCCAAATCAAATGATTTCATAACCGCTCTACCCCACCACGTTTTATAATTTGTAGTCTCTTCTAAAGTTGGTCTTAATATTTTATTTGCAGCCCTAACGATTGACCCTGTAAATCCCATTATAGATAGTTGAGGTAAAAACCAAGGTAGCAATCTTAAAGTTGCTTTATATCCACCTTCCCCAATGTGTTTATATAATCTTTTCTTAGATGCCGACTCAACTAACGCTCTTAATTGTCCAAATGTAATTTTACCTTGAGCACTACAAAACTTCTCGGCATCACAAATATTTTTAACCGCCGTTTCAGAGGGACTGATTTCGGTTTCGTTAATATATTGTTTAAGATTTTTTCTTACTATTCTTTCTATTATAATTGACATAATATTACCAAGTTCTACACGCCCAATATCTTGCTTTCCATCTTGGACCTGGATTATCACAATTATGTCTCGCCCTAAAAGATTTTCTTCTTTGTGGGTTATTTTTCTTAATTGTCATTCGTTTACCTTTGGCAGACTTACCACCAAAACCAAAATTCACTTTAACAACTCTTCCTTTGTCGTTTTTAACGTAAACTTTAAACTTTTTAATGTCTCCTTGCATGATCTTGCCAAGTTGTACTTTTCTACCTTGATATTCTGCTTCTGAAATAAACTTAGCATCCTCGATAGGAACTTCCAAATAAACTTTTTCACCATTTTCTAATATTACCGATTTACCTAAATCAGACTCAACTATAGTAATATCATTTTCATTTAGATCAATAAATCCATTATGAAACAATTCTCTTACTTCATTTATCAAATCAATAAAAGATTTTGAATAAACTCTAAAAACATTTTCACCCAAAGAAATTTTATTATCCAAATGATATTTAAGATTATCAGACACTTTAACCTTTTTGGTTAGTCTCATTGGGTGATTAATTTGTTCGTTTAACGCTCGTCTAACGATGTTTTCTAAAATTCTCATAACACGTGATATTTATTAATAAATATTCTAAATTGAAATAAAATTATTCATCGTATGAAAATGAAAAAATTAACCGATAGTCAAATTAATAACATTGTAAGATCTTTTTTGAGTGAACAAGAAACTAAAGAATCTAACTCAAAGAAAAAAGATAAAAAACCTAAATGTATACCTGAAAATGTAATGCCTTTAGATGAGATTGCTGGTAGAGCTGATGAGTACTCTAGATACACACCAGGTATCACAAAAAGGTTATCAGGAGTTAATTCTATGGTTGATACGTTAGGTATATTAAATAACCTAAGACTTTTTAAAGACATCAAAGATGGTGGATCTCATTTGGCTTACGAAATGATGAATAATCTAAACAAATATAGAAATAAAAACTATTACGATGAAACCAGTGGTGGTTGTCATAAAGCCATGGACAAAATTATTGAGTTATATAAAGAAAATGAACACGGTACTGAACTTGTAAAAGATATTGAGCGTGTTCTTAATTTACAAACAAGAGAAGATGAATTTACTCCATCAACA
>Ga0315903_10001280_pt1 | contig 37938 bp, 57 predicted proteins | sample LakEriMetagenome_7_FD_203524 | JGI IMG/M metagenome (GOLD analysis project Ga0315903, IMG submission 203524) | Freshwater fungal communities from buoy surface, Lake Erie, Ohio, United States - Buoy 2 MA119 | ecosystem: Environmental > Aquatic > Freshwater > Lake | place: USA: Lake Erie, Ohio... | reverse complement strand
ATGTCGCATCGGGCGTGGTGGTCCAAGTGGCAACGGTAAGTGTGTCTCCAGTATTGGCCGTGATGGTGCGGATTTGGCCAGCACCAGTTCCGGCAGTGATGCGGACCTGACTATTAATCCATTGCGAAGCAGTCCATGTTTTGCCGGTCTGCGTCAGCGTCGTGGCCGTGGCCGAGGTCGCGGTGCCGGTGGCAAAATTCTTGAACGCGCCGTCAACGACGGACGGTGTGGCGATCAGCTTGGCGTCCGTGCCAAAGGCAATGGGCATGTTTGCCAGCGTGGTCCAAGTGTTTGTCGCATAGTCATACTTGCGAAAAGAAGCCGCCGCAGTTGAGCCGTTGCCCGCGACATACCAAGTCGGCGTCAGCAAGCGGTAAACCGTCGATGCCGAGAAGGCCGACGCCTGCGTCGCCACGGTAATGACCGCGTTAGTGGCGACAGTGTTGCTCACGATATCCAGCACGGCCCCGGCATTCGGACCCGCGAGGATTTGAACCTTGTAGCCGCGCAGATCGCGGGCAAGCGTCTGGTTGGTGATGATGGTCGATGTCGTGCCGCCCGTCGCGGTCAAGGAAGATGCCGCCGTCGCCGTGCCGATGCTCCAAGCAGCCGCTGTTGCCGAAAGGCCAGCGCCAACCGCCGCTGCAAGCGCAGGGTTGGGTATCAGGACCCATCCATCCTCTGCGGGATTGTAGATGTACGCCTCGGTAATGGAGCGAATAAAAAGCTGTTGCTGCCGAAAATGTCGGGAGGATGAAATCAGCATTCCCCCGCCATTTATGTTCGGCGCAGGGGCGCAAAATTCCCACCGCTTGAGGTCGAGGATTTTGCGATTCCCATTGGTCGTCGGCATATCAGGTCACCGTAATGTTGCGTCGAGATGAATCCGCCGCCATACGCATCAGCGCCGGGATTTGATCCTGCGCGGCGAAGCCGCCAATTTGGGATTGGTTTGCGACAGCACTCACCGTCGTGACCGTGCCAACCGTCGTGACCGTGCCAACCGTCGTGACAGCCGCCAGCGTCAGAGACGCGCTGATCGCGTCCAGTGCCACGCGCAGGCGCATCGCCGTGTCCGGCATGGCTTGCCCAAGTCCGCTGCGCGTCAACGACTGCACGGCCATGCGCAGGGCTTCAAGTGATTCGATCAGTTCACCATAACCTGCAACCGGGAGCGGGTTTTCTGGACCCACATCAAGCGCCGTTTTGCTGTCGTCCGCGCCGCTAAAGGTCGCAATGCCGACGGTCTGGACGTTTGCGTTTTCGCCGGAATACGCGACTTCGCGGGTTGCGACTTTAGAGCCGCTGCCCGGTGTGTAGCCTAAGTTGTCAGCCATGTTTCAGCCCTTTTTTTTATGGCGCCGGGATGCCGATGTCGAAGGCACCCAGCGTGAAGGTGTTGCCGCTGGTGACGATCTGGCTGACCGAGAGGCTTCCCGCCGCGAGCAGGCGCGAATTGACGGTGTCCACCAGCGCCCAGTGCGATGCGATGCCGCTGGCGGTGACGCTGCCGTCAGTGATGGCCGACACGGTCACGCGCCGCCCGGACGGCGTGCGAGCCGCCGGCGCGCCGACGCTGGGTGAGGTTTTTTCACCCAGCGCAAAGGTGGCATTGGCTTGCGTAAAAGTCGATGGCTCGGCGTTGCAGATGGTGAGCTTGTTGGCCTCGGTGTCAAGCACTGTGAGTCCGTTGTCGAGCACGCGGTCGTTCAGAGAAGGCATACCTAGATCTCCAGCCGGTCGACCGGCTCGCTCCCGATCGGGTTGTTGTTCGCATCGAACACGGTGCGCCGCGGCTTGTTGACCTCACCTGCGACTTGGCGCAGGCCGTTTTCAATGGCGCCGAGGCTGTCTTCGATGTTGTCGCTCATCGCTTTCACGGCAACCGCTTGCTGGTTGATCGATTCAGCCACAGCGCGCAGGTCGTCGACCTCGACGGTGTGCGTGATCGCATCCGGCACGCTGACCGGCACGGTGACGCTGGGCGCCGGCGCGGGCGCGGCGTCGCGCTCGAGCAGCTTGGCCACGGCCGCGAGCAGCGCGCGGCTGATGCGGCGGTCTTCGGCGGCCTGGGCCTCGGCTTCGTCGGCGTCGTCGTCGTTGCTGTCGTCGCCGCTGGCATCGGCCGGCGGGGTGGCCGGGGCCGGGGTGGTGCCGGTGGGCAGGCCCGCGGCTTGCAGCAGGGCTTGCTCTTGGCCCAGCTCGTCGACGATGTCTTCGAACTCGCGGCCCTGGCTGGCGGCGGCGGCGGTGCGGCTGTTGATGCCGAGGGCGATTTCGTCGCGGATGGCGGCGATTTCCTTGGCCGGGTCCACCCAGGACCAGGTGCGCGGCTGGAAGCGTGCGGCGTCGGTGAACTTCTGCAGCTTGTCGGCCGGCAGGGCCTTGCCGGTTTCGGGGAAGCGGATCTCGCCGCGCAGCAGCGCGGACTCGAGCCAGGCGCGATACACCGGGAAGGCGACGCGCTGCACCCACCAGCCCTGCAGCGTTTTCCAGGCGTCGCGCTCGCCCAGCTCGGCGATGCGGGCGCTGGAGTAGTTGACCTCGGTCATGTCGCCGGTGAGGTTGTGCGCGGCGACATCGAGGCCAGCGGCAACACCGCGGAAGCAGGCCTTCAGGAAGCTGTCGAAATTCTGATGCGGATAGTCCGGGTCCCAGCTTTCGAGCTTGTAGCCGGGCGGCAGGTTGATGAACTCGCCGGCCTCGGCGCTCATTTGCGGCACGCCGCTGGCGCTGACGCCGTCGGCAATGCCGGCGAGGGCGTTGGGCGCGTCTTCATTGCGGGTGAAGACGCCCATCTTGGCGGCGCCGACGCGGGCGGCGACGACCGCGGCCTCTTCGTAGGCGTGCAGCATGTTCATGCGCAGCAGTACGGCGTGCAGCCAGGTGGCGCCGCGCACCTGCTCGGCACGCTCGACCAAGAAGGGGTGCAGCAGCTCCGAGGCGGCGACGCGCTGGGTGGTGTTGGTACCGTTGTCGCGCGGATCGCCGGGATGGCGGCTTTTGACGTAGATGGCCACCGGCTGCAGCAGGCTGTTGACTTCGACGCCCATGCGCACGACGTTGCCGTTGCGCAGGGTGGTGTTGATGTCGCTGTCGATGCGGTCGGCCTCGAGGATCTGCAGGCCGATGCCGTGGGTGAGGCTGCTGTTGCGCACGATGCGGATGAGGCTTTCGCCGTCACGCGCGACGGCCTTGATGGCGACGCGCTGCAGGGCGGCGAAGTCCATGAGGCCGCGCACGTCGGCGCTTTTGCACCACTGCGCCCAGGCCATCTCGACGGCGTCGTTGGCGGTCTTGTCGAGCGCCTTGCTGACGGTGTAGGCGCGCACCTGCAGCACCGGGCCGGCGTGGCCGATGACGTTGTTGGCCACCAGGCTCAAGAAGCGGCGGCCGTGTTCGTTGTTGGCGCAGAGCTGCCGCGCACGGGCGCGCAGGATGCTGAGGTTGCCGTCGAGGTCGGCGTTGATGGAGCCGGACCACTGCGCCAGCGATTGCGTGAGGCGGTTGACGCCGGCCCCGGCAAAGCCGGCGCTGGTGACGCCGGCGAGGCCGGACCACCATTCGCGCTTCATGTCGGCGCGGCCGCGCGCGGCAATGAGGCGTTCGCGCTGGCGCTGCTCATTCCACTCGCGCAGCACGCGGCTGCCGGGCTCGGGGTTTTTCAGCACGCGGGCGTCCCTCACATGCGCACCTGGATGTGGCCGCCGACGCCGCGGCCGTTGCGGATGGCTTCGGCGTTGCGTTCAGCCGCGACGCGGGTTTCGTAGAAGTTGAGCAGCTTGAGCAGGTCGGCGATCGGCGTACGTTTGAGGCTGCGGCCGGCGATGGTGTATTCCTCCTGGTCGCGGCTGGCACGGCCTTCGATCACGGCCTTGATGGCGTCGAGCGCTTTTTCGCTGTGGGTGCGCTGGTCGCTGGCGGCGGTGGCGCTGCCGCTGAACAGGTTGGGCAGCACGTCGAGGCTGCCGTTGTCGACGGTGAACTTGCGGCCGTCGCCGTGGCTGACCTGGGCGACCCAGGCGTAGGTGCCGGCGCCGCTGGCGTAGGCCGCGGTGGTGGCGGCGGTGACGTTGACGGCGAAGTTGCTGCCGTCGGCGCTGGCGATGATTTCAAAGCCGCCGGCGGCGTTTTTGAAGCGGTAGGTCAGCGTCCACGTCGGCGCCGGGTAGTCGCCAGCGAGATCCTCGCGCCGCCATTGCCAGGTATCGCCGAGGCGCAGCTGCGCCGGCTCGTTGGTCGGGATGTCGGGCATCGATCACCAGCGTTTGACAAAGCCGGGCCGGCGCGGGGCGCTCGGCGCGGCGGGTTGCGGGGCCGGCGGTGCAGGCGTCTGCACAGCGGGCGCATCGGGTGCTGCAGCGGCCGCGGCTTCGGGGGCGGCGGCGGTAAACAGGTCGGGCAGCCACGCCTGGGCAATCCGTTCCCAGGCGGCGGCGGTGAGCAGCGGGATGCCGGCGTAGTGCGCGGCAGCCAGGCAATACACCTCGAGATCCAGCGCTTCGTTTCGGCGGCTTGCCGACTTGACCCATTCGAGCTTGGCGCGGCCGCGGTGGTAGCGGGTGACTAGGCGCTCGGCGGTGAGCTGATCGTAATACTCGGCCGGCAGAGCGGCGCTGAAGTGCATGCAGCCGGGGCCGACTTCGGCGATCCGCAGCCGGGTGTAGATCAGCGCCTTGGCGGTGTCGGTGCCGATCGGCCAGACCTGCACGCCACGCTTGAGCCGGGTGCCGCGCCAGTTGACATCCATTTCGCTGGGCTTGCCGAGCACGGCGCGCCCGCTTTGCGAGGCGCCCTTGATCGCCAGCACATGCACCTGCTCGCTGCCGCTGTTATTGCTGCCGCCCTCGCCGCCCACCGGCACGAAGCGGTGGCTGCGGCAGAAGGCATACACGTCCTGCGTGTGGTGGCCGCCGGAGTCGATGGCCACAGCCAGGGCGTGCATGTCGCGGCCGCTGGCGTGGCGATACGGCTGCTTGATCCACTCGAGCAGGCGGTTGTCGACGCCGTTGAGCAGGTCGCGTGGTTCCCCGTGAAACACTTGATAATCGACCACCCAGCTCTGCTCGCCCGGGCCCCAGGCCTTGGCCTTGACCTCGATGCGGTTGCCCTGCACGTCGGCGGCGCCGGTGATGCGGTAGGCGTCCTGCGGCACGGTGCGCAGCGCATACGACTCGGCGCGGGCCTGCAGGCTGCCGACCTCGACGCGCTCGCCGTCGTCTTCCCAGGTCTCGGCCAGCGCCGTGTTAATGAAGACCTTGAGCAGCGCGGTGTCGCCGGCGTCGGCCTTGGTCTTGGCCTGCAAAAACTGCACCGCCAAGCTGCCCCAGGACTCCCAGCCCAGCGGCGAATACAGGCTGGACAGGTGGTAGCCCTTGACTTTGCCGCCGGTGGCGCCGGGGTTGTCGCAGATCCACACGCCGCGGGCCAGCATCTGGGTCTTGTGGTGCTCGGCGATTTCGACGCCGCACTCTTCGCAGGCATACACGGCGAGCTCGGGCTGGTCCTTGGGCCAGCGCACATTGCTCCACTTCAGCCACTGGAAGTGCCCGCAGTCCGGGCACGGCACATGGTACCGATGCCGCTCGGCCGCCTGGTAGGCGTTCTCGATCTTCGACCAGTCCTTCAGCGTCGGCGTCGAGCACTTGAACACCTTGCGCCGCGCGAAGGTGCTGGTGCGCTTGATCGCCAGGGCGACAGGGTCGCCCTCTTCGTCCACGTCCGACGGGTAGGCGTCCACCTCGTCGAGAAACAAAAACCGCACCGGCATCGAGCGCAGATCCGCCGCGCTGTTCGCGCCGGCAATCACCAGCACGCCACCGCCGAAGTCCTTCATCAGCGTCGTGTTGCCGCTGTCGCGCGTGCGCGATTCCTGCACCTTGTCCGCGATCGCCGGCGTGTCCGCGATCATCGGCGCGATGCGCTGCTTGCTGAAGCGCTTCGCGGCCTGCGTCGTCGGCTGCACCATCATCACCGGCGCGGGTTCGATGTCGATCACGTAGCCCAACCAGTTGAGGCCGCACTCGGTGCCGCCCACCTGCGCGCCCTTGATGAAGATGATCTCTTCAACCGGCGACATCGCCGACAGCGCGTCCATGATCTCGCGCAGATACGGCGTGCGATCAGTCCGCCAGGGCCCCTTCTCCGCCGACGACTTCGACGACAACACCCGCCGCGCATCCGCCCACTCGCTGACGGTCATCGCCGGCGGCGGCTCCCACCCCGACGACCAGGCGTCGGCGATCAGCTGCTCCGCGTCGAGCATCAGTGTGGCCGCTGCGATGAGCCGCTTGCAGCACCCCCTTCAACCAGTCCACCAGCCGCAGCACCCGTAGCACCCGCGGCACCCGCACCCGCGGCGGTACCATTGCCGCCGGCCGCATCACCGCCAGCGATCTGCGCACACACCGCGCGGATCTCCGCCGCCAGGATGTCCTGCACCTTCGCCGAATCTGTCTCCGCCGCCAGCTGCGCCCCGATCCGCGACGGTATCGCCATCAAGGCGTCGCGCGCGATCCGCGCCCTTGCCATCGTGGCCTTGTGCACCGCGCCGGCATCGACCAGCTTGCCGTGTTTTTCAGCCAGCTCCAGCTCGAGCAGCTGCGCCCGCAACCGCTCGCTGGTTTCCTTGGCCTCCCACAAGCCCCGTCCGCCGCCCTTGCCTTCGCCATCGCCGGCGGCCCGGCCATCACCGCCAGCGGCACCCGACGATCCTGCACCAGCCCCTGCGGCAGGGGCCGTGCCACCGGCCGCGCCTAACATGGACCCGCTCGCCACCGCCCCGCTCATCTGGCCGCGCATCGACTGCTCGGGGTCCGTGTGCCGCGCCAGCTGGATGCGCGCCACCTCGACATCCACCTTGCCGTCAATCAGCCGCACGTTGCCCCGCTTGACGTGGTGCTGCAGGGTCGACAGAGCCATGCCCAGCTCTCGCGCCCCTTTTCGTTGACTGACCAGCTCTGCCATCACATCACCTTGACCGAGACTGACCGAACCATTGACCGAGCCTAAGCATCTCTGGCACTAGGCAAAAATCGCGGTCGTTTCGCACCCGCATTTCAAGCTGGTGGAAGGACCCGCGCTAATAAAAACGGCCGACGCTGATGTCAGCGCCGGCCGTCAACCGAGCGATGCCCGGACACCTTCAAGGGAGGACACCGCGCATTGCCAGGGAAGAGGTCTGGTTTTTCGTGGTGTGACACGTATGCGCAGTGTAAGGCGAAGTGTAGGTCAAAGTGTCAAAAGCTCAATCATCCAAACCTATGCGGCCTGGTTGGCGATTGCGGTGGTGCTGGTAAGGGTGACGCCATGACCGGCGACGGCGCTGCCGTGGCGGGTGCGGCGGGCATACCAGGCCGAGGCGAAAAGCTGGTGGGCTTCGTGCAGTCTGGCCTTGTAGGTGTTGAGGCTGCAGTTGCAGCGCTTGGCATTGACCCGGTCGGCGACGTTGGTCCAGAGGTAATTCATCCGCAGCGGTTGCTGGTAACGCATGGACATGCCGGCAATCACAGCATCCGCATCTTCAGCCTCGCCGCTGAGGATAGGGATCTGGCTGCCGGCTCTGGGGCCCGGCTGCTCGAGGTTGTATGCGGGATAAGGTGAACGGCTGCTGCCGCCATCTGCCACCACCCAGCGCGCCCAGTTTTCCAGCATGCGCACGATGTCCACCGGCCATTGCGTGTTGTTCATCGACGAGCCCTCATCAGGGTTTGAATGTGCAGGCGACGGGCCTGCGTGTAGAAGCGATCGCGCGGTGCATGCGTCTGCACACGGCACAGGGTTTGCGGCAACGTGGTCGAAACCACGGCCAGGGCCGGGGTGATCACCCGCTGCTCGAGGATCTCGGCGGGGTCGCGGTAGTAATGCGCCGGGAGGATGCGGGGAAAACGCAGGCCGCTCATCGTTGCCGGCCCTCAATCCGTCCCATTGTCCCAATCCGTCCCAGAGAATGGGGTGTGATTCCGCGCGCCTGCGTGCGCGCGCGCGTACGTGCGCACACACGGGCGCGAGGGAAAAACGCGAAAGTCTGGGACGTTGGGACGGCGCTGCGCTGCTGGCCTTGATTTTTCAGGGTTTTTCCATCCGTCCCAAGGACGGATTCAATGGGACGGCTTAGGACGGCTTGGGACGGATTTACGCGCGCCGCGCCAGCGTCGGCCGCAAAATCCTGCCCGAAGCCCTGCTTAAGCGCCGGCATCATGGCTCCGCCCTCCATTCCTTGAGCGTCTTGCCCGGGCGCACGTAATGCCACAGCCGATCGCCGGCAGCCTCGCGCTCCCTCTCCCAGCCGATGGCCGCCATGATCCGCCCCACCCGCCGCTGCTCGGCCGGGGTCATCTTCGCCGGCTCCATGCCCAGGGCGCGGTGCATGATCTGATCCAGCCGCACCACGTTGATCGGGCCGTCGGTCTCGTTGGGATTGGCCAGCCAGCGCTTGATGCGCGCCTCGTAGGCATCACCAAAGGCCCGGGCTTCCTGCTCGCCCTCATACAGCGCCTGTTCGCTCGCGCGCACCCAAAACTCAAAGCCGGCGTTGAACTGATGCAGCGCCTCGGCCCACAGCTGGTCGCGGTCCTTGGCCAGGTCATCGAGCTGCATCACGCCCTTGCCTGCGGCCACCTTCACCGGCCAGTAACGCCGGTTGCCCGTGTCGTCGCTGAAGTAGGTGGAATGATTCACCGACCCCGCGAAGACGCAGGTGCGCTGAATCGTCACCGGCTTTCGCCCGTAGGGGTTGCGGTATTTGTCCTCCGAGCGCGTAAAAAACGCCTTGCTGCGCGAGGCCTCGGCCCGACCGAAGCTGTCCAGCTCGGCGAGCTCGACGCCCCACATCCCGCGCATGATCTGGTAGCCGTCGGTGCTCCCGATCTCGAACGCCGCATCCGTGAACCATGGCTGAAACAGCAGCTTGAGCGCCGTGGACTTGCCCACGCCCTGCAGCCCCTCGAGGATCAGCACGTTGTCCATCTTGCAGCCCGGGCGCATGGCGCGCGCCACCGCACCCACCAGCCACTTCGCGCCCACCGCCTCGGCATACGGCGTCGGCTCCGCCCCCAGGTAGGCAAACAGCCAGCGCCCAATGCGCGGCTCGCCGTCCCACTTGAGCTCCTGCAGATAATCGCGGACTTCGTGATAACGGCAATCGTCCGCCACCAGCAACACCGCCTTCGACAACGCATCGCTCGACAATCGGCGCAGCTGGTAAGTCACCGCCAGCCAATGCTCCAGGCGCGCATCATCAATGTCGAGCCACTCACCGCGCTCCCCGCGCTCGAACGGCGGCGGCTTCAGCTTCATCACCCGCCCGCCCATTTCATCGAAGCCGATCACGCCGGCCCACCGTGTATCGTTGCGCAGGATGCTGACCACGTTATCCAGCACCGGCAGCAGCACACCCTTGTCGCTATACGCGAGCCGCTGCTCCCAATCCGTTTTGTCAACGATCGAGAACACATTGCCCGCGTGCGTGGTTTCATTGGCTTGACTCAAGCGCCGCCCCGGAAGACTGCACACTCACCGACCGGCCCAGATCCGCCAGCCACCCGTCACACGCCGCCGACTGCAGCGCCGCGCGCGCATCACTCCACCAGCACGGCCAATTCATGCGGCCGCCTTCGGCCCGCCGGCAAGCCCACGCCAGCATGCCCAGATCCTCATCCACCCACGCGCGATCGCGCACATGCCGCACCTCGACATACGCCCGCGCATCCACCAACTCCCCCGCCAGCTCAAAAAAATCACCGAACTCCCCCGTCTCCACATTGCACCCGGCCACCGCCGCGGCGCGATCGATCAGCACCACCTTCACCCCGGCCACCATCCGCCAGTCAAAGCGCCCCGGCACAAACTGCCGCGGCCTCACCGCCAAAAACGGCCGCTGCGCCCCGCGCCAGTCCTCGCCGAAGACCACCCACACCTCATGCGGATGACGCCCCTGGCGACGCGCCTGCAGCAGCCCCCGCCCGAACGGCGGCAACTGGCGGCGCAGTGTCAGATCAAGCGCGGCGTCCACGCATCCGCCCCAACACGCGCGTCGGCGCGTTGAACACCCACATCACCGCCCCCAGCGTGAACCCCACCACCACGCAGCCGAGCAGAAATACCCCGGACAGCACCAGCACCGCGCCCAGGCGAATGCCGTGCAGGATCTGGCGCACGGTCAGGCTCGATTTACCGGCCATCCCGCCTCCCGCGCCGCATCGGCCCACAACCGGCGCGCCGCGGCATCCCCGCGACGGCCAGCCACCGAAGCCGCACCGCCCTCACCCTCAGCACCGAAGCAAAAGCGCAACGCCCACCGCCGACCGCGCGCGATGCAGTAGCGCACCTCGCAGGCATGACGATGCGCTTCCGACCAGGTAAATGGCACCGGCTCCGCCACACGCGGTGGCGGCTCAGGCTCGCGCACAGGCGCGGCGGCAAACAGGTCACCATGAAACATTCCACCACCGGAACCCCGTCGCATAAGGCGCCGGCGTTGCCGTGCCGTCTGGCGAACGCGTCGCCGGCCTCACCGGCGGCGCCTCATCCTCCGCATCCTCATCAGCAACCCTTGGCAGCGCATACAACTGCGCCGGACGGCCACCGGCGCGCAACGCATCCTCTCGCACCGCCTTGGCAAACCCCGCCACCCGCAGCGCGCCGGATTCCTCCAGCCGCCGCACCGTGGTCTTCACCGTATGAATATCCCGCCCCAGCGCCAGCGCACAATCGCGCACCGTCGACGGCCCGCGCGCCATGAACGCCAACACCTGGCGCTCCAGCTCACCGCGACCGAGACGACCAAAACGCGCGCCGGATGGCATCAATCCCCCTCCAGCTTCAACGCCGCCGCATCCAGCGGATGCGTGCCATCGCGTTTCGGCGGAAGGGTGCTGTACAGCGCATTCAGCGCCTGGCGAAGACAGCGCCGCTTGTCCGGGCCGGACTGGCGGGCGGCCACACGGCGCGCCCAGCGACGGGCCTGCCGCAACTTCGCATCGCGGCCCGCCACCATCACCCCACCGCCTTTAACGGCGACGACATCAGACGATCCAGCCGCTCCGCGATCTGCCGCGACGCCCGCACCGCCTCGATGAAATCCCGCTCCAGCCGCGCCCGCTCATCCAGCGGGTCCATCGGACGGCCCGGCTCATAACCCAGCTCGATGTCCAACCACTGCTTCGCGCTGTGGAACCCCGCCTCCCGCGACTGCTTCAGCAGGTAGAACACCTGCTCCGGGGTCAGCCGTTCCTTGCGCTCAGTGTTCAGGCAGGCCAGCAACTGCTGCTGCGCCTGCTCCACCGTCTTTTCCGGCCAGAGCTGCGGGCCGACCCGCTTGGCACCGCCGAGGGACTTCACCACCTCCCGCAGCGCGTCGTTAAAGTCCTCAAAATGCAGCCGCTCTTGCACGATTCCACCCCCTTACAAAAAATATGGAACGGTTTGGAATGACATCCGCCGGACAAAAAAATAGACTGGCGCCATCACATCAACACGGAGACCACCATGCTCAAGACCGCACTGATCGCCGCCCTGCTGCTGCTCACGGGCTGCGCCACCACGCTCGAACAAGCCAAAGACACCGAGCCCCACAAGTTCGCCTCCAAAAACGGCCCGCAAGAGGCCGTGACCTGCATCGCACGGCAGGCCGAGGCTTTTTCGGGCGTGTTTTTCGGGAGGGTTGAACCGAGCGGCCAAACAGGCGGCTGGCGCGGCATCGTCAGGCACAACGAATCGGGCGTTTCGGTCGTTGCAGAAGCCATGCCGACCAGCCAGGGCAGCAGCATCACCCTCTGGCTGTCGCGTCAACATTTCATGCTGCGCGACATGCTGATCAAAAAAATCACGGCAGGCTGCTGATGTCACCGAACACCCCCACCCGCGCTCAAGCGCTCAGCCTCTTGCCGGTCGAGCAGGCGGAGGTGACGCGCCAGGCGCTCGCAGGAAGACACGCCCGGGTCTTTAATCTCGCGGCGGGCGATCTTGCCGATGGTGGGGTACGGCACGCCCGTCTCGCGGGCAATGGCCGGCCAGGTTTTTTTCCGCTTCAGCAGCCCTGAAACGACGAAATCATGCAGAGAGTTATCCATAACGGCGCTGATTCTGTTCCATTTATGGAACTCATGTCAACCCACTTATGGAACAAAGCCGGCGCTATAGTCGCAAGAATGGATGCGCGACAAATTTTGGCCCGCAATATCAGGGGTTTAATGGCACAAAACCCTGACCTCGACTCGGCCCGAAAAATTGCCGCACGCTGCAGCAGCCCCGAACGCAAGATCGGCCACAACACCATCGAGCGCATGATCTCCCCGGAAAAATCCGAGGTGCAGCCACGGCTCGACACAATTGTTGCCGTCGCCAGGGCCTTCAAGCTCACGCCCGACCAGCTGCTCAGCGCCGCGCTGGACCCTGAACGCCCCCATGAAAGCGTGCCGCCAGCCAGCATCATCCAGATGGCTCGCAGACTCTGGTCGCAACGGCATCTGCTGTTTGACATCCTTGGGCCTGACGCCATTTCCGACGAGCAAATGCAAGCGCTCGGCTGGACCAGCAAAACCGCACCCCAAAGCGGTGCCGCAGTGCATCAAGAGCCCCCCGGCTACCAAGCCCCGCCCCGACAAACCAAAATGCGGCTGTAGCCATGCTGTGGTTACTGCACTTGGCGGCAATGATCTTTTACCTGCCCGCGCTGTTTGTCACGATCCCGCTGCACATCATTGTCGCGGTACTGGAGCAGCGAAAAGACCCCGCGCAGCCTACCCCAGACACCCACGTCCGCTGCCCGGACTGCCGCGAGGTGGTGCGCAAAGACGCCCGGATCTGCAAACACTGCCGGACTCAACTCACACCGCAAGCCTGACCGCATACCAACAACCCGCTCGGGTTGTTCCATATATGGGTTGACAACTGTTCCATTAATGGGGCATCCTGCCGTCCGTCACCACACGGAGGGCACCATGTCACCCCAGCAACACCCCACCGAAGCATCCCCCGGCACCTACCGCATCGAATACTGGCGCGGACTGTCCATCCGCCTGCACAGCGTCCCCGCCGCCACCGGCATCGCACCCGAAATCGTCGCCCGCCGCTGCACCCCTGAGCAGGCGAGCTACTTCCCCACCCTCGAAGCCGCCATGGCCGCGGCTGATCGCTTCCTGCCCGGCGAAGCGCTGGCTTTTGTGCGGGGGCCCGCATGATACCCACCGCCGTCGAACGCTTCGAAGCCGGCGAGCGCCTCTTCACCATCGCCGACATCCAGGCCCTGCAGGCGCACATGGAAAACGTCATCGCCGCGCTGATCCAGAAATTCGAGCGCCAGGCGCCGGGCTGCGTCATGCGTGAAATCCGCCTCGTCCGCATGACTGAGGACAACGGCAAGCTGATGCTGATTGCCGTCTCCGCCCCCATCGAAATCGACTGACATGCGCGCCGCCATCCTCGCCGAGTTTGTCGTGTATGCCATCTACGCGATCGCCGCCATTGCCCTCGGCACCGTCTTGGGTCTGGCCTTCGCAGCCCTTGCCCGCTGGGTATTCCCATGACCATCCCCCCTCGCTTCGGCCTGCACGAACGCGTCGAGACCCCGCGCCACGGCGTCGGCCGCATCGTCACCGTCTGGCCGCGGCGCGGCTGCACCACGCAATACAGCGTTGCCGTCGACGGCAAAGTCACCGCCATCGTCTTCGACGAAAAAGAACTCCGCGCCGCCGCGCCCGCGATCGCCAACCCGGTCTACTGCCACGACTGCGCCCACAGCAAGATCAGCCACTTCGCCCCCAACACCGTGCGCTGCGCCATCTACCGCTGCGCCAAAGCCGCCGCCAGCCCGCGCGAATGCCGCGCCTGGCGCGCCCGGGAGACCGCCGCATGATCACCGCCCCGCCCGTCACCGACCACACCCTCGCCGTCATCGCCCTGCTCATGGTCATCGGCGGCGCGTTCATCGGCGCCATCCTCGCCCTGAGCGGCCACACCCGCAGCAGCAACTGGCTCTACGCCGGCAGCTTCGCCCTGCTCACCTTGGCCCTGCTCGGCATCATCGACGACCGCGACCAGCGCATCGCCGCCGCCGAGCAGGGCCGCATCGTCCTCAACCTCAACGACCACTGCCCGCCCCGCAGCGACGGACTCAGCGACCTGGTCGTCATGACCCTATCCACCCAGGCCGACCACGGCCCCGAACTCACCAGCTGCGCCCGCATCGCCGAGCGCGGCATCACACGGAGACCCACGCCATGACCAAAGCCAATCAACTGCGCCAGAAGCTCGTCGCCAGCAACAACCGCATGCCCTACGCCCAGGCCGTCGCCATCATGGGCTCGCGCAGCAACATGGGCAACATGATCAAAACCGGCGAAATCAGCCTCGAAGGCGAAGGCGACGACCGCGAAGTCGTGCTCGACCCCGGCTTCCGCAGCAGCCGCCAACTGCCCATCAAGCGCAAACGCAAAGCCCGCCGCAAAACCGCCCGCCGCGCCACCGGCAAACCGCGCAGCCTCAAAGCCATCGCCGAGCGCCTGGCCACCACCCCGCCCCTGCGCAACCTCGCCCTCGACAACCTCTTCGCCACCGCCGACCACCTGATCGGCACCCTGCAGCGCGAAGTCGAAGGCCTCGACAAAAACCCCAACCTCGCCGCCGCAATGCAGCTCCACTGCAACGCCGTGCAGATTGCGAGGGCGGCGTGATTCTCGCCATCAACCACGTCAGCGAAGAGCTGCTCGAACAGCGCCTCGCCACGGGCAAATACCGCTACGACCCCGACCTCGGCCTCGAAAAGCGCTGCAGCGCCTGCAAGGAATACCTGCCCGCCGACAGCGAATTTTTCTTCGCCGGCCGCGACCGCGACGGCCTCCACTGCCAGTGCAAAGTCTGCAACGACGAAAGCCGCCACCGCAGCGCAAGACTGCGGCGCCAACAACAGCAATCCGCCACCGCCTGACCACACACCCCGGGAGCCCACACCATGACCGCCACCCTGCAACTGCTGCCGCCTGACCGCATCGTCCCCAGCCACACCCAGGTGCAGACCCTGCGCCGCGCCCACCTCAACGAAGACCGCCTCACCGAGCTGGCCGAGAGCATCGCCATCAACGGCGTACTCCAGCCCATCCTCGTCCGTGTGGCGCCCACCGCCGACCACCTCCACCGCTACGAAATCGTCGCCGGCGAGCGCCGCTGGATCGCCGCCCAGCGCGCCGGCCTCGCGCAGATCCCCGCCATCGTGCGCGACATGACCGACACCGAAGTCCTCGAAGCCCAGATTGTCGAGAATCTCCAGCGCGAAGGGCTGCAGGCCCTCGAAGAGGCCGAAGGCTACGCCGAACTCATGCACGCCACCGGCTGCAACGCCGAGACGGTGGGTGAAAAAATCGGCAAGTCCCGCAGCTACGTCTACGCCCGCCTCAAGCTGCTCGACCTCATCCCCCAGGCCCGCGACGCCCTGCAGCGCGGCCAGCTCGACGCCAGCAAGGCCTTGGTGCTCGCCCGCATCCACGGCGAAAAAATGCAGGCGCGTGCACTCGAACTCGTCCTCGACGGCGAACACGACTACAGCTACCGCGACCTCATGGCACAGGTGAGCCGCGAAGCCATGATCGACCTCGACGACGCGCCCTGGCTGCCCGACCACGACCAGCTCACCGACACTAAAGGCCAGCCCTGCCGCAGCTGCACCGGCTGCCCCAGCCGCAGCCTCAGCGACCCCGCCCTCGCCGCCGAACTCGAAGGCCGCGACGTTTGCCTCGACGGCGAATGCTTCGACCTCAAGCGCAGCCTGCACTGGATCCGCACCCGCGCCGAACTCCAGGCCGCCGGCAAAACCCTCATCACCGGCAAGGACGCGAAGCCCTACCCCGTCCACGGCAGCTACCCCACCGTCAGCAACGGCTTCCTGCGCCTCGACGACACCGTCGACACCATCACCTTCCCCGAGCCCGAACCCGTCCGCAGCAAAAACGAACCCGACGACGCCTTCGAGGCGCGGGAGGACGCCTGGCAAGAACGCCTCGAGGCCTGGGAACCCCCCACCTACCTCAGCCTTATCGGCGAGCCCGAAGGCACGGTCTACGTCGAAACCGACGACGCCATCATCCCCTGCGCCCCGGTCGAGGCTGTCGCCAAGATCCTCAAGGCCAAAAAGATCAAGCTGCACTGGAGCATCGAAAACGCCCTCGCCCGCACCCGGCCGCAACAGCAGTCTGCCGCGCTCGCCGGCATGATCGAAGCCGAACGCCGCGAACAGGAAAAAGCCGAAGCCCAGGAACGCATCGAGCGCGAATACCGCGACCGCCTCATCCGCACCATCGCCGGCAAATACAAAGGCCCGCTCAAACAACCCGAACTCCAACACCTCGCCGAGATCCTGAGCGACTGGGACAGCTACGACCAGCTCGAAGGCCTTTTCGACCAGCCCATCGTCCGCATGAGCGAACCCGAGCTGCTGCGCTACGTGGTGCTGTGGCTGCTCTGCCGGGAGAACGAATGCACCGGAGACAAGCCCGACCTCACCCTCCAGATCGCCCAGCGCCTCAACATCGACCCCAAGAAAATCCGCGCCGAAGTCACCCAAGCCCTAAAACCCACGGCTGCGCCGGGCCAGGGCAAGGGCGGGAAGGGAGGCAGGAAATGAAACTTTTTCACATGTGCGACGAGGAAAGCTGGATCGGCCCGGATCTGGAAACCACCAAAACCGCTTGCGCCGCAGCCCGGAACAACGAGCCCTTTGCCACCGAAGATCTTGAGGATGCCCGCGAATACACCGAGGCCGAGCTCGACAGCATTTTGATTGACATCAGCGAAGACTTCGACGGCACCAAACGCATCACCGCCCGCGAGCTGCTTGCCAGTGAAATCGCTGAGGGCGGCGAATTCCCCCGGTTTGCCTTTGGGGTGGACTACTGACCATGCCCCAGCCCACCCTCCAAGACCAGATCGACTGCGTCAAACGCGAAATCGCCATGCGCGAACGCGTTTACCCCGGCTGGGTCGAACGCCGCCGCCTCAGCCAGGAACAAGCCGACCGCGAACTCACCCGCATGCGCGCCGTCCTCCGCACGCTCCAGGTCGTCCAACGCACGGTAAACGAAGGGGCTGCAACATCAACGAAGACATGACGACCCTCGACCTCCACCAAGCCGCCGCCCTGCTTCGCGCACACCCGGAAACCGTGCGCGCCGGCGCTGCGGCTGGTAGCATCCCCGGCGCCAAGGTCGGCCGCGCCTGGGTGTTCATCGAGGCCGACCTGCTCGACTACCTGCGCCAGCACTACAAGACCAAGGCCCCGACATGCGACTCTACAAACGCGGCAACACCTGGTGGGCAGATTTCGGACGCGGCCACCGCGAAAGCGCTCGCACGACAGACAAGGCCCAGGCCGAGCGCTGGGCGCAACGTCGTGCCGTTGAGCTTTGGGAATCGACCCAGCTCGGCATAAACCACCGCACCTGGCGCGAGGCCATGCTCGCCTACCTCGACGAACGCCAGCACCTGCGCAGCCTCAACGACACCAAGGACCGCCTGCGCTGGCTCGACGCCCGCCTCGGCAACACCGCCCTGCGCCAGATCACCGCACAGACCGCCGAAGACCTCATCGCCGAACTGCAGCGCGATCGCGCCCCGGCCACCGTCAACCGCTACATGGCCGCCTTCGGCGCCGTCCTCAACGTCGCCCGCCGCCGCGGCTGGATCGCCAGCGTCCCCGCCACCCGCAAACTCAAGGAACACAACCAGCGCATGCGCTGGATCACCCCCGAAGAAGCCGCCGCCCTGCTGCGCGAGCTGCCGCCCCACCTCAACGTCATGGCCGCCTTCACGCTCGCCACCGGCCTGCGTGCCAGCAACGTGCAGTATCTGCAATGGTCACAAGTCAGCCTCGAGCGGCGCGTCGCCTGGATCATGCCCGACGACTTCAAAACCGAACGCGCCCACAGCGTGCCCCTCAACGACGCCGCGATCACCGTCCTCAACAACCAGCGCGGCATCCATGCGCACTGGGTCTTCCCCTACGACGGCAAACCCGTCAACAAGGTCAGCACCCGCGCCTGGCACAACGCCTGCGACCGCGCCGGCCTCAAGGATCTCCACTGGCACGACCTGCGCCACACCTGGGCAAGCTGGCACGTCATGCGCGGCACACCGCTGCAGGTACTAAAGGAGCTGGGCGGCTGGGCATCACTCGACATGGTTCTGCGCTACGCACACCTCGCCCGCAGCCACATCGCCCACTACGCCGACGCACTGTGCGGCGACCGGGACAAAATCACGCACACCCCGAATCGACACACAAACAGCGCTGATGAAAACACCAGCAAAAACAAGGAATTGGTGGGGTGGCTGATGGGACTCGAACCCACGACAACCGGAATCACAAACCGCGCCGGGTTGAAGTGCGTTTGCAGGTTATTGATTTTAAAGGCGGATTTTCAGAACGAAACCGCCAGCGCAGCCTAGAACAGGCACAAATCTAGCACAGGCCGCACAAAACCGGGACAAAATCCCGCACACCAGCGGCCCCGCGATGCGGGTCTGCCCGCACCCCTTTGGGATGCAGTCAGCGCGGCGCCGCTACGGGCCGGCAGGGTGACAAAAAACCACGTTATTCGGATTTCTTGGTTGATAAAAAATATTTTATTTTATACGCATAAAATTCTTGCAATCTAATTTTGTGCGTATATAATTCACCGCATGGAAGGCAACAACGCCAACCAACCGCACCTCGGGGAATCAGGGGTAGGAGAAACAAAATGACCAAGTTCTACATCGGCGGCGGTTCTGACGATTGCTGGATGAAGACCAACGCCAAGACCCTGAACGGCGCCAAGGCAATTGCCAGCAAGACATACCAGCAAGCCGTTGGCCTAAAAATCGAAGTTGCGGAAGCGGAAGACCATGGCGAAGACGGCATCCGCTATATTCCGGTAGCTGTTAAGTACGGCTACGACAACTGGCAGCAGGCTTAATCATGAGCGGCCACCTAAACCGTGGCCGCATTGTCGTTGATACAAACGGCAATTGGCGGCTCTACACAAACTCAATCCCTGCGGGCTGTACGGTGCTCGGCACCGTGACGCAAGATGGGGTTGAAACTGGCGCTCTGGTGCGAACCGAAGCAGGCATTTATGCGATGCTCAATGCCCGTGTTTATCGCAGCCTGGAACAGCGAAAGGTTGCTGCTGCGCTAGGTATCGAGCAAACCCCTGTCGGACGCCCGGCAGAGATGCAGGGCGGCAAGAAGGTCAATACCTATCTCGACGCCGAAAGCATCGCTATCGCCACACGCCTGGGCAATGGCAACGTCAGCGAAGGCATTCGCAAAGCACTCAAGCAAGCGGGGGAGTAATGCTCCCTGGCAACCTGTGAGTCAGCAATCGTGCAGACCGATCTCAAGGAGATAAAAAATGAACATCAAACAAGCTCGCAACGAATTCCGCGCCGCCCAGCAACTCGCCGCCGCCGGCAGCACCAGCGAAGGCTACATCCACCAGCACGACATCCCGATCAGCGACATCGACATGCCGCTGCCGACACGGAAAATTTCAGAGAGCCCCTGATGATTTTTTCTTTATACGACTTAATGCAGCCTGCATTGATTTTGCCGCTGCCGACTGGGATAACCTACCAACAGCAAACAGCCGGTGTCTGCTGCAATCAACGCGACGCCGAAGGTGCGCTGATCCCCATCCCCGAGGGTTTTCTGACGAGAGCGCTCACCCAGTTTGCTGAACGCGGAACTTATCTAACGTCTTTTGAGGCGGACGCAATTGACGAATCATGGGGCGAGATCAACACCGAATCTCTTCAATTGCAAATTGACCGCCAAAATGCAGCCGATTCAGAGGAGGCGTGGGTTTATGTCACGGTCAGCATGCCGCCCTACAGCGGGCCGGCAGTTTTGACATGGCAAAACAGCGACTAAACCGCCGAAAGCGTAGGCACCGGCGTAGGCACCTCCAAGGAATGGACCCGACCGCAACAAAAAGTGCAATCGAATCAGAGGGATATTGGTCGGGGCGAGAGGATTTGAACCTCCGACCACCTGCACCCCATGGCGGGATACAAATGAGCGGAATCAATAACTTAAGGAATTTTGCCTGCGCTTTGACGCGAAATTGAGGCCTTGATTCTACAGGCTTTTTTCGGGGTGCCCCGCGATGCGGGTCTGCCCGCACCCCTTCGGGATGCAGTCAGCGCGGCGCCGCTACGGGCCGGCAGGGTGCCGGCCCGTGGTTCAAACAACCATCAAGACCCGTTGCAGGCCCTGATCTGCGCCCGGATCACGTCTTGGGCGTCGCCGAGCTGTCGGGCGACAGCGTCGGCTTCTCGCATGAGGGACAGAAGAAATCCAGCAGCCGCTGGTGAAAGCTCGGCGCGCGGGGCTGCATCACCGCCTCCGGCGGTTCCGGCAGGCGCAGGCGCGGGGCTTCGATCACTGCAGGCGGGGCTGGCGGCAGCGCCGGGGTCGCGCAGCCGGAGAGTGCCAGCGCGCAGAGCAGCCAGATCGGCATCGTGTTGACGTTGAGCATGGGCGGTCTCCCGTTGATTGCGATCGCGGATCTGGCCGAGGGCGGCGGCGTGGGTGTGTTCACGCGCCTGCACTTCGGCCTGCAGCTCGGCCACGCGGGCCAGGGCGGCCTGCAGGGCGGCGTTGTCGCGCTGCGCGTAGGCCGCGGTGGTCTCGGCCTTGCCCCGGGCATACCCGCGCGCGTCGAGCGTGCTGGCGGCCCACCACAGCGCCCCCAGCGCGGCCGCGGCGGCGAGGGCATAGATCGCCCAGGTGGGCGGCAGGAAGCCGCGCTGGTGGATTCTTATGCCCATCGTCACCCCCGGAACTTCGGCGGTCACGCCACACCCCCCTGCTCCCGCAGCTTCGCCGCCAGCGGCGGCTTGGTCGAGGGCACATACACCCGCCGCTCGGACTTCGGCGGGCGGGATTGCAGGTGCACCCACGTGGGGGTCCACTGCGGATCTTCCATCCACAGCCCGATCAGCTCGAGCGCGTCGAGGTTGGCCAGGCACCAGCGCGCCAGGTCGCGGTTGGCGGTGTCGCGCAGGTCGATGCCTTCACCCGTCAGGTGGCGGCTGGTGGCGGCGGCGTTGGCGGTGGCGTCGTTGATGCCCTTCGGCCGCCAGCCGCTGGCCACGCGCTCGATCTCGATGCCGGTCTCGTCGGCAAACCGCCCGAGCAGCGTGTTCACGCGCTCCAACAGCACCTTGGCGTTGGCGATGATGTCGTAGGTCAGCTCGCGGCTGTATTTGACCTCCCGCCCCATCCAGTAATCGGTGAGGGTCAGGCGCGCTTCGGTCATGACGCGGCCCCGGCTTGCGGTTCGCGGCGGCGGCGGTCAAACAGGATCAGCCCCGCCGAGCTGACCAAAAAGCCCAGGTTGCTCAGGTTGAACTGCCCCTGCCCGATCACGATCGCCGCGCCGATGCCCGAACAGGCCAGCACCACATAACTCACGCCGAACCCCAGGAAGCGCCAGTACGCGCAGCCCTCCGGCTGGTGGTGCATGCCGCGGATCACCCGCAGGCAGCGCAGGCCGATCACCAGCACCAGCGCCACCGCCAGCAGCGTCAACAGGTCGGCGAGCGCGCTCATGATTGGCCACCCAGCGTGCTCACGCGGCGCATGGCCACGGGGATGATCCACAGCAGCCCCAGCCCGATCAGCGCCGCCGCAGCCAGGCGGATCGGCTCGGCGGGGATCTTGTCCGCCCACTCGATCGCGCCGTGCAGCGCGGGCGCGGCCAGCGGTGACAAGGCCCCCGCGAAAAAGGTGGACAAGAACAACATCGCCGCCGTGCGCGCCATCGTGCGCAGCGCCGGGTGGTCCGGCGGCAGGTGCATCAGGCTCATGAGCGAGCCCGCCAGCCCGAACAGCAGCGCGTCATACTGCAGCCCGAAGATCGAGCCCGTCAGCGTGATCGTGCCCGCAGCCAGGGCCACACCGCTGGCGGTGGTGGATGCCGGTTCGCTCATCAGCAGTGCCTCCCTTTGGGGTCAAACGGATCGAGCAGGTGCAGGCATACCCACGCCGCGAACGCCTCGCGCCACCCGCTCTCAGTGGCGATCGCGCGCTTCAGTGTGCCCGTGAGCAGCCAGTCGCGCGGCAGCCGCTGCACCGCCAGGCAAAAGTGCAGGTTGAGCACCGCGTCGCACACATAGCCGATGGGCAGGATCACGCCATAGGCCAGCAGCTTCACCGGCCGGCTCATCTCCGCGCGGTTGCCCGCGAGGTTCATCACCGCCAGATACAGCACCCAGGTGCCGAGGATGAAGCCCAGCTCGGCCATCACCAGCCACCACAGCGTCGCCAGCAAATCGTTCACAGCTTCGCCCTTTCCGCCTTGATGGCATCGTCGGCCGCCTTGACGCGCTGATACAGCAGCGTCGCCTTGAAGGCCGGGTTGACCTCACCGAAGCCGAGAAAGAATTCGCGCAGGGCGCGGTGGGTGATGGGGTTGTCGCGTTCGATGCGGTCGATCACACGCAGCGGCGCGGTGCGCTCTGTGGCCTCCGCTTCTGATCTCGCCTGCGCTTCTGCAATTTCTTCCGAAGTCAGCGCGACTGCTCTTTGCTCACCAGTGGCCACATTAAATTCAATCCGCTGCATGACTTTTTTACTCCCAAGAAATGTTCATGGTGCCGGCGTCGAACGTGTCAGTGCCGCCGGCCGTCGTGAGGCGCAGACGGTCAATGGCGCCCCCAAGCGCAAGAACCCCGTTTTGAACGCTGTTAATCGCGGTCCCAAGGTTGAATGAGGACGAGCAAACCCAGGTGTTGCCGTTTATGCGCGTCAGAACAGCAACGCCGCTGCCCACGCTGGCCGCGGAAATGCCGCCGACTTTCAACAGGTAAGCGGATGTGCTGGTTGCAATTGAGGTGGCGTTGGTGCCATCAACATTGGCGCAATACGAGGTGTAGCCGGTAGTAACCACCGAGCCAGAACCGATCTGCAATTGATAGTTGCTTGTTCCGTTGGTGCTGATGCCGTTAAACATTGCGGTGATACGATTGACACTTGACGGTATGCCGGTGAAATCAATCGAGGTGCCGCTGGTTGTGTTTTGCTGAGTGCCAAGGGTAATCGTCGCGGATGAAAACCCGCTCGTCCGAAACAGCGTGCCATTGCACACGACGCGACCCTGCGCCGGGCCGACGATGGCGCGGGTGGTCGCGCCGTCGATGGTCTCGCTGCCGTTGGGGTCCAGCGTCAGCGTCGCACCGCTGTCGACGATGACGTCGATCTCCCAGCCATCGCCGAGCGTCGCCGCGGCGTCGAAGGTCTGGGTGTAGCTGCCGGTGGCGATCAGCGTCTTGTTGCGATCGCTGATGTCGAAGATGGTGTTGCTCGAGCGCGAGAGCACCATCGTCTCGTCGATGGTGCCGCGCACGATCCAGGCGCTGTTGGCTGCGTTGCGCTGCTTGCGCGTGTTGGTGGTGGTATCCAGCCACTCCATCAGCGCATAGGTGGTCGAGGGCGCGGTGGCGCCCGACGACAGCGTGGCCAGGGCCTGCAGCGCGCTGTTGACATCCGACCGGAAGCTCGCGCCAGGGGCGTCGGCAAGGACAAAGTCGTTTTGGCTCATGCGGGGCTCCGCTGGGATTTCGGCAGCGGGCAGAAGGCGCCGCCGTAGGGGTTGGCGTCATCGGCCTGCCAGAAGTAGCGGTTCGGCGGCAGGTCGCATTCGGTGATCTGCGGCAGGTGGCGGTCGGTCAGGGCGCCGGCGTCCACCAGCTCGTCGATGCACAAAAAAATGCCCCGCTCATCGAGCAGGGCGGCCTTGATCGTCATGGCAATCTCCGGGTTACGCGGGAATCTTGGCGGCGACGGCGAGCTGCGTCACCACAATGTTGTGCTGGGCGTTGGCGCTCACAAAATCGAGCTTGAACTGCGCGGCGCGGGCGGTGAAATCCGCCACAAAAAACGGCGTCCACGGCCCCCACACCGGCGAGCCGGCGGGGTTGTCGTCTGTGAAGCGGCCGTAGAGGGTGACGTCGCAGCTGTTCACCGCGGCGCCGTCGATCGAGTCCCAGGTGTCGATGTTGTCGAGCCGGTTGTCGATGGTGTCGCCGGTGTCGAAGCTCAGCGCCTGGATGTCGGCCTCGAAGCGGCGCGTGGCCACGGTGCTGAGGTCGAGCGTGCCGGCAAAGGCATAGCTGCCGGTGGCGCTGATGCCCCCGAGGGAATCAATAAACGGCCAGCTGTCGATGCTGGTGACCATGCTGTCAATGGTGGTCACGCCGTCGAGCTTGATGCCGCCGTAGCCCGCATCGAAAGCCACGTTGGTCTTGGCGCCCGCGAAGGCGGTGTGCTCGGTCACGGTGCCCACCGTGCTGAAGCCGGTGACCATGCCCTCGGTGGCGACGTAGCTGGCAAACCCGCTCGACCAGTTGTCGGAGCTGTCCTGAACCTTGAGCATGTAGGTGCCGGTCATCAACGGCACCAGCCCCTGCACATCGCCGCCCGGGAATTGCTCGACGATGATGCCGTCCTCCCAATCCGCCCCCACCAGCAGCGGACTGTGGCGCACCACGGCCTTGCCGTTGATCTGCACATCCAGATCCGGCGAGCGCGACCACTGCGCCAGGCCGAAGCCGGCGGACTTGATCACGCTGAAGCCGGTGGGGGTGGTGGGGGGTGCTGTGAGGCCGACGATCTGGCGCGCGGCGGTCGGCGAATAGGGACTCGAAACCCCCAGCGCACTCAGCGACTTGACTCGAAACTCATAAAGCCCCGGCGCGAGGTCCTCCACCACATCGGTCAGGCCGCGCACCAGCGCCCGCACCGTCCAACCGGCGGCACCCGCCAACCGGTATTCGAGCTGGTGCCCGATGGCCTGGCCATCCCCGGACACATTCCAGGACACCTCAGCGCGCGTTTTCACGCCGGCGCTGCCGCTGGTTTCGTACAGCGACTCGGTCACCACCGGCGCGCCCGGGGCCTGCAGCACAAAGGGGTTGGGCAAGGTGGTGTCCGGCGCCGGATCGACGGCGGTCTCTTCACCGCTTGACCAGTCGAATACCGAGGCGGCGGTTTCCCGCAGCACCAAGTCCACACCCAGATAGGGCGCGCCGTCTTCCCCCGCCTCCACCACAAGCTTGGCCCCAGTCACCTCGAAGGGCTTGGCGGTCCAGCCGAAGTCAGCCAGGGTGAGCAGCACGGTTTCCGGCGGCTGCACTCGGTAGGCCGAGAGTTTGCAGGGCAGCGTCACACTGATCTGCTGACGCACGCGCTCCAGCTCGATCTTCGCGACGCGCTGCGCGGTGCCCGCAGAATCGGTGAACTGCAGATCCATGTCGAGCCAGGCCGGCTCGTCGCCATCCTCGGCGAGGTAGGTGGCGTTGGTCACCGGCGGGAAGTCGGCCGGCTGCCAGCGGTTGTCAGGACTTGCGAAGACGCCCTTGACCCGGTTGAACAGCTCGCGCCGGGAAACCCTCGTCACCGCGCGCACAGGTCCGCGCAGGTCATCATCGGTGAGGGTTACGGTCGGCGTAACCCATGCGCCGGCGTGAATACACCACGCGCCACCGGTGCGCACGATATGCCCGGCCATGGCCACCTTCAGCTTGCCCAGCACGTCGGCGGGCCGCTCGCTGGTGACAAAGGCGCCGTTGCAGGTGTAACGCGGCTCAGTGCCGCCACCGGCGAGGCTGACCGCTTCGTCGCAGACATTCGCGGCCGCAATCAGCAGGTCTTCACGGATCTCGGTCGCGTAGTCCGCGCCAAGGCCTTCGCTGCTGCACAGATAATCAGCCACGCACAGCGCGACGTTGTCAGACCACTGCGTTAACCCGTTGCGCGGGTCATATACCAGCTTGCCCTTGATTTTGCAGCGGATGTTGGGCAGCCCGTTGGGGAACAGATCCGGGTTTTTCAGCAGCCGCACGTACAGATACGCGCGGCCCTGCAGCCGATGCGCCGGCGTCCATTTGTCGCCGGCGGATGCGATCAGCGATGCGGACGCGGCCTGATCCGCGGTGCCGAGATATTTTTCAACATAGACATGCTGGCCGAAGCGGCCGGTGGAGAAGTTGTCACCACCCAGCGGCACCACTTCGTTGTCAACCCAGACTTCGCCGATCTCGTGCACCTGATGGCCTGCGAACTCGATCACCAGGTGCAGGAATTTGCCCACAACGCGCTGGTTGACGGTGGCCCTGTATTCGATCTGGATGCTGCGCCCCACATCCGCCGGATTGAATGTGTAGACCCCGTTTGCCACGGTGTATTCCCCCACCGCCGGGGCCGAGATCACCTGGGTCAGCGCGACAAAGGTCTCATCCTCGCCACTCGGCGACACGGTGCGATATTGCACTTTGATGTGCTCGCGAAACGTCGCCGCGTTGGCCACCGTCACCGTGTCTGCGGCGCGATGATTCTCATAGTAATAATTCGGGTCGCCACCGATGGTGTCGGTGGCGTGCACAAATACCGGCGTGCCGCCGACCAGCGTCTCGCCATAAATCACGCGCGTCGGCGCCACCGGGTTGTTGGCGGTGACCTGCTGGTCGCGCGAGACGTTGCTGAAGTCCGACGCCGACGCCTTGGGCTTCTTGCTGAAAACGGATGAAATCGCAACCGAGATCAGCGTGCGCACCACAAAAGCCACCACCTGCTCGACGGTAATGGCTGCAATTGCGGCGGCAACGGTTGACGGCATTACCCCACCCTCCAAACCCCGCCGCAGGCCCGCAACGGCAGGAAGACCAAACCCTCCGGACGCATGCAGGCCACACGGTGGTCAAGCACCACCGCCAGATGCCGCTCGCCGCCCGAGTCCACCAGCAACGCGATGTCGCCGCGGCGTCCCTGCGCCACCGGCGCCAGCGCACACCCGAAAAACCAGTTTCCCGCCGCCTCGAAGCTGGAGCCGTAGCGCGCCAGCCGCGCCAGCGCCTCGCGCTTGCTGGTGTAGCCGGCAAAGGCCGCCCAGCGGTTCTTACCCGTCAGCGCCTCGATGACGCGGCAGGCCAGGCGGAAGCAGTCGTGCGACCCGAGCACGTACGGCTCGGCGCGTGCGGCCTCGATGACAGCCTGCAGCCGGCGCTCCCAGCCCTCCAGACGACCAGCCGTCACCACACCACCACCTTGTCCTGCAGGCTGGCCACATACTCGCGGCCGCGATCGCCGGGAAAATCAATCTGCTGATCTTCGTGGGTGATGCGGCGCTCACGCGGCCGCTCGAGGTCGATCAGGCGCGATTCGTAGCTGATCGCCACGGTGCAAGTCTCGCCACTGCGCTCGATTTCGGGCACATCGAGGCGGCCTTCATACGCCATGAACGGATCGGCCACAATCGCGCCGGCGGCGGTCAAGGCGCCGATCCAGACGCGCCCCGCCAGGCCCTGGCGCGCCTGACCCAGCGCGGCGCTGATGATCGAGGGGTTGAGGCCCGACAGCGATACCGTGACGCCGGCAGCGCGGATCTCGGTGGTCTCCTCGATCTCGGAAATGCCGAGCAGGTTGCCGGCGCCGACCCAGGACTTGCTGTTCCAGCTGACCGTGCCCACCCCACTCCACAGCCGCAGCGTGCCGCTGGCGAACACCCCTTCGTAAAACAGCACCGGGCGCAGCGCATCGGCCGTAAGTTCGGCCTCGAGGCCGGCGGTCAGATCCCGGCTCACAAGGCCTCCACCGCGGCAAAGCGCAGCCCGTAGATCTGGGCGAGGCCAATGTCCCAGGCGCGCTCATTACTGGCCAGCCGGAACAGCCCCAGCGCGTTGCTGGTGACCACCGGCGCGTTGTCGGCCAGGCTCTCGCGCAGGTTGGGCCAGAGGTCAAGCGTCACCTCGCCGGAGCCGTTGGCGGTGGCGTCATCCAGAACCTTGTGCAGGCGCGTGGACAGCCCGCTGCCGAACTGGATGTAGTCGCCGACCCTGACCGTGGTCGCCACGGTGAGGCCGTCAATCGTCACCGCCGAGGCGCCGGCCGCATGCACACCCTTGACCAGCGGCGTGCCCGCCCAAACACCACGCGCGGCGCCGGACACCGTGTCGCGCAGCAGGAAGGTGCCGAAGCGGCCCTTGAGCTTGAGCAGAAAGGTAATCCACGCCTCTGCGTCGGCGCGCACCATCGGCGGCAGCTCGATGTCGGCCTCCCAGCGCTGGCCGGCGTGCTGCTGGACCTGCGCGCCGAGCGTAAACGGCGACTCGCCGACGGCAACCACATCACGCGCAGTCAGGCGGATGGCGCGGATGCCGGTCGAGGGCAGGCTCAGGGGGTAAGTGATGGCCATGTCAGCGAGCGTCCGCGCGGCGGTTGCGATCGGCACGCACCGCCGCCACCGACGCCGCCTGCAGCTGCGGCGCAAGCGCAAACACGGCATCGCGCACCGCCGCCGGGGTGTTGGCGGCGAAGTTGATGGTCTGGTTGATCACGGTGCCGGCGCCCATGGCACCGTTGGGGATGATGTTGCCGCTGGCGCCGGGCACAAACAGCTCGGGCCCCTGCTCGCCGACAAGGTAGGCTTTGCCGCTGCTGACCGGACCGCCCTGGGCGCGCGCGCCGCCGAACAGGCTTGCAAAGTTGATGTTTCCGATCAACGATGAAATGCCCTTGCCCAGCGGATCGGTGACGGTTTTTTTCAGTACCAGCTGCGCAATGTCCCGCCCGATGCTCCGAATCAGGTTGCCGAAACCCTCCCATTCGCGGATGGCATCAGAGGCGGCCGATTGAAAGATAAGTCCGATTTCGCGCGCCTCGTCGTTGGTCTCGCGGATCCGGTCTTTAAGGCCATCCATCTGCAACGTGGCCTGCTGCATGTCCAGGCTGACCTTGAACTGCAGCTCGGCCGCTTCTTCGCCGCTGAGCAGTCCGCGCAGGCGCAAGTCCTCGATCTCGGCCAGCTGGCGTCGGAATTTGTCGAGCGGATCAAGGATGTCGCGATACGACTGCGCAAGCTGGTTGAGGCGCTCGGCTTCGGCGCGGGTGCGCTCGTCCTGTGCGCGGGTGGTTGCCGCAACGGCGGCGTCGGCTTCCCGCTGCACGCGCGCACTCTCACGCTGCAGATCGACTTCGGCAGCCAGGTTGACCAGCCGGGTGCGCTGGGCCTCATTGACCTTGCCGTAGCGGCCCGCCTGAATCGCAGCCAGCACCTCTTCGGTCCGCGTCAGCTCTTGCGCCTTGCTGACTTCGTCTTCCAGTTGGCGCAGCGCGTTTTCGGCGCGGGTATCGGCCGCGCCACCACCACCACCGCCGACGGACAGGGTCGGCGCGGGGCGGCCTCCAGCCACACCGCCGAAACGCTGGCGCTCGTCGCGCCCGATGCCGGCGCCCAGGGCCAGCGCCTCCTGCCGCTGCTGGAATTTGAGGAACTCCAGCCGGCGCTGTTCAGCGGCGATGGCCTGGTCAATGCCGCGGGTGTCGCTGTTGCTGCGCGCATACCGTTCGCGCGCCGCGGTCAGTTTGTCAAGCTCTTCGCGGGTGGTCTTGATGTTGTCGCCCAGCGTCCGGAACGGGTTAATGGTGCCGAACAGGCGCAGCGATTCGAGAAAGCCGCCGCTGATGCGGTTGCCTTCGAGCAGTTCGTTGACGAAACGGTTGAGCCCGGGCAGCAGCCCGTTGGCGATCTGGATTTTGAGAGCCTCCGCTGATGCGTTGATTCGGGTCAGGTTGTCGTTGAATTCGGCAGCAGCTTTGGCGGTTTGCGTGGAAATGATCAGGCCAAGGCGCTCGGCTTCGGCACGAAAAGCCTCGAAGCCGGCGCGGCCCTGATTAAGCAGCGGTATCAACTCAGCGCCGCTGCGGCCAAACAGGCGCATCGCCAGCGCGGTCTTGCCCGCACCATCCTCGATGCCGGCAAACTGCTCGGCAACATCGAGCAGCAGATCTTCGGTGCTCTTGAGCTGGCCGCTGGAATTGGTAACAGCGATGCCCAGCGCGCGAAACGCTTCGGCGGTCTCGCCGGTGCCACCCTGAGCCTCGGAAGCCGCACGCGCGAGGCGGGCCAGGCTTTGCGACAGGGTGTCGGCGGAAATGCCGGAAAACTTGGCAACAAAGTTGAAAGCGCTCAGGCTTTCAACCGAAACACCAACCTTTTGCGCCAGTTCCTCGAGATTGTCAGCGGCATCAATGCCGGACTTCGCGAATGCCACAAGCCCGCCCAGAGACAAGCCGGTGCCGAGGCCGAGCAGCGCGTTGCGCAGGCCGCTCGCGGTGCCCTCGACCTCCTGCATCGAGCGCTTGATCTCATTGAACGCGCGCTGGGTCGCGTTGACCGCGGTAATCCGGATACGGGATTCGCTGTCAGCCATTGCCGCTCCTGAATTTCAGTTCGCGCGCCAGCTCGCGGCGAAACCGCTCGCCCGCGACACCGCGCAAGGCGCTGATGATCTGACGCTGGGCAAACATGGTCGGCACGCCGATGGTGTAGCGCTCATCAATCGGCAGCCGGGACTTGCCACGGCGCTCATAAACGCCGACGTGGCCGGATTTCATGCGCGCCACAAACACGCGGCGCAGGATGCTGCGGGGATTGCTGCGCACGACCTGCACCGACACGCCGGCGCGGGTTTGCCGCGCGCCGAACTGGATCAGCGGGATCGGCGCGCCGCGCGCGATGACCTGCGCCTCCAGCTCGCCGCGGCGGGCACGGACCAGGCGCAAGTCGTTTTTGATCACCGAGACCTTGAGGTTGTAGCGGTCGCGGATGCGACGGCTGGCCTCCGCGCGCACCGTGGTGGCGGCGCGGTTGAGCGATCGCACTGCCGCCGCCTCGATGACCTTGGCGGCATTGACGCTCAGGCTCAGCGCGGTCTGCCGCAGGTCGCTGCGCACATCAATCACCAGGCTCATGTTCAGGCCTTGTTGGCTTCACGGTGGGCCGCAATGCGGTCGCGGATCAGTTGCAATTGCCACAGCAGCAGGTCAAGGTCGCCAGCCCCCAGCACTTCTGCGGCCATCGGCGCCAGATCGGGCCGCCAGCCTTCGCACCAGCGCCAGGCGTCAAGCGCGACTTCGTTTTCAGGCAGCAGGACCGGCCGGTTTGCTGCCCATTGCTCGCGGGTGATGCCGAAGCGCGCGCCGGACTCGGGGCCGTTGAGGTCATACTCGACGCGCGCAATCAGTTTTTTGCGAGCTGCTCCCGCGCCTTGCGCCGCTCGGCCACAGCGGCCCCGAGCGTCAGCGTCAGCGCATCGGTGATGTCCTGACGGTGTTCGAGTAGCAATGCCAGCGCCTCGGCGGAAAAAGCCAGCGGCTCAGCATCACCTTCGGGCATGAACAGCGCCGCGGTCACCTCTTCCCAGCCGGTGACAGACGACTCGACCAGCGCGCGAAAAGCCCGCGCTTCGAGCAGCCGGCCATCGGCATCGCGATGGCGCTCGAGGGTGACGCGCCAGGCGTGGTCGGTGGGCAGCTGCAGGTAAAACGTGGCGCCGGCGGCCTGGGCCGTGCAGCGGCGGGCCGCCTCGAGGGCGGCCCGCAGATGGGTCATGTCCACGGGATCAGGTCGCGTAGGTGGTCGGACGGCCGAACATGGTGATCTGGAACGGCGTCACCACCTTGTCCTGCGCCTGGCCGGTGGGCAGGCCGGTGAAGCCGATGTAGCCCGTGAAAACGACCTTTTGCGCGTTGGCGAAGGTGATGCGGATGCCCAGCTGCGCCTTCGCATCAGAGGCGGCCTTGAGCGCAGCGAAGCCGGCATCAGCCACATCCCACACGCACGAGCCGCTGAACACGATGGGGCTGGCAGCGCCCGGGATCTGCTTGCGGACGTTGTCGTGGATGGTGGTCACGTCGATCTGGTCGAAATCGCCGCCGGAAACCTGCACATCGGTGACGATCGACAGGGTGGTGCCGAAGGTGATTTCCTGAACGCCGCCCGAGGTGTAGGTGTCGTAGGCGGTCGTGTTTTCACCCTCAAGCTGGAAGGTGTTGGCGACAGTGTCGGCACCGGCCACGCGGAAAATGCGGCCGTCGATCTGGTACATGCCCTGCGCCGCCATCAGCACCCAGTCGCTGTTGGCAAAATTGTCGCTACCGACGTAGGTGGCGACGCCGGGGTTGGCCTTGGTCACGCCCGAGACAGACTGCGACGCGCTGATGGCCGATTGCACTGCGATTTGGACGTTACTCCAGAGCGATACGTTTGGCATGATGCACTCCTTTTGGGGACGATTTAAGACAAGACATCGGGTGCATCCGCCGCGGTATGAAGCCGCGCCAGATACTCGATTTCAATCTGGCCGGCAACTTGCTCGCCGGCCTCGTAGGTCATTTCGCTGCGCTGGTACCAGAGCTGCACGGACCGGCCATCCACGGTGAGCGGGGTGGCCAGCGCGATTTCGACTTCCTTGCCGATCTGGTCGAGGGTGTCTTCAGGCACACTGCCCGCGGCGACCATGCCGTGGATAAACACCCGCACCGCGCGCTCATACAGTGCAGGCGCGTGCACGGTGATGGTTTCGGCGTCGTCACCCCGGCAGCTGATCACCAGCGCCGGCAAGGCGCCGACCTGCAGCGGGTCCACGCGATGCCCGTGCACCCGGGTGGCCGTCGTGGTCAGCCCCGTGAGACGGGTGGCCAGCGCGGCGCGCAGTTGCTTGCGGACGTGGTCGGCCATGTCAGGGCACCTTGACCAGCGGCATCAGCACCAGGGCGCCGTCGTCCTGCGCCTGCAGGTCGGTGATGCGGTAGACGGTGCCGTTGATGGTCAGGGTGTCGGTGGTGCCCGCGCCGGAAAAATCCGCCGCGATCCCGAGCGCCACCGGGGTATTGCCGGAAATCACGTCCAATTGCAGCAGCGCGTTGCGATCAAAAATGACGGGCCGGGTGACGCCGGTGCCGGTGCCGCCGGCCTTGTAAGTGGCGGCCACAGCAAAGCCGGCGCTGACGTCAAAAAACACGGTCAGGTCTTCACTGAAGGCCATGGCGCTCTCGTATAAAAAAACCGGCGACCACCAGGGCCGCCGGGTGTGTTCCCGGGAAGGACCACAAACCGCACTAAGCGGCTTTGCGGAGCCGCCCCTGTTTGCTCAGCCAGTCCACGATCAGCATCGCGATGCGCTCGGGCCGCGCGGCCGCCTGGCAGGCTGCGGCCATGGTCACCTGGTCGCGCCCGCAGAAGTGATACGTCGGCGGGTGGATGCGGTGGCAGGGGTAGCAGGCCAGGTTGACCGGCTCGACCGCGGCGCAGTTGACCCAGTCGCGGGTCAGGTTTTGATGCGAGCTGTGCGACAGCGTGATGACCTTGAGCATGGGCTCGAAGGCGACCGCGTTGGCGATCAGGCTCTCGGTGGCCACCACGGCGTCGGCCAGCAGCGTGTAGGCCAGCGCGGCGCGCACGGGCCACTCCATGCCGACGACGATGCCGTAGGGCTCGACGCCGACGACCTTGTCGTCGCGCAGGTCGCCCAGCACCAGGCTGTAGATGCCCTGCTCGGCCAGCAGCTCCATCAGGCGCTGGCTGTGCGGCCAGTATTTGACCGGGCCGCTGCCGCAGGGGTTGATCACCACCACCGGGCCGTCGAGCATGGCGCGCATGTTTTGCGCCCAGGCGGTTTCGTCGGCCGTCGGGTAAAACTTCTGGTGCCACTCATGCGGCACGTCGGCGTAGTCGTGCACGGCCTGCAGGTAGTTGCCCGCGGCGAGCCGGTCGCGCGTGGCCTTGCCCTGGAAAAACTCGTTGCTGGTTTCGTGGAACAGCATGCGGTTTTCCACCGAGCCCAGCAGGTCCACCCACTTGTGGCCATCGCGCGGGTCGAAGTGCTGCGCCTGGTGGCAGCGCCAGGCGAGGAACTCCGTCTGCGACAGCGCGTTGTCGGGCAGCCCGAACACCTCATCGATGTTCGGGTCGTGCTTGAGCACCTCGGCGCCGTGTTTCGAGGCGTAGAGGGTGACGTGGTAGCCCTGCTGCTTCAGGTGCCAGCACACCGAGCTGGCCCACAGCGCATCGCCATGGCCGCCCACGCGCACCACGCCGGCCCGCTTGCCGGTGACCGGCGGGGTCACCACTTGGCCGATGCCCGGCTTTTCCTTGCGGTAGATCTGCAGGAAGCTGTATTCGCGGCCTTGGTTGCGCTCCTGGTTGACGCGCAGGGTCCAGTCCGGCGCGATCTCGCGCAGGATGGCCTCGATGTCCGCCGGCACGAAGTCGTGCTGGTGGTCGGGGTTGGCGCCAGGCTGCCCGATGTTGGGGTAAAAATCCTTGTGCGGCAGGTAGAGGATCAGGTGGCCGCCCGGGGCCAGCACGCGCCACCATTCGGCCAGCGCGCCACGGGCATCGGGCATGTGCTCGAGGGTGTGGCTGCTGAAAATGCACTCGGTGCTGTTGTCCTTGAACGGCAGCCGGGCGCAGTCCTTGACGATGAAGTCGGGCCTCATCTCGACGCCGAAGAGCCCGGTGTCTTTCAGGTTGTCGATGCCGATCAGGTGCGGGAATACCTTGCTCGGCCCGCAGCCGATGTCGAGGCCGCTCTGGCCGATGTAGGGCAGCACGTCGCGCGCGACCTTGGCCGCTTCGTCGCCCTGCGGATCTTCGAGGCGCCAGACCATCAGCGGCCTCCCTTCGTGGTGCAAGTCGTCATGTGGATCTCCCGGGGTTGAACAACAAAGGCATAAAAAAAGGGCGCCCGAGGGCGCCCTTTTTGGTGCGACGGTCTGCGCCGTCTGTGTCGTCTGCGATCAGTTGCTCAGCAGGTCCTCGATCTTGGCGAAGGCCGCCGGCTGGCGGATCACCATGTCGCTGAACTGGTTGAGCGTGATCTTCACCTGGCCGGTGTCGGCCTTGGTGAACGGGTCGACGATGATGTCCGGCGCGCCGAACAGGCCGACCACGGCCATCGACCAGTCGGACGAGAAGATCGCCGCCGAGCAGATGGTGGTGCTGGTGCCCTTGGTGAGGTTGTTGGGCATGTTGTTGGTGATTTCAGCGCGGTAGCCGTTGAGCGGCTGCGCGCTGTTCTGCCAGATGAACGGCAGGTTGGTGCCCATCTGCGTCTGCTTCAGGCGGCCGCGGGTGCGGGTGTTGATGACGTAGCCCGCGAGGCGGTCCGGCTCGGCGTTGCTGTTGGCGCAGGCGGACTCGAGGTCGACGAAGTGACCCCAGGTCGGCGCGAGACCGTTGGCGCCGGCGGTGGTGCTGCCGATGGTGGTGTAGTTGCGGATGCCGAGGATGTTGGGCGCGGTACCGTTGCCGTTGAACGACTGGTTTTCCAGCTCGACCGCGGCGCTCATCAGCAGGTCGTCGCGGATCATCGACTCCAGCGCCATCGCGGACTGGATCAGCGCCTGCTTCGACACCTCGACGTAGCCGCCGACGCGCTTGGGCGAGAGGGTCGCCTTGGCGGTCAGAGGCTGGGTCTCGGAAGCAGAGCCGATCTCAGTCAAACGGCCGACGGTGGTCGGGGTGGCCTTGCGCGGGATGTCGACGTTGCCGGTGAGGCCCGCCAGCACGGTGGCGCCGAGGCGGCCGACGACCAGGTTGTTGCGCAGGGCATCGATGAAGAGGTCGCCGCGCAGCTCGGTCGGGACCAGGTTGCCGGCTTCAGTGACGGTGCCGACGTTGAAGTCACGCTTCATTGCCTCGTAGGGCAGGAAGAAGCCCTCGGGCGAGCGGCCCCAGAGTTTTTCGAGCGCCTGCGAGCACTCGCGCTCGAAGCCGGCCTTGGCCCAGTCGCCGGTCATGCTGGCGACCAGCGCGCGGCCCAGCGAGTAGCGCTGGATCTCTTTCTTACTCAGGCCGAGATCCATGGCGCTGGTGTCGGTGTGCTGGGTCTGCATTTTCTGCAGGATGACTTCGGTGAACTGCTGCACGCTGCGGCCGTTGCGCAGGGCGTCGGCGATGTCTTCCTGGCCGACATACTTGCCGTACTGTTTGCCCAGGGCGAGGATGGCGTCGCGGCGCGCGACTTCCAGCTCGACCGGGGATTTTTCGAGGGCGGTCGTCATGATGAGGATCTCCGGTTGGGAAGGTTCGGGGTTTTGGTCGGGTGCTGCTGCTGCCTTCGGCGTGTCGGCAGCGCCAGCCGCACGACCCACACCGACTTCCACGTCCGCGGGAATCGCGACCAGCGACGCCTCGAACGGTGCCCACCGCGTGACCACGAAGGTCGGCGGCTTCGAGCCCTTCGCGCGCACGGCCGCCGGGCCGGCGCGATGGAAGTGCTCGCCATGCTGTGCGCGCATTTCGCGCTCGAATTCTTCGCCCGTGAGCTTGCGGATCGTGGTCAGCTCGCCGGATTTGCCGTCAGCCTCGACCTCTTCGATCTCGCGGATCTCGTAACCCACGGAAACCAGGCTGCGGATGCCGTCGGCCACGTCCTGCTCGATTTCCTTGCCGAAGGCGCTGCGGCTGAACTTGGCCTTGCCGCGCAGTTTTTTGTCCTCGTCCAGCCAGGCGGACTTGATCACGCCGGCCTGCTGGTTGGTGTCGTGGTTGATGAGCAGCGGGTGGCGGCCATCGTTGAGGCGGGTTAGGTCCACCGCCTCGGCGCTGTGGCGCAGGATCTCGATGCCGAACCAGCGCTCATAGGGCGCCTCGCTGCTGATCGCCATTTCGATCAGGCCCTGATCGTCTTTGGCGCGGGCTTCGATGGTGTGGGTGCGGTTGATTTGCATGGCAGTCCTTTTGTCAGTGCAACGCGGCGATCAGCGCGGCCTTGCGGCGGCGAATTTGTTCCGGGCCCAGGCTGACGGTCAGCGCGGGCATGCCCAGCGTCGGCGGGCTGGTGTGCAGCGAGCCGGCGAACAGCCGATGCGTGCGCGGCGGCTCGGGCAGCGGTTTCCAGCTCCACGCGCCGCCGGTGTGGATCTCCGGCGGCGGCTCGGGTTGGGCGCCATCCAGCGCCGGCGAGTCCAGCGTCGGCGTGCCGGTGTTGAGCGCAACGGCCAGCAGCGCGTGGATTTGCGCGATGGCCGGGTTGCTGAGGCTCGGCGCGCCGGCGGCCAGGGCCACCGCGGCCAGCACATGCGCCTGCCCGATGGCCGGAGTGTCGAGGGCGGGCGCAGGAAGGCTGAGAGAATCAGCGCTTAAAACAACATGACCCGCCGTCCCGCCAGATTGGAGCAGGGTTAAGAGCATGGTTTAGGCCAGCGACTGCAATACGTTGAGCGTGTTCTGGGTTTCAACAATATCTTTGTCGATTTGGATGACCTGCTCAACATCCCCAATGCGCTCCGCGCTGGTGCGAAGCGAACCGAGGTTGCTGATTTTAGATTGCGCCATCCGTATGAGGTCTGGAATTGTCATCAGATCACCATTTGCCGGAGCAAAACGTTGGACGAGTTGAGGAGTATGTAAACGTAGTAAATGTCTGTCGCGCCATCCTCATAAATTACGTCGAACGCCGTATCCCCTACACCAGCGGTACCCTGCGGATAAAGCATAACGCTCCATGGAAACAACTCACTTCTTGCAAAATCGTAGGCAAACCACCGTCCTGTCGCGTCCTTTTGAATGTAGAGCGTTCCGTTGTGCAGCGCGTATTTTGTCCCGCCAGTGAAGGTCTCGGTGCTTGGTGAGTAGGTGATCGTCGCCCATGTATTTCCTGCGATGTCGTAGCGATGCAGGCCGCTTGTCGCGCCGCCTTGGAACGAGTAAATGAAACGCCCGTTCAAAATCACGCTTTCGTTATTCCAGTCGCTTTCCGGTGCCGAGTGAACCCAATGCCCAGACATTCCTATGTTGGGGGCAGCCGCCCGCGCCGCAACAGGCGTCAGCGTCGCCCATGTGTTAGCCGAGATCGAGTAGCGGTAAAGGGTGACGGCGTTATTACCCATCAGGTAAAGGAAATCATCATTCCCCTCAATGGCATACTGCGATGTCGCATCGGGCGTGGTGGTCCAAGTGGCAACGGTAAGTGTGTCTCCAGTATTGGCCGTGATGGTGCGGATTTGGCCAGCACCAGTTCCGGCAGTGATGCGGACCTGACTATTAATCCATTGCGAGGCAGTCCATGTTTTGCCGGTCTGCGTCAGCGTCGTGGCCGTGGCCGAGGTCGCGGTGCCGGTGG
>Ga0315903_10001279_pt1 | contig 37945 bp, 57 predicted proteins | sample LakEriMetagenome_7_FD_203524 | JGI IMG/M metagenome (GOLD analysis project Ga0315903, IMG submission 203524) | Freshwater fungal communities from buoy surface, Lake Erie, Ohio, United States - Buoy 2 MA119 | ecosystem: Environmental > Aquatic > Freshwater > Lake | place: USA: Lake Erie, Ohio... | reverse complement strand
AGCGCTACCTGCGGTTCCTCCAAGATTGCTGGAGCCTGTGGTTGCTGTCATTTTTCGTCACCTCCAAGTGACTATGAACGGATATTGTCATTGCGAGCGCATAAATGCAATAAGTTCTTCAGCGCTTGTTGCGCCGTCAATCCTTAGTTCTGCATCTTGTGCTCTATCAGGGGTTATTGCACCCTGAGTAATAACGTCTTGCTGACGTAATGCAGCACGGTCAACGTCATTACTAGCAGGTGCTGATTCCTCTTGTACAGTTAGTCCGAACAAGTCTGCGTTATCTTCAAGCCAGTTATTCACTGATTCTTCGGTAACGTCATCCAAGTCCTTGAGGACAAGACGTGTAGCCTTTGGATTAACACCCTTCTTTTCTAAGACTTCTTTTACGGTTCTCTCACGCTGCACCTTGGAAAGTCCCTCAAGTTGCTCAGTAAGTTCCTTGATACGCTTCTCATCTGCTCGTTTGGCTTTTCGTAACTTCTTTAACAAGTCACTTCCATCACCAGCAAACTGCTCGGTATCTAGGTCATCGTCTTCGTCGTCCCAGTAGTTGTTGCTCATAGCAACCCACCCTTCTATTCGTTGTAGTCGCAAGCCTCAGGTTCTATTAGGGGAAATAGTCTGGCTCTTGCTATCGGTCTTATACGCTAATGGGGCCGATAGGTCCATCAGGATTCTTTTTATATTAAGCCAGCGCCTCTGCGCTCTGACGCTAGGCTGACTGAAGTAGTTCCAGACTTAGCCTTATAGCGGGCTTCTTCTTGTAGTGTAAGTTTCTCAAGTTCACTAAGTGCGCTTGCTTTCTTACCAATTACGGCTTCTGCTAAGCCAGCAACACCAAGTGATTTCTGACCAGACATTTCAGCCAGTTTCTGTTCTGTTTGACGTGCTGCTGCTACTTGGCCAAAGCCAGTAAGTGCGGACTGGAATGTTGCTCCACCTGCTGCATAGTTTGACGCTTGCTCTGCTGTAATGCCACCAGCAAGTGTGTTAGCGCCAATACCTTGAGTCTCTGCTGCTGCAAGTACCTGGTATCCCTTGACTTCTTTTTCAAGTTCAGCAATACCTTTTGTACCAGTAAGTAAAGCCTTGGCTAATTTGCCTCGGTCTGCAGTTGGATAAAAACGATTGATTGTATCCTTGACCTCTTTAGGAGCCTGGTCAATAACATCAAAAACCTTTGTAATATTCTCCGCAATAGTAGAAACTGCAAGTCCCTTGCCAAGTAGTTCGCTAGTGTAAGCATCTGTAGCAAGGTCGCCAAGATTGCTGCGACGGAATACATCACCTAACTGGGACTGAGACTTAACAAACTCTGCAATAGTAGGAACCTCAACAGATACTCCTGAAGTCTTAAGGTCCTGTAACTTATAGATTGCTGAGAATCTATCTGTAAATGGCTTCATATTTGGGTCATTACGAGCAGCCATCAAGGCTAGGTTCATTGACTCATCTGCAGTAGAACCAGTCTTGTAGAATCCAGAAGCGGTCTTATAAAGTGAATCTACCCAAGGCTTTTTTGACTCTGTTTCTCCGAAGTACAAAGCAAGTGTCTTACGGAAGGTATCAACTGCAAGACCAGGGGTTTCGTTTGCAATTGCAACAGCATCATTTCCTGTTGTTGAATCAGATACTGAACCAGTAGCCACACCGTTTACATACTTCTTACCATTGTCGGTACCAGTAAATGGAACTCCGCTATAGTAGAGAATTCCACCAAGCATCTGGAAAATATTAGAACCCTTAACAGCACCAAGTGCTGGGTTGGCAGCAAGGGCTGTGTTCCTTTTAGCAGTAGCCTCTTTTGCTTCACGCTCAAGACGAATACGCTCAAGGCGCATTGCAGCATTTTCTTTAACCGCCGCTTCACGCTCTGCCTTGGCTAGTGCTTCTTCTTCGGCTTTAGCCTTGGCTGCTTCAGCCTGTTGTGCTTCAAGTTTTGCAATGGTTGCTTGATTCTTTGCTATCTGTGCTTCTGCTGCCTTTTGAATCTTAAGCAGTCTTGCCTTCTCGGCTGCGGAAATTGCCATTTAGATTCCAAATCCAGCAGCACGAGCAAAAGAGACTGCTGCATCTCTAGCCTCTTCGTTTGCTGCTTTTGTTTTCTCACGGTTAGGGTGATTAAGTGCGTAGTAGTAAACATCTGTGATAGATGGGGCAGGTGCCTTACCAGTAACATCTGGATTCAAGAATCGAGTTACGTTAGGGTCTGATAGTTCAAATGAGCCAGCATCCATTTCCCAAACCTTGGAAAGGGTTCCAATAATAGGTTCGGCAATATCTGACATAGTAAGATTAGGAGTTGACTTTAAGCGGTCAGCATAGGCTGGATAGAGTTTCTGCGCCTTTGTAGAAAACTCAAGTCTTAAGTCGTCAACTGTCTTGGTGCCAGAGGCTACCTCTACTCCAAGTGCATTGATTTCTTTTGAACTTAAGTTGTTAATTCCATATGCCTTAAGAAGTGTAGACACATTAGAAATCTGCTTAATTGCTGCAGATGGAATGCTCTTAGTATCCCCAAGATTTACCTTAGCCCAGAGGAATGATTCAGTAAAAGACTTAGGGTCAAAGGCTGATGGGGTTGTTACCGTCTCGTAGCCACCAGTAGTAGCCTTGCGAGTGGTTGTCTTGCCCATTGCAGCCTCAGCGTTTACCTTGGCAAGGAAGTCTGCTCTGTCAGCATCTGTAAGAAGTGCCATATCAAAGCCAATTGATTTAGCAATTTTGTTGAGCAAAGCGTTTGCGTTGACAGTATCATATTCAATAATGTTTGTGGTAACGCCAAGATTCATTGGTGAGTTCTCGGTCATTACCTGAAGAACGTCCCAAGGAGACTGCTTCTTGCCCTCCTTGAATGCTGCTACCGCACCATCTACAATATCGTTCCATAGGTTCTGGCGAGCAGAATCTGTAGGTTGACGATTGGATACACCAAGAAGATACTCAGAAAGAGCAATCTGAGAGTTCAAAGGAAGTTTAGCAAAAGACTTCTTAATTATAGAAGCATCGGCTTTTACAAGGTTGCCCTTAGAATCTGGCATCCAAATGTAAACTTTTTCTTTCTTATCCGCCTTTGGTGGAACAACAATAGTGCCACCTGGTGCTGGTGGTGGTGTACCTGCCATTATTTGTTCTCCCTCATATTATCATTTTCAAAGTATCTTGTAATCATTCTTTGAAGTATTGGGTCCCACATATCATAACTAGAAGCAAGATAGTTGGCCCAGGCATCCTTAACCATTCCCTTTGTACCAGTAGGCGCATCCTTGTATGCTGCTGCATATTCGTTGCGGTACTTAACAAAAGCCTTGGCGTGCTGCCAGAACTGAGTCTTGCCGTATTTGTTCATAAACTCTTGGTCTCTAACAATTGTTGCAAGACCTTGAGATTGAACCCAAGCCTGATTGCCTTTAGTTGCATTCTTTTGGTATTCTTGCCACCAAGCAAAACTGCCCTTGCCGAGAGTGTTCTCTGCATAATCCTTAAGACTATCCTTAAGTTCAGGAACGCTTAGGTAACTTGGGTAACCAGCAGCCTTGGCTGCCTCGTTGTATCGTTTCTTTTCTGCTGTATATGCAGCCCAGTAACGTGACTTCTCGATTTCCTCTTCAACTAACTGAGGTGTTTTAAGAGCCTTGTTGACCATTGTTCCATCTGGGAAACGAGCAGTTGTTGAGTTAAGGAACTTATTAACCTGAGGGCTATATTCCTTAGGTAGGTCAGCAACCATAAGGCCAATTACAGATGGGTCAACCTGGCGCAACTTAGTTGCAAGTTCAGGAAAGTTATCCCAAATTCTGTCGTAAGCCTTTTGGCTTGGGGTAATATATGTAACGGAATCCTGAGAACCAACAAAAAGTCGGTCCATAGGGAACTGTGAGCCAGTCTCTGCTTGCATATATTTGTTAAAGTCTTCTTCGGCTAACTTGCTTGCCTCTGTTGAAGACTTACCCTTTAACTGATATTCGGTAACAAGACTGTAGTAATAATCACGATACAAAGAATCTGGTCGTGTTTCTACATACTGTGGTGTACCAATAATCGAGAAGAACTGTGTGCGAAACTTACGTAGATAAATACTCTTTGCTCCATTAAGAGTAGACTTATCTGTTGGCAGAGGGCCTTTGCCCATATCGTATAGAATCCATTGACGATTATTTTCTGAAATCCAAGAATCAACAAACATTTTATTTGTCTTGTCTGGGCTCAAACCCATAATTAGGTTACGTGCCCAGGCTGGGGTAAATGTGCTAGTAACTTGCTTAGATACATCTGGTTCAATTCCATATGGGAATAGTTCATCGTAAGAGTATCCAGGAATGTTGCCAAATGTAGAGTCAATCATTTTCTTGATTTCATCTTCATTGTTTGGTTTATTTCCGTAAATTTTACTAAGTGCAATAGGCACCATCCAGGAGGCACCTGGAAAGTTTGCTACATAGTTTGTAGCACGTGAGTTAACAATAACACCTTTACCATTGTTAAGTCCCATTTGCTTGGTTCCAGGAACAAGAAGGAACTTGGCCTTCATTGGGTCATCAACTGGGTTACCATTTTCGTCTACACCGAATGAGTTGTAGAGGCCATAGTAACTATTTAGGAAGCCACCAAAGCGTGGAGTCTTCTTAACAGCAAATCGGCTGTAACGATAGATACCAGAAGCAGCAGCGTTAGGGAACGTTGCAAGTCCACGAGCGAGGTAAAGCGCACGGTGCTGACGTGGAATTGTATAGAACACCTTTGCTACTTCATCAACAAGTTGAATCGCCGCAGCGTGATGAATTGTATTAAGAGTAGATACGTCAATTGTTTGGCCCTGAGCAATCAAGCGTTCTGCTCTTTCGGCAACAATCGCATTATGGCGTGTTGTACCCCATACTTCGCGGATAGCATTTTCTGGCTTCATTAAGAATCTCCAGGTTTTTGCTAATGCTGCATCAATGGCTGCGCCAGTATTACCCGTAAGGCTTGCATTTGAGTATTCAATGTCAAGCGGGTGGATAGGAGACATCTTGTCTAGATACTCTGACAATTCACGTCGAAGTGCTGACGGAGTTACTTCACCCTTAAGGGCCATTTGACGTGCTTCAAAAGTAGGCAGATATTTCTGAACAAATATAATTTGCTCATCAACCATTCTAATTGCTTCGTCTTGGGTTTTACCCATCTGGCGAATGTAGAACTTGCCTTGTCCTGTGGTTGTCCACTGTAGCAACTGCTCACGAGATTGACCAGAAAGAATTCTGTCAACAAGCAGGTCGCCACGCATTTGGTTATTAACAACAAAGGCTAGTTCGTCAAAGTATGTTGGGTCACCAACGTTAGTTACACTTTTTGGTGAGCGAGCACGAATACTGATTGTTTTAGCAACTGATGCTTTGTTACCCAAAAATTCAAGTGTACGTGTAGCATTGTTAGAAATTTCAGATAGGTAACCTTCACCAAAATTATCACGATTTGCGATAGAAGGAAATTCTAGTGTTTGACCATTTGATAGTTGAACACTTTGTGTTTTAGCCAGGAATGGTTCCTTTAGATAGCGTGCTTCAGAAACCTCAAACAGGTCTGCTTGGCGTACACCAGCGGGACCAATAGCCTCAATGGCTTTTCCAATTTCGTCGTAGGCTCTAGCAATTTCTGCTGTAAGAGTATTCAGTTCAGGTGCCAGGGTATTAATATCCTCAACGGCGCGGGCAAGAGTCATCTCCGCTGCTGCTATATCTCCAGCAAAGCGTGGGTCTTTTGCATCCTTAAGGAACTGAATTCTACGACGTAAGTTGTAAATTGATGGCGCTGATATTGGAGTGCCGTACTCGTTGGCATAAACATTAAGTCTACCCTCAATGGCTGCAACGTCATTTTCTGCATCCTTAAGACGCATCTTAATTTCATCTGCCCAATCGCGTTTTGCTGCTGGAGAAATATTCTTTCCAACACCAAAAAATTCTTCATAACTTGCATACGCAATATCACGATTAAGAATAGCCTGATTGTACTGGTCTGAAAGAGCCTTGATTTCTTTTTGAATTTCGCTCTTGGCACCAGGTGTAAGAGTCTTTGATTTTGCTACGTTTCTAGCAAGAATGTTTCTGCTTTTTTTAATGCTACTCCAGATTGCAGTAGTAAACATTGGTCGGGCAAATGACATACCCTCTGCAAGGGTCGCTGCCAATAAAGGCTCGAATACAGAGTTCTTTGGAATATATGAAAAACGATAAAGTTGGGCAACAGAAAAGATTCTGCTTGAACCTTCAAATAATGCACGGGCTCCTGCTGCAGTTCCTTGCTTTACCGCTGTTGCCCCACCAATAACTGGATTTTTTTCTGAACGTGATAGACGTAGAATCATACGGTCAAACTCGCCTAGTGGAAGCATAGGCATAGAGTTTGCTAACTGGCGCTGTGTGCGTGGGTCAACTACTACACGAACTCCTTGTGGGTCCATTGCATAGCCTTCTTTGCGTAGGCCAGAATGTACCTTGTAGATTTCTGACATAAGTTCGTCAACCATATCGTCAACTTTTTTAACGTCATAATATCCACGTGAAAAGGCAAGTGTGCGAGCAATTTCTTTATTGACGGAATCAATAACAATTGCACGTTCGCCATCTGTTTTTGCTGCAACAAAACGGTCAATAACCTGACGGCGGTATGCTGCTGCAGTCATCATTTCGCGTGTGTGAGTTTCAACAACTCTAGAGCCATCTCTAAATAATGGGATGTCATCAAAGACTGCCATTAATTCATCTATGCCGTTCATAGGACGTAGGCCAGAGTTGGTAACAATACCTTTTGGCATAAATGTGCCAAACTGCCTCATTAAAACTGTGACTGGACCCTTCATACTGCCACCAAGAACTGTCTCTGCAACGCCACCAAGGCCAACAAAGTTTCTTTCCAAAGCAGCGGTCTTAATCTGACCAGCGCGAGAGCGTGCTGCTCCAACAGTTGCACGACCAACAATTGGCTCCATTGGCTTATAGTTCTTGCCAAGAGCCAAAACTTCTGTATTAAGAAGACCTGTTGCTTCGTCGAGTTCTTCTCTTAAGAACGCATCGTAAATATCTTGATGCTTAGGATTCTTTGCGATAGCATCATCAAAGGCTGCGGTCCAACGAGCACGTTGAGCAGGTGTATATTCTGGAAGCGCACCATCTGTAATGTACTTACCACGAGTTATAGCGGTAGCATCACCAAGTATCCAAAGGTCATCAGACATTCTTAGCGCTGCAAGGCGTTCGATTGCTGGGCCATATCCTTTATCAGCAAGCAAGAAGTCCCTTACAACTGCAGGGTCTTTTGTTGTTTTGATAAGGTCTGGAAGAGCAGGGTTGTAACTATGCTTCTTAACAATACGAACAATATCAACAATATTTTCAGACGCTGCAAGGTCCATAATATCTTGACCAATTACAGTTTGAGTTCCAGTAGTTCCGCCACTATTTACATATTCAATGTGGTCGGTCATATCTTTTTCAAACTTAGGCATTGCTTCAGCATCGGTAGCCTTGAACTTTGTAGTAAGACCTGCACGGGCTGAGCCAGCCTTAGCAGCAGCGCCAGCGCCAACAAGGGCAGCATTGATTGCTACGTTCTTGATAACAAAGTCATTAAGTCCACTAATGAATGAACCTAGACTGTCATCAACAAAATTTTTCTGAATGCTTTCGTCATCCCAAAGATTTACTTCTGACATATCCATACCATTGGCAGTAAGAATTGCAGACTGGGCTATTCCGAGCATTCCTGTAGATTTAACAGTTGCTTGTCCAAGAGATACATAAGCGCTTCGGTTCCAGGCATCACGAATATCGCTTAACTGAACTCCCTTTCCATATTTCTCATCATTATATAATGGGCTATATGGGTCTTGAAGCAAGTTAATTGTAGATATTGGACGTGCAATTACTGGAGTAAAAAAATATTTATCCGCTTTTTCTCCTGCACGGAGAATAGGGTCGAATGCTGCAAGGCTTCCCTGAACAAACTTATCTTGTTCTTCTTGAGCAAACTGTCCAATCTTAGACTGCTGAATTCCAATACCAGCAGTTGCTGCTTCTTCTGGTGAATACCCTGCTTTAAGTGCTTGATTTTGCAAACCCTGTACTGTAGGCTTAACAATAAGTTGATTTGTAATAGCACCTGGAATTGCTAGGGTAGCAGTCTTTGCGCCCTTAATAATAGAAGATGCGCCTTCAACAATTTCTTTTTGCTGAGCAGGTTTAATGCCCAAAAAGTCTTCAACAAATTTATCCCAAAATGACATTACTTCACCGCCAATGGGTTAAAGTCGTGACCTCCGCCGCCCTTTACGTCTTGATTTGTAAGAGTCATAATGAATACATCCCTATCTTCAGGCGACTCCCACTTGACCATTGCCAAAGGAATTGCGATTGCATAGTGTTCATAACCTAGAGAGTTTGCAAACTTATCTAGGTGGTCAAAAAATCCATTTTCCAACCACTTCATTAAAGTATCTGTTCTCTCAGATAGTTAACGAATCGCTTGTACGAATCTGGTGCGTTAGGAATACGTGTTGCATTAATCAAATCAGGCAGATAGCGCTTGATAAGGTCAAGGTTCTCAGACTGATTCATAGGAGATGTAATACGTGAAGGCAAAGCCTCAGAACCGCGTCCTGCTCCGAAGTCAACACCATCTGAAATGGGACGACCATCAGGCTGTAATTCATCTAATGGTGTAACGGCTCCACCCATACCTGGCATTGCTGCTGATGGTGGACGTACTGGTGATGGAGCAGCAGCCATAGGTGCTGATGCCTGTTGTTCTGCAAGTGCCTGGTTCTCACCATAGGCAAATCCTGTGTAGTCACGACCAGATTGTCCGTTGCCACCAGTTGCTGAAACATTAGCAGGGTTATTCTGTGGTGCAGTTGGGCGCATTCCGCCTCTATTTTCTGCCATCGTTTCCTCCTACTTAATATGTTTGAATTGTGTTTTGGATATATACGGTGCAGCAGTAAATGCTGTTAGTTTTGCTGCAATCTCCATCGCTTCAAAGGCATCTACGCCAGCGTGAAGTGCACCAAGTGCATAAGACGCACCTGAGCCTACAGCATAAATATTATTTTTAGTTTTATTTACACACAGTTCGTGGTCAATGTCGAAGATTTCTCCACACACTGACATTAAAAACTGAAATCTTATATCACTCTTAGATTCATCAAAGTTATAACCATTGCTACTTAAGCATTTGCGTAGAGATGGCATAGCCTTTGTAATCATAAAGTGGTAAATATCTTTACGGTCTTTAGCAGTTACTACTGGTGGTTCCCAGATGTGTTGTGCTACATCGCAAGGAAGTACTTCACCAGAACCAGCAATTAAGAAAGAACCACGCTCTGCAATTTTTTGAACATTAGGATGGCTGTAAATAAAACCAGAGTCATCTGTTGTCTGACTATCGGCAACAATAAGTGAATGACTATCGTATTCAATTCCGATTATTGTTGTCATAGTCCCCTACTTAATTATCTGCGGTTGATAGTTCTAACGCTTGCTGATGCTTCTCCTTGGCCTGAAAGGCTAGAAAGTAAATTCATAATGCTTGGTGGTGGCTGTTCTGGCGGAGTCATCTCTGGCCCCATTGGCTCCTCTGGTGAAGGAGCGCCTCCTGCTGGAACGCCTTCGGGAGCAGGGGACGGTTGCTCAACCATTTGTGGTGCCCCAGCAGGAGGAACTTGAGGCTTCGGCGCGAAGATTTCTTCAATCGCGTCTTCAAGTGCCTGTCCTTTTTGGCGAGCCTTGATTACCGAAGCAATCTTGTTTATCATTTCTGATGGGTCTTGTCCCTGTGCTGCCATCATAGGAGTCTGCTGAGCCATTGCTGTTAGTCCACTGAGCAACGCTGTACGCATATTCTCAATTTCAATCTTCTCAAGTTCTTGTGTGACGTTGACTGTAAATGGAAGTTCACGCATAGCCATATCCTTAGAGATAAGACCGCCACCTAATGCTTGAAGCATAAAGATAAGACCTTGTGCAGGATTAAGTCCAGCAAGCATTCCATAACGAACATCTGCTGAGTAGTCTTGCTTAATGTCTTTTCGTGGAAGATAGGTGACTTCGTAAGGTGAACCTGAGTCCACACCACGAATTGTCTTCTCTTCTGGGTAAAGAACTTCATCAACTTCAAAGCAAACGCTAATTACATCACGTAGTGCTGAAGCAAAAATTGCTTGTGCTGACTTAACCTGTGTATCGAATGCGCCCATAAGCGCCTGTACACCTTGGCCAGTAACGATAGATGCATCAATGTTACCTGTACGTCCTTCAGGATAACGTGCACCAACGCGGAGTTCTTGATTGAGGAGTGCTGATTCTGTAAACGCACCCTGTGGTAGTGATAGTTCTACACGACGAACGCCTGCTGGGTTAGATGTACGGATAACCGCGTCTCCACCCAACTGCAGTTCTTGAACATCCTGTGGCAATACAATCGGTGCCTGTACAGATTTCTCTGCGGCCTCCATCGCAAGCAATGCAAATCGGTTGCGTAGTAGTTGGATTCCTAGGATGTCGTCGAATTGTCCACGTAGTTCTCCATCAATAGATGGCTTACGTGCGACTACAACCATCATCTTACCCAATAGATTCTTTACTTGTGAAAGAACTAGATTCTGTTTGCTTGGGATATAGATAGTTGACTGGTCTTTGTCATAGTAGCGAATCATTTCTATCTGAGCATTTAAGTCTTGCTTGTAGTTGTAACCACCAAGCAACTGATATTCATACTCAGGGAACTGTGTGATGAGTTCGCCCAGTGTCATTGTGTAGCGTTTTGCGAATGCAACACAGCGTCCATAGCGGTCAAATTCTGGGTAAGCCCCAATAGGATTTTCTATGCGGATGCGTGGCAGTTTCGCTTCCTCGTCCAACTCAATAAAGAATGGGAGGAAACCGTAGGTAATGTACCAGTCAGCGCCTGAGTACATCTGTACTGCTAGGTCTGAGTGTGCAAAGTAGTTTGACGCAATACGTGTGCGCTTATCGGCAAAACTACGTGCACGGTCATTTGTTGCATTTGCTGCAGAGCAGTTTACTGCTGGCAACGGAGCCATAACCTCAGAAAGGTCACGAGCAACAATGTCAATAAAGTTGGCAACTACGTTAGCATCAACGCCGTCTGGAAAGAAGTCAGGATAAACTTCTGCAATCTTACCTTTACGTACTGCAAGCACGTCAAGATTGCGGGCATCACGTTCTGAGTTGCGGTAGCGCAAAGCGTCAACCCGCGCTGCAATCTGTTCAATTGATAATGCCATTGTTATCCTATCGTAGTATTAAAATTATTTATGCGTCGTATGTTTTGTACGTTGTATCTACAGTTACGCCTGTAATATCATATTTCTTACGAATATGAGGATATTTTTTTTCAAGAAATTTTTTATCTATCTGTGCTTGAAATTTATTAAGAGCGCCACGTCGGTTACCTGCAGGCTGCCCAGCAACTTCTCTTGCATAAATATAATCATCTGCTGTTAAACCCTTGCTAGGCTTCTTTGGTACACGTGAGCCACCTGAGTTATTTACTGGTTTTGGCATAATTGTTTCCTATCCGTATTGTTCTGCCCATTGTGAAGCGAACTCTTCATCTAAATTAATTGAGCCACGCTGGGACATTTGTGCTCTTGTTGCCCAGCGGTTTGATTGGTACTGTCCGACTCTGGTACTTTGTTGCATTAACTCGCGTATGCGAATGATTGCAAACCAGAGTGCCATCACGCAGTCGGTAGGGTTTTTGGTATCTGGCTTCCAGGTAATAAGTTCCTGGATGAGGGTCTTGATTCCCTCTGAGCCTTCATTGCTTGGCAACTCAATCAAGTTGTTATCTTGAAAGCGCCCTTCTCTGACAGAGCCAAAGAGGCTTGCCATTGATGCCACACCAAAAGATGTGTCCCACTTATTCTTACCAGTGAAGTGTGAGTTCAACTGGCAGCCATATGCGGCTAAAAAGTTTCTTAGGTTGTCATCCAGAGAGTATGCCTTCTGGTGTGCGTTGATTTCTACACGGAACTCTTGAGGGCGGTACTTCTCGACCCACTCTTCAATTACGCCTTGAATTTTTGCTGGCGTAGGTTCTGTCATATTGATGCAGTCTAGAACGTAAATTCGTCCGTCTGTTCGATTGTACGAAACAGCCACAAAAGCAGAAGCCCCTGACATAGCAGGGTCAAAGCCAATAACGGTGTAAGCATTGTCAGTATTTTTCGGATGGCCTACAACCCCCGCTTTGAGAGGTCCGCGTTTACGCATTCCGTTGACGCTTCCTGCGACGCAGGTTGGTGAGAAGATGGAGTCCTCTTGTACGTCTTCTTGTTGGTAGACCATAGCCCAAACCGACGGGCTGACCTGAGAGCGACGCTTAAAGAGAGAAGGTCCGTCCCACTTGGGAAAATTTCCATTTGGTAATGCATCGTCCTTTGCATTTTCTTGCTGGTCCGTTTCGGGCCATAGTGTTTTCCAGTTAAGTGGGTCTTCGTCAAATTCCAAGACTGCTGGCATAGCGCAGTAGGTAAAGGGGGTTACCCCACCCGACCACTGCCCTGGGTCCCGCAGCATCTTGTACAAGTCAATTGCTGCCACTCTGGTTCCAACGATAATTAACTTACCGTGTCTACCAAGACGAGTGATAACTTCTTTCTGAAGCCACTCAAGTTGCTTTTCCCACTCGTGGGCGTTAGCGCCCATTACGGCATCGTCCACAATAATTAAGTCGGCACGAGCACCGTAAATCTGAGAACCCATACCTAGGGCCTGGACCGTAGGGTCCTTCTCGCCAGAGTCACGGCCTGTGCCTAGGTAAATCATATCTGCCGACCACTGGGTAGCATCTGCCTTGTAACCGCCGTTAGGGCCGAAGGCCACTTGCAGTTTGGTATAAGCAGGGTGTGAAAGTCGGGTCTTGATTGCCCCAAGAAACTTACGTGCCATACCCTGGGTCTTGGAGACGATAATGACTCGGTGATTCGGGTTGGTCACGATTTTGTACAAAACGTAGTTGGTGGTGATAGTCGTAGACTTGGCGTGCTCTGGGGGTACGTTGATAAGTACTCGGTCAGCCTCGCCTGGTTCGTAGGTCATACCTGGTGGCATCCACCTAGGCTCCCTACCCTCAATGAGGTCCATCCAGTTCAACTGGTGGGGAAACAACTTAGAGTCTAAGAACTGCTCACAGAAGTCTGGGAATGAAATATCCTTTAAGTCGGCAAGGTCTGCTTTGATGCCTTTGCCTTCAAGGCGGGCTTTTTCTGCTCGCTCTTTAAACTCAGGGTCTGCCATCACCCACTGTCGGAAGGTAACGTCATTTCGCCCTACGGCAGACATAGCCGAGACAATAGTTGCCCCCTGGCTGAGTTGGATAAGTACCTTCTCTTGGGCTTCCTTCTTCGGTATATTCTGGATTCCTGGCTTGCGTCCCATTATTCTCCTTTAGTAGCGCCTCAGTGGGAATCGAACCCATACTTCCAGGTACGTAACCTGGCGTCATCTCCATTTGACTATGAGGCTATGCTGAAGAGTTACTTCGATACGTTGGTCTCGTCAGACCAGTCGGGATACGAACCCTGTCCGCCCACTACTATTGATTTTGTGGGTATGCAAGCCTACACCTTTAGCGTATCTTTTCACCCTAGGTTAGGTATTCCACTTTCTGCGAGAGGTGTCAGCCCCTATCCTAGGTCCAGCAATTCTATGGTCTTCCAATCGGTATATTAACACTACCCAATTAACGGTAGACCTATCCCATAAATTCTATTAGTTATATATATATTATATATATTAAGGAGTTGCCGTAGAGCAAACGGAGGCAACTCCGTTAAAGATTATATATAATCTTTACATCTATAGAAGACCCGTTCAAATCGTAAAAGCGAACGTAAGGTTCGCAAGATTTATTACTTAAGTGGTAAAAAGTTGCCCTCTGGGGATAAAACCCCAGTTCAGAAGGGGGGTAACAATATAACAGATATTTAGAATGGGACCATATATAATATAATAGCGACAGATTTAATCAACGCCCCCTCAAACCTTCGCAGGTTTTCGTGGCCTGCAGACTCTCAAGGTCTACCTTAGGGTTACTGTTATTTCTTGGCCTTACTTCTTAAGACTTAACTAGACTTAAAGTCTGGAATTCTTTTAAGAATGTGAATATCTTGGCAAGGATTGAGACCGCAAACCCTTTTAGGGTTGGGGTGACTGTCTGCCCTGCAGATATTGGGGGGGTGATGTCGGTCAGAAATCTAGTTGAATCTTCAACTATTACGGGGAAGACAGAGGGCACCTGTTCGAACACCTGTTCGACAGATTGCCCCAAAATCTTTGACCAGTCATTTAAAAGATTTTTTGCAAATAGGCTTGACACCTTAAGGCGTGAGGCATTACCCTTAAGACACAAGGGAGAAATCCCCACAAGACAGGAGAAGAAAGAAATGCAAACAACAACAAAAAAGACCGAGAATCTTTCAATAATCACCGAGGCCCTAGAATCTGCACACGCCTTAATCCAAGAGAAGACAGGCGCACCCCGCGCCACTATTCTAGTGACACGCAAGACAGGTAACACGATGGGGCACTTCACTCACGCCCGCCCTTGGGTTTCTGGTGAGGATTCATTTCACGAGATTATGGTCTCGGCGGAATATTTCTCACGCGGTGCCCGCGCAATCCTTGGCACATTGCTACACGAGACAGCGCACAGCCTAGACCTACAGAATGGAATCCAAGGTGTAACGGGTGACGGGTATCACAACAAGAAATTCAAGGCGACAGCCGAGGCCCTAGGCCTCACAATCACACAGGCCAAGCGCATAGGCTGGTCAAATACCGAGGTTAGCGACGAATGCGCGGAGCGATGGGGCGAGGCCTTGGCACTCATTGAGGCAGCCCTAGCCCTCACAGCCGACACCGAGCAGGCAGCAGGCAAGAAAGGGCGCGATAAGAATAACCTCGTGGCAATCTGCGCCTGTGACGCAAAAATCCGCTTAAGTCGTAAGGTGTTCGAATTGTGCGCCCCTAAGTGCCAGAATTGCGAGCAAGAGTTCGAGATTCAAGAATAGCGGGCAGCCCCCGCCCCTCACAGAGGGCGACAGGTGCAAGACCTGACGGGGGCACTAGACGAGGCAACTAGGCCAAGTCTTAAGACAGGAGAAAAAAATGCTTAAGTTCTACATCGTAAAGCGTGACGAGCGCGAGGGCGACGGATATAATAAAATTGTGGAATTCGAAAGTTTCTCACAGTTTATGCGGTTTGCAGAATTTCACCGCGCTTACATTGCAGAGATAAAGACCCTAGACGTGGACACCCCTTACACCATCCACCTGCCAAGCGGGGAGAAAGTCAGAGGATAGCAACACAGCCCCCGCACCTTAAGCGGGCGCAGGTTCAAGACCTAGCGGGGGCGCGGTAAGGCGGGAAGTTCTCACCTTATGACTTAAGACAGGAGAAAAAAGAAATGGCAACACCTACAGGAATCGCGCTCAAAGTTACAGACAAGCAAGGCCGAGAGTCTTTCCCCGCTTATGAGGCCTACGGCTGGGACAAGGTAAACGCGGTCATTCAAGGGACCTTAGACATTGAGCACGTCGCCAAGGTTGAAATCGTAGACATTAACTTCAAGGGCTAGACAGCCCCGCCTTGCCCCGATATAGTCGGCACAGGTTCACGACCTAGCAAGGCACAAGTTAGGGGAGAAAGTCTTCCCGACTTAAGACAGGAGAAAAGAAATGTTAGTAAGAATCGCAACAGTAAACGACACGAACGGCAACCCTCGCAGGGGTTGGCTAAGAACGACGGCAGCGGGGCAGGTCTTGGGCTGGATTGAGGAGGGCTACGAGGGCAGCGCAGCGATTAAGGGCTACGATGACGGCGAGACCCCAACCATTCACGTAAAGCCAAGCGAGTACAAGAGACTTAAAAAGTGGGGCGAATCTGTAGAGGCGGGCAAGTAATGGAACTTACAGAACAAGAACTCTTGCTCATTAAGTCGGCACTACGAAACGACACCGTAGGGAAATGGGGAGACGGGAGACAGGCAAAGATTGACGCGCTACTTAAGAAGTTAAGTCTTAAGGCATAGAAAAAAGTCTAGAGATAGACAGCCCCGCACCCTTGACAGGGGGCGAAGTGTGCGAGACACTAGCGGGGCACGTCGAAGCGGAGCAAGGTAGCCCGCCGACAGGAGGCAACAGAATGAAACAGAAATGCACAGAGTGTAACAAAAAGCGCAACACTTTCACCGTTGATAAAGCAGGGCAAGTAATTCAGGCGTGTTCAAGTTGCATAACCGAGCAACTATTAACAGGCTGGAGCAAGTAAATGCAGATTCAATGCGATGACTGTGACGCAATGGCGACGGTAACAATTCAACCTTACGGGGCGCAGAAGTTAGCCGAGCACGATTGCCCAAACTGTGGCGTAAGTTACGACACAAACCTAGACTAACCACTTAAGACAGGAGAATATAAATGCTATACATCATCGGAGGGGTAGACCCTTGGGGCCGTAAGTTTAGAGGCCTTTACGACAGAGAGACAGCCGAGCAATTACTGAAGTCAGACCCAACAAACGTATACCTTGGCGCAAAAGTTACCACACAATTACCACTTAAGACAGGAGAAAAACTAAATGGCTAAACAATATCAGTTCGTGATTATGTTCGACGAAGAAACAAATCGCTGGAGTGTAGATTATGAAAGCGAGGAAAGCGCGTTCCCAAACGGCACAATTTACGACACAGAAACAAAGACTTGGGAATTTGGCTACGCAGGTGACGGCAATTTCGTGGGAAGAGAGCAAGAAGTAGCCGAAACTATTTCAAATATACTGGACCTACAGAATCAACTTACGGCTTAAGACAGGAGAAACAAATGGAAAATAGTTCCGAGCACGTGGATTGGTCATCGCTCATAAATAGCGCAGCCTTTCTTGCCTCGTTTACAAATGGGCAAGCAATGCCACGAATGTACACGTGTTATAAATGCTTGACCGATTACGAAGAAGACGATATTGTCTGGGCTGACAAAGAAGGCAACGTTCGCTGGCACTATTTCGCTTGGTGCGTCGAATGTTTACCCGCACAAAAGGAGGTTTACGAAAATGAAATCCATATGTAAAGACTGCGGTTGGGAAATAAAATCTCCACAATGGTGGAATAATCTTGACAAAGATAGTTGGTTATGCGACGATTGTGATACAGACCGAGCAATTAAAACTAACAAAATGATGGGACTTTTATTATGAAATTAACACCAAGGGGCGAGGCCTTTATGTTCTTCTCGCTCATCACACTTACCTTGCTACTACTATGGGCAGGGTACCAAGTCATCAACCATATTTGGTATGTGCAGGGCGAAGGCTACTGCTGGGGAACAATACAAGAATGTCTTAAGACAGGAGAAAACAAATGATTAAGATTGAGTTCGAAGTAGATGAAAAAGAATTATGGAGTACCGTATTCGGGTCAAGCCCGTTCTCTTTCGGTGACCACTTTACAGAGGCGGAGTATCTAGGCGACGCAGACTGGGAAACCGTTGGACAAATTGAAGTCACGGGCGAAGACGAAGACGGAAGTATGGTCACAAAGATTCTTGGCATTGAAGATTTAGCCAAGGCTCTACCGATTGCTAATCAACAGGTCTATATGGACTTGTTTAATTTCGATAAGTATGATTCGATATGCGCTGACGCTGTGCTACAGGTTGCAATGTTCGGCAAAGTAATTTACGGATAAGACTAACGACTTAAGACGGGAGAAAGCAATGGCTAAGTATGTAGTTCTATGTGAGGCAATGCCAGAGGGCGACGTAGTATGCGAAGCAGAGAACGAAGAATGGGAAGACCGTAATGGAACGTACTGGTTTACTTGTACGACGTGCGGGTGTTGGAACGAAGTAGTTTACAAATGGGACTAAGGAGATAATTATGAAACAGTTTAGAGTCAGTTATGAAATCTCAGGCACACGTGTAATCAACGTGTTCATTGAAGACCAAGACCTTCCAAAGAATTGGGACAGTCTTAAGGCAGAAGAGCAAGATGAATGGCTGTATGAACGGCAAAGTTATTCGGTCATTCAGTTTGAAGACATTGACTACGGCAAGGCTGTCTCAGTACTGCCAGTCGTACACTTAAGCGAGGTCAAATGAACCGCACGTGGCACGCAGAGGGGCTCTGCAACGGACACCCAGACCCAGACTTATGGCACTACGAAAACTCAACGCTGGTAGATGAGCAAAGACTTTATGTCTTAAGAAGTGTAGAAGCGATTGAGATATGCCACGACTGCCCAGTCAAAGCCCAATGTTTACAGCAAGGTTTAGAACAGGAAAACATTATAAGTGTGGGCGGAGTGGGCTCAATCTGGGGCGGGCTACTGACTGGTGAGCGTGCGTTGCTGGCTGGCCTCAAGCACACACACAATTCTGTGCGACACGAGCAGCGTCATAGACGTGACGTTAGAAAGATAATTGCTAGAATTAGTGTATGAAAAAACGAGTAATCGTGGTCATCGGACTTGTTCTGCTTGCTTCCCTTGCACCAATAACCCACACAGTTACGGTAGATGTGCAGATAAAGCCACGTCTTAAGACTAAAGCAACGTGGGAAGATAAGCAGCAGAACAAAGCCTTGGCTATGCGATTTGCCCAAGTGGGCTGGGATTGGGATAAGACCCAGCGCAAATGTATTACCTTGCTCTTCACCAAGGAAAGCAGGTTCGACCATTTAGCCAAGAATATGCAAGGAAGTAGTGCGTTCGGCATAGCGCAAATGCTCAACGAGAAAAGCAAAGACCCAGCAATACAGATACTCAGGGCCTACCGCTATATCGAGCACCGCTACGGAACACCTTGCAAAGCGTGGAAACATTCTCAGCGAAAGAACTGGTATTAAATGTTCGACTTAAGTGGTGAACCAACTATGGCCTGTATCTGCGGGTGCTTGATGTTTGAGATTACTGTGATGTGGGACCAAGAGGATAGAACAATTGGTTGGTATGACTTAAGACAGAAGTGCAAAGACTGTGGTTCAATTAGTACAGCACCAACACCGATAGACGGAGAGATATAATGCCAACATATGAATACAAGTGCAACCAATGTGGCGGGACTCAAGAAGTACAGAGGGCGTATGGTGACAGCACCGAACCAATCTGTTGCCAAACTACAATGAGTCGTGTATGGTCAGCACCAGCAGTTAAATTTAATGGTAGCGGTTTCTACTCAACAGGAGGATAGAATGAATACAGTACAAAGTTGGAAAGAAGTTATCGAGTTACATCACGCAGAGTTAGATAAGGATTACCCAGAAGATTTATGGGTAGACCCAGCAGAGATTAACTATGACTCTAAAGAAGATTCTTCAGAGGCGACTGGCACATCATCCCTATCATAGAATGGTTTAAAGCCACCAATCTTTTGAATCAAGCGACGCAAGATTCTATTGTTACGCATACGAACAGCGTCTTCACTACCAAGGTCTAACTCTTTACCGATTGCTTCATAGTCCATTGACTCAGCGTAGCGAAGGAACAGTACTTGCTTATCTTCCTTGGCTAACTTGTGATAGGCAGACTCAACTTCAATCATCATCGCTTGTAGGTTGCCACCTTCAGAGGGCGCAGAGCCACCACTAATTCTGCCGAGGTCTAACTTGTGAGTAATATTCTTCTCACCTCTTAAGACAGAAGGAAGCAAGGCTTCAACTAAATCAGATTCATAGTAGAACAAATCACTTGTCTCGTAGCCAGAAGAGTTGGCCTTCCATTCTTGGCAATAGTCGAGTGCTTGGTTACGAAGACTGCGATAGATAAGGTTCTTCGCACTTCGATTACCCATCTCTTCCCAAGCGGTAAGTTTATTAGGGTGCTCAGCAAACCACTCATACAAAGTCTGGCGGATGTCTTCAATCTCAACCATATGAAAACGCTTCTTGTATTCTTTTGCAACAGTATCAACCACATACTGCCAAGGTTCAATGCGCTCCCACTCAATCATTTTATTTTCACTCCGTTATTTATATGGAGGAAGCCAACGACCTTCATCTTATTATTCTTATTAACAAACTCAGTTGTAGATGGAAGCCACTTCTCAGCCCAAGTAATCTCTGGTTGTTTCTTAAGACCGAAAGCCCAGATACCTTCTGGTGTGTAATTAACATACCAAGGTTCATAGCCTAACTTCTCTGCTTCTTGCAGGAGAAAGTCATACTTCATCTTCTCAATCAAAAGTTCAGGGTAGTGCGTCTTCCTTGACTTAAGTTCAATAAACATCTTGTGCTCTGCCGAAGTACAGTCAAAGCCATCAAAGATTTCTGGGGAGTGAACAAGGTCGGGGAACTTTTCTGTCTTAAGCCAGTCAAAAAGTTCCTGCTCTTTCATCTATCCCACTTTCCTCGCAGTACCAATAGGGCAATTATACCATAGTTCGCTAGGTCCTTGAATGAATCTTCTAGGGGTTCGTGCTGCGCTGTCCCACCATTATCAATCAGGTTGTTAATCCGTGCAGTCTTGTCGTGCATACGTACACGCAGCCCGTTAAGCGGGCCACCAGGTGAGTCAGAGATATTCTTTGGGCCGTAGTCGCGGTGCTTGCTCAGCAGCAGGTCACCGAGTTCTTTCATTGTGTCCCAGACCGCTTGCTCAAAATCGGAATCGCCAACAAAACGTTTAAGGTCTGGCCTTCTATTGTATAACTCTTCACGTTCAGCCCTTGGTCTACCAGATGGGTTATAATCTGCCATATCTCTTCACGCTCCGCCTTCTCCATCAGTATTTTCCTCTTCCATAAATTTTTTAAAGTTCTCGTCAAAGTTCTGTAACTCTAACTTAATCACCATATCCTCAATCAAATCTTCCAATGGGTCATAGCCATTCTCAGCAGCGAACAAGGTTACGTAGGTTGATTGGGTTATAACTTTTATCTTATCTGGTTCTTCAGCGTGTGCAAATACATATCTTAGTAATGAACCGAGCAATAACTTGACCCCATTAGGTAGCACCAAGTAAGGGTCAAACTCATCATCGTCTTCTAGTACGTGGTCAATGAGTTGAAATGAATCCTCAAATTGCACATCACATTCATTGCAATAATTGTGAGGGGGCTCATCCTCAAAGTTCATTTATATCCACCTTCTGATGGAAGTAGTTAGCACCTTCTTGCACGTACATAGAATTAACATCGAGTCCGTCTGGGAGTTGAATGATAGTAACTGGCAGTTCGCGGGCAAGACTACGGGCAAATTCTGTTCCAGGTTGGTCTCCGTCAGCGAATACAAAGACCCGCTCAAAGTCTGCCAGCAATCGTGTGTAGTGCTTCTTCCAACTGTTTGCACCAGGGACTCCAACGCAGGGAATTCCAATGACAGAAGAAAGAGTAAGTGTGTCAATCTCTCCTTCGCATACTCCAATGTAATCACCTGCACGCTCCACATCTAGTACGTTATACATCTTGGTCTCCGCCCCAGTCAGACCCATATATTTAGGCTCAACCGCAGGGTTTAATGCACGAAATCTTAAATCAACAATGCCAGTCTTTGTCACATAAGGGATAGATAACCTATTGACCATTGCTTCGTGTCCTGATTCAGGCTCCACGACTACGCCGAATTGCGCCAGACGTGCTACTTCCAGAGGTATTCCCCGACTTGCGAGGTAGTCTTGAGCCAGAGAGATGTTTCCCGCGTACTTGTTGGCTGCTCTCTCCAGTAATTCCTTCTGCGAAATGCTTTGCTTCATTGAATCTCAATCCCTCCTGGTTGCATACGATTTGGATACTGTTACCTTGTACTCCACAAGCGAAACAAATGAAGATGTTCTTGTCGAGGTTCGCACTTGCCGACTGGTGTGTGTCAGAGTGGAATGGACAACGTAAGTTGACCTGTCCGTGAGTGCTTCTAATTCTTGCTCCATAGTGTTCAAGGATTGTTCTAATACTGGGTAGGTCATTTTCCATCACCATACCCAGCCTCTCTTAATAAATTCACAGCGTCCTCCAGTCTCAGTAGACAAACCCAATCGCCTACACTTTTCTCACCCTGTCCATTAAGTCTTAAGACTACAACACCAAGGTCTTTGTTGTTACTTCTATCCTTCAATTGCGCGATAGCAGCAGCGGGATTAAATCCTGTGCGAGCCTTTACTTCCCAGTCAATACCTATAGTGCCAGTAATGTCTGAACCGCTACGCCCAGCACCAGTAGACTCCGCATATGGAAAACCATTGACTGCTAAAAACTCAGCCAACACTTTCTGACTACGGTAGCCTCTATGCTTGCGCGATTGTGATGCCACTTAGTATGCGCTCTTATCCTTCTTTAGAATACGGATAGCCCAGTTCATACCAACACCAACGCCCTCTGTCCATTCATCTGTGACAGGTGGCTTGGCTTCTTCAATCTTACTAATGAAAGTTAATAACTCTTCATTAACTTTTTGCATTACGAGTTGACGCATCTCTTGCGTGAGGTCATCTTCTTCTTCTCTTAGCATCTCTTATCCATTCTCTGGTATATCTTCAATGTACATATACTCAGGGTTAAATGATAGCCAACAAGTCAGGTTAGCGTTGGCATCGGCACGCCCATATCTATTCTTTACAGGGGCCACAGCCATAGAAGAACCGACAACACCCAGAGTGCAGATAAGTGCAGGAAGTTGTGCCACCTTACCTTGGAGGGCAGAACGAGGTTGGCAAGGGTTACCAGGTACAGCCTCAGAAGTATGATGTAAAACAATAATAGCAGCGTTAGTCGCACGAGCAAGATACTTCAACTCCTTCATAATGGCACGCATAGAGGCAAACTCTTCTCCGCCATCTGTTGCAATGTCCATCAAGTTATCTACGTAGATTGCTGTAGGTGGACAACCCCACAGTTCCTCAAATGCTTGCACCTCTTCATCAATATCTTGAAGGCTTGGTGAGGATTCAAATGACCAGACAATATGACTGCTTCTCTGTAGCACAGCCTTAGTCCAGCCAGTATCTTTATTCATCAAGTACTCAACGTCAGTCTGATTCTTACCACTAATCATTGACGCAAGACGCATAGCCATCGTATGTGCGTTTGTATCTGCAGAAATGTACAGACAAGGTACTCGTGTCTTAAGTGCTAAAGCCAGTGCTAGAGTGGACTTTCCGACACCTGGGGTACCAGCGAGCATAGTAACTTCTGCTCTACGAATTATGATTTTGTTGCTATCAAATGCTTTGAATACAGAGGGCAACGGTTCTCCACCAATGTCTGCTCTGCCTACGCTTCTTACTAAAGTTCTCATTTATTTCTCCTGTCTTAAGTTGATAGAGGGGCAATCACCTTCCCCGTCTGACTACCCCTCTATCAATTCTTATTTAGATGTCAAGGTCTAGCCGTTGACTGGTGAGCACTGGTCTGCTCCCTGTGGTTGAGGGCAAACCCACATCGCGTATGGCTTGCCGTTCTTTTTCGATACTCCCGATAGGAACTTCCGTGCCCCGTGTGTACACGTTGGTCCCGTAGCGGACGGAGCCTGACCCTGGAAGGGTGCGAAGGTACTCTCTGGCGCGGTGGCGGGAGTTGAAGTGGTGGTCCCCAAAGGGGATACCACGTATGCTGCTCTGATTAACTTAGCGGTAGCAGCAACTTGATGTGAGTAATCGCTAATACCCTCAAGTAAAACACTTAGTTCATCTGCTGTGTTAGCACGAACGTTAATCATATCCGCTTCACGACTGTCACTTGTGCGAATGGATACTTGTAACTTCCAGTCTTCTGTTGCCATTTATTATTCCTTTGTGAATTGGCAGTGCTGCTTTAGTCCGCAGTAACTGCACGATTGTAGGTTCGGTAGAAATATACCAGCCTTGCGTGCCTTGTCAAAGCCATCAACAAAGTATTCAAGTGTGTCCTGTGTATATCTACTTAGGTCAATCATCTCTCCTGTCCCCGATTCACGAGACATCCAGTAGTTTCCGAGATTGACTTCAACTCCTAGCATCATCTCAACTCCCACTTTGTAGAAGCCTAGTTGAAGGTCAGAGGTTGGTCGTCTTGCTGATGTCTTCAAGTCAACGATAACTAACTTACCGTCTACCTCAAAGATTCTGTCAATGAACATCTTGACAGGGACTCCTGCAATTACTGGATTCAACTCCAGTTCGATAGCCCGTACACCCTGAGGTGTTGTCCAGATTTTCCAGTTAGGATTGTTCTTGCGCCAAAGTATGTAGTTGTCTACCCACTTGGAACCATTAGTGTACCACCAAGCACCGTCTTCTTTGTTCGGATTATCCTTGGTCGCACGTCCTGCTCTGCGAGCAGTCTCTAAGTTAAGTCCTTCGGTTTCTTTATTCCACGCCTTAAGCCATAACTCATTCATTGTCATAGTCGTACAATTCTGCTGCGTAGTGGAATGCACGTCCACCTGCTGACCAGATGCTTGGCTCCTCAGGAACCTGTAGCAGTCGGCCTAGGTAGTACTGGTATCCACAAGTCAGGTAGGTTGTGAATGCTGAGTAACTGATGTGAGCAGGTAACTCATATGAATCTAACTTAATCAAGGTTATCTTCTACAAAATCAGTTAGGTCTTCTAAGTCTTTGCGAAGTTCCTCAATGAGGACTGAGATTTCGTCAATCTCTGCCAATAGCATAGAGATTAAAATTTCTAATGATTCAGGTTCTTTCTTAAATGGGTTCCACATTTGATGCTCCCGTCTAGTAGGTTGTTAGATAGTACCCCTGTCAAGGACAGGAGGGTACTTAAAACAAGGGTACTATCTAAATCTATTATATTATAATTATATATATTATATAAGGCGCTTCGCGCCTATATATATTATAATTTATAATATATAATAATTATACACAGACGAAGACCTGAATTATTGACGACACGCCGAGGGGATAGAGTTCGGTTCTGGGTTCCTGCTTTGACCAGAAACGACAAAAGGACCCCCTTCCATAGGCTGATACCTACGGTTGGGGGTCTTCTCGTCTCTACGGGCCGTTTAAGGGCCTATTTGAGGGTGTTTACTTCTTGCTGCCTAGGCCAAATTCCTTAGCCTTAGGGTCTAGTGCCTTCCAAAGTGGGGCAATAAACGCTGAAAGGAAAGCGTATGCCAGGGTCTTTGGGTCTGTTACCCCTGCTGCGTATAGAGCCACCACTGATGGGACTGCTGCACGTGCGTAGGTGGTTGCGATAGCAACGAGTTTCTTTGTATCCATTGTTTCTCCTTATGACTTAAAGACTGGCTTACCAAATCCAACGACTGTCACAGCCTGTGACCTGCGTAGTTTGGAGCCATTCTTCTTCTTGTAGGCACGCACCTTGAGGCAGACTTGCCCTCCGTTGCGCTGGTCACCCTTCTTGTCTGGGGCAGTGTTGCCTTCGATACAGGTGACTGTTCCGTCTCCGTTGTCCTTGACTACAATCCCTACGTGAGAGATACGGTCAACGCCATCGTTCGGAAAATCAAAGAACACAATGTCGCCTGGTAGAGGGATTGCTTCCTCTGCCTTCTCCCATTGCTTCTTCTTCATAAAGGCTGTTGCTCCCGCCACTGTAGATACACAGTTAGGAATCTTCAAGCCCACTTCATTAGCACACCAGTTAACAAAAGAACCGCACCAAGGTAGGAAGTTTGCTTTTGTAAATGCGCCGTACTTTGTTTCATTGTCCTTCGGACCTTCAATTACACCTAGTTCGCCTTCGGCTACCTTGATGAAGTCTAGTCTTTGTCCCATTTACTCACTCGCTTTCTTGTCAACCTTGGCAAAGGCTGCGTTGATTTCTTCTGATGTCAGACTTCCATCTGCTAGGTAGAAGCGAGCAAGGGCTTCAAGTACACGTGCTGCACCTAGAGCGCCAGCGAGGGTCGCTGCCTGCCATACTTCGATTCCAACAAGAGAACCTGCTCCGATAACTCCGAGAGATTCTGCTGCGATAACAGCAAAAATTCTCATCATTACATTCTTAAATGTGTCCATTATTCGTCCTTCATATTTCGGATGTTGAGTGTGATAGACCAGACTGCAAGGGTTGCAATGATTGCGTAGCCCACCACTGTCTTAGCCGAACCTTCTAATACCACCCAGGCCACGAACATTCCTAAGAGTGTCCATAGTTGGTTGGCAATATCTGAGATGAACTTCTTCATATGTTTCTCCTGTATGCTGCGAGGGCAGCAGATGCTGCTGCTTGAGTGGCTATGTTTCCTGCAATGACTGCAGAGATGATTACCTTCTCTGATTTCTCACGCGCCTCAGGGGACATATCTGCACCGATACTTCCCAAGGCCAGTAAGACTTGTCCAGGGTCGGTGAATATTTCTGCTAAAAGTTCTGCTGGGTTTTCTAATAGTTGAAGTGCTATTACGACTTCAGCCGTAAGAATTACACCGTTCTCCAGTTCTACTGGCGTGTCTGGTGCTAATGATGAAAGGTCCGTCGTATCATTAAGGACTACAACTTCTGGTTGTGTTGGTTCCACGAATGGAGATTCAGGTTGAGAAGACTCTGGCTCAGAAGGTATGACCTCAGGCTCAAGTGGCTCTGGTTCCTCAACGACCTCAGGCTCCGTGATTTCTGGCTCCGTGATTGGTTCCTCAATTGGAGTCTCTTCTTCAGGAGTTGGTTCAACAACTGGCTCTTCGGGAATCTCAAGGCCAGGTTCGTTTACGTCTTCAGGCGTGGGTTCTGGCTCAGGTTCAGGTTCTGGTTCTGGAGTAGGTTCAGGTAATGGTTCTGGTTCAGGCTCTGGTCTTGGTGGCGATACCACTACTGGCTCTGGCTGTACTACTGGTACTGGGTCGGGAAGAGGAGTAACTACAGGTGTTGGAATTGATTCTACTGTTTGGGTATCTACCGTTGATGTTTCTACTGGTAGCACAGGTGTTGCAGTATCAGAAGTTGAAGTCTGGGAGTCATTCGTGGATGTTGGTGTCTCAACATTGGCTGTCTCAGTATCAACACTCACAGTCTGAGATTCAACAGTTGCAGTCTGAGAATCTTCTGTTGAAGGACTCGGAGAGGGAGTTGGTTCAGGCGAAGAAACAGTTGAAGTTTCTGACTCAACAGTTGGAGTTTCAGAGGTTGCAGTCCCAGTCTCAGGATTTTCGATAGGTGTTGGAACTACGCCATTGTAGTAACCAGTAGCACTATCAGAAAGATTATCACTAACGTAAACATTGAATCCTGGTGGTGCATATCCGCCCTCGCAAAATAACCTAGGGATGTAACCCTTATCCGCAAAGAACTGGTTACTGTTATCCCATCCAATTTGATATGTCTGCTGAGTTCCATCCTGTGTAGCACAAGTCACATCCGCATAGGCTGTGGCCGCATTGGCTTGGGGATAGAAGACAAAAGTTGTTCCAATTAAAATAAATAATACTGCTAACTTACTTGCTTTCCTTCTCGCAGAGGAGGAGATAGATTTGGTCAACTCGTTGTTCCAATCGGTTCACTTGGTCTTTAACGGAACCGCCCCCATTTGGTTTTAACTCTGATAGATAGTGCTTAACAAGCCACTTTACAAAGCCAGCAAACCCTGCTGTTATTGTCATTAGTGCGACAGCAAAGGCTGCCCATTCTGCTGCAGCCATTACACAGTCCTCACGGTAATTTCGATTACACCACCAAAGCCATCAAAGCGACGGTCAGGTGGAGTCATACGGGTGAATGATATTTGTTCGATAACAACTTGACGAGACTCGCCAGTTGTCAGGTCTTGCCAGGTGAGTACGTCACCAGATTCTTCTACGTCTTCTAGTTCAAGTAGACGTTCAAAGGCTCTGCCTTCGTATCCAACCTGTACGTTAAAGCGGTCAGTCTCAATGTCAAAGCAGTAGACAGGAAAGCGCATTACTCGCTGACGTGGTGTAGCGATTGTTGCCTTTACCTGATAACCCTTAAAGATTGGACCTTGTGATGTGGTTGTCGTATCACGACTTAAGACAAACTTATAAGCAAGGAACTCACGTGCACCATCTGGCTGAAGTGTTGCTACCTCAACTGGAGTAATTGATGCATCGTAAGTAATGTGGTCGTATTCAGTACCGTTAGCGTCAACTGTTTCCATAATCACAGAGCCGTATCTAAAGTCACCGCGTCCGATAAGACGCTTAAAGTTCTTGGGCTCAAGAGTCGCAAAGCGAAGGTTACCTGTAGTTAGGTAGCCAGATGGACGTAGAGTTGTATCTGCTTCAATATTAATGCTACCAATCTTGCGGACAGTTCCTACTGGAGATACTGCCGCTGAGGCTACGTTTGTGTTGGTCTTAGCGTAGGTAAATGTTGTTGTGGTTGGTGTTGTTGCAACTGCGTACTTACCATTAAACGTTGCGTCAACTCCCTCAATCCACACATTATCGCCAGCCACTAAGTTGTGGGCAGCGGATGTGGTTAGGGTTGCTACGTTTCCAGTCAAAGCCTTGTTGCTTATAGAGCCCATAGTCAGGGCTGTTGTGCAAAATACTAGGCGGTTTGTTTCACCAGCAAAAGCACAAGAGGTTGTGGCATAGCCAGTAACTTCTTCAACGTTCAAGTCGTTAGCCCAAGCAAAACGCATCTGCTCAATCTCAGCACCTAAGTCAATACGGATTACTCCAGGGGTGCCATCTACTCCAGTTGCACACCACACAAAGCGGTCACGGAAGGAGAAGTCATAGCAAGGCTGGCTTGTCTCAACAAGAAGTGGGCCGTAGTTAATCGCTCCATCAACATCTGATGCTGTGGCAATACGGATTCCCTTGTCGGTTCCAATAAGCATATAGCCAAGGTAGTATCCAATTTTGTGGATTCTTTCACCTGTTGGCATCTCTGCTGCAGTAATAGCAGTAGTTAATGTTGGCATTACACCTGAGGTATTAAGTGTGAACTTAAAGATAGATGACTGAATTCCACTATATCCTGCTACATAGATGGCAGAGCCAGAGGCTGCAATGCTTGTAAACACAATATCAGAATCACTATGTGTATAAACTGGAGACGGTAGTGCTGCTGCACTGCTAGAGAACTCGTAGATTTTGTTGTTTGCAGCAAGCACAATACGGTCCTTGACGTACTCCATTGTGCCACGAGAGATAACGATAGAACTATCCTTAAACATTTGTGCTGTTGTATCTGGAGAATCTCCAGCAAATCCAGTCAAAGGTTTCTTGTATACTGCAGTCTTGGCAACACCAGAATCAAGAATACGTGTAGCCCAGAAAGCATTTGTTCCATCGTCACAGAGTGCATAGACTGGATAGTCTGTCCCTGCAACATAGTCAACAAAGTGGGTGACTGCTCCAGCAGAGTCAATCTTGTCTACATCGTGGTCATCCCAGAGAAGTACACCATTTGTGGTTCCCCACTGAATAGAACGCAATTGCTGAGTTGGTCGGTTAGATGTAATCGCACCAGATGTAAAGTGATTTGCTTCCGCTGTCGTCTTAAGAAGTGTAACTTGTCCCTTTGTCCAGACGTTTACGCCTCGGCTATCGGCAAATCTAAAGGCAACAGTCTCACCTGCGGTAGGGTCGTAGAACTTAATCCCATCACCGTTGTGGAAAGATGACTGAGAACGAATCCACCAACCAGTAAGTGATTGCTCACCTGGCTCTTGCCCATTGTCGAACTGGTCCTTACGAAAGGGTGCAGTCTGACGAATGTATGGGCGTGAGTCATTAATTGCATAGAAAAATGGGAGTCCGCCTACTGCTACATCATATGCTTCAGATGTGTTCTGCCATACTGATGAGGACGCAACTACGCCGACATCTGTGGCAATGGAGCGAGCATTACCAAGCGCATCACCACGACCATCTGTAATATCTCTGCCAGCCAAGGCATACCTCCCTTAATTAAAAAACCCCGCCAAAGCGGGGCTCTTTATTATTTGTATTCTTTATTTTGCCTAAACATATTTTTATATCTATCAAAGAACTTTGTTGAAAGATTTTTGGTTACTCTTGCTTGTTCTTCAAGTTCTTTTTGTCCGCCGAACTTCATACTCCAAGAATCTCTTTTGAACGGTATCACCTGAGCAATAGGAGTTCCTTTAGGAATTAATCCTTCAAACTCAGGGTCATTAAGAACCATAGGAAAATTAACTGGAGCAGAATAGGTGTCTGTATCTACTATGCCTGGAAGAATTGTAAAGACTGATTCCCTATGCATTGGTTGAACAAACATAGTTGAATAACCTTTGGGTGTTTTGATTGCCCAATAATTAATCCATTTAGGATAAGGATGGCGATTTCTACTTGGATGAGTAGGCGCTTGCTCAACAGGATGAGAACCTATAAGACTTAAATCAGCCCACTCAAAATGTAAAAAACCATCTTTAATTGTTACATACACATCAGCAGGAGATGTGATAATATAACCAGCAGTAATAGCATCGAAGACTGGCATACAGCGTTTAACTGTAGCATTTGTTGCGCCATTACCGTCAGGTTTTTTATCTCCACCTACATATGATTCCATACTTTTATACCAATCTGGAATCAATTTAGAAGCAGGTTGTGGCTGTTCCAAGTCAATAAAACCAGATGCGTTGGTAAAAGTAATATCCATTATTTATCCCCTTTAGTAATTATTTTTTCACCTAAAGTAAATGGAGAATTTTCTAATGTTACCTCGATAACAATTTTACCTAAATTATCCTGTTGGGCTTCTTCTAAAGTTTTAGCAACCCAACAATCAATAACATAGTTATCTGAATCAAGAATAGCAAATAACTTATCACCATCTAATTTGATTTTAGACATCATAATTAATAAAAATTATAACAGATAATTAATAAAGAAGTGTAATAGAACCGCTGTTTCCGTTTTGGTTGTATGCTGAGCCTAAGCCAGTTCCACCAGTAAATCCAGTAATAGATATATTTGTAGTAGTTCTTGTTGGTGTTCCAGCCGCTCCAGTAACAACGGGGTATGGTGAGCCAAGTGAAACCTGACCAGGGCTAGGACAACCTCCACCACCAGCACCGCCATTTGCAACAAGAAGTGAATAACTAGACTGACCTCCTGCTGTACCACCGCCAGCGCCTGCGTTGTTGGATGAACTGTTTGCATTGCTTCCAGTGCCACCAGTACCTACTGTGGCAACATCTGATGCTGGCACATACCCAAAGGTAACGCCACCATTTCCTCCAGTACCACCAACACCCTGTAGGCTGTTGTTTGCGCCTCCGCCACCGCCACCGCCAATAACAAGTGCATAAACAAGGTTGGTTCCAGAAGGAAGTGAAACTGAATTGCTTGTAGTGTTAAATGTCTGCTTGATTGAAGGCACTGCTGCTGCTCCGCTTGCTGCGGGAAATACTGAAAAACCCATTACGAAATCTCCACTCCGCTAATATGAAAATCAATTGTTGTTGCAGATGCTAGACCTTTAATAGTTTTAGTTGTAGCCAAAACTTGCTTTAAGTCAATGTATGCTGTTGAATTACCTGCAATAGCAGTATCCTTGTGTAGTTCAATATCGTCTAACAAGATTGTAAATGTACCAGCAGTTGATGTACCGTTTGCTACCACAATGTTTGTAACAACCGCAGTCGTTGAAGACGGTACTGTGTATAGTGTTGTACTTGATGTTGCTGCGGCTCCTCTAAAGAGAGCCTTTGTTAATGTAGCCATTAGTTACTACCTCCGAGTATTAGTTGTGCTTCTTCTGCTGTAATTCCAAGGCGGTCTAAGACTGCCTGACGTGCTGTTGCCTTAGCCTGTTTTTGTGCTTCGGCTTCTGCTGTTGCTGCTTGTCGCGCCTCAATTGCTGTTACTTCTTCTGGCGTTGCATTTCTTACTAAATCGTCAATTTGAATTTTATATGTCATTTTTTCTCCTTATGAGTTCTGGTAGCCATAGACACGGATTGTTCCACCTGTCATTGTTCCACCTGCTGCAGTAAGTGTGAACGCCGTGTAAGAAGTTGTGTTGTTTAAAAAGCCACTATAATTTGCCACAAAATTGCTTGAATTTGCACCAATCAAAACTGAATTCATTGTGGTATTTTTTGCTAAAAAAGGATTTTGTAGATTGATATGACCCGAATGAGCGGTGGTTGAATAATAAGTTCCACTCCAGTTTGACCCGTTGTTTATGTTATGTCCGTTAACCGTGCTTGAGGTTAAAGAAAGATAAGGTCCCGATTGGTAATATCCTGCGGTAGTGCTACCTAGAGTCATTTGAGTATTACTGTTTGTTGAACCAGAACCATCGCTAACTACAATTAAATAATTATCATAAGTTGCACTAAATGCGTCTGTAACTGTAACCGATGATACTGTTGAACCAATTGTCTGTGACTTAATAAAGGTTAATCCGCCACCGCCAGCAGGAGCAGCCCATTTAAGTCCAGTCGCTGTAGCAGAGTCAGCAGTCAACACTGTGTTGTTTGCACCAACCGCTAAACGAGATACTGCATCTGCACCTGTGGCAGCAATAATGTCACCCTTAGCATCTACAATAGTAGGGTTGATTGCAGCAGCAGAACCAATCTTGCTGTCAATCTGTGTCTGCAAAGCAGAGGTAACGCCATCTACATAGCCAAGTTCTGTGCTTGTAACACCTGCTGGCGCAGGAGCGCCACTTGCTAAGTCTCTTGCTTTAGTCATTAGTATGCTCCCATAATGCTCATAATTGTTGATGATTCCAAATCGACTTCTGCCCATTTTAGACCAGTAGCAGTTGAAGAATCTGCGGTAAGAACAAATCCATTTGTTCCAAGAGTTAACTTCCCTGCAGTATCTGCATCAGTTGCTACTAGCAAATCACCTTTAGCGTCAAACAAAGTGTTAGGGATTGCTGTGGCCAAATCAAATGCTGTGAAGGTAATAATCTCTAAGATATCACCAGCAGCAAGGGCTGCAAGCCCTGTAATGCTGGTTCCATTTGTAGCGTTGTAGTCAGATGTACGAGCAAGAAGCACACCGTTAAGATATACCTGCTCCTTACCAACAATATAAGAAAGAGTAAGTCCGTTATCATCAGGACCTGACTCAGAAGTTTCTCCGCCAGATGCTGTATAACGATATCGGTAAATGTCTGCAGTAGATGAAATGCCTGCCCAAGCGGAACCATCCCACGCAAGCATTGCGTTAGATGTTGAGTTCCAGTATAAGGCACCTTCAACAAGTGCGTTACCATCGTTGTCTACAGATGGAGCGGTTGACTTGGCACCAAGGTAACGGTCATCGAATGAATCATATGATGCAGCGGCAGCGGCAGCGCTGGCTGCGGCTGCGGTTGCAGAACCAGCCACAGTATCTACGTACGCCTTTGTTGCAGCGTGCAGGTCTACCGTAGGAGCGCCAGACAGGGTAAGAGCACCTGTCATAGTAGAGCCAGCCTTGAGTACAAATGAATCGTAGACAGTTCCACCAGCCTGGATTGCTGTTGCAATTTCACCCAGGGTATCAAGTGTAGATGGGGCTGAGTTAACTAGGTCTGCAACCTTTGTATCTACATACAATTTGGTAGCAGCATCTGCGTTATCTGTTGGTGTAGCAAGAGTTGTAATCTTCTGACTATTCATTGAGAATGAGCCAGTAGGTGCTGCAAGGTCAGTTACCTTAGAGGTGCGAACCTGGGTATCAAAATCTGAGATAGTTGATGCGGTCTGTGTTCCAGTGTGGTTAGCGCGAGCCAATGGGTCTGTAGCCAATTTGCTAAGGGCAATTGCTGCGCTTGCGTTAATGTCTGAGTTAACGATTGTTCCGTCTACAAGGTCTGCAGATGTAATGGTTCCACCAAGGCTTAACTTACTATAAGCAATACCTGCTGTACCAGAAACATCTGCGTTAACGATTGTTCCGTCTGCTATTTTGGCAGAAGTTACAGCGCCATCGGCTAAGTCTCCAGTAGCAATTGTGGCATCTAGAATCTTGGCTGATGTAATAGCACCATCTGCAATGTCTCCAGCCACAATAGTACCGTCAGCGATTTTGGCTGAGGTAATGGCTGAGTCTGCAATCTTGCCAGTAGTTACATTAAGGTCTGCAATCTTTGCAGTTGTAACATTGCTATCTGAAATCTTAGCAGTGGTAACTGCGTTGGGTGCTAACTTACCTTCTGTTACGGATAGGTCATCAATCTTGGTTGTACCTACAGCACCAGTTGCAATCTTACCGCTTGTAATAGCAGAGTCTGCAATGTCTCCTGTAGCAATTGTCAAATCTGCAATCTTAGCCGAAGTGATTGCGCTGTCAGCAATCTTTGCTGTAGTTACGTTAGCGTCAGTAATCTTGGCAGTAGTTACAGCATTTGCTGCGAGCATTGTAGTCGAAACTGTACCAGTATCTGAATTAAGAATTATTGTAGCAAGTGGAATTCCGTGTGCAGTTGCAGAGTTTGCACGTACTGCCTCAATGTGAGTGTTGGATTCACGGTGGTCGCGGCCAATTGCCATATGACGAACTACCGCGCCAGCAGAGTGAGCAACGCCAGTTGAAGGACTTGTATCAACCGCTCGGACAATTGTTAGCGTAGTCCCAGAAACGCCAGTAACATCTACAATTTCTTCAAGAGCCGTGTCTGGGTCAATGACTACTGTAAAGGTAGATGTTGTTGTAATGGAAGCACCGCTAACACCACCAAGAAGTGCTGTCGCACTCTGTACTGTCATTGTTGTAGCAGAGGCATTGAGACCTGCAGTTAGCGTTGTTTGCTGGGAACGGGAGGAATAGTTACGTGTTGGCATTTTTTACCTATCGGCTGTAGTGGACGCGGATTGGATAGTTCGATTGTTGTCTTGCTGTTTCTTCATTAAGACGCTGTGTGTACAATGCATAGAGTTGCTTGGTAGCAGTCTGTGATGCACCGTATGGGCGCTTAGAGTCTGTCTCGTCCGCCTGAGGGCTTGTCTGTGCTGCGCGAGCAGGGTCCAGATAAGTCAACATTCTGTATGAGGCACCAAGAATTACCACGTCACGTGTAGATTCTGGGAGCCCTGATTGGGTTGCATAATCCTGAGTATTTGTTGTAAACGGTAGTGGGTCTGTTGCGTAGACTACGCGTACAGTACGGCCAGGTGTGATAGCGTCACCAATAGTAACAACCTGTACAGTATCTGTTCCAGTCACATAACCAAAAGCCTCTGCATTTGCTGATGAGTCCCAAGACCAACGACGTACTGGAATCCATTCTTTAGATGGTCCGATACTCTGCCAAGAAATTGACATAATGTTTGAGATGTTAAGGTTAGCAAAAGCATACGCTGAAATTGCTGCGTTAAATGTAAACTCTGTTGACTTGACTGCAAAGATTGAAGAACCAATTGCTCGGATTGTGTCATTGATTGCTCGCTTGATTACAAAGCGTGGGAATGTAGGAGCAATGGTTACCTTTGTTCCAGCAACGTGTGCTGCTCTTTCGGTTCCAAGATAGCCACGTCCAAATGGAGAAACCGTAGCCTGACTTGCAACACGGTCATATCCATCAACCCAGAGTAACTCTTCTTCAATCTCAAGAACACCCTTACCGATTGACTCTGTTGAGCCAAGAGAAAGGTTGATAGGAGCAGCAATGGTTGATGCTACGTTTGCTACATCTGCTGTGAGATAAGTTGCTCGGTCCTGTTGGAAGGTGTAACCAGCAAGGTTGATAAGAACTTCATCAATCATATTTGATAGGGTAGTTGTCATACGTTGATGCTCCTTAGGGCTACTATCGCTTCTTTGCCTGTTGTTCCAGCAATCTCGTTGCACACTGCATTAAGACCTTTGTAATCATTAGGCTGACGTGAAGAACTAGCCTTATAGTTCAGCGCTCCCAGGAGTGCTTTACCAGTTGTACCAGCCCAGACGTTTGCTGCGCCATCTGCATCCTGATACTTGGTAATATCAGTAATGCCAGCGAGCCTGTTCAACTCTGCAGTTAGCGTGCTACCTTCTTTGCCAGTTGGCATTGTTATCTCCTTAGCGTTTTGGTAAAATTAAATTTGATTTATCTTCTGGCTTAGCGCCACCGAAGAATGCCTTGTAGTAGTGCTCATCAAATGAGAAGCGTTTCATATGGGGTACGGTTGCTCCTGTGTGGCACCATACTGGGACCTCGGCCTTGTCACATAGGGCAAAGAAGTAAATATCTTCTCCCATAAAAGACTTATCCACGCCAACTTCGGTAAAGAGTGGAGCCCCAGGCACTGCTTCTAAAATTTTAGTTATTGCGTTTCGGTGCATAAGAACAAACCCCATACCTGCTGCGCCGACTTGAATAAACTTATTGTCGGGGAGCGGATGGATTCTTTGAATACCGATTGTTCCAGTTTTTTCTGCAAACTTGAATACCGTAGGAAGTGGAACCATCAAGGGCTCTTCTGGTGTTTCTGTTGTAAAGTATACGCCAGTCACAATTGGACGCTTTTCAGCATCCTTGTTATCCCACAGCAACTTAAACTTATCAACGCTGATAACTACATCTGAGTCAACCCAGAGCAACCAGTCAGACTTGTTCTTCTCGTACCAGTATCCGATTACTTTCTCACGCTGACGAGCAATTTGATTACCTTGACTGCGGAGTGATGTATCGAATTTGATACCAGATTTAAGAAGCACGTCGGTTACTCCGTGCATAAACTTTCCGTCTACATTTCCGTTATCGCACCAAGCGATTGATACTGTCTCTTGCATTGTCCCCACCTTTGTTATTTTTTCTTTGCTCTTGCGTTATCCACAAGATTTGGATAAGGCCTTCCAGCCTTTTTGGCCATTGCTTTTGCCTTAGTCTTCTGAGCAGGTGTAAGTGGTGTTGATTTTTTCTTAGGGTTCTTCTTATCCCAGAATGCTTTCTTCATTACCATTTCACCTTATCTGCCCAGTAGGCTGCCGACATTTTGCCTTTAGCAATATTCTTCGCGTGACGTGCCTTAAAGGAAGCCTGACGTGCTGTTGGCTTCTTGTCGCCAGTCACACCCTGTTGACCAAAGCGGATGGTCTTGACCTTGTTGCCTTCTTTAGCCACAACTACGTGGCTCTTCTTGGGGTGACTTGGTGTACGCTTTGGCTTGTTAAAGCCAGATACTCCCGCCCGCTTTAGTCTAGGGTCTGTCATAATTTTCCTTAGTATGTCTTGTAAGTTTTGTTGACTCTGCTTGCAGAAGAACCTTTAAGTCCTGCACCAGTGCGTGCTGCATTAGCACGGGCACGGCCAATCATATCTTCCATAGATAAATCTTCAGATTTTCTTTCACCAGAAGCGCCATACTTTGCTTGACTCTTTGCAATATCATTAATTTGCTTTTCCACAGACTTCTGAGGAACTCCTAGTTTGCGAGCAGCCGCATAAAGCAAGGAAGGATTTTCAAATCTTTCCTTGCGTGTTTCTGTTGTCTCTTCTGCCCATACTGCAAAGTTCTGAAACTTATCCATTGGTGAATTACCAGTGAACGAACGTCCACCAACACCGCCAACTTTAGGGAAGGCTCCCTTTGGCTTGCTTAGTTTCTTTGCCATTTTACTTACCCTTCTTTGCTGTCTTCTTAACAGGCTTTCTTACTACCATTTTCTTGCCAGTCTTCTTGGCTTCCATCTTGGCCATAGCCATACCCTTAGGTGTATATGCGTACTCTTTCATTCCTACTTTTGGCATTAGATTGCTCCTATTTCTTTCATTACCTCGGCTGTGTTTTTGTTTATATCTTTTGACTTAGGCATTGTGTCAGCGTCATAAGCCTTACCAAGAACTTCCGAGGCTCTGTACGCTTCTTCAATGTGACCCTTTGTCGTACCTGCTGGCTGCATTCCGTGAGAACGTGCCTCTCGGTAAGCAGCCAATTCAGAGTTCCACTTTCTGTCAGGTATGTCACGAGTGGCATCTCCTGCATTAAGTTGTAAACCCTTTACCTTGCAACCGAAGCAATCTTCGTCACAGGCTGTGTGGTCAATACTTATATCTTCTTCTTCAAGAAACGGTTTATCCGATGTCTGGTCACAGAGCACGCAGCCCCACAGTGTCGCCACAAAATCGT